>SMVA01065517.1_pt1 | contig 15164 bp, 14 predicted proteins | sample 2456451 | NCBI WGS metagenome assembly SMVA01 (sample SAMN11095933, study PRJNA526329) | marine sediment metagenome | biome: Marine sediment; feature: Surficial sediment; material: Deep marine sediment; isolation source: Hadal surficial sediment | place: Pacific Ocean | collected 2014-05 | depth...
CGACTCGCCCTTCGCCCGCGATGCGTTCACGTCCACGCAAGGGCCGATATGTCGGTCAGCTGAAAATTGTTGGGCGCGAGTACGCTTACGTACTCATCCGATTCGGTCCACTAGTTTCGGACGATTTCCTCAGCTCGGTCGTCTCTTACGAGCGCGGCGCTGATGCCGGCTGCGGTCAGCGCTTCGAGCTCCTCGACCGCGTCGGCCCGGACGGCGAAGCGACCGAAGCGCACGTGCAGGAACCGGCTCCCTTCCACGCGGACGACACGCACCTCGACACCCGCCTCACGCACCTGCTCGTAAAGGGCGAACGCCCTCGACTCGTCCGCGAAGGCTCCGAGCTGCACGTAGTAGTTCATGACCGGGACCGGGGTCTCTTCCTCGACCGAGTCAGGGCTCTGGCGTGGAGGAGCGGGCCGAGGCGTGGTGGCCGCCGAGTCCACTGCCTGCGGGGGGTCGCCCGCGTCGGAGTCCTGGACCGCCTGGGTCGGGATGTCCCCCGGCGGCGGCACCGGACCGGCCGTGTTCAGCCACGCCTCACCCTTCTCCCGTGCCTCGGAACGCGGATAGTCGCGCACCAGCGTGGCCACGTATTGGCGCGCCGCAGTCTCGTCTCCCATGGCGAAGGAAGACTGTGCCAACCTGAGGATGGCCGCAGCAGTGAATTGTCCACTCGGATAGAGAATCGCCAGCCGTTGGAAATCGAGCTCAGCCAAGAGCGGATCGACGGTCAAGCGTCCCCTCAGCCAGAACCCCCTTTGGAGCGCGCGCCGTGACGCATTCTCACGGTCGCCGTCCCACCATTCCATCAGCGCGACCCGCGCCTCTTCGGACCGTCCGAGTCGGGTCAACTCCTCAACACGTTCGAGGTTCGACTGAGCGACAGCCGGCGAGGGCATGATCGCGATCGCGACCGCCAGCGCCGCAGCGTGCTTGGTGAATCGATTCATGCGGCCTCCGCGTAGACTCTCAGTCCGAGGAGCCAGGACTCCAGGAAGTGCTCATCCGTATGAGGGCTCGCCTTGAGCATACGATCGACATAGAGCAAGCCAGCCAGCGCATGATCGATCTGGTCGATCGACCATCGCTTCGACTGAGCCGACACCCGCCGGGCGAGCCACTTCTGATGGACCGGGAGCGCCTCCTCCAGCCCCGTCTGGCCCTGCTCCAACCCTATGCCCAGACGGAGGAAGAGCGTAGCCAGACCAATCACGAGGCTGACGCCACTCTCTCCCTGACGCAACAGAATCGGCAGCGCTCGGGTTGCCTCCTCGAGCTTCATGTCGCCAACCAGGTCGAACCACTGCCATCGGTCCTGGGTAGGCAGCTTCGTACCGGCTGCGTCGACATCGGCAAGCGTCACCTTTCCCCGATCGCCCACGAAATCGACCAGCTTCGAGAGCTCCTGCGAGAGAATACCTAGATCTGTTCCGATGGCAGAGCCGAGCGCACGCGCCGCATCGACCTCGATCTCTGTGCCGTGGACCTCGCGCGCGCGCGCCATCAACCAGCCGGGAACGTCGGCCTCCGTGATCGACTTGAATTCGACGGACTGGGCGGCCTTGGCGAGGTCGCGATAAAACTTCGCCTTGGAGCCGGAGGGCACGGTACAACTCATGATGAGCGCGAGGCCGGGCGGGGGCTTCCGCACGATCTTTAGCAGTTCTTCTCGAGCCTTCTTCGATGAGGTGAGCCCCTCGACTTCGCGCAGGACCACGACCCGCCACTCGGCCATCATGGGCGGCGTCGCAAGCACGGAGGCGAGGGTTTCGGCATCGACGCCTGTACCCCACAACGGGTCGAGGTTGAAGTCTTTCGTGGCGGGATCGATGTGCGCATCGATCAACTCACGCACCGCCAGTTCCTTCCCGAATTGGTCGTCCCCGTGGAGGTAGAACGCGCCACCACAGACCTTGGCTAGGCCGGGGAAAAAGTCGTCAGCGATCGACTTGGCCTATCCGGCGACCCTTTCGCGCCCGCGGGTCGTAGCGTTGAGATAGGGGAGAGTAGTCGTAGAGAAGCGTGTTGGCCCACAGTCCCTCACCAAGATCCGCCTCACCCTTCGTACTGAACGTGCCGGGCGGCGTGGCGCTCGCGGGTCGGATCAGAGAACGCGTTGGAGCGCGATCGACGACGATCGGGGCCAAGTGAACGACGGGCGCTCTCGCAAAGAACGTGGGTGACCATGCGACCGCGGTCAGGAGAACCGCGATTCCCAGGACCGTCAAAGCCGGCGCCCCGGACCCCGCGTGGGCGCTCAAGGCCCTCTCATCGTCAACGTGATACAACCGGTGCTGCAGGCGCTGACCGAAGTCCTCGCGAATCTCGGGCTCGGGGAGGTCGCGCAGGAGGTTCGCGCCGTGCTCCAACACGACCTTGTACCGACCACATGCCGGACACCCCTCGAGGTGCTCCTCCATCAACGCCACGTCCACCTCCGACGCTGAGCCGTCGAGGTAGTCTGTGAAGCGCGCTAGGAGATCGGAACAGTTCATCAACGCGGACTCGCCGAGTCGGATCCGGGTGCCCGCCACCCGGAGTGTGTTGCTGTGATACTGTGGGCGCGCACGAGGGTTCCCCGACGCCGCGAGCCTCACCGGACCACCCGATCCGAGTCGGAAACACGACGCCCCCGCCGAGTCCACCTCGACGGGGGCTCCACCCCACCCCTCCCCAATCCCCGGATTTCGAGCGCGAACCTCGCCGCCCTCAGTGCCGGCGCACGTCCACTAGTCGATCATGGGTGCGATGATGTGCGCGAAGTTGTTACGCGCCCGGTTCAACCGGCTCTTCACCGTGCCCAGATTGCATCCCGTGATGTCGGCGATCTCCTCGTAAGTCTTCCCCTCCATCTCGCGTAGCACGAAGACGACGCGATGATGCTCGGGGAGTTGCTCGACCGCCTGTTCGACCTTGGCGCGGAGGTCGCGCTTGCGGAACAGATCGTCGGGCTTGTACTGGGTGTCCTCCCACTCGAGCGGACGGTGATCGGCGTCCCAGTTCTTCTTGAGCGTCTGGAAGAGCACGAGCGGATTCCTCGAACGGTTCCGAAGCTCGTTCTTCGCAAGGTTGCTCGCGATCGTGTAGATCCAGGTCGAGAACTTCTTGCTCTGGTCGAATCGTTGCAGGTGCCTGTACACGCGGACGAACGTCTCCTGCACGAGATCCTCACCCCTCTCACGATCTCCGATGGTCCGGTAGACGAAGTTGACGAGCCGCTGGTCGTAACGGCGAACCAGCTCACCGAAAGCCCTGGAATCGCCATCGAGCGACGCCTGCACGACGTCCGAATCGCTCAACTCACCGAGCCGCAGTCGGTGTTCCCGGGCCTCCCCGGAGCCCACCTGACGTTGCTTCGTTTCCTTCACTCGAGCCCTGGCCACGCAGCACCTCCTCGTCGGGCCGACCCGCCGATTAGGCAGATACGGTTCCACTCACGCCACCGCTCACTTGCAGGGGCCGTGCCAACCCCGGAATACCGCCCATTCACTGGGGTCTCCCGAAGCGCCGTCCTATCCATGTGACGTCTCAGCGGCACGATCTAGGACACTTTGGCTGACCCTGGGTAATTCTGACCTCACACTCTTCGATACGAGAACCCGTCCGTCGGGTTGCATTCGCGGCGCGGATCGCCGCACGCGACCGCGGCATCAGGCGTCCGGTCCGACGACCTCGATCGGTCCTAGTGCCAGCGCCTCGACCGACGAAGCCACGACGTCGGCGTCGCCCACGACGACGATCTGCGCCTCTGCGGGGCGAATGTGACGAGCCGCCGCCTCAGCGACCGACTCGGTCGTGACCGCGCGGATGCTGTCCCGGTACTCGTCGAAGTAGCTGTCGGGCAATCCGTACACCACGAGCTGAGCCACACGCGCCGCGACCTGGCCTACCGTCTCCAGCTGTAGGCCGAAAATACCCGCCGCGTAGTCCCGGGCGGCCTCGACCTCCTCCTCGGTGGGGCCGCCTTCCGCCATACTGGACAGCTCCGCGATAATCTCCCTGACGGCCGGGGCTGTGACATCATTCCCAACCGATGTCGCCACCTGGAACGCCCCGGGCTCGCTACGAAAGGTGAATCTCGATCGAACTCCGTAGGTGAAGCCGTTCTTCTCCCGCAAGTTCAAGTTGAGCCGGCTCGTGAACATCCCACCGAGCACCATATTGGCGATCGACAGCGCGTAGTAATCGGGGGTGGAGCGCGCCACCCCCACATGGCCCACACGGATCTCCGACTGCACCGACCCGGGACGGTGTACGATCAACACGCGGCGCTCCCGCGTGGCGGCCTCGACGGTGAAATCGGCGACCGAGGCAGGGGCGCCGGTCCAGCCCCCGAAGTGACTCGCCACCATCTGCTCCACCTCACCGGTGTCGATGTCTCCAACGACGATCAACGCTCCGCCCCCCGGCCGGTAGTTCGCGTCCGCATAGCCCCTGAGATCGTCGCGCGATTTCGCCGCGATCGACTCTGTGGTACCGTCGACAGAACGGGAATAGGGTGTGCTCGGCGCAAAGTAACGCTTCAGCGCAGAGTCACTGGCGAGCGCAGCGGGGTCCTTTTCGCGCTGCCGGATGTCCGCAAGCTGCTGCTCCCGGACTCGCTCGACTTCGTCGTCGGGGAACGCGGGCTCGAGGACCGCCTCGGCAAGAATGCCGAGCGCCTCCGGGAGTCGGTCCGCTAGACACGAAAGACCGATGCTCGTGCCCTCCCAACCGCCCGTCGCCGAGACCCGAGCGCCGATCCCCTCGAGTGCTTGCGCCAGCTCGCTCCCGCTACGCCGTCTCGTCCCCCCCTCCAGCGCGTCGGCGGTGAGAACCGCCAGCCCGGCGTTGGCGTCGGACAGCGCCCCCTCGCCCGCGCGCATGAAGAGGTTCACGCTCACGACGGGTAAGCGGTTCATGAGCGCCACCCGAAGGTCCAGGCCGTTGGGCATCGCTCGGCGGTCGACTGTGGGAAAGTCGAAATTGCGGATCGGGCCGCTCGCCGGCGGTCGCGTGCGGTCGAGCGTACTCACTGGCTGGCCTCCGGCTCGTACACCAGAATCGCCCGATTGTCGGCGCCGAGTCTCTCCCCGACGAACGACCGGATCTGGTCGAGCGAAACGGCTCGAAGCCGATCGAGCTCCCTGTTCAAGCGACCCGGATCGTCGAAGTACAAGTCGAACATGGAAAGTAGATCCGCCCGCTCAGACATGTGCTCGAGCGCCCTGACGAGGTCGGTCTCCGTCAGGGCGATCGCGCGGTCGACTTCGCTCTGCTGGGCGCCAGAGAGCGCTTCGATCTCCTCGGTCATCGCGGCCTCGAGCGCGTCCGGATCGCTGCCCGGGTACCCCGTCGCCCATACAAGCAGCATCGACGCACCGGTGAGCAGAGGAAAGACGAAGGTGACGATCCCCGTGGCGATCCTTCTCTCGCGGACCAAGCGCTGGTACAGGCGTGACGCGCGGCCCATACCCAGGAGTGCTCGCGACACTTCGGCGACGGCGAAGTCGGGAGACGAGTACGGGGGAATTCTGAAGGCGATGATGACGCGCGGCAGCGGCACGTCGGCCATCACGTGGTCGCGGACCGTGGTCCCGATGAGCGGGTCGATATCCGGATTCCCCGGCAAGGGCGGAATCGGGTCGCCCGGCTCGATCTCGCCGAAGTATCGCTTGATGTGCTCGAGCGTCTCGGCGGAATCGATGTCTCCGGCCACCGTCAGAACCGCGTTGTTCGGCACATAAAAAGTCCGAAAAAAGGACGCGACGTCATCGAGTGTAGCCGCGTCGATGTCCTCCATGGAGCCGATGACCGTGTGACGGTAAGGATGATCCTCCGGGTACATCAGCTTCTGGAGACGCTCGTCCCAGTCTCCATACGGCTGGTTGTCGTAGCGCTGCCTCCTTTCGTTCTTCACCACGTCGCGCTGATTGTCGAGCTTCTCCTGTGTCATCGCCGGAAGCATCCAGCCCATGCGATCGGATTCGAGCCAGAGAGGCAGCTCGAGGGCGTTCGACGGAACGGTCTCGAAGTAGTTCGTCCGATCGAACCACGTCGTAGCGTTGAGCGTCCCTCCGACCCTCTCGATGTGCTCGAAGTGCTTGTTCTTCGGCACGTGAGCAGACCCTTGGAACATCATGTGCTCGAAGAGGTGGGCGAAGCCGGTCTTGCCCCTCGGCTCGTTCCGGGACCCCACACCGTACCACAAGCTGGTCGCCACCACTGGAACGCTCCGGTCTGGCGACAGGACGACCTTGAGTCCGTTGTCGAGTCGGTGGCGCTCGAAGGGAATCGAGAGAAGGCTCAAAGGTTACTCCGGATGGCTGTGGTTGGGCTACGGCCGCTCGCGCAGACGCGCTCGCAGCATATTGGGCGCGATGTCCTCGTGCAGCATGCTCTCGGCGGCTTGCGGACCACTTTCCAGCCGATCCTCGACCGCGGTCGTGAGCGCGAGGTCTCCGTCGACAACCTCGAGTCTCGCCCTCGCGATCATCTCGTACGCGATCTCGTCTCGCCCGGTTGCAGCGGCGGCGAGCGCCGCGGCGAGTTGAGCGTCGACGTCCCCGTCTCTGAGTCGGGCTCCGTGCAGCAACTCGCCTACTGCCTCCTCGAGGCGCTCGGCTTCGAGCAGCTCGAGACCTAACACCACCCGGCTCCAACCGTCTTCCGGATCGAGTCGCACGGCGTCCGCCAGGGCATCCGTGGCGTCGTCGTGAGCCCCGGAGAGGGCGTAAGCCACGCCCAGTTCATAGGCGATCTGAGGATCGTCGGGATCGATGTCGCGAGCGGCGCGCAACTCCCTCACTCCATCCTCGTGGAAGCCCTCACGCGCGAGATACGCCCCGTACATGAGGCGACCGAGCGCTACATCCGGAGCGGTCAGGGCAGCGGCACGCAACGCCTGCTCCGCCCCGGGATCGTCGAAGTAAGCGATCCCGTTTCCAGCGATGGCCAACACGTAGGGGTCCTCGGGTTGCAGCGCGAGCGCTCGCTTAAAGCAAAGGTAGGGAACCCCCTCCGTGCCGAGCTCGCGCTCCGCAACGCCGAGCCAGCAATGAACAGCGGGATCTTCATCGAAGTCCTCGAGATGCTCCCGGAGCAATTCCACGGCGCCTGCCCAGTCACCCTCCTCGGCAAGCGACATCGTGCGCCCGAGCAGATCGTCGCGGTCCATCAAGCTACACCCGCCGGATGGGTCGTGCGGCTCGCGCCCTCCACCCTGCGATCCAACACGAGGTCCCGCCCCGTCATCGCTTCCGGTGGCTCGATCCCCATGTAACCCAGAACGGTCAGCGCGACGTCGGCGAGCCGACCCTCGGACACGAGCTGGGCACCCGGGACGCCTTCCTCGGCGGACCGCGGGTCGTACACGATGAAGTCGACGGGCTCTGTCGTGTGGGCAGTGTGGACGTTGCCCTCGTCGTCGATCATCATCTCACAGTTTCCGTGGTCGGCGGTGACGAGGGCGACCCACTCAGGGTGCTCGTCGACGCACGCCAGAATGTCGGCCATGCAGGCATCGACGGCCTCGACGGCCTCGACGGCCGCGGGAATCGAGCCGGTGTGCCCGACCATGTCGGGGTTGGCGAAGTTCACCAGGATGAATTCGTACGCACCCCGCAACCCGTCGAGGACCGCGTCGGCGACGCCGCGCGCGCTCATTTCCGGTTGGAGGTCGTACGTAGCGACCTTCGGAGACGGGACCAACGCACGAGCTTCTCCCTCCCACGCGGTCTCCTCGCCACCGTTGAAGAAGTAGGTCACGTGCGCATACTTCTCGGTCTCGGCGACCTTGAGTTGCTCGTGACCCTGGTCCGCCAGATACTCGGACAGCCCAGTTCGAACGTGCTCCGAAGGAAACGCGATGGTGGTGGGGAGACCGCGCTCGTACTCGGTGACCGTAACCACCTCGGCCGGGCGCACTCCGGAGCGCTCGAACCCGTCGAAGTCGGGAAGGGAAAGCGCAGCGGTCAGCTGCCGCATGCGGTCGGAGCGAAAGTTGAGCAGCAGCACAACGTCGTTCGGCCCCATCCCGGCTTCACCGACGTGGCGGATGCCCGTCGGCTCCACGAACTCGTCGGTGGTGCCCCCCGCATAGCTGTCCGACAAGAAGCCGACGTCGTCGGCCCAGGACTCGGCCTCTCCCGAGACCATCAGATCGAAGGCTCGCCGCGTTCGATCCCAGCGCTTGTCGCGATCCATCGCCCAGTAGCGACCCGTGACCGTGGCGACCGCCCATCGCTCACTCCGCCCGCAGAGGTCGGCGATGGCCCCGACGTACTCCATTCCACCGGTCGGCGACGTGTCGCGACCATCGGTAATGCAGTGAACCCGCACCGTCAAATCGGTCGGGAGGAGATCCATGAGCGCGGTGAAGTGACGGAGGTGGCTGTGCACGCCCCCGTCCGAGACGAGCCCCACGACGTGCAACGCGCCCTCCGATTCGCGAAGCCGTCCCGTAATCCGCTCGAGGCCCAGACGATCGGCGAACGTCCCGTCGGCGATCGCGCTATCGACTCGCGCGATGTCCTGAAACACGACGCGCCCACCGCCCAGGTTCAGATGACCGACCTCCGAGTTCCCCATCTGACCGTCGGGTAGCCCGACCGCCCCTCCGGAGCACGCGAGCCGAGTCCGTGGATACCCGTCGTAAAGACGGCGAAACGTCGGGACCCGAGCGAGCTCGATTGCGTTGCCCTCGCTGGGAGCCCCCTGGAAGTCGGAGTGGCCCCAGCCGTCGAGAATGACGAGGAGAACCTTTCGCATTTCCGCCTGTCGCATGGATGAGGGAGTGTACGCTCAGAATCTAACCCGCCCTCGAGCCGGCTCACATTTACTTCGGATGTCCGGCCACGTAGCATCCGCCGTCCCACTCTCACATTGGCCTGGAGCCCCGACGTGCGCTACACACCCTTCCGCATGGAGCGCTGGCAATCCACATACGAGCTCCGGGTCTCCATCAATCTGTCTGAGAGCGGCGTCCACCCCCTTACGGTCGGGGAGCTCATCGAGCTGTCGGGACGGGAGCTCGATCTCGACGAGACGCTTCTGAGCTATGGTCAGTCGAACGGCTCCGACGAGCTGCGGTCTCTGATCGCGGAGCAGTACGAGGGCACGACCGACGCATCGGTTCTGGTCACCGTGGGGGGCGCCGAAGCCAACTTCACCTGCTTCTGGCATCTCTTCGAGGACGATGGCAAGGCCGCGATCATCCTGCCTACCTACGGTCAGGTGCCGGGACTCCTCGAGTCCTTCGGAAGTGGCCTGATACCGGTGAATCTGATTGAAGGCGATGGGTGGCAGCCCGACCTCGCCGCGCTCGACGCCGCGCTCTCGGATGGCGCCAGCTTCGTCCTCGTCACCAACCCGAACAACCCCACCGGCGCCTCGCTCACCCGCGAGTCGATGGACGGGATCGCAGAGTTGACCGAGAAGTACGGGGCGTGGATCCTAGCCGACGAAGTTTATGCTGGAGCCGAGGTCGCGCACGAGCGCACGCCTTCTTTCTGGGGATGCCATGACCGCGTCCTGGTCACGAACTCGCTCTCCAAGGCGTACGGGCTACCGGGCCTGCGACTGGGATGGATCGTGGGACCGGACGCGCTCATCACGGAGCTGTGGGGCCGAACCGACTACACCACGATCTGCCCGGCATCGATATCGGACTCCCTGGCGTGCCTGGCGTTGGAGCCGCGCACCCGAGCCCTGATCGGCGAACGCACGCGTGGCATCGTGCGGGCCAACCTCGGCCTGATCGAGGCGTGGATGGCTGAGCAAGACGGCCGCTTCCGATACCGCGCTCCGGACGCAGGCGCCATCTGCTATGCGCACTACGACGCGCCCATCAACTCGACCGACTTCGCCGAGAAGCTCCGCGTGGAGAAATCCGTCCTGGTGGTCCCGGGAGATCACTTCGGCATGGACCATTACCTGCGCCTCGGCTTCGGGAATCCCGAGCACGAGTTGCTCGAGGGACTCGGACGCGTGCGCGACGGATTCGACGAAGTGAGCCGGTAGCCGCTGCCCCGCTACGAGACCGGTGTCCGGAAGGCGAGAATGCGCGTGGGCGCCCGGCCCACGTTCCCCACTCGGATGACCTCCCGCAGGCCCCGGTGGATGGCCGCGACTTGACCAGCCCCTTCAAGCGAGACGTAGAGGGGCTCCCCGTCCGGGTGCAGCGTGAGCCAGTGGGGTCCGCCCGGCACGCTGATCTCGGCCAATTCGACCCTCTCCGGCATGAGATACCCGTAGACCTTGTCGGTTGCGTAGGCGGCGATCCAGAGCTCGCGTTGATCGGGCGTCAGCAGCATCCCATGCGTGTACGTGTCTAGGGGTGGCGCACGCGTGCCTTCCGGAATCGGCAGGGAAACGCGGGCTACCTCCTCGTCGGTGGTCAGGTCCACGGTGATGAACCCGATCATGCCGGACAGCACGACGTGAGCGAATCGCCCGTCGTCGGTGAGCGCCATGGGCCGCGGCTGGCCATTCAGAGAGATGATACGGACGACCTCGAGCTTCGCCGGATCGATCACCGCGATTTGGTTATCTCCCATGGACGTGGCGTACACGAGGCCGCCGTCCGGTGCGGTGTAGGCGTTGTGGCTGGCCCTTCCCGTGGGAAGGGTCTTCACCCGTGTCATGGTCTCGGTATCGACAACATCGGTGTCGCCTCCGGCCCGTAGCGGGACGAAGAGATAGCGTCCGTCGGAGCTCAGCGTAGGCTCGTTCGGTACCGCTCCCACCGATGCCCGCCCCAGAATCTCGTGCGTGGCGACATCGAGCTTGATGACCTCGTTGGCCACCTCCAACGTGATGTACAGGGTGCGCCCGTCGGCGGAGGCTACGAGGCCGTGCGCCCTCGGCCCGGTATCGATGGAGTCGATGACCTCGAGCGTGTAGGGGTCGAGACGTCTGACCCCTTCGTATCGATCCACGACATAGAGGCGGACGTTCCCTGCTCGCGTGGACTCTGGCGCGCCCCGGCGCTCGGGCCTAGCCGTCTCGTAATCGCCCGCGTCGCAGCCTACCAGCGCCAGCGCGACCAGGGCCACCAGCCCAACCCGCATCCACTGAGCGGCACCGAGCTCGTGCTCTACCCCCTCGCCGTCCAGGAGCGCCGCGTTCAGTTGAGTCATGGGGTCGGTCATGGGCACCTCACGGCCACTTCAGCTTCGTCGTGATGATACGACGCGGTGGCCTCATTCGCACTGCATGGGGTTCGGCTGTGGCGACCTCTGGCTCCGACCGGGTGAGGCCATCGTCAATCGCCGAGACGCGAGATGGCGAGACCTGTTACAAAGCTTCTACACAGCCGGACGTAGATCGGTGGCGCTCGTTGGACACCATCTTCCCGCCTCGCCGAAATCGGATAAACAAAGGAGCGACGCAAAGATGGGACTCTGGTTCAGCCCTCAAGCAATGCCTTTGCGGCGGGCGTTCCTCAGCGCAGTCGCGATAACCGCGCTCGCCGCGCGGTCGGTCTCGGCCCAGCCCACCCCACCAGAACCGACCGGGTCGAAGAGCCAATCTCAGGAACGTCAACGCCTGGACATGGTGTGTTGGAGAGGAGCACCCCGTCCGACTTGTGGTGGATTCTTCGTCGTTGAGATGCAAGGCGTGATGCCGCTCTTCCAGAGCCATTTGGGCGAGGTCGACACGAGCCGCCAGACGTTCGAGAGCCAAGTCGAGTGGAATCTGGGCTACATGGAGAACGTGAGTACCCATTGGGCCGTCGGCGCTACACTCTCCATGGGACCCGGCGCGCATGGAGTGCTCACGGGGCTCCGGGCACGAGCTCGGCGCTGGCTGGGTCCGCAGCGGAGTCTCGAGCTCGAGGGAGGGACGTTCCGCACGCAGGCCCGCCACCGGTCCGGCGACCTAGCAGGCTTCACGGCGGGAGCGCGCTTCAACCTGGGTGACCGCGGCTCGTTCTTCGTCCGCTGGGATGGCGTCGATGTGCCCGGTTTCCTCTATCCGCCCCCCGGTGCTCCCCACCCGGGTGGCTTCCAACAGGCGATCCATGTCGGCGTCGGCTCGGGCAGTACCTGGGCGGTGGGGACGACCGCAGCTCTGGGCCTCGGTTACCTGGCCCTGATAATGCTCGTCGTCACGTCGGGCGGGTGGACCTAGGGAGAGGCTTGTGCTCAGGCTTCAGGTCGTGATCGACGCTACCGTCCCACCCTCCAGCGCAAACACGACCAGGGTCGCGAGTCCGACCCCGGCCAACGGAGCGACGCCGGGCGCACGCTCTACTCCCTCGCGGCCTCCGAGGGGCGCGCTCGGATGAGTCACGGGGTCCATGGGCACCTCCTCAGCATGGCCAAGCTGATACGACGCGGCGGCCGTACTCGCACTGCATCGACCGCGGCGGCGCCATCGGCGCGCTCCTCGCAACCACTGCGCTGCTCTTCTGGGTCTCGGGCAAGACGGGCAAGGCCAAGGAGGAAGAGGGCGCCTGAGCGACCGGTGTTCGGTGGACCTCGTGCTTCGTATCGGTAGGCGCCTCGGCCACCTCGGTGCTTGACCGTATTCATGGCCGGGCGCACTGGCTGAGCGGCAGGCGGTCGCCCGCCCCTCTAAGTCAATCTCGCGTACGCCTACGTCAACCTACGTATGGGGAAAGGGGGGCATAGGCGAGTAGCGTTCGTCCGAACCGGCATGGGGTCGCAAGACGACATGCCGTCGAAAGGAGGTGAGGACGATGGTGCGACGCTCGAAGCAAGTCGCGCTCGTAGCCCCGGTTCTGCTGATAATATTCCTCGCGGCGCTCGTCGTGTGGAGCCCCTACCGCGATTACGTAGGCTTTCCCGATCGTCTCATCAAAGAGGCCGTCGAGATCGATGCGCCGTGCCAAGACGTGCACGAGTACCTGGCCGACTCGGAAAATGCGCGCCGTTGGTCGGTGTTCGTCGACCACATCACGCCGCTCAACCTCGATGAAGCGCCCGACGGAGCGCAGGGCTCCATTCGCCGGTCGTATAAGCGCGCTGACGAGGGCGGAATGACGTGGGACGAGTACTTCGAGCTCGTCGAGCCCCTGCGTAGACGCCTCGTCATCTACAACGTGCAAGGGGTCCTCACCACTGAGGGCGAGCTTCTGACGGAGCAGCTCTATGAGCCGCTAGGGGATTACGGCTGTCGGCTAAGCTTCACGCTCTTCTTCCGCGAACGCCCGTCCCTGGGTGATGAGGTCCTGATGCGCCTCTCCGCGCACGAGATCGCGCGCATCTTCAGGAGCAACATTCGAAACGTCAAGCGGCTGAATGAGGTCGCATGAACTGCGCGACACGTGTGCTACCCCACGTCCGGGACCGTCCCGACCACCCCGCGATCTGGACGGTGAGCGACGGCCGCGTCACCTTCGGCGACTTCGGCCGTCTGACCGGCGCTGCGCAATCCCTGGCGCGGGACGAAGGTCTCGGGATCGGAGATGCGGTCCTGGTGCTTTCACGACCAGACCCGTTGCTGTTCGCGACGATCGTTGGCCTTCTCGGACTCGGCATCACCGTCGTCTTCGTCGAACCCTGGCTCCCGGTGCGCGACATCGGACACGTGCTCGACCGGGTGCGACCGAAGGCCTTCATCGGAACCCGTCTCGCCCAGCTCTGGGCGCTGCGCGTCCCCGCCGCCCGGCGCATCCCCAATTGGATTCACATCGATCGTATCTCCCGCGGCGGAGCGTCGCCGACGTTCGAGTGCATCGACCTGGACCCCGATTCGACGGCCACGATCACCTTCTCGTCCGGCACCACCGGGCGGCCAAAGGGCGTTGTGCGCAGCCACGCATGCATGTGGAGCTTGCACGAAGCCATTACGGAAGGGGACCGACTCGATCACTTCGAGGAACCTGCCCTGTGCGTCTTCCCCAACCTCGCTCTACTCCACCTAGGCACCGGCCGTGGGGCCGTACTCGTGCCACAAAAGTGGAGCGCCAGGGGGTTGGCCGATGTCCTGGCGCTCTCGGGGCCGCTCGGGACAGCGAGCCTTGTCACCGGACCGGCGTTCTTGATCGAGCTGCTGCGCTTCGCCGAAGGGCGGGACGTCTTGAGTAGCCTGCGTTCGATCACGGTAGGCGGGGCGCAGACCGATTGTTGGATCCTCGAGCGCGGCTTCGAGCGGTGGCCTGACGCCCGGTGGACGCACGTCTACGGCGGTTCAGAAGCGGAGCCCGTCGCCAAAGCCGATGCTCGCGAGGCGGTTCGGAGAAGCCGCGAGCGGGATCGCTTCCAAACGCTGTTCCTGGGGGGGCCAGTTCCCGCGGTGGACGCCGACCCCGATCCGGCCGGGTTATGGGTGAGCGGCTCCAACGTCGCCTCGCGCCTCGATGACGATCCCGACGTGCCGAGTGCAGGGACCCGCTACGACGAACGTGGACAACGGTGGCACAACATGGGTGATCGCATTGTCGCCGACGCCGACGGATGGTGGTACGACGGGCGAGCCGACCGGCCGGCGGGGGAGTTCGAGCTCGAGCAACGTATCTACACGGATCTCGGAACGAGCGCGGGCTTCGTGCATCGACTGTCCGACGGCCGCCTGATGCTGTACGGGGACGAGATGACGCGTCGGGTCGCGCAGGCAGGACCTCGGTTCCTGAGCCGTTACCCGGAGATCGATGGCGTCGGGAACGCTCGGATCGTCCGGGACCGGCGCCATCGCGCTCGCATCGATCGACAGAGGACGCTCGTGAAGAGCGGACACCGGGGAGGTCCATGACCATGTCAGCACAAACGAAGGGTCGACTCAGGGGTTCGGGCAGTGGGAGCGGATGGAGCGCCTTCCTTCGGGAGCGCTTCCAACTCCCGGTTCTGCTGGTACTAGGCACCGCGCAAGCGGCGTCGGCGCAGTACGTGGTGGCGTCGCGGCTGGACCTCGGCGGCCTGCTCATCGCGATCGTGGGCATCGTGAGCCTGCTGGCGCTTATGCGACTGATGGACGAGCTGAAGGACCTGGAGAAGGACAGAGTCGCCCATCCCGAACGCCCTCTTCCCCGTGGCACACTGAGCGAGGAAGACGCTCGGCGCGGACTCCACTGGGCGGTGCTGGGGCTTGTCGTCGCCACCGGCGTGATCGCGGTGGGGCGTAATCTCATGACCGGCGCGCTGTACGGTCTCTGCGTCGCGTACACGCTTCTCATGTACAGAGAGTTCTTCGCGCCACGGTTCCTAGGAGCCCGACCCTTC
>SMVA01247764.1_pt1 | contig 15164 bp, 14 predicted proteins | sample 2456451 | NCBI WGS metagenome assembly SMVA01 (sample SAMN11095933, study PRJNA526329) | marine sediment metagenome | biome: Marine sediment; feature: Surficial sediment; material: Deep marine sediment; isolation source: Hadal surficial sediment | place: Pacific Ocean | collected 2014-05 | depth...
AAGATTCTCTACCCGATAAATGACGGCATACCGGTGTTGCTGGAGGGAGAATCTGTGTTGCTGGATCAACTGGAAGCTGCGTGAAAGTATCCGGACGTCAGCTGGGCCAGCATCTCGGAAAATCTCTCTCGTCTTGTTATCTCGTTTCCGGTGACGAACCGTTGCTGGTATCCGAGGCGCTTGACCTTATTCGGAAAAAAGCACGCGACGATGGCTTTGAGCTGCGCGAGCTGCACATCGCGACGACGGGATTCAACTGGGACGAGTTGATCGCGTCGGCCGGCAGTATGTCTCTGTTTGGCGATAAGCGAATTATCGAGTTGCAGCTGCCGACCGGAAAACCCGGTCGCCAGGGCAGTGCGACCATCGTCGATATGATTGCTCAGGCCGGATCCGACATTCTCTTTATTGTCAGAACACCAAAACTGGACAGAAGTACCGCAGCGTCAAAGTGGGCGAAGGCGCTGGAGGCTGCGGGCGTAATGGTGCAGATCTGGCCCATAGAGTTGCGCGAGCTTGCACCCTGGATTCAGGCGCGAATGCGGGCCGCCGGTCTGCTACCAGACCGTGATGCCGTGCGTTTGATTGCTGATCGCGTGGAAGGAAACCTGCTTGCAGCGCAGCAAGAAATCGAAAAGCTGCGACTGATTTGCGGCGAAGGGCCGGTTACTGCAGCCGAGGCCGACGCGGCGGTTGCTGACAGCAGTCGATTCGATGTCTACAAACTGGTTGACGCCGCCGTTGCTGGCGATGCCAAGCGCGCCGTTCGAATCCTGGGTGGTGTAAGAACCCAAGGCACTGAGGCGGTCATCGTCTTGTGGGCGTTGACGAGAGAATTGAGAGCGCTGGCGGGACTGGCAGAAAGCGTGCGCAACGGCACCGATTTGGGCAGCGCTCTGCAAAAAGCGCGTGTGTGGCAAAACAGGCAGGGCATCGTTCGATCGTGCATTAGCCGGCATTCGGCACCCGACTTTTTCTCGCTGCTTAAGCTCGCAAGACGTGCGGACGCCGCGGCTAAAGGTCAGAGTGGCGAGGATGGCTGGCAGCTGGCCACGCAAATCGTGCTCGGCCTCGCAATAGGAAGAGCGTATGCTGCGTGAGTAATGATCAAAGCATCCCGGCGACTGTGAAACGCGTGCAACCGATCGGCGTGTTCGGCGGTACATTTGACCCGGTACATTACGGTCATTTGCGAACGGCGTTCGAGATGTTGCAAGCACTTCGCTTCGACGAAGTACGATTCATGCCATGTGGTGACCCGCCGCATCGGGGCAAAACCTACGCAAATGCAGCACTTCGCATGCAAATGGTCGAAATGGCCATTGAGGGACAGCCGGGCTTTGTCGCCGACGACCGCGAGCTCAAGCGTGACGGGCCGTCTTATACCGTCGATACGCTGGTAGCGCTTCGCGATGAATTTCCGTCGCAGCCGCTCGCGCTTATTATCGGCATGGACGCGTTCCTCGGATTACCGCAGTGGCATCGCTGGCGCGAAATCCTGGAACTGGCGCATATCGTCATCGCGCATCGGCCAGGCTGGCGCGCGCCGGATATGGGGCCGTTGGGGGAGCTGCTTGCCGAGCGAGGTACTCACCGAATTAATAACTTGCATGAAGCTTTAACCGGACACATATACATACATGACGTTACCCAACTGGAAATCTCGTCAACGGATATCCGCGAACTGATTGCAGGCGGCAGGGATCCAATATTTCTGATGCCGGACGCAGTTCGCAAGGTAATTGACGAGAGCGATTGCTATGCCAATGGCGATAACGACCTTACGGCGTAGACAACACAGACGAATTTACTAACTGAGATTGAACGGAATAATGAATGAATAGCGAACAATTGAGTGACTTGATAACAGACGTACTGGACGACGGCAAAGCGCAGGACGTCGTCAGGCTCGACGTACGAAATATGACCACGGTTACCGATTACATGATCGTCGCGAGCGGAACCTCAAACCGTCATGTAAAAGCGCTGGCCAATGCCGTGGCCGACAAAGCGCGCGAAGCCGGTCACAAGCCAGCAGGCGTGGAAGGCGCGCAGGGCAGCGAGTGGGTGCTGCTTGATCTCCACGATGCGCTGGTGCACGTTATGCTTCCCAGGGTTCGTGAGTTCTATAATCTCGAAAAGCTCTGGAGCATTACGCCGAGCAGCGAAATCGCCGCTTCCGACGGGTGATGCATGCACATTCGCTTGATAGCGGTCGGCGACAAGCAGCCGTCCTGGGTTGATACGGCATTCGAGATTTATACGCATCGGCTTCCTCGCCAATGGAAATTTCGCCTCGACGCAATCCCGAGTGCCCATAGAAGCAAGAGCAGCAAGGCAGGCGCCGCGAAAGACGCGGAGGGCGTCAAGGTGCTCGGCAGTATTCGGCCGGACGATTTTGTCGTGTTGCTCGATGAGCGAGGCAAAGCGCTTTCAAGTCGTGAGCTCGGCGAGAAACTGACCCAGTGGCAATCGGCCGGGCGCGACCTGTGTTTTCTGATCGGTGGGCCCGACGGCGTGTCGGCTAACTGTACCGCGCGGGCTGACTTCCGCTGGTCACTGTCGCGCATGACACTGCCGCACGGATTGGCCCGTGTGATGTTTGGTGAGCAGCTTTATCGCGCATGGACCTTGACCCAGGGACATCCCTATCATCGTGACTGATTCCGAATTGCATCTCGCATCATCGTCGTTGAGACGCGTGGAGATTCTTGAGTCCCTGGGCCTGAATTTCACAGCAGCCGGTGTCGACATCGACGAGACACCGTTGGACGGTGAGGATGTCCGCGATATGGTGATGCGTCTGGCCGAGGCGAAAGCATCGGCCGCCGCCCGCCAGTATGCGGGTCTGGTGCTGGGTTCGGATACCGCGGTAGCGCTGGATGGCGAGATTTATGGAAAACCAGACGGCGAGGCCGAAGCAATGGACATGCTCGCCCGATTGTCCGGACGTCGTCACGAGGTGCTGACGGCCGTGGTTCTTGTAAGCGGAGACCGGATATTGCGAGACCTGTCCGTTACCAGCGTGACTTTTCGAGAAATTCAAGCGGACGAAGCGCACCGATACTGGCAAAGTGGGGAGCCCGAGGGCAAGGCCGGGGCATACGCAATCCAGGGTCTGGGTGGCGTATTTGTTGAGGAATTATCCGGCAGTTATTCCGGCGTCGTTGGACTACCGGTATTTCATACGGCGAGGCTTTTGCAACAGGCGGGTTTGACGGTGATCAACCCCGGTCGAATAGAGGATGCATCCGCACAATGACGGACGAGTCGCAACGAGAAGAGATTCTGGTCAACGTCACGCCACGTGAAGTGCGGGCGGCTCTGCTTGAGAACGGCATCTTGCAGGAAGTGCATATTGAACGTGCCGCGCGTCGCGGTCTCATCAGCAATATTTACAAAGGAAAGGTATCCAGAGTCTTGCCGGGGATGCAGGCAGCGTTCATCGATATTGGTCTGGAGCGAACCGGCTTCCTGCACGCGTCCGATATCGCAAACGGCAATTCGCCCGATGCAGATGATCAAACCACGCCGGACATTCGCGAGCTGATTCGTGAGGGCAGCGAGGTCATAGTGCAGGTTCTGAAAAACCCGCTCGGCACAAAAGGCGCGCGCCTGACCACGTTTATCACGCTGCCATCGCGTTACCTGGTGCTGCTGCCCAGTGGTAGCGGGGTCGGGGTCTCGGCTCGAATCGAAGACGACGAGGAACGCCAGCGCCTGCGCGGCATGCTCGAAGAAATGCTCGGCAGCACGGACAAACCCGGGGGCGTAATAATAAGGACCGCGGCCGAAGGCGCGCCCAGCGACGCATTGCTGGCCGATCTTGGCTTTTTGCAGAAATTGTGGTCAGCCGTTCAGCTTGAGTGCAGCAAGGGCAAGGTAAAAACACTGATACATGAAGATTTGCCACTGCCAATCAGAATCATGCGAGACATGGTAACCAGTGATATCGAGCAGATTCTGATCGATTCCGAGCCGGATTACCGGTCGATGCTGGCGTTCGCCGCGCGTTTCCTGCCGGCGCTCGAGGCGAAACTGGTTCATTACAAGAAACGCAGGCCGATTTTCGATTTGCACGGCGTGGAAGATGAGATCAAGAAGTCGCTGGACAGGAGCATTCCTCTGAAGTCCGGCGGTTATGCCGTTTTCGACCAGACGGAGGCGATGACCACGGTTGACGTGAATACCGGAGGCTATGTAGGGCATCGCAATCTGGAAGAGACGATATATCGAACGAACCTGGAGGCCGCGGTCGCCATTGCGCGGCAACTGCGGCTGCGCAATCTCGGTGGCATTATTATTATCGACTTTATTGATATGGTGGTCGAAGAGCATCAGAAACGCGTGATGGAGGTGCTTGTGCAATCACTGGCGCGTGACCACGCAAGACACCAGGTGACGCCGTTCTCGCCACTGGGTCTTGTCGAAATGACACGTAAGCGAACCCGGGAAAGTTTGCAACGGATACTGTGTGCCGGTTGCGATCACTGCAACGCACGTGGATTCGTGATGTCGGCGGAAACTGTTTGCTTCGAGGTGTTTCGCGAAGTCATTCGCCAGCATCGGCAATTCACCTTCGACGAACTGCTGGTGCTGGCGCATCAGGATGTCATCGACTTGTTACTGGACGAGGAATCGAATGGCCTGCTGGAGATCGAGCATCAGATCGGCAAGCCGATACGATTGCAACCCGAATCGCTGTACCCCCTCGACCAGTTTGACGTCGTATTGATTTGAATTTATGCAGCAACTACTCATAAAAATTCTGAAGTCACTGGCCTATGTCATGGCAGCGCTGGTCATTTTGCTGGCGGTTGCCGTCGGCATTTTTCGCCTGTTATTGCCGCGGCTTCCAGAGTATCAGGACGAGATAAAGACCTGGGCCAACGCGGCGATCGGCATGCAGGTGGAGTTTGCCGACATGAATGCCCGCTGGCGGCTGAGTGGGCCGGAACTGACGTTTCGGGATGCGGAGCTTACCGCCTATGGTGCTGAAACCAGTCTGCTGTCCGCCGGTGAGGTGAGCGTCAGTGTCAGCCTGGTCAGATTGCTGCAAGATCGCGAGCTGGTAGTAAATCGAATTTATGTGCGTGATACGAAGCTGACAGTGCAGTTAACCGAAAGTGATGGATGGCTGTTGCAAGGCTTGCCGATTAATGACGTTATTGGTTCACGAGAGGTGGCGGCCGATCAGCCAGGCAATGTCGAGATTGTGGCGGAGGACATCGTCATTGATTATCTGTTGCCCGACAGTAGTGAAGTGCTCTCATTTGAGCTGGACAGCCTGCAGATCGAGCGTGACGCTTCGCGCCTGCTTATTGATGCGACGCTGGACCTGCCGGAAAGCCTGGGTGGGCGACTGAACCTGGAAGCGTCGCAACGAACTGACGAAGCCGAAAAGGGTATCTGGCAGTTTTATGTTCAGGGCAAGGGCCTGTCGATTCCAGGTTGGGCGGCAATAGATGTACAAAAACTGCCTCAATTTCAATCGGGGTCTCTGGATTTGAATGCATCTTTGCAAATCTCGGGCGATGGAATCGAGCATGCGACGGCTGATTTCATCATTAGCGATCTGCAAGGCGTTGAGTCTTCCAGTCCGGCAGAGGTTGACCTGCGGGGCCGCGTTGAGTATTCGAAAGACGCCAGCGGCTGGTTGCTTGCGGCGTCGAATTTCGTAGCCAATACGGTCGATGGTGTGTGGCCCCGATCGACGCTGAGCGTCAAAGTGACTGACGGATTTGATGGGGAGATTCGAGGTTTGTCCGCGACGGCCAGTTTTCTGCGGCTAGCCGACTGGCAATATTTTGCGGAGTGGTTGCCAGACGATATAAGGGAGAAACTGGCTGAATACGACCCAAGCGGCGAGCTGCGAGATTTGCAACTCGATTTGGACGCACTGCGATCGGACGAACCGGTGTTCGCAATAACAACCGCTTTTGATCGTGCCGGAGTCGCAGCAACGCAGTCACTCCCGGGTCTTCGCAACCTGAGTGGTTTTATCCGAACGGACAACAATGGTGGCAGACTTGAGATCGAGTCATCACGTCTGATCGTTGACCTTGCTTCCCAACTCGACGAAGAGATTTCATTTGATGATGCCATGGGCACCATTATCTGGCGACAAAATGCAGACGGCATGATCATACTTTCGGACAGTGTGCGCATCCGCAACGCCGATTTTGACTCGCAGACCAGCCTGCAGATAAATCTGCCAACCGGCGACGAATCAGCGATTGTCGATATCAGAAGCAGCTGGAGCGTCAATGATCTGTCCGCTGTAAAGCGCTACTTGCCAGCCAAGCTCATCAAGCCGGCCTTGTATCGCTGGCTCAGTGAGGCGCTGGTCGCGGGAAGCGCGCCACACGGCACCATGCGGCTGAGTGGGCCACTGGACAAGTTCCCGTTCGATAACGGCGAGGGTGTGTTCAGAATCGAAAGTCGCTTCGAAGACACTACATTACGCTATTCTGACTTGTGGCCGGACGCTACCAACATGTCGCTGGATATTGTTGTTGACGGCATGCGTTTGTACTCGCATCGCAACTCATCGAACAACGAAGGAAACAGCATTGTCGATGCGAAGATCGAAATACCGGACCTGCGAAAACCGGTATTAAGCATCGACGCGTTCGCCACAGGCTCGTTGGAAAGCATTCGGGAGTTTTCCCAGAACAGCCCGATTTCGAAGTTGTTCGGCGGACATCTTGCGAGAATCAGCGTTGAAGGCGACGCGTCGTTCAGCCTGCAGCTGACCTACCCGATAATGGATCGCGAAAACTTCGACTTCACCACACGCATTCAAACCAACGGCGGCACGCTGTCGTTTGCGGGATTCCGGCCGAAGCTGACGGAGCTAAACGGAATCGTCAACGTTTCACGTGGCAACGTCAGTTCAGAGTCCTTGTTTGGACGATTTCTGGGCGAGCAGATCAATATCGAATTGCACTCTGCCAGCGATGAGTCAGCACCGTACAGCGTTATTGCTGAAGCGACGGGGCGATTGACCGACGCAGGTCTAATTGAGGAACTGGCGCCGCCGCTGGAAAAAATAATTAAAGGCGCGTCCGAGTACACGGCGAGTATTCGATTTCCAAAATCAGGATTGGAAAATCCGGCGCCCTTTCAGATCGTAATCGAGTCCAGACTCGAGGGCATGGCCATCAATCTTCCTGTGCCATTGCAAAAAGCAGCCGATGCGACCATGCCGTTGTCCTTCACTCTCGAGTTTCCGGAGGAAGGGCGATTAAGTGCCATGGGCAGCCTGTCGGACAAGCTTAACTGGTCGCTGTCCTTCATGAAGTCGAATGACAGCGGTTGGGACTTCGATCGCGGTGCGCTGGCGATCGGCGGCGACTATCCCGAGTTCCCGGAAGTTCGCGGCCTGCAGATTACAGGCGCGACGGATTACGTGAGTCTCGACGACTGGCTGTCACTCGGTCGGCGGGGAAGCGGAAACCTGGGAGTGGCAGACCGGATTCGCTCGATCAATATCGCCGTCGGCAACCTGTATGTAATCGGCCAGGATCTCAAGAATCACCGCATCGGCCTGCAAAGAAGTGCCCAGGACTGGCTCGTTTCGGTCAGCGGCAAGCAGGTGAGCGGCACCGTTTCAGTGCCCTATGACTTTACCTCCGGCAGGCCTTTGGTCATTAACATGGAAAGCATGATTCTGCCCGGCGCGGATGAAGCGCTTGCGGCCACCAGGGACGAGAACAAAACAAGCGACCCGCGAGACATACCGCCGTTAAGTATCACGGCAAAGAATTTTGCACTGGGTGAGCGATTTTTTGGTGAACTGAAGGCGGAGTTCCTGAGCACCGAGCGAGGCCTGGAATCTTCAGAGCTGACAACCAGCGATGCAACTTTTTCGACTGGCGGCTCAGCTGGTTGGGTGATTGATCCGCAAGACGAGGCCGGTCAACGCACTTATCTGAATGCGAAGCTTATTAGCCGAAATATCGAAAAGACCATGGCCCGGTTGAATTATCAACCCGGCATTACTGGCGAAGACCTGGAAATTGATCTCGACCTGAGCTGGTCCGGTGGCCCGTCTGAAGACTTTCTTGCCGGCATTGATGGCGAGGTCAGGTTGCGATTCGGCGCCGGCACGCTGGCAGATGTCGAGCCAGGCGCAGGTCGCGTTTTTGGTTTGATGAGTGTTGTCGCCCTGCCAAGGCGCATGTCGCTGGATTTTAGTGACGTATTCGAAAAAGGCTTCGCCTTCGATACCATCACCGGTACCTTCAAAATCGAAAAAGGTCAGGCTTATACCTGCAACCTGTCTCTTGAGGGACCGGCGGCGGACGTCGGAATCGTAGGCCGTGCCGGCCTGGCGACGCGAGACTACGAACAGACAGCGATCGTTAGCGCAAACGTCGGCAATACTCTGCCGATCGTTGCCGCCGTTGTGGCCGGTCCGCAAGTTGCTGCGGCATTGCTGATTTTCTCGCAAATCTTCAAGAAACCGCTGCAAGAGGTCGGGCAAATCTATTATGGCATTGACGGCTCCTGGGACGAACCGGAGATCGAGGTGGCCACTGTCGTTCGTTTCGCAGCCAACAGCGGCGCTGCAGGCTGCCTGGACGACGGCAAGTAGGTTTGAATTGCGGAATCTCTGGCAAAATGCCCAAGAGCCATGCACCATCGTTTTGCAGGTGCGCAATGCAGCGCAAGGATTAAAGAATTGGCAATCGCTCAACACTCAGAAAACGTAATCGAAAATGTGATGTCGCAAGTGCTGCAACCCGTCGGCCTTGATGAGCGTCACATCAACAAGGCGCTCGGGTTGATCAATTTGCGCGATGTGGACATCGCTGACCTGTATTTTCAGGTCAGCCGCCAGGAAAGCTGGTCATTTGAAGACGGCAAACTCAAAGAGGGCAGTTTCCACCTTGATCAGGGTGTTGGCGTGAGAGTGGTATGCGGTGAGAAAACCGGCTTCGCCTATTCAGATGAGCTGTTGCTGCCCTCTCTGGAGCAGGCAACACGCGCAGCACGGGCAATATCGCATCAGGGCCAGTCGCAGTCCGTAAAGGTCCACGCGAGCGGGCCGGCAAGCGCTCTATATCCTGCGATTGATCCAACCACGAGTATTTCGGACGAGAAGAAGACCGCATTGCTCGCCGAACTGGATGCGGCTACCCGCGCGCTGGACCCTCGGATCGAACAGGTCGTAATCAGCCTGAGCAGCGTCCAGGACCTGATCCTGATTGCGACAGCGGATGGCACGCTCGCGGCAGATGTGCGACCGCTGGTTCGACTCAATGTCAGCGTGATAATGGTAGAAAATGGCAGGCGCGAGCAGGGCTATTCGGGCGGTGGTGCCCGTGCGGGTCTGGACTTTTTTATAGACAGCGAATTGCCTGTCGAGCTGGCGAAAGAAGCCGTACGACAGGCTGCAGTGCAACTCGAAGCAGAACCAGCGCCGGCCGGCGCGATGCCGGTCGTACTCGGCTGCGGTTGGCCCGGGATTTTGCTGCACGAAGCTGTTGGGCACGGACTTGAGGGTGACTTCAATCGCAAAGGCACTTCGGCGTTCAGTGGCAAGATTGGTCAGGCCGTGGCGTCTTCGCTGTGCACGATTGTCGATGACGGCACAATGCCGAACCGTCGTGGATCGTTGTCGATCGATGACGAGGGCACGCCTGGCCAATACAATGTCCTGATTGAAAAGGGTGTGCTTCGCGGTTACATGCAAGACAAACTGAACGCTCGGTTGATGGGTGTTGCGCCCACTGGCAACGGCCGGCGCGAGTCGTTCGCGCACATGCCGATGCCGCGAATGACCAATACGTATATGTTGCCCGGCCCCCATGACCCCGGCGAAATCATCGCGTCGGTAAAAAAAGGAATCTATGCGCCAAACTTCGGCGGCGGCCAGGTCGATATCACGTCCGGAAAATTCGTGTTCTCCGCCAGCGAGGCTTACCTGATCGAAAACGGCAAAGTCACAACGCCGATCAAAGGTGCAATGCTCATCGGCGACGGGCCCGAAGCGCTTGGCAAAATATCAATGGTTGGCAATGACCTGAAGCTCGACCAGGGCGTCGGTACCTGCGGCAAGGACGGACAGTCCGTGCCGGTCGGTGTTGGGCAGCCAACGTTGAAGATTGATGAGCTTACCGTTGGCGGCACTTCCTGATTGCACTGCCATACGGCCGATCTGACATAACATAAGAAGCAAATATTATGTTTGTGAATTACTTCACTACATCGACATTATGTCCGTTGTAATGTTCGTCGCTCGCATGGAGGATAGAGAGAAATGGCTTTCGAAAATACAATAACAGAGCAAGACATGGACGCGAATACTCGCCAGTTTGTAAACAGTATTAAAGTGGATTCCAGGCAAAGTGAACCGGACCTGGATATCGACGGGCTTTCGGAGTCGTTGCTGGCGCGCATAGTCGGTCTGTTCTCCTCGAACAAATCCTGATAAAAAATTCTTTTTAACCAATAACTTAGAGTCCAATCAGATCATTTCTGATGGCGTGGCCTGATGCTGTCTGCGATCTTGGCGGCTGGACTAATGGGGATTGGCGACGGACAATGGCGCAATTCAGGAAACAAGCGGGGGGCACGATATGTGGGTGTCCAAACCAATTTATGAAAGCTTGCCCTATTTCTATTTGTCAGTAGGGGCAGTCAATCTTGCGGCGTCGATGTATCTTAATCACTGGATCTGGCCGGAGATCTGTTTTGGCGTTGGCTTGTTTTGCCTGGTTGCGGGTTTGATTGTGTGGCTTAAACGCCGTGACTATCGCAGCCATGACCGCCCCGTCGACTACTGACCCGACTTAATCGACCCTCAGGCCTGTTTCTCGTTGACCCCGGTATCTTCCAGGTTGACCACGGCATGCTTTTTCATTTTCGCCGTTCTCAGGTCAGAGTAAATAAGCTCGTGAATGCCCAGTGATACGACGTCGCCGTCTTGCAGGTGATGCACGTGCACTCGTTGCTCGTCGATTACGATGCCGTTCGTACTGTTCAGATCGACTATCGTGCAGCCGTTTTCATCACTGGTCAGTCTTGCGTGACGCCGGCTGACAAATTTGCTCTTGATAAAAATATCGTTGTCGGGCGAGCGACCGACGATCACGGAGCCGGCGAACAGGTCGTACTCCGCAACAATCTTGCCGTCCTTGCGAACGGCAATCTTCGTGAGGTATTTGTCTTCCGATGACGCGTCGGTAAGCCTGGTCATCTTTCGATAACGGCCGGTCGTGGTTTCGTGTTCCTCCCATCCCAGCTCGTCCGCGGCGGACAGTATGTCTGCTTCTTCCACCACTGGTCTTTCATCGGCAAAAACACAAAGCAACGCGGTATCGCAAAGTGTGTTGATCAGTCGGGGTACTCCGCCGGTATAGCGATAGATCGATTCATAAACATCATCTGCAAACAGCGTATTGTCTTCGCGGCCGGCAACGGCGATCCGGTGTTCGATATACTCGCGAAGCTCGCGCTTGTTCAACGGTCCGATGTGAAAGCGCAAGCGAACCCTCTGCATCAATTGCTGCAGACTCTTTGATTCGAGCTTGTCTTTAAGCTCCGGCTGTCCTGCGAGAATGATTCGCAAGACCTTTTCCTTGTGAGTTTCGATGCCGGACAGCATGCGCACCTCTTCAAGGACTTTCTTTGAAAGGTTTTGTGCCTCATCAATAATCAGCACGACCTTCTTGCCATTGGAATACTGCTCGATGAAGAACATGTTGAGCATGTCCAGCAACTCAACCTTTTTCTTGTCAAAGGGTTTGAAGCCAAATTCAGTCAGCACGGCCTGCAGAAACTGCGTTGGGTTCAGTTGCGTTTGTGATATAAGCGCATACACGACATCGTCTTGCAGTTCGCTCAGGAAACTGTGCAACAGAGTTGTCTTGCCGGAACCTATTTCGCCGGTAATCACGACGAAGCCGTCCGCCAGCCAGATCGTCGACTCCATATAGGCTTTGGCGCGCGCGTGCTGCTTGCTCCAGTAAACGAAGTCCGGATCAGGGGCCAGTCGGAATGGCTGCTCTTTGAGCTTGAAGTGGTTCAGGTATGACATAAATTACTGGCTGCGGGGCTGCTGTATGTTCTTGATACTACAAGTGTACCCACATTTTAGCGCAGCAATCTATCCGGAACTGGGATGCAATCGAAGTTTTATCAGGTGGTCATACTGCGCTGGGCGTCTCGCAGCCACTTTTCCCGATCTTCGGGACTTTTGCCTACAACCGTCGCGTGGCCCAGCTTTCTGTCCGGCCTGGCTGTTTTGCCATAGTCATGCACGACCGCGTCGGCAGCGCGCAGTGCAGACAAATCGTCCGGCATCGAGCCTATGATGTTAAGCATTCCTGGAAAGCCGACAACGCTTGTATCGGCAAGCGGAATGCCTGCGATGGCTCGCAAGTGATTCTCAAACTGGCTGGTTGTTGCCCCTTCGATTGTCCAGTGACCGGAGTTGTGGACTCGTGGCGCATACTCGTTGGCGAGCAGGTCGTTAGCCGTAACGAATAACTCCAGTGCCAGAACGCCCACGTATTCGAGTTTTGTTAACAGCCGGTGCAGGTAGTCATCTGCGATCAGCCGTAGTTGATCCCCCTCGGCTGGTGCACGCGATACTCTAAGTATGCCGTCGCGATGTTCGTTCTCGGACAGGGCATATGTAACGATGTTTCCAGTCTCATCTCGAACACCGATTGCCGAAACTTCACGCTCAAAGGGCACGAATTGTTCGGCGATAAGATCATGACCCCCAAGCGCGCCGAACACGCTCTCGGCAGCGGCCGCGTTTCGAAGAACCGACTGACCCTTGCCGTCATAACCAAGGCGACGCGTTTTGACCACCAGCGGCAGACCAAGCGACTCGGCGGCCGTTAGCAAGTCAGCCGCAGAGTCGATCGCGCGATACCCTGGAACGGGAATGTCCAGCGACTGAAACAGCTGCTTCTCCACAAGCCGGTCCTGTGCCTGTGCAAGCGCGAGGGGAGGTGGGAAGACAGGACAGGTAGATTCAATCGCGCGCACCGCTGCGACGGGCACATTCTCGAATTCGTAGGTTATGACATCGCAGGTGTCTGCCAGAGATGCCAGTGCGGACTCATCGTCGAAATCGGCTCGAACGACATTGCCAACGGATGCCGCTGGCGGGTTTTCGGAGGGGTCGAGGAAAATACACTTCAGTCCAAGTGCGTCAGCGGCGGATCCCAGCATTTGTCCGAGTTGTCCGGCGCCGATTACTCCGATCGTTTTCATCCGGCATCGCGGGGATTGTCATTTTCCAGTACTGATGCCGTTTGTGCGCTGCGAAATTCATCCAGCGCGCTTGCGATTTTTTCGTCGTGCAGTGCAAGGATAGCCGCAGCCATCAAGGCCGCGTTGATGGCGCCTGCTTTGCCTATCGCCATACTGCCAACCGGTATGCCGCCCGGCATTTGTGCGATCGAAAGCAAAGAATCCATGCCGTTGAGTGCCTTCGACTGTATCGGGACGCCTAACACCGGCAGACGCGTTTTTGCGGCCGCCATGCCTGGCAAATGAGCAGCGCCGCCCGCGCCGGCAATGATGACCTGCAGACCCAAGTCCTGCGCCGACTCGGCATACTCGAACAGCAGATCGGGCGTGCGGTGGGCCGAGACGACCTGAACGTCGTGTTCGATCTTGAGCAGGTCAAGTGTCTCACTTGAGTGTTTCATCGTGTCCCAGTCGGAACGGGACCCCATTATGATGCCAATTTTTGCAGTCATCAGATTCATGCTTTGGTGAGTGAACGGCGTATTCTATCGTCCCACGTTCGCGATGTGTTACTGATCCGCCAATATTCGATGAATTTCCCGGAAAAGTTTTCTTAAATGCAGCTTGCGGTGTTCTGTATCCGGCGTGCTCTCGTAGTCCTTTACGTAAGCTTCCAGCAGTTCGTTGCGGCCTGCGTTGTGCTCACAAAAAGCCGCGAGCGCCGGTTGCCCTTCGGTGGCGATGCGGTCGCGCCACCGCTCGGCCTGCTTGAAGATTGCTTTCGCTTCAAGATCGGCTTGTCCGAGTTTGGCCAGTGCAGCGCGAATGGGTTCCGGGTCAACGTTTCGCATGATTTTGCCGATCAATTGCTTCTGTCTTCGCAATGCCCCATGTGCGCTAATCTTTTTTGCTTGCCGCACCTCTTCAATCAGATAGTCGTCCGTCTGGATGTGCGAGAGCTCGTCGTCGCCAAGCTCGATAAGTCGTTCGCCGAGCTCCTGTAACGCCTGGTATTCGCGTTTTCTTGCGCTCTTGCTGGGCTTTGCATCTGTCACGGGCTAAGCTTCGGTTCCATTGATTACGTTATCGATGCACGATCTTAACACGCGATCACAGCATTCTTGCCCGCCAGTAAGGGCTGACGAATAAGGAAAATCCGCAACATGACCTCACCTGCAAGCCGATCATCGGAAGATCAAAGCTCGTTGAAAACGATCGTGCAAAAAATGCTCGACGAAGCAAAGCGAAAGGGTGCAGACCAGGCCGAAGCCGCGGCGAATCACGATATCGGCTTGAGCGTGACCGCCCGGCTTGGCGATGTTGAGAACCTGGAGTACACCAATGATCGTGGCGTCGGGGTCACGGTTTACGTTGGCACCCGCAAAGGCAGCGCCAGTACCTCGGACTTTAGCGATGGCGCGCTTGTAGAGGCCGTTGGCAAAGCGATCACATTTGCAAGCCATACCGCACCCGATGAGCACGCGGGTCTTGCAGACGCAGACACAATGGCGACGGATATTCCTGACTTGTTGCTGTCGCATGAGTGGAATTTGCAATCCAGCGACGCTATCGACCTGGCGATCGAATGCGAGAACGCCGCCAGGGAGTATGACAAGCGCATAAGCAACTCGGACGGGGCGACAGTTTCAAGCAGCAGTGGCTCGTGTGCCTATGGCAACTCACACGGATTCCTGTCGAGTTTTCCGCGCAGCAGTCACAGCATCAGTTGCATGGTCATTGGCGAGGTTAACGGCGAGATGCAGCGCGACTATTACTATTCAACGTCGCGTGACCCGAAACTTTTGGAAAGCCCGAAGACGATCGGCGAGGCCGCGGCCGAACGAACCATTAATCGTCTCGGTGCACGGAAAATCAAAACCATGCAGGCGCCGGTGGTGTTTTCTGCCGAGGTGGCGCGTGGATTCATCGGACACGCGATTGGCGCGATT
>SMVA01051095.1_pt1 | contig 15149 bp, 16 predicted proteins | sample 2456451 | NCBI WGS metagenome assembly SMVA01 (sample SAMN11095933, study PRJNA526329) | marine sediment metagenome | biome: Marine sediment; feature: Surficial sediment; material: Deep marine sediment; isolation source: Hadal surficial sediment | place: Pacific Ocean | collected 2014-05 | depth...
CTTATCGGGCATTGTCGAATACGCAGCTTGAATTTCCTCTGCTTATCCACTTCGCTCCGCCGTCAGTCGGTAATAGGGGAAGGGCTCTGCGTCGATCGCGCAGCGCAAAAGGTGTGGAAAGAGTTCTTTTTCCTTCCAGCGCCGGTCGAAGCGGAACACGAACTCGTCCAGGTAGCTTTGAAGATGTTTCGGGCTAACCCCGTGGAAAGTTCCGCGTAGCCACGTCTTGAGATTCCCGAAGACGGTGTGGGCCCACGGCAACCCGTCCACCGCGTGGCGTCCGTGCCCCCCTTTGCGAGGCCGATGGTCGATCCCCATCTTGCCGAGCGCCGTGTAGGACGCCCAGGCATCTGTATGGACGGTGGCTTCCTTCGGCCGAATCGCATTCTGAACAAACGATGTCAACACTTCTTTTGTTGCGCGGGGAATCACGACAAGGCGAGCGGAGCCCGCTGTACGGCCTCGGCGTTCAACAATAACGGCGACCCCCTCCTTGCCCGCCCCGCGACCATTCCATCCTGTGCGATGGCCGCCGATGTAGGTCTCGTCGACTTCGACGTCACCTTTTAGAAGCGGAGCGGGGAGATTCGCTAGACCCGATCGAAGCTTGTGGAGCAATGCCCAGGCCGTCTGATAGCTCCCCACTCCCGTGTCTCTCTGAAACTGAAGGGCCGAAACTCCCTTCTTGTGACGGGCCAGGAAGAAGATCCCCAGGAACCACACTCGAAGTGGGACGCGGGTTCCATGAAACACGGTCCCTGCGGTAACCGAGCTTTGGTACCGGCATGTACGGCATTGCTCAAGACGTCGGCTTGCTAGGAAGTGGCTTCCTTTGCCTCCGCAGCGCGGACACGAGAACCCACGTGGCCAGCGGGCCCGGCGGAGGTAAGTCCAACAATGATCGTCATCGGGGAACTGGGTCTGGAACTCTAAGAGCGTACTCGGGAATCGCATTCGGTGGTCCTCCTTGGAACACCAGCATGCGATCTAGCGATGTCACATCCGGTCACGAGGCGGAGCGAAGTGGATAAGCAGAGGAAATTCAAGCTGCGTATTCGACAATGCCCGATAAGAGGCATTCCGTTAAGTTGACGTGAATAGGTGCAAAACTACCCCATGTCGGGGGCGTACACGAGCGGCCTGTGGCTGGGACTCGTGCGGTTCCTCAACAACCCGAAGATTCCGCTGGACACGAACGGGGTCGAGCGGGCGCTGCGCGGCGTCGCGGTCGGCAGGAAGAATCACTACGGGAGCCGGTCGGAGCGGGGGACCCGCGTGGCGGCACTGTTCTACTCGTTGATCGAGTCGGCGATGCTCTGCGGTGTGGAGCCTCGCGCTTATCTACGCGAAGCCACCCTGCGAGCCGCCCGTAACCCGGGCGTGGCCACCCTCGCGCGCGACTTCAAGTCAGCGGAAGCATGAGAGAAATCAGTGATTGACTTTCCGGCTATGAAAATGTGAGGGTGACCAAGGATTTACCGATGAATTACCCCGGCTTTTACGGAGACTCTACCCTGTCCCGGGTTTCCCGGAGGTAGATCATCGGATTCCGCTGCGTCGATCGCTTCCACCCAGGCGTGGCGACGCGCACTATCCTCGGCAGCCGCTGGGTGAGATTCGTGGAGCGGTTGGGTTAGACTCCGTCGGGGAAGAGCGGCGCGGGGCGCCGCAGCCGGTCACGCGAACGGGGCAAAACGGACAGGAGGAAGACATGCCGTCACGCAGCATCGTCGAACGACTCGCAGCCGGCGACATCCTGGTGATGGATGGTGGCACCGGCTCCGAGCTCCAGAAGCGCGGCGTCGACGTGTACAAGGGCGCCACCGTCGAACGCAGGCCGATGGGGCCGGAGGAGTACGGAACCACCACGGGACACGGCGTGTGGTCTGCAACAGCGAACCTCGAAGCGCCGGACGTCGTGCGCCAGATCCACGAGGACTACCTACGCGCCGGAGCCGATATCATCATCAGCAACAACTTCTACACATGCCGTGCGATGTTGCAGATGATCGGCGAGGAAGACCGCTGGGAAGAGTACGCGCGCCGTGCCGCGGAGCTCGCGCTGCAAGCGCGCGATAGCGTCAACCCCGAGGCATACGTGGCAGGGGGCTTTGCCCCGCCCTTCTCCTCCTACTCGGGCGACCTGAAGCAGGAGTTCGAAGACATGGCCCGGCTGCTCGCGGAGTGCGGCGTCGACTTCCTGCTGCCCGAATACCTGGGCGGAAATACCGTGTGTGAGAGCCCGATCGCCGACTGCGTCACCGCCGTCGAGGTCTGCGCCGCCACCGGGCTCCCGGTCTTTCTGGGCGTGTGCTGTGTCACGGACAAGGGAACGATGTACTTCGGCGAGTCCTTTCGAGAGCTCGCGGATGCACTCGCGGGCTGCGACCTGGCCGGCATCCTCCTGATGTGCAGCTACCCCAACGAGATCTCGGCATGTCTGCCCGAGCTGCGCAAGGCGTATTCCGGACCGATCGGAGCTTACGGCCATATCGGCTACGACGACAACCCGAAGTTCGGCAGCTCTCCGGACGAGCCCTATTTTTCGATCAACACCGGAGAATACACTCCGGAGCGTTACGCCGAGATCGCAAGCGACTGGAAGAAGATGGGGGCGCAGATCATCGGCGGCTGCTGCGCCACCGCACCGGAGCACATCGCGGCATTGCCCGCGGCGGTCGGACGCTAGGCTCGTTGGCTGAAGGAAGGGCGCTCGGCGAGTGCGCCCCGTTCTGGCGGGCGCGGTATTCGGTGCGAGTCGCCCACGGCCTGTTGCCCCGCGGTGTGCGAGCTTCCCTCGAGGGTGTACGTCGTCAAAGTATTCCGGACCAAAGGCGGCCTCTGCTAAGAGACAGTTCCTGATTTCATCCTAGGCGGCCTTTGGTCCGGAATACTTTGACGACGTACACTTGTGAAACGGCTGCGCAACCTCATCGGGGCCTCTCGTAGACTGCTGGCCGACCCACGCGCGTAGTCCATGCGTAGCATCGCTGCTACGCGGGCGTGCCCAATGCGGCTCCCTGCGGCGGTTTCGCGAGAATACCCAATGAAATCAAGACCAGGATCTCCTTGCCAACGTGGGGGTCGCCGGTTCGCGCCCCTACAGCTTCCACTCCCGCGCCTGAATAGCCTCGACAACATGCTGGGGAGCAACGTGCGCGAGGTAGCGGCTTGTCGTAGCCAGTGAGCTGTGGCCAAGCTGTGCCTGGATTACGTTCATCGGGACACCCTCGCGGGCGAGTTCAGCCGCGTGGGTGTGACGTAGCCCATGCGGGTGCACGCGCTTCTCGATCCCAGCCTTTGCTGCGAGTCGCTTAACCGCGTGACGGACGTAGGAGGAATCAACGGGATGGCCGTCGAGCGTGCAGAAAAGCGGGGCGCTGCGCTTGATTCCGAGGGCCTTCCGCTTTTCCAGCCAACGTTCGACGAGGGCAAAGGCACCGGCGTCGAGGCCGACGGTGCGAGCGCGGTCGCCCTTGCCATGCAGGATGCGCACGGTGCCTTGCTTGCGGTCCACGTCCTTGGGTTGGAGCGCCAGCGCCTCTGAGACGCGAAGCCCCCCGCGATAGAGCACTGCGAGGAGCGCCGCATTGCGAATGCCCGTCGGTGCGCGGCGGGAGCAGGCCCGAAGCAGGGTCCTTGCCTCGTCGGGCGTCAGGGGCTCGGGCGGCAGCTTCTTGCCCGCATTCGCGGGCCGGGGGGTGGATCGAGGCATCGGATGCTCCGTTAGTCACGCTTCTACCCAAAAGCGTGACTGATACTACACCCGAGTGCCCCCATTCCGCAAGAGCGTGACTATTCCGCCTCCTTCTCCCAGTCAGAGCCACTGGTCTGACTGGCTCGATATTGGCGACATGTGGGACTCCTCGACCTATCAGTGCTTCGTCAAGTCGAAAATATTCTCGACTTCCTGCCACTTGCCGCCCTCGCCATCTGCTTTGTTCTGAAATTTCTCCATCAGCCGCTCCCACTCAACCACTTTGGGATTGAGACTGTCCTGAAGCGATTTTTTCTCAAAACTGAATGTGTCCGATACCGTCATGACCATGATTAACTGCAGCCCTGAACGGTAGATTTGCATATCAAGAATGCCCGTCGCTCGAATGCCGTCGATCACTTCGGGCCAGACGTTGCCCGGCTTGTGATACTCCTCGTACTCGCGAACCAGATCAACGTTGTCCCTGAGATCAAGCGTAAGACAAAAGTGTCGGGGGCCACTCATGCCTGATGAACCCGATGCGCCCGATAACCGAAGATCGCGATAACGACAAAGCAAATCAGTGGCAACAGAAACGAAGTCTTGACTGACGGAATGTCACCAATAATTGAGCCGGCGTCGATCATCGAGCCCTGCATTGGCGGCATAAGCGCCCCACCAACGATTGCCATGACCAGCCCGGCAGACGCGAAACTCGCATCGTCCCCCATATCCTTCAACGCAATCCCGTAGATGGTTGGGAACATCAGCGACATGCACGCCGAAATACCGATGAGGCTGTAGAGGCCTGCGTAACCTTCGAGAAAAATCGCACCGAGCGTCAGCGCGATCCCGCCGGTAGCCAGCAGCATTAGTAGTTGTCCGGGACGAACGAAACCCAGCAAGATCGTGCAAATGAACCTGCTGGACAGAAAAATCACCATCGCAATGATGTTGTATCCCTGCGCCTCGGATGCCGTCAAACCGATCGCTGTCATTCCGTAGTGAATGACGAAGGTCCACACCATGATTTGTGCGCCAACGTAAAATGCTTGCGCTACGACGCCTTCAACGTAACAGCTATTTCGAATCAGCCGACCAAACGTATCCTTGAATTCGCGCATCGTCAGCGGATGTTCATGCGTCATCGTTCTTGGCAATTTGCTGAACAAGTAGACAAAAAAGAGAACTGCCACGATGGCCGCTATCGCGATATAGGGACCTCGAACGGTCACAAGATCGGCCGCCTGCATCGCCTGGTGTGCGGCTGGTTCATTTGCTGCGAAATCACTCAGCGCCTGCGTAAGATGTCCGTCCACAACGGACGGCAACATGTCGCTGTACTCCGGATGAGCAAGTCGCTCCTCATTTCGAAATGCCTCAACCTGCAGCTTGTTCAAAATAACGCTGGAAGCGATGAACATTCCGGTCAACGATCCCATCGGATTAAATGACTGCGCCAGGTTCAATCGGCGTGTTGCGGTGTCCGGGTGACCCATCGATAGAATGTACGGGTTCGCCGTTACCTCAAGCAGTGCGAGCCCGCAGGTCAGCATACACAGCGCGCCCAGGAAAAAATAGAACTCCTGATAGATACTTGCCGGAACAAATAGCGACGCACCAACGGCATACAAACCCAGGCCCAGCAATATTCCGGACTTGTAGCTGTAGCTGCGGATAAATATTGCCGCAGGAATCGCCATGATTCCGTAACCAAGATAAAAGGCGAACTGCACCATGCTGCTTTGCGCATTGGAGATAAGGAAGATGTCCTTAAACGCTTTCACGAGCGGATTCGTCACGTCATTGGCAAATCCCCAAAGCGGGAACAACATCGCCACGAGAATGAAGGGTAACACCATGTCCCTCGTGAGAATTTTGGGCCTGTCAGTCGTCATCATTTAGAGTCTGCTCCGTTCGCTAGTGACCGAGCCCGGCGGTAATTTGTTCGGCTGTTCTTGCGATCGCCCTCTGCGCTGCATCAATTTTCACAGGGTGAGAACCGTCAAGGAATGCCAGGAACGGAACGACTAGCGCCGCTACTACCTTGCCGGCGTGATCGAAGATCGGGTACCCGATATCCTGCACACCCTGGACTTGTGCGCTGGGTATGCACTCAGATCCATCTGCACGAACTCTCCCTACTATTTTTCTTAATGCCTGTGCAGAGGGCTTACGGTGCGACCGTGGAATAGCCGCCAGCATCTCTTCCCGATCCGCACCTTCGGCGAAGGCCAGGAGAATGTGGCCTGAGCAGGAATCGAACAGTGGCGCCTCTGCTCCCAGACGTACGCTAAGGACGCGTGCAGAGGGAGCATTTTGCTGCACAACGACATGCCCTTTGCCCGCGTAGTAGATGACCAGGTGACATGACTGACCAATCTCCTGGGACAACGCTTTCATCAACGGTGCTGCAACCAGGTTCAGTCGTTTTACTGGTCCAAGACCATGAGCGATTTCGAACAGCTTCAACGTCAGTTCGTAGTGCTCCGACGCCGCTTGATAGGCAACATAGCCACGTTGCTGTAGCACGACCAACATTCTAAAGAACTGGCCCATTGGACGTCCCAGGCGGGATGAAATTTCAGCAGAGGTCAGCCCTTCGGGTTCATTGGCGAGCGCCTCTATAATATCCAGACCTTTCTCAAGGGCCGGTGCAGAATACTCCTTGCGTTTGCCTCCTGCCCCCCCTTTCCTGCTCTTTGTCATGCTTCATCCAGATCGTCAAATATTTGGAACTTTAGTTGACTTGAATGCATTTGAAAAATAGGTTTGCATATATACAATTATGAGAATTCGTTTTGAGCAATAAGATCACCAGCCTGACTGCGATGGACGTTCGATTCCCGACTTCCGAGAATCTTGATGGCTCAGATGCGACTAACAAAGACCCGGATTATTCCGCTGCCTATATCGTTATCGAAACCGAACAGGGAAACACGGGCTACAGCCTGATTTTTACCATTGGCCGCGGCAATGACATTTGCTGCACGGCTGTGGAGAGCATGCGCCACCTGGTGATTGGCGTGGACCTGGCCGACATCACCGCTGATATCGGCGGCTTCTACAATGAACTGAGGTCGGACAGCCAACTCCGCTGGCTCGGCCCGGAAAAAGGCGTGATGCACATGGCTACCGGCGGCGTCATGAACGCGGCCTGGGACATGTGGGCGCGCGCCGAGGGCAAGCCGGTCTGGCGACTGCTTGCAGATATGTCGCCTGAGCAATTCGTCGATTGCCTGGATTTTCGCTACATCGACGATGCATTGACGCGCGATGAAGCGTTGGCAATTGTTGAAAAGAATCAATCGTCAAAGCAACAAAGAATTCAGCAGCTAGAAGAAAACGGCTATCCGGCGTACACAACGTCAGCCGGATGGTTGGGCTATAGCGACGAAAAGCTCGAACGCCTTTGTCGCGAGGCGGTGGCCGAGGGATTCGAACACATCAAACTCAAAGTCGGTGAGTCTGTCGAGGACGACATTCGACGCTGCAAGATCGCCAGAGAGACGATCGGCGATGAAGTAAAGCTAATGATCGATGCAAACCAGGCATGGGAAGTTGATCAGGCAATCGAGTGGATGCAGAACCTGATCCCCTTCAAGCCCTGGTTTATCGAAGAGCCAACCAGTCCTGACGACGTTTTTGGCCACAAAAAGATTCGCGAGAACATTGGTGAGGTGAAAGTCGCCACCGGCGAACATTGCCAAAACCGGGTTTTGTTCAAGCAGTTTATCGCCAATGACGCGATTGATATTGTCCAAATCGATGCCTGCCGACTGGGCGGTCTGAACGAGATTCTGACCGTTTGTATGCTGGCTGCGAAATACGGCAAGCTCGTCTGCCCGCATGCGGGCGGGGTCGGTCTTTGCGAATACGTGCAGCACATATCGATGATTGACTATATTCAGATTTCCGCTGACATCGGTGAGCGGGTTATTGAGTACGTCGACCACCTGCACGAACACTTCGAAGACCCTTGCGAAATAAGCAACGGTGCATACCAGGTACCACGTTTACCCGGATTTAGTGTCAAAATGCACGAAAGCTCACTCGCGAATTTTGGATATCCGAACGGCGCCGAGTGGCGTTCGCGCGCTGACAAGAAAATCGCCTGATTACACCGGGTCCCATGCATGAGCAGTTTCCAAAAAAATCAGATTGGAAAGACTGAATTAGCGATCGACGCGCTCGGATTCGGCTGCGCGTCGCTCGGAAACCTGTATCACGCCGTTTCCGATGAAGAAGCTTCAGACATTCTGTCAACCGCCTGGGCCAACGGCTTTCGTTATTTCGACACCGCACCGCATTACGGCCAGGGCCTCAGCGAGCGCCGTGTCGGCGACGCACTGCGTGGATCAAGCGATTATGTTCTGTCCACCAAAGTCGGCCGACTGCTGCGCCCTGCCGGATATGCCTCGGAACGCCATGGCTTCATTTCTACCATGCCGTTCGATATTGAATACGACTACAGCTACGACTGTGTGATGCGCTCGTTCGAAGACAGTTTGCAGCGATTGGGCCTCGATCGAATCGACATCCTCTACATGCACGATATCGGTCCCGTCACTCATGGTGACGATGACAAGCGGCTGTTTCCGATCGCAATGGACGGTGGCTACCGTGCAATGGACGAATTGCGCCGAAATGGCCTCGTGAGCGCTATCGGGCTGGGCGTCAATGAGTACGAAGTGTGTGAGCGAGCACTGGAATGCGGCGACTGGGACTGTTTCCTGCTCGCGGGGCGATACACGCTACTGGAACAAATGTCTCTGGATACCTTTCTGCCGAAATGCATCGACAGAAATTGTTCGATTGTCATAGGTGGTGCGTATAACTCCGGCATTCTCGCGACAGGCGTAAGTGGTAAGGGACCGTGGAATTACGACTACGGTCCTGCACCGGAGGATGTCGTTAAGAAAGTCGCGGCTATTGAAAGCCTCTGCGGCGAGTTCGATATTCCGATGGCGGCCGCCGCCCTGCAGTTTCCTCTTGCACACCCTGCCGTAGCCTCAGTAATTCCCGGCATTGGCAAAGTCAGTCGCATTGATCAGACACTGAATTTATTCGCGACCGAGATTCCGGATGAATTCTGGCAGGCCCTATCGGATCGCGGTTTGATTCGCGATGATGCACCCACTCCGGCAAGCAAGCCCGGCGAGTAATCCTATGCGTATTGATGGTCATCAGCATTTCTGGTCAACACAGCGCGACGACTACGGTTGGCTAACGCCCGATCTTCTGCTCCTGTACAGAGATTTCGGGCCGGAAGATCTACAACCTCTGTTAGATCAGGCTGGCGTTGACCACACCGTACTCGTGCAAGCGGCTGCGACGACCGATGAAACACGATATCTGCTGGGTATCGCCGAACATCATTCAATGATAGCTGGTGTTGTAGGTTGGGTTGATATGGACTCACCCACTAACGCCATCGAGGCGCTGGATGAATTCGTACGACACCCGACGTTCGTCGGCATTCGACCGATGATTCAGGATATTGAGGACCCTGCATGGATTGACCGGCCGGAGCTCAAGGTCGTCCTGGAGGCGTTGGTCCAGAGCAAGGTGTGTTTTGATGCATTGGTTCGATCCGAGCATCTCCCCTACCTGCTGAATTGTCTGACTCGTCATCCGGAACTACGCGTCGTAATCGACCATGGCGCCAAACCCGATATCGCCTCGGGAGAATGGCAACCCTGGGCGGACGGGATTTCAATGATCGCGAATCAAACATCCGCGTATTGCAAATTATCGGGTCTGATAACTGAGGCCAGCGACACGCAGACCTACGACGACGTAATGCGCTACCTCGACCACTTGCTCGAGGTGTTTGGACCGAAGAGGCTGATTTGGGGCAGCGACTGGCCGGTCCTCAATCTTGCCGGCGACTATAAAGGGTGGCACGACGCTTCCACGGCACGACTCGACGCGCTGTCGGAGCAGGATCAAGACGATATTTTTGGTCGCAATGCGATCGATTTCTACAATCTAACCACTTAGATAAAGAAGACAAGAAATGAACCGATTTGAGAACAAGACGGCGCTTGTAACCGGTGGTGGCAGTGGCATCGGCCGCAGCATTTGTCTTCGACTTGCGAGCGAAGGCGCTCATGTATTGGTGCTGGACATCAATCTCGAATCCGCCGGGTCAACGGTGCAAGACATTCAGGAAGCCGGTGGCAATGCCACCGCCTATGCCTGCGACGTGGCCGACCACAGCGGCGTTGAGGGAGTCGTCAGCGGCATCCTGGCAAACACAGACATCGACGTTTTGGTGAACAACGCCGGAATAGCTCATGTCGGCAATCTCGAAAACACCAGTGAGGCGGATCTGGACCGGCTGCTTTCGGTCAATGTGAAAGGTGTTTACAACATGCTGGCCGCCATCGTTCCCGCTATGAAAAAACGACGAAGCGGTGCGATCCTCAATATGGCATCGGTCGCATCGACCGTTGGCATCGCCGATCGCTTCGCCTACTCAACCACCAAGGGCGCCGTGCTGACGATGACCTACTCAGTCGCCAAGGACTACGTGGACTACGGCATCCGCTGCAATTCTGTTGCGCCGGGACGCGTTCACACGCCTTTTGTCGACAAATACCTCGAAGAAAACTATCCGGACAACCGCGACGAGATGTTCGACAAACTGTCGAAGACTCAACCCATTGGGCGCATGGGAACACCGGATGAAATTGCCGCCCTGGTGGCCTACCTCTGTTCTGATGAAGCGGCATTCGTGACGGGCTCGAACTTCCCCATCGACGGCGGCTTTGTCTCGATAAATAACTAATCTGGACTAAACAATGAAACTACTTCGCTACGGCCCGGCTGGACACGAAAAGCCGGGGCTAATGGACAATGACGGGAACATTCGAAGCCTCGCTGATCATGTTTCCGATATCGACGGAAGCACGATATCGGATGAGACAGTCGCAACACTGAATCAACTGGACACGAACGATCTGCCGATCGTTGACAACGATGTGCGTCTTGGTCCTTGCGTCGGCAATGTCGGCAAGTTCCTCTGTATCGGACTCAACTATTCAGACCATGCGGCAGAATCAGGCATGTCTGTCCCGCCGGAACCGGAGATGTTCACCAAGGCGACGAGCGCCGTTTGCGGCCCCGATGACGACATCGTTAAACCACTTAATAGCGACAAGCTGGATTGGGAGGTTGAGCTGGCGATCATCATCGGCAAGCACACATCCTATGTATCCGAGGAAGAAGCGGCTGATCACATCGCCGGCTATTGCGTCTGCAACGATGTCTCAGAACGTACTTTCCAGCTTGAGAAAGGCAGTCAGTGGGATAAGGGCAAAGGTTGCGATACGTTCGGACCGATTGGCCCCTGGCTGGTAACGCGAGACGAAGTCGAAAATCCACTCGACCTCAATATGTGGCTCGAAGTCAACGGCCACCGCTACCAGGACGGTAATACACGGACAATGGTTTTCGGCCCGGCGTTTATCGTGAGCTACCTGAGTCAGTTCATGAGCCTGCAGCCAGGGGATGTTATATCTTCGGGCACGCCGCCAGGCGTTGGACTTGGCCAAAAGCCGCCTGTCTATCTTTCCGTCGGCGACAAAATCGAACTGGGAATTGACGGCTTGGGTACGCAGAATCAAACTGTCGTCGCGTTGGAAAAATGACAAGCAAGCTCGATCGCTGCCTGAATATTGACGACCTTCGCGTCGCTGCTCGCCAACGAGCGCATCGAATGGTCTTCGACTACATCGATGGCGGTGCTGACGACGAAGTCAGCCTCGGTCGAAACACAAAAGCCTTTGACGATTACGACCTGTTGTTCAAGGTTCTTGCCGGCGCTGACAATGTCGATATGTCGACAACCCTGCTCGGAGAGAAAATTGACGTTCCCTTTTTTGCATCACCAGCGGCAGGACATCGTCTCTTTCATACACACGGCGAGCGCGGCGTAGCGAAGGCGGCCGACAGCGCTGGTACGATTTTCTCACTGTCCACGTTGTCTTCCGTTTCGATCGAGGAAATAGCCGCGTTGACCAATGGTCCCAAGTGGTTCCAGTTGTATGTATGGAAAGACCGTGGTCTGGTCAAAGAGATGATGGACCGTGCTCGGGAAGCTGGCTACAAGGCGCTTATCCTGACCGTGGATTTCCCGATCGCCGGCAATCGCGAGCGTGATCCCCGTAACGGGTTTTCGATTCCCCCAAAGGTCGGCGTCAAACAGGCGTGGCACGCACTGAGAGCGCCAGCGTGGTCTCTCGATTACGTCATTCGCCCATCGGTCAAGTATGCGAACCTCTCTGCAGACACTGCGGCCGTATCGCTGCAGGACTTTGTTTACGAACAATTCGACGCCGGCTTCAACTGGCGCGACGCTGAATGGCTACTCGGTGAGTGGAATGGTCCGGCAGTTATCAAAGGCGTAGTTCGACCCGACGATGCTCGTCGGGCAGTCGATCTCGGCTTCAATGCCGTGATGGTGTCAAATCACGGCGGTCGGCAACTGGATCGGTCGCCAGCACCAGTGCACGTGCTCGAGTCAATTGTTGATGCCGTCGGCCCGGACGCTGAGGTTATTCTCGACGGTGGTGTGCGCCGCGGCACCGATATTCTCATCGCGCTCGCGTTGGGCGCCAGGGCAGTGGGCTTTGCCCGCCCGTTTCTCTATGGACTGGCGGCCGCCGGTGAAGCCGGAGCCCGTCGCGCGATGGACATACTCACAAACGAGTTGCGACGGGACATGGTGTTACTGGGCACTGATCGCGTCAGCAAGATCGAGCGCTCGCTCGTCAGGCGATATTCTTGCTGATTCGTTCTTGCCACACAGGTCCGTACGGGTATTCAAACCGCTTCAGCGAAGCTTCGGTTCAAACTTGGAACCGGTAAAGTTGGCAGGCCTAAAGTTGCTACCTAAATTGGATCTGACCTAGCCTGAAATAACTGGTCCAGATCGAAAGTGGTAAACAGCCACATGAGGAAATCTGAACCATGCCGAAGAAACGGTACAACGCCGAAGAGATCATTCACCCCTCTCCAGCCTACTCAGGCGGTCTCCAGCCGGCACCAAGCCAACTTGAAAAGTATTGTAAGCATATGAATTTGTTACTGATTTCAGGATTTCGCGCGTAGATCTCCGAAGCTGGGGGTCGCGCGTTCGAATCGCGCCCGGGTCACCATTTGGTTTCGCGCACTTAGCGGACCTGCTCGTGCGAGCGTTGCGCATCAAATCACCGAACCAGGCCGAACCATTTCCCTCTACCGTTTCTTCGGCATGATTCAGGTCTCTTCATGTGGCTTTTTACCGCTTTCGATCTGGACCAGATATTTCAGGCTAGGTCAGCGTTCCGATCGGGGTCTGGTAGGATTCTGGCATCAACCTTGGGTACTCCGGCGGCCGTTGGCGGCCCGCGCGACGCGCCTGAGCGCCCGGCCCGTTGGGACGGCGAGAATTTGAAATTGTCCAAATCAAATCTCCGATTTTTCGTTTCATTGATTGTCATGGTACCCCTGACGGGTTGCATAGGTGGCTTGGCAAAGATGGAGCGGGTCGCGTTTGTGGATGAAGCTGTCGCTGACCAGGCTCTGGTCAATATTGTTAGGCCAAGAGTTTTTCTTGGAGATGGCGCCAATAATGACATTTGGGATGGAGACAAATTCATAGGTACCCTCGGTGCTGGAAAGTTGATTCAGTACAAAGCGATCCCCGGTTATCATGTATTCATGGTCTACGTTCAGGGCCAATGGGGGGCCGCTCGCGGAGAGGCGTTGGTGCACCAATCGCGGGCCTAATTCGGGCCAGTTGGCGACCATGAAGGCCTTTGGCACGATCCGGGTATGAATTCACGAGTGCATCCCAAGTACAAAACGAAGTATCGCGTGAACAACTGGGCCGAGTACGACCGAGCACTCGTGCAACGCGGCGACATTACTCTCTGGATTTCGACAGACGCAACGAAGACTTGGAAGCCCGCACCATCCGGCAGGCGAGGTGGCCAGCGGAAGTTCTCGGATCACGCGATCGAAACAGCTCTGACGTTGCGGCTAGTCTTCAATCTGCCACTGCGCCAGGCGGAGGGCTTTCTGCGCTCGATCTTGTCTCTGATGGGCGTTGATCTCGAAGCTCCCGACCACACCACCCTCTCTCGACGTAGCCAGCATCTTGATATCCAGCTCACTCGCGTTGACACGACGAGCCCAATTCATTTCATCATCGACAGCACCGGACTGTCCATCGTAGGCGAAGGAGAGTGGGCCGCCGCCAAGTATGGAGGGCGCGGCAGGCGTGGCTGGAAGAAGCTTCATCTTGGTGTTGATCGATCGGGCATGATCGTTGCTCAGGCTTTGACTCACGGAAGCGCTGACGATGCGAAGACTGCTCTTGATCTGATTGACAATGTCGAAGGTGGCATCTCGAGCTTCACGGCTGACGCAGCCTATGACACCCTAGCGATCTACAATGCCAGCACTGCGCGGGGCGCAGAAGTTGTCATTCCACCTTCGAAGAGTGCGACCAGATCGCGTCAACGAAGATCTCGGTCAAGTGCTCGCGATCGTACGATCCTGAGAGTGAAAGATATCGGTCGGCGCCAGTGGAAGAAGGAGTCGGGATATCATCAGCAGGCCCGAGTGGAGAACACGTTCTTCCGGTACAAAACGATTGTCGGCCCAAGACTTCGCGCTCGGCATCCGGGGCCCCAGAGGACTGAGGTGACTATCGCTTGCAACATCCTCAATCGGATGGCGCGTCTCGGAAGGCCAGAATCCTTAGCGGTGAGTGCCTGACGAAGGCCCCGGAAGTAGCGGAGCTGTTGTCAGCTTCGATTCGTGCAACAACGCCCAGTTACGAAGCCAAAACAACCCGAAATCTTCTGACCTGCCCCATGTAGGGTGATCTGGGGGAGGGAGAGAATCCTCTTCCCGGCCGTCACTCCGGCGATTGTGGGGCGTCGCGCCTTAGCGGCAACCGGCCATTTTCAAAAGAGTTCCCATTCGGGCGCTGCTGAGGTTTAGACTGATGGAGGAGGTACAGACATGAGACGGGCACATGGAAATACGGGCATGAGGCGGACGGCGCTCATGGTCGCTCTTTTCGTTTCAGTATTCATTTGCGTTCCTGGCACTTCTGCGATTGCCGAGATCACCCACAACCGAGACGTTGCCAAGATGATCAACAACGTGACGCGGGCTGAGCTCGAACCCGTGGTGAACGACCTCAGCGGCGAGACGCAGGCGATCATCGGCGGCTCGCCGTATACCATCCTGACGCGCGCCTCGGACTCGGGCGAGCCGATCGACATGGCCGAGCAGTACGTGTTCGAAAAGCTCGATTCGTACGGGCTGGACTCGATCGCCTATCAGAACTACCCAGGCTTGGGGGCCGTTGACTCTGGTAGCAACATCATCGGTCAGATCAACGGCACCACGAAAGCCAGCGAGATCGTCGTCGTTGGCGCGCACCTCGACA
>SMVA01365900.1_pt1 | contig 15136 bp, 12 predicted proteins | sample 2456451 | NCBI WGS metagenome assembly SMVA01 (sample SAMN11095933, study PRJNA526329) | marine sediment metagenome | biome: Marine sediment; feature: Surficial sediment; material: Deep marine sediment; isolation source: Hadal surficial sediment | place: Pacific Ocean | collected 2014-05 | depth...
AAGAAGTGGATTATATCATCGGCGGCCTGGAGGATAAGGAGTCTCTTCGCAAACTGGTCGATGGCATGGATGTGGTGCTCCATTTGGCCCACTTCCCCGGCCCGGTGCAAGCCACTGACGAGCTGGTGAAAGTGAATGTCAGCGGTTCCTACGATCTTTTGGAGGCGGCGAAAAAAGCTAAAGTCAAACAATTCGTTTTCATGAGCGCCTGCACGGTGCTCGGCCAGGTTCTGCCGACGGTCGACGAGGAACATCCTCTGGATGAGACCCATCCCGTGATGCCCAGCACTTTGTACGGTTCGATCAAATCCGCGATCGAGGCGTTTTGTTTTTATTATCAGAAAAGCCGGGCGTTTGACGTCACCCTGATCCGGCCGGTCACCATCTACGGGGTTCATCCGGACCTCGAAAAATCGGAATGGTTCAAGACGGTTGATTATCTGGCGACCAATTACAATGTGGACCTCAAGGGCAGTACCAAATACGTTTCTGTAGATGCGGTGGTGCAGGCTTTGGAAAAGGTGATCGGCAACAAGGAGTGCGCTGGAAAAATCTATCACTTGATCGATGGCCACATCCACAACCTGGAGTTGGGGCAAATCATAATCGATGCCATTGAGTCTTTCGGAGAAGTTGAGGGGGTGATGGGAGAGGCCGGTGTGCCCATGTCCAATCAGGCCGCGAAAGACCTGGGTGTGGAATTCAGGGGCCGGGATGGCGTCATCGAGTATCTCAAGTTTTTACATCGTTTGCAGGTCACTTACGGCGGGGAGCGCCAGATTGACAAGTGGTGAGGGGGTGGGCCGCCCCTCAGGGAATATGCCACGTCCGCTATTTTTACCACGCTGATAAACCAGATGCTGTCATCTAAAACCTTCATCGAAAAATTACACGGGCACGGATTTGACTTTTTCACCGGAGTGCCCTGCTCTCTCCTTTCCGGCCTGATATCTTCACTGGAAGAGTCCTCTGGGTACCTGCCTTCGGTGCGGGAAGACGCGGCGGTGGGTTTGTGCGCCGGGGCGTTCATGGCGGGCAAACAACCGGTTTTGCTCATGCAGAATTCCGGCCTGGGGTACAGCCTGAACGCTTTCACCTCCCTCAATTTGATCTACGGACTGCCGGTTCTGGTCATCATGAGCTGGCGCGGGTGCGGCGGCAATGACGCTCCCGAACACATCATCATGGGGGCGGTCAACGAAAAGCTTCTGGCCACGGCGGGGATGGACCACGACGTGCTCACCAGGGACAACGTCGATGCACTGTTGGTTCAGGCGGTGGACCAAATCAAAAACAAAAAACTGCCGTACACGTTATTGGTGAAAAAGGGACTGTTCGATGAAAGGCATTGAAGTGTTCCAGGAACTGGCGCCCCTGCTGGCAGATGAGGCGGTGGTGCTCGCTAATGGGTTCATCAGCCGGGAATGTTTTCAAGTGTTGGATCGGCCGGGAAATTTTTATATGATCGGGTCGATGGGCCTGGCGTCGTCGATCGGTCTCGGAGTGGCCCTGGCGCAACCGGAACGCAGGACTCTTATTTTTGACGGCGACGGCAACGTACTCATGGCCATGGGAACCTTGGCGATGATTGCCGCCTGCGCTCCCAAAAATTTAATTCACATCGTGATCGACAACGAGGTTTACGAATCCACCGGCAGTCAGCGCACGATTTCCAACGTCGTTCCTTTGGAGTCGGTGGCCCTCAGTTGTGGCTACCGACAAGCCCTCCGCGTTACGCAACGCGACGCATTGAAGTCCGCCTACGAATCTTTGTGTCAGGCCGAAGGCCCGGGCTTCCTGCTGGTGAAGGTAGAGCCTGGCTTCGATCCCGCAACCGGCAGGGTGACGCATACGCCCGAAGAAATTCGGAACCGATTCATGAATTCATTAAAAGTGTAGGAACAAAAGAGGCGGGAGGAGTCCATCATCGACGGCCTTCGTATTTATTTGGAAAGGTGAGGGAAGAAATTTTCTTTCCGCCAGTTCCTGCAACAAGCGGGGTCGCTCTGACTCAATCCGCCTGATTTTTTGAGGCAACCAGATTTTTGATGGCTTCCCGCAACCGCACTTCCCCTTCCGAGGGTAATTGCCGCACCACTTTATTAGTGGCCGGATCCACCACCCGGATCACCAGACGGTGCGTATCGGTGAAGGATCGGATTTTTTGACCGGACCCCGGTACTGGAATGGGCTGAAACTCGTTTTGAATTTTTGTCTTACTCCCCGCCCTTTGGGCCTGGGTCGACAAGGAAACCGTATCTCCAGGCGTTGGAGCCGGCGGCCCCGCTTTCACCTTGGGCGCCGCATCGCCTGCCGCTGGGGCTGGCCGATTCGGCACATTGGTGGGTCCAATGATTTGAGAGATATCGCCTGCCATGATTGCACCTCGGAAAACTTGTTACAGGTAAAAAAAACTTCATTTGCCACTATTTATCGTGTTTGAGATTCTTCAAACACTTTTCCTTCTCTCTTTAACGTCAAAATGAAGCTAAAACTTGAGTGCGTGAGAATAAAAAAAAGTTTTATTTTGGAAGATGCGGTTTTTCAAACCCTTTGGCCGAGCAAGGCCCAGAGCTAAGAGGACAGACTCCGCTTGCGCCTCGCCATGGTAAAGCATGAAATAGAGGTCAACCATCTGGCTCCCCTGCAAGGGGCCGGGCAAGGCCCAGAGCTAAGAGAACAGACTCCGCTTGCGCCTCGCCATGGTAAAGCATGAAATAGAGGTCAGCCATTTGCCTCCCCTGCTAAGGGGCCGGGCTTTGCCCGGCGGTTGAATTAATTGCTGTTGGAGGTTATGATTAAGCGTTTAAATCCTTCGACATTGATAGGCAGGGTGCTTTTTTGGCTCCATTGAGAGTCCAAGGCCGGGCTTCCATAATGAAATTCCGATATTGATGAAAGATTTTTCCAAAATTCTGAAATACGCCAAGCCTTACACCAAAAGCATCGTCTTTGCGTTTTTGTGTCTGGTTTTGACCTCGCTCATCACCTTGCTCCTGCCACTCATCGTGCGCAACATGATCAATGCGGTGGTGGTGCAAAAAAGTATGGAGGTGCTCAACAGCCTGGCCGTGGATCTCCTCATTGTGATTGCTTTGCAATTGGTGTTTGCGGTGACTCACAATTATGTCCTGGGGTTTATCGGCAACCGCATCACCGCGGATTTCCGTTTGGAATTATTCCAACACATCCAAAGGCTGTCACTCCGGTTTTTTCAGGAACGCCGGGTCGGCGAGATCATTTCCCGGATGAGCAACGACATCTCCGTGATCCAGAAAGCTCTGGTGACGTTTCCCGTGGCGCTCATTCGCCAGACCATCACCTTGGTGGGTGGACTGGCGATCATATGTTATTTGAATTGGAAATTGACCGGCCTGATTATTCTGGTGCTTCCGCCTTTGATGTTGTTCGCCCGGATGTTTGGCAAGCGTTTACGCAACCTCTCCAGCCGGGTCCAGGACAAGCTGGCCAGCGCTATCGTGGTTTTGGAGGAAGTGGTTTCATCCATCAAAATCGTCAAGTCCTACACCCGTGAGGATTATGAACAGAAACGTTTTCAGAGCAGTATCGAAACCGCCTTTGAAGCGGAAGTGCAAAAGGTAAAAATTTCGTCCGCCTTCGGTCCGTTTGTATTGTTTCTGACGTTTCTGGTTTCGGCTCTGTTGGTGTGGTATGGAGGGCATCAGGTGATGCAGGGTGCGACCACGCCAGGGGAATTGGCGGCATTTTTCCTTTATGCCATTATCATTGCCGGGCCGATCGGAACTTTTGTGCGGCTCTACACGCAGATCCAGGAATCCCTGGGAGCGGTGGGGCGTGTTTACGAACTGCTCGATTCCATTCCTGAAATAAAAAATCCGGAAGGCGCGGTGGTCCTGGACAATATCGAAGGCCGCATCCAGTTTGAAAAAGTTTCATTCGGTTACTCAAAAACCATACCTGTACTTCATGAAGTCACTTTTGAGATCAAGCCCGGCGAGCGGGTGGCTTTGGTGGGCCCGAGTGGCGGGGGAAAATCCACCGTGGTGCAACTGCTCCACCGGTTTTTTGATGTCGATTCGGGGAGCATCCGTATAGATGGTACGGATCTGCGCCGCATTGATCTAAAAAGTTTTCTGGAGCAGGTGGCTCTGGTGCCACAGGAGACTTTGTTGTTCGGTGGCACGGTCCGGGAAAATATATTGTATGGCAAGCTGGACGCCACCCAGGCGGAATTGGACCGCGCCGCGCAATCGGCTCATGCCTATGAGTTCATTCAGCGTTTGGAAAATGGATACGATACGGTGGTCGGCGAAAAAGGCGCGAAGCTTTCGGGTGGGGAACGCCAGAGAATTGCGATCGCCCGGGCACTGCTCAAGGATCCTAAAATTCTGATCCTGGACGAAGCGACGTCGTCCCTCGACAACCAATCGGAAGCGTTGATTCAGGAAGCATTGGAAGTTTTAATGCGGGGCCGTACCACCCTGTCGGTAGCGCACCGACTGAGTACGGTGCACAACGCGGATAAAATTATTGTGATCGATCAGGGCCGAATAGTTGAAACCGGAACGCACCGTGAATTGATGGCCAACAAAAATCTTTACCACCACCTCTACACTCTAAAAATGTTTGAATCCCATGGCGAGGCGTTAGCGCTAAAGGGGTCCCAACTCGGATAAGCGCTCAACAGTTGTTGGGCGGAAACAGAGTTTTACCATTTTGCTCCGGGCCTGGCCCGGCCCCTTAGCACTGGCGCTTCGTCGGCGGGCCTTGCCCGTCCCCTCGCGGGGGACGCAAATGGCTGAAACTTTAAATTGTGCCCAATAATAGTTGAACTCAAATCTAAGTTTGACCCTTTGAGCTCCGGGCCTTGCACGGTATTATTATGCCCACGTTAAAATTAATTTTTGGAGTTCACAACCACCAGCCGGTGGGTAACTTCGACCATGTGTTCGAGGACGTGTTCCAAAAAAGTTATCGTCCCTACTTTGAAGTTCTGCAGGATTTCCCCAGCCTAAAAACCGCCGCGCATTTTTCGGGCCCCCTGCTGGAATGGTTGCAACAACACCAGCCGGATTACCTGAAAATGCTCCGCGATTTGTGCGTGGCCGGCCGGCTCGAAATTCTGAGCGGTGGTTTTTACGAACCGATTCTTTCCAGTATTCCCGAGGACGATGCGTTGGGTCAGATCCGGATGATGAACGAATTCATTGAACATGAGTTCGGCACACGTCCGCGCGGACTCTGGCTGGCGGAACGCATTTGGACACCCAGCCTGCCGAAAACCCTGGCGCAGGCGGGCATCGAATACACCGTCCTCGATGACACTCATTTCTACTATGCGGGTCTTCAGGAAAGCGAAATCGACGGTTACTTTGTCACCGAGTATCAGGGCTATCCCTTGCGCGTGTTCCCGATCAGTAAAACCCTGCGCTATGCCATTCCGTTTGATCTGCCAGAGGTCGTTCTGGAACATTTGCGCCAGCTTAAAGATCAGCATAAGGCGGTGACTTATGCCGACGACGGAGAAAAGTTCGGTAGCTGGCCGGGCACCTATCAATGGGTGTTCGAGGAAAAGTATTTGAGAAAATGGTTCGCGGCTCTGGCCGGACAGACGGATTGGCTGGAGACGGTGACTTTTAGCGAGTTTCTGGACAGCCACGCGCCCACGGGCCGCGTTTATTTGCCGATGGCTTCTTACGACGAAATGATGGAATGGTCCCTTCCCACCGGAGTATCGCGGCAGTTTGTGGATTTTAAAAAGGAGTTGCGTTCGGCGGGATTCGAGGAAGCGCAGTCACGCGTATTTTTGCGCGGCGGACAGTGGGATAATTTTCTCACCAAATACTCGGAAGCCAACCAGATGCACAAAAAGATGATTTACGTCAGCCGGAAAGTGGCGCGGATACCGCAAACGCATCCCAGACGGAGCGAAGCGCAACGGGAGTTGTACCGGGGCCAGTGCAATTGCGCTCAGTGGCATGGCTTGTTTGGCGGTTTGTATCTCAATTATTTGCGCCATGCCCTGTACACGCATCTCATTGCCGCGGAAAATATTGCCGACGAAATAGCGCTGGGTAAAGATCACGGACTGAACGTCGAAGTGTTGGATTTTAATCGGGACGGGTTCGATGAGGTGATTGTCGCCAATTCCCAATTGGGTGCCGGAATCACTCCTGCCTACGGAGGGGCTTTGTTTGAATTGGACTACCGTTCGGTTTGCTTCAACCTCAGCAACGTTTTGCGGCGGCGGGAAGAGACTTACCATGATCAATGCAAAAATGATGATTCCGCAACCATGGCCGCCGGCCAGGGTTCGCCACAATCCATCCACGATCAGGTGCGGCCCAAGGAGCCGGGGCTGGCGGACAAGTTGTTTTATGATTCGTATGAGCGTTACTCCTGCCTCGACCATTTTCTTCCTTTGGACACTTCTTTTGCGCAATTCAAGCAGTCACGCTATGAGGAGTTGGGAGACTTTGTGGGCCAGCCGTACACTTTTGAAAAGCCCGCCCCGCTGTCAGCCGATAAACCGTTCGATCTACATTTAAAAAGAGAAGGCCGGGTTCGGCAGAATTCTCAGCCGGTGGCGGTGGTTGTAGAGAAAACTTTTTCATTCTCTCCGCATTCTGCTGAAATAGCGGTGCGGTATAAAATCACCAATGGCGGAACGCACACTGTGGATGCGTTGTGGGCGGTGGAATTCAATTTCACTCTGTTGGCCGGTGATGCCGAAGATCGGTATTATTTATTGCCGGGAAGCGACAGACCCCGTATGGCGACCGAAGGCATATTGGACTCCGCGTCGGCCATCGGGCTCCGCGACGATTGGAATGGATTTGAATTGATGTTGAGTCTGGAGCCGGCGGCACGCTTGTGGCGGTTCCCGGTGGCAACGGTTTCGCAATCGGAAGCGGGGTTGGAAAGTACCTACCAGGGGTCCTGCCTGTTGCCTCATTGGGAATTGCATCTCCCGGCCGGCGCTGTGCGAGAGTTCCAAATTCGCCTCACTATCTCCTGAGCGGATGAAATTTTGGGAAAGATCAAACGGTTGTGAAAATGGGGTTGCAGGGGAAGATCAAGCGCCTGGGTCGGCACCGTTGAGAAATCCAATCAGGTGGGATCTTTTTTCCGGGTTGCCATGTTGGTAAATGCGGATCAGCTTTTCAATCAATTCCCTCAATTTTTGATCCTCACCATAGCCCTCCATAGTTTCTTCCACCAAGCTCCCAACATCTGCCTGGGCTAATGCAGACTCATCGCGGTTGATCGCGCCTTTCCCGGTGAGCAGCCAAATGATATTGATTCGGGAGTACTGATAAAGCTTGGTGATGGTGTCGGCCGAAGGAAGCGACTTTTCATTTTCAATATCAGACAGAGACCCTTGCGAGATTTTGATCAATCTGGCCAGCTCAAAAGATTTTAAGGGAATGGTTTTTCGCCATTGCCGCAGGCGCTGACCTAAATGTTTCGCGGTCCCTGGATGTTTTCTTTCTTTCATTATACCTAATTTTTTAAACCGGATCGCTGGTTTCAAAATTAAGGAAAAGTCTTACAAGTGGGGCTCAAAACCTGCAACGATCCGAACATGCGGGCTACTTCAAATTCGGTCCCGCTCACTTTTTCCAGATACCAGTCTAACAGGGGTCTGGAAACCAAAATCAAACTTATGGAGTAATTTTTTATTGTGAATATATTCGGTTACTTTAATTATTTTAAGGATTGAAGTCAACCAAAAACACTGATTTTTAGGTTGAAACCGGGTTTTTGATAATTTCTAATTTTTTGTTTTACCTAATTTTTAGATTGGTATATTCAATCTCCGAAATTAAGTATCGCTGAAACTGGTCCCAAGGTTGGAACGAAAAGTGGTGTTCTCAGAAATAACTGAAAAGGCCGTAAGCTCTATAAGTCAATTACATTTACATTAATTAGGATTCCTTGAAGTGTAATTATTATCATTGATCTTTGATTTTTTAGAGTTTAAAGGAGTTTAAATTATTTGGATATCGGAATAAAATTAATTAAAAAATTTAACAAAACCATAATCCGAATTATTTTTGTAGAAATAATTTTGGTGAGAAACCTGAAAAATCCGAAATTACCTTTTTCAATTTGCTTGGCGAATTCCAAAAAAGGGGTTTGCGGGAGCTGTGAAAATAGATGTCTGGAGTGTCAGGCCACTTAAAAATACTTGAAAGGTTTTAGGCGATGGGGAGTTGGGAGCGCATTTCGTCGGCCAATTTTTGATGCGCGTCGCCCCAGGAGGAGAGGTTGGAATTTTTCTCAGGAGTGGGTTTGATGGTTTCTTTCAATTTCATGATGCGCGTCACCGAGTGCTCAATGGACTGGTGGGGGATGGTTCCTTGTTCCACTTCTTTGGTCAACCGATTGTGCAGGCTCCGGATTTTTTCCTGGCTGTGGCAGATCAAGAATATATCCACCCCGGCGTTCACCCCGAGGGAGGGAATAGCCTCCACCGGCCAGTGTTTTTCCACCGCCTTCATTTCCAAATCGTCAGAAATGATTACTCCCTTGAACCCCAGCCGTTGGCGCAAAACTTTCTGCAAAATAATTTTGGAAAAGGTTGCCGGAAATTGCGGGTCCCACGCCGGATACATGACATGGGCGGTCATCACGGCGGGCATGTGGATATTGTCACGGAAGGGCATCAGCTCAACCTTCTCCAGCATGTCAAGAGCCCGGTCGACGGTGGGCAGATCCAAATGGGAATCGAGCCGAGTATCACCGTGGCCCGGAAAATGTTTACCAACCGCAAGCATGCCGGTTTCCTGAAACCCCCGAATGAAGGCGGCGCCCAGTCGGGAAACCCACTCTGGATGGGTGCTGAACGCCCGGTCCCCGATGATTGGGTTTTCGGGGTTGGTGTTCACATCCAGCACCGGCGCGTAGTCCATATTGATGCCGACCTCCAGCAGTTCGGTCGCTAGAGCCTGTCCAAATCGGAAGGCCAGTGATTCCGACCGGGCATGGCCTAAACAACTTGCGGGAGGGTAGTCGGTGAACGGCGCTGGCAAGCGGGCGACGCGGCCCCCTTCCTGGTCGACGGAAATAAACAGCGGCAATCCGGTAGATGAGGAGAGCGCCGTTTTCTGGAGGTCCGCGATCAGGCGGCGCAATTGTTCAGGGTTCTCATAATTGCGGCCGAACAAGATCAATCCGCCGATATGGTGATTGCGGATCAGGTCCTCCGTTTCCGGAGTCAGGCGAGTGCCTTCAAACCCCGCGATCAGCATTTGTCCGGTTTGTTCGCGAATGGCAAGTTTGGATTTCAAATTCTAACCTCTTGGCCCCCTTGCAGGGGAGGCAAATGGCTACCCGCTTGCGTCATGCCTCACCCATGTTGAGCGTCAGTGGAGCACGACCTGTTGGAGTCCAGCGGAACGCTGGTTGGGCGCAAGTTGGGGTTAGAGCCCTTTTCCTCCAAGCGTAGTTTGGGGTATGATATAACCATTAAAACAATTCCACATCAACTGACCCGTTTTATGGAAACGTGTTTGTTTAAGGAGATCAGAAAATGGATGATCGTGATATAGAAATCCGCTACCGAAGACTCTTCGGTAATTTGCGGACCCGGAAAAAGTTTACCATCAAGTCAATCGAGGGACCTACAATCACCATTGAGCAGGACGAGGAAATTTGTGGTCAAAAGGAGCCTCGCCTGTTCGTGCTCAACAGCGTGAAAGAGCTGGATAAATTCATCACCGAAGAAAACCAGATGGAACGCGACATCGAAAGCCAGCTTTCCGGAAATAAAATGCCCTACCGATAACTGAACCCCCTAGCGGGGGAGGCAGATGACTGGCCTCTGTTTCATGGTTTTGGGCGCAAGCCAAGTTTGATCCATTTGCTCCGGCGCTTCGCCGGTTAATTGAAATTTTTCAGGACCAGGGCCGAGTTTTTGGACCCGAACGAAATGCAGTTGCTGATAGCTATTCGTGTTGCCTGTTGCCGCGATTCGTTGGCGATGTAATCCATATCGCAATCCGGATCGGGTTTTTCCAAATTGATGGTGGGCGTTAAAACTCCCCGGTCCAGGGACAGGGCGGAGACCGCTACCCCGAGAGCCCCCGACGCGCCTTGCGGGTGCCCCACCATGGACTTGGTGGAGCTGACGGGAATTTTCATGGCGTGCCCGTTCATCGCCTGTTTGACTGCAAACGTTTCAATCTTGTCGTTGATGATGGTGGAGGTGCCGTGGAAGTTGATGTAGCCCACCTCCTCTTCGTTGACCCTGGCATCCTTCATGGCTATTTGCAGGGCGCGGGTCGATTGTTTGCCATCGGGCATGATGGCCACCCGGTGGTAAGCGTCGCAGGTGGAACCGTAACCGATCACCTCGGCATAAATCCGGGCGTTTCTTTTTTTAGCGTGTTCCAACTCCTCCATGACAAACATCCAACTGCCTTCCGCCAGCACAAAACCCTCGCGGTCGCTGTTGAATGGACGCGACCCCCGCATTGGATCCTCATTGAAGTGCACCGGGTTGGCTTTCATTCTTTGGAACCCTGTCATCATTGCCGGGGTCACGCAAGCCTCCGCTCCGCCGGTCAGCAAGCAATCTTCCTGACCGAACCGAATGATATTGAAGGCATACCCCATGGCATCGGTCGAACTGGTGCATCCGTTGGAAATCACATGACTGCGGCCATGCAAACCGAATATCATCGACACTTCGCTGGACAGCATGCCCACCAGGGAGTTGGTGATGGCGTAGGGGCTGACTTTGTGTTTCTCGCCAGAGTAAAAATGGCCGAACTGTTTTTCCGAAAAATCAAAACCGGAACCGCCGGAACCGACTAGAATGCCCAGGTTCTCTAATTCTTCGTCGCGCAAATCGCCCGCGTCCCAACCCGCGTCCTGCAACGCTTCGCTCGAAGCCTGGACACAAAGCAAAACCGCCCGCGGCAGTTTTTTCAAATCCGCTTTCGAATACCATTGTGAAGAATCGAGATCATGGACTTCACCGGCAATCTGACAGCTCAAGTCTGATGGATCAAAACTGCGAATGCGATCGATTCCGCTGATCCCCTCGCAGGTATTTTTCCAAAACGTTTCTCTTCCTATCCCATTAGGACTGACGGCTCCCAAGCCGGTCAGAACAACACGCCGTGGCATCATTCCAATAAATATCTCAACCTCTTAATTTAATAATCAACTGATTTTATCACAATGAAGCAAAGGGTTGGAGGGATTTTGCAACCACAGATGAACACGGATGAACACAGAGATTCTTCATTTCACTCAGAATGACCCGGTTCACCAACTACCAGTTATGCCCCATAATTATTGAGCGCGGAATAGAGTTTGACCTTTCTGCCTCCAGCCGCAGGCTGGCCCTCTGGCAGGGAGGGCAAATGGCTGTGTACTTTTAAGCGTGCACAATAATTGTTGCGTGCATTGCAAGGATTGCCCGGTTGCCGCCAGCCGTAGGCTGGCTATTAGCCCCGGGCCTTGCCCGGCCCGGTTGCCGCCAGCGGCCCGCTGGGGGGTTACCTGTTTTAAAATTATGTGTTAGTATTTGCACGTTATTGGGCCGCCTGTTTGAATTCACGGCGGACCCTTTTTGACGCTCCACGGATTCGAGGAATGTCCGTTCCCCGAGTCAATAGTCAATCCCTGGTTCTTTCCTTTTCTCAGGCAATCCCATGACTCAAAGGCTCACTCTGGAAGCACTCGCGGACAATTTGATTCGCGAATCTCGCGTTCCTTTCAATGTGGATGACTTTTTGACCCGTATTCAGGCGCGCTGGCGCAGGAAGATCGCGCCGACCACCCTCAACCAATTGAAGCAACGGTTGTGGGATCATGATAATTTAATTGGCATCCATGGTCAGAAATTTTTGCCCTGCCAGGCGGTGTTGGACCGTATCGGGCAAATGCCGTTGGCGGCGCACCCCGGAAAATATGAATTGGATCGCAAGATTTGGATTCCCGGCCATCAACTGGTGCCGTTCGTTCCCTGGGACTGTCCGGAGGAGGACTTGGTTTTTCTAGATCCACAGGGCCTGGAGATTCCAAAAGTCAAAAAGACATTTTTTATAGAAGAAGTGCTCCCTTATTACCAGTACTCCGACGAGCGCTATTTCCCGGATCAGATCAAAGTCAATCAATGGGCTCCGGGGAAAAGTCAGGTCCGCTTGACGGTCTGGGATATCAGCGCGCTGATGTCACGGTGTGGCCTCAAATTCGGCGACGGGTTCAAGGTTCATTTGGTCGATTATACGGAGGGCGTGTTTCGGTTAGCGCATTACACCGCCTCCGAGTGCCGCCAGGACCGGCTCCGGGCGAGGGCTTTGTATGTGGAATTGGAACAGGTTTTGTCGGGTTTGATGAGCGATCGAAATTTTGCAACTATTGGATTGGAAAAACAATTGTTGCAGGCTTTCTTTTCCTTCAAAACCGATTTCGGAAATTTGCCGCCTTTTGCTCTGCCCCAATTTGTAGAAGAAGTTCAAAAACTGGCGGTGGTGCGGAGCGAAAACGCGGGAATTCATTTTGGCTGGTCGGTAGACTCCGAACATTATTCAACAGTTTGGGAATCCGCTCCGAAAACCCCGCAAGGCCGAACCGGCTCCCTCAACGAAATATTTGAGGACATGGGCCTGGCCATCACGGAAAATGAATTCAAGGCCATGATGTATGCCGTCATGAACAGTGATGACTTCGATATTGAAATGGTTTTTGCTCTCTTATTCGGTGCCAAGGAGGACCGGTTCTACGATAAAAAACAACACAGAGCTTTTTACCGTTACTTGCGGAAACTATTGACGCTGATCTGTGAAGAATTGAAGGGACCGGAATCGCGACTGGTATCGCAACTGAGAAACCAGACGGTGAGCCTCAAACTGCGGTTGGTGGAAATCCTGCGGTATCTGGAGGGTCAGGAGGTTCATCTGGAGGATCTGCCCATCGATATGCTGGATCAGCTGGCTGATTTGGACGGCTTCTGCGTGGACACCCTGTCACTCCTATCGGACCATCCCAACCCGCCGGATATTAAAACCCTGCGCGATTTGCGGCTGGGCCTGCAAATGGTTGGGCCGCCCTTGGAACAACTGGAGGAAGACGTTTATGACCGTTTGGGATTTTACTGAGCGATGGCGTGGCCTTTGAGCGCGTGTCCCAACACCTCATCCACCTGAACCGGTACTATTTGCCCCGGTTTTAGGCTCTCCTCTTCACCACTGAAAAGCACCATCCAGTATTCCGGATTCCGGCCTTTGAAGCGAGCGCCCTGCCGGGCCGACCGGCCTTCAACCAGCACCTCCACTGTTTTCCCCATAAAACGTTGACCGTTCTGCCGCGACAGGCGATGTTGCAGATCAATGGTGGCCTGCAGGCGGTCGCTTTTTTCGGCGTCCGGCACGTTGTCCTCGAATTCGAGCGCCGGGGTGTTGGGGCGTGGGCTGTAGGCAAATATATAACTGTTGCTGTAGCCGATGCGTTCCATGAGGTTCAAAGTATCTTCAAACTCACTGCGGGTTTCTCCGGGAAATCCGACAATGATGTCCGTCGATAGCGCCACCCCGGGCACTGTCGATTTAAGTTCTTCGATCAAATCCACATAATATTCCACCGTATGGTGACGCCGCATCATCTCCAAAATACGATTGTTCCCGGATTGCACCGGCAAGTGCAGGTGATTCATCAGCGGACCCAGGTCACGGAACGCCCGGATGAGGTCGCGGGTGAAATCCATGGGGTGGCTGGTGGTGAAACGCAGACGCTCGACACCGGGCAGGTCCGCGACCCCGTATAGCAAATCATGGAAAGCCAGCGGATTTTTTAACCCGTGTTTGCCATAGGCGTTGACATTTTGCCCCAGCAAGATGATCTCTTTAGCCCCTGCCGCCACCAACTGACGTACTTCCTGATAAATTTCCTCCGGTTCGCGTGATTTTTCGCGCCCCCGGGTGAAGGGCACGACGCAGAAACTGCAAAGCTTGTCACACCCTTTAATAATGTTGACAAACGCGCTAGGCCCTTGATTTTTAATAGATTGCAATTCTGGAATGGAGTATTGCTTGTGTTGGTCAAACTTCGTCCACACCACTGGGGTTTTCTGGGCGAGTACCTGGTCCAGGGCTAAGCCAATATCCTCGATAACATCGGGGCCGATGATCATATCCAGGTCCGGAATGCGGCGGAGCAGTCGGTCCTGCTCCTGCTGGGCCAGGCAACCAGCGAGTCCCAGAATAAGGTCGGGATTGGCTTCTTTCAGCGGTCTGAAACTGCCAAACAATGAAAAAACCTTATGCTCGGCCTTTTCCCGGATGGAGCAGGTATTGACCAGAATAAGATCGGCGTCTTCCGCGACCTGGGTGCGGGCGTAACCGGAGTGGAAAAGCAACAACTCCATGCGGTCGCTGTCGGCCACATTCATCTGGCATCCAAAGGTTTCCATATAAACTTGTTTCATAGGACCTCGATTGTAGCGAAGTTTCCACACTCTGCCAACCCCCCCCCTGTAAAGCACGGGCACCGGGCCATGAGCTAATTAAGGACCCTGCCCGGAGATGTGCCCAACGCTTATTGACTGCCAGCGGAGTTCAGCGGTCCTGGTCCCGTGGCCTGCCGTTGGGCTCTCTGCGGCGCCAGTAAGCCTCAACTCTGGCTTGTGCCGAGGCACCCGGCGACCCCTCCAACCGCTAACAGGCGTTAATAAAGTATGCCGGGCTAGCCTTAAGGAGTTGAAAAATAGGGCGGAATTTAAATATTTTTTTAAGTACTTTTAAAACAATCATCTAGGCCATTTCAGTGGAATTGTTTTTGGATCAATAATTCTCTAAAGCCTTTCAAATGGCCTTGAGAGGCAGTATGTCCGCATTTTTATAGTTACTATAAATTATAGTAAATTCATATAAATTTAGGTAAAGAATTATATTGTTTTTAGGAATATTATTGACAATTATAGACATTTTCCGTATATTACTAGCTATCCAATAAAACTAGATCGAACAAATTTAAATTTAAGCAATTCATCCCACTATTTTTTGCAAAGAGGTACCACTGTGGCAAAAGTTAACAATGTTCGCCAAATTCGGGAATCCAAGATGATGAGCAAGGCCGAGTTGGCGCGTAAGGCCAATGTGACCGTGCAGACCATTGATCGAATTGAAAAAGGCAACGATTG
>SMVA01049176.1_pt1 | contig 15131 bp, 11 predicted proteins | sample 2456451 | NCBI WGS metagenome assembly SMVA01 (sample SAMN11095933, study PRJNA526329) | marine sediment metagenome | biome: Marine sediment; feature: Surficial sediment; material: Deep marine sediment; isolation source: Hadal surficial sediment | place: Pacific Ocean | collected 2014-05 | depth...
CATCAGTCATCCTGCCAGCCCACTCGCTTTCAACTGATTGGATTTCGCTCGCCGTCGGGGGCCGGAATAGCTCGGTGAACGAAACGCCTTCGACCACACGGTCATCCCCCATGCTCGAATAGAGCTCACATCCGCTGAGAACGGTCACGACGAAAGTCACGAGGAACGCAATATGTACACGTCGAATCATGGAGGAAGCTCGTAATTGTTTGCCTGCCAACGAACTGAGCCCCGCTTCGGTTCAGCCCATTGCGCCTCCGAAACCCCTTTTCTCTAAACTCGTTCTACATGGCCACCGAATGGCCACCCACAGTTTCATACCGAACACAGTGAGCGACATCATTTACTTCGACTACAACGCCTCGACTCCCGTCAGTCAGGAGGTCCTCGACCGGATGATTCCCTACTTCCTTGAGGAGTACGGAAATCCTTCGAACAAAAGCCACCGTTACGGTTGGGCGGCAGATGAGGCGGTTACGATTGCTCGCGAGCAATTGGCTGAGCTGATCCAGGCAACACCGGATGATATCATTTTTACCGGTGGCGCCACCGAAGCCGTCAACATGGCCATCAAGGGAATCGCGAAATCGCGAGGTTCGAAAGGAAAACACGTTATCACATGCGCCACCGAACACAGTGCCGTCCTTGAATCCTGTAAGAGCCTGCAGTTCGACGGCTTCGAAATTACCGCCCTTCCGGTTGACGAGAACGGTCTACTTTCGACAGACGCGGTTGCCAGTGCGCTCCGTGAAGACACCGTACTCGTCGCCATCATGTGGGCGAACAACGAGACCGGTGTCATCCACCCGGTAGCGGATATCGCTGCCGTACTCGAGGATCACCCTGCCCTCTTTCTGACGGATGCCACCCAGGCGGTAGGTAAGATTCCTGTGAACGTCGAAGACGTGGATCTGCTGGCGTGCTCCGCACATAAATTTTATGGACCCAAAGGGGTCGGGGCTCTCTTCATTCGCGAGACCCACCCATCCATCCGTGTTGCCCCGCTCATCCACGGTGGCTCACAGGAAAGTGGAAAGCGGGCCGGAACAGTCAACGTTCCGGGTATCGTAGGGCTGGGCGCGGCTGCGGAAATAGCCAAAACGCGTCTTTTCTCGGATCATGAAAGGCATACAGGCCTCCGTGATCGATTCGAGAACGCACTCATCAAATCCATTCGGGATCTGAAGGTGAACGGCATCGATGTCGATCGACTTCCCCAAACCAGTAACATCACGTTCCGAGGCATCGACGTCGGAAAAATGATCGTTGATATCGGACGCCTGGCGGTTTCGACGGGGAGCGCCTGCGGTACGGGAAAGGCCAAACCGAGTCACGTTCTCGCTGCGCATGGTATAAGCGTCGAGGAAGCAAAAAGAACGATTCGTTTCAGTTTCGGACGGAATACAACCGAAAATGAAGTCGATGAAGCGATTCGATTACTCGTGGACTATGTGAATGAACACACCGTTCAACCGGTCATGCAGAACTAGGTGAACCACATGGAACCGATTGTGAATCGCGTGGCTGAGAGCGACCTGAAGGTCTTCAATCTTGAAGAATTGTGGGACGGAAATGAGGTCGTTGAACTGGACGTCGCTCCGTGGCTTTATGAGGGGATGATTGTCCGTGAAAAAGATTTCAGAGAATCTGTTAAAAACCATCCGTGGTCGGATTATACCGGCCAGCACGTCGCCGTTTTCTGTTCTGCGGATGCCATTGTTCCGACCTGGGCGTTCATGCTTGTCGCATCCAGACTTGAGTCGGTTGCCGCCTCCGTCGCCCTGGGCCAAAAGGCCGACCTGGTCAGGAATTATTTCTCTGTTCGAATCGCGGCAATGGATTTGAGCGAATATGAGGATGGTCTCGTGGTTATCAAAGGATGTGGGTCGGGGATCGTCCCGGTCGAAGCCTATGTTGACGCCATGCAACGGATGCAGGGTGTCGCGAAGAAGATCATGTACGGCGAGCCCTGTTCATCCGTCCCGCTCTGGAGACGCAAGTAACCGGCCCAACAGGTCAGCATGCGCCTGGAGGCGATTCTGGATCTACCAAAATGAACATCAATCTTTCGAATACGAATATTCTTGTCACAGGGGGAAGCCGCGGGATCGGCCGGGCGATAAGCCTTGCATTCGGCAGCGCCGGAGCCCGGGTCGCGGTCCACTACCGAATAGAAGAGTCGGAAGCTCAAAAAGTAGCTGGCCAAGCAGGGAACGGATCGTCGACTTTCAAAGCCGATCTGAGCGAACTATCGGCATGCGAGAGCCTCTTTTCGTCCGTTGTAGATGCTTTTGGATCGGTTGACGTGCTGATAAACAACGCCGGGATTTCGTTAAACAGCCCGCTCGATATGGATACGGATGCTTGGGCTCGCGATTGGGACCAGACCATGCACGTCAATCTTCGCGCGCCGGGTCTGCTGTCGCGTGCCGCTATAAATCATTTTCAGAAAAAGGATCCCATGGGTGGTCGCATCATCCACATAGCGTCCAGAGCCGCTTTTCGGGGCGACACGGAGGATTGCCTCGCCTATGCGGCTTCAAAAGGTGGTGTCGTATCGATGAGTCGTTCCATTGCGCGGGCCTTCGGCAAGCAACATATTACGTCGTTCGTGATTGCTCCTGGCTTCGTTCGCACGGATATGGCACAGGACTTCATTGACTCGTATGGTGAGGAATTTGTCTCAGGCGACCTCGCGTTGGATCGACTGACGGAACCCGACGACATCGCGCCCATGGTCGTTCTTCTGGCGAGCGGCCTCGCCGATCACGCAACCGGCACCTCGATTGACATCAACGCTGGAAGCTACGTCCGCTAAAAGTGCGTTTAGCCAACGCGGGAGAGATTCGCGACTTCGCGGCCGTAAAAAGCGCGAAAATATTCTCCGAGGGATTCGTTTTCTGGACCGATCAGATCCGGATCTCCTTCTGCCAGTCTAAAGGCTGCTTCCCTCGCCTGAATCAATATTTCGGTGTCGGCCACGATGTCGGCGATCTTGAGATCCGGCAGACCGCTTTGCCTGGTTCCAAAAAAGTCACCAGCACCCCGGAGCTTCAGATCCACTTCACTTATTTCAAATCCGTCGTTCGTCTCAACCATGGTCCGGAGACGCTCGTCGGCCTCCGCGGACCTTTTGAAGTGGGCGATCAGGATGCAGGTGCTCTTGTGCTCGCCTCGTCCGACCCGTCCGCGAAGCTGGTGGAGCTGACTCAACCCGAATCGTTCGGCGTGTTCAATCATCATGACGGTCGCATTTGGAACGTCGACACCCACTTCAATCACGGTCGTTGAAACCAGGATATGCGTATCTCCGCCCACGAATCGCATCATGACCGAATCCTTCTGCTCCGAAGACATCCGGCCGTGAATCAGGTCCACTTTCATCTCTGGAAATTCTTCAACAAGCCCCTCATAACCGCTTTCTGCATCCTTCAGGTCCAGTTTTTCGCTTTCCTCAACCAGCGGATACACGACATATGCCTGACGGCCGCGACCACACTCGCTGCGCAGAACCTTGAGAGCCTCATCCCGGTCCCGGTCCCAAATAAGTTGAGTCTTGATCGGCGGTCTTCCGGGCGGCTGGTCCCTCATGATACTCACATCAAGGTCGCCGTAGACCGTAAGCGCTAGAGAGCGAGGAATGGGTGTCGCCGTCATCAGCAGCGTGTGTGGACGATCCCCTTTTTCAAACAAAGTCGCCCGCTGCATGACACCGAAGCGATGCTGCTCGTCGACAATGCACATCCCCAAGCCCTTGAACAAGACATCTTTCTGGATCACAGCATGGGTCCCGACAACGATGGGCAACGTACCCGACGCAAGTCCTTCCAGAATGAGCGAGCGCTCCGACTTTTTCATTCCCCCAAGCAGCAATCGAACGGGGATGCCAAGTGGATCGAAATACGTAAGCAGATTTCTGTAATGCTGCTCGGCCAGAATTTCAGTGGGTGCCATGAAAACAGCCTGAAGGTTGTTGTCCACCGCGTGGAGCATGGCCGCTACCGCGACGACCGTCTTCCCGCTTCCCACATCGCCCTGCAGCAGACGATTCATGCGCGTTCCCGAAGCGGTGTCCGTGGTGATATCAGCAATGGCTTCGATTTGCGATCCGGTCAGCTCAAACGGTAGAACATCTTCAATAAACCGGATGGCCAGTCCATCTTTTGTTTTGAGGACGACCCCTTCTTCGACGGTCTGATCTCGTTTCATTCGCGCGAGCATAAGTTGAATGAAAAAGAGCTCCTCGAATTTCAGTCTGGCGATGGCGTGCAAGAGTTCGGATTCGTTCTTGGGAAAATGAACCGCCCGTAGAGCCACGCGGCCGTCCATGAGGTTGTATTTCCTCTGTATGCTCTCGGGAAGCACTTCCTGGAGGCACTCGCCGTGTTCTTTGATCAAATGAAACAGCGTTCTTCGGAAGGACCGGCTAGTGAGTCCCACACCGGAAAGCGACGCACCTCCGGGATAAAGGGCAATAATTCGACCGGTGGCCAGAGCCGGAGCCTCCTCGTCCAGCACATCGAAATCCGGATGGGGAAGCGATAACCCTCCACTGTATTTCTGTGGACGCCCGTGAAAGGCGACGAGTTGATCCGTCTCGAAGACCTTTGACACCCACGCTACGCCTTTGAACCACACACACGTGATGCGGCGACCCGGCTCGTCCTCTATCACCAGTTCGAATCGCCGTCCTCGTCGGCCTGGAATGACTTTGGACGTCAGTATCGTACCGATGATCGTCACGGGTCCCGAGTCGGCGTGGATGTCCTTGATAGCACTGACGGAGGTTCGATCCAGATACTTCCTGGGAAAATAATTCAGGAGATCCCTGACGGTTTTTACACCCGCTTCCGAAAGCACCTCGGCGCGACGCGGCCCAATCCCTTTCACAAACTGAACGGAGCCTGACAGGAAGTCCAGGTGGGAGACGTCTGGTTTTTTCACAGGTCTAGGAATGGGCATCAGAATCGGATTTATTAACCAAGTCTAGCGATCACCGTTGCCGCCACCGATACCGTTCGATCCGCGGTTCTGGCTCAATAACAGACACGGCCAGCTCATACTCGGTCTCGCTGATCCGTCTTACGGCGATGTCAGAAGGATAATAATCCTGATTAAATTCTGGTGACGGCTGAGTCAATATATTTTTCAGATGCCCGTCATGACCGTAGACGTCCACTCGAAGCCATCCGGGGCGCATGTTCAGTAGAAAGAGTAACTCACCGACTGCCACCGCGGACGCCGAAAGCATGGGCGGCTGGTCCAGATCACCGAGCGCGAAAAGTCGGGTTCTGGCCAACATCGGGGAGTCAAATCCTACGAGCGGCATGACTTGAACCGAGTCGTGCACGGTCGGTAGATGAATCATGGGTCTAAATCCCGAAAGGCTGAGTAGCGAATCTCCCCACATTCGTAGCATTCCAGCGTACTGCCAATAAGGTCCGTCTAACACCCATCTGCCTGACACTTTTCCGTTCGCGGCAATCTCGGCGATATATCCCTCAAACCCGTCGGCGATCACCTTCACGTAGATGTGAGCATCATCCGCTGCTGCGTATCGGAATACACCTCTCGGCGGTGCATCATCGGGAACCGGGATACGGACAACCGCTTCGCCAGACACAACCATTACGATTTCACTCGTCCCAGCACTGAAGACCATCACCGTATCGCCACGAAAACCCGCGATATACGGATACTGGAAACCACTTGCGTCAATCTGTTCCTCAACCGATCCATCTACACCTAACGCAATCAACGTGTGTAATTCGGTGTCCGAGACCCACATCCTGTTCCTCGTGTCGTAACTGATTGTCCGCGGATACTCCATTTTTAGTTCGTCGCTCACCTCAATCCAGTCGAGAACAGACAACGTGTCCACTGGGATCGAAACCGCGAAGGCCTTGGACAACGAATCCTGAGGAAACAAGTCTCGCGATTCGGATCGCTTGCACGAAGACGGTAGACAGCCCGATAGAAAAGCGGCCAGCAACAAAAGATGTGACCAGCGTATGGGCGCCATTCGTGACATTATTTTCCATTGGTGGAATGAATCGTCCTCTCAACCCGGCGTCGTCGGAACGGTTTCAGTGGGACTGCGTCGGAGATTCTCGCCCTCTCTTTGCACCCCTTGTATGCCTGGATTTTGATGTTCGTAGAAGTAGCCCTTCCCCTCCCACTCGACAGGCAATACACGTACCGCGTTCCGTCTTCAGAAAGCAGCGTGGATGTGGGTCACGGTGTGGTGGTTCCTTTTGGCAAGCGAACGCTGACCGGCATCGTCACGAGTGTGACGGAGACGGCGCCGGAGTTCGAGGCCAAAGATATCATCGACACGGTCGACGACGAGGCCCTTCTTACCGATGAGCAACTCCGACTCACGAAATGGATCTCCGAATACTATCTCTGTGGTTGGGGAGAAGTCGTACGGGCCTCATTGCCACCAGGCGTGGATACAATCTCAGAATATCGGGTCCAGAGATGCCCGGTTGAAGACACAAAAAGATTGTCAGATACTCAGAAACAGCTTTTATCAGGTATTCCGACGGAATCAAGCATTTCACTGACCGGACTCAAAAAAACAAACCCCGACGCCACTCTGGATCGACTTCGGACACTCGAATCGCAAGGTTTTCTTCGCATCGAGCGAGGTCTGAGGGGCCCGCGCACGAGGATTCGGTACGATCAGTTCGTGCGACTTGTTGATGACGTGCACCGGAATCCGGTACTAGGCGTCAGGCAGCAGGCAGTGATGGATGTGATGACGGACAGGGGCGTGTCAAACGGGATACTCCAATCTCAGCTCCTTCAGAAAACGGGGGCTACTTCGAGCACGATTAAAAGACTCGCCGAGCTCGGTCTTCTTGCCGTCGAAAAAAGAGAGGTCGACCGATCCGCGCACAAGGGTAGCAACGGTCAGCCGGCAAAGCAGATTGAACTCAATGAGCACCAAAAAGTGGCGGTTGATTCGATCATCCAGGCGATCGAAGATGCTCGATTCCAGTCGTTTTTATTGCACGGCATAACCGGGTCCGGAAAGACAGAGGTGTACATCGAATCCCTCCAAAAAGTCAGGAAGTGCGGGAAGTCAGGAATCATTCTGGTCCCTGAAATTTCGTTGACCCCGCAGACGGTTCGTCGGTTCAGATCCCGTTTTGGAAACGAAATTGCGGTGCTCCATTCGCGAATGGGGTCTGGGGAGCGCTACGATGCGTGGAGGGGGATTCGGTCGGGACAATACCCGATCGTCATCGGTCCGCGATCGGCCATCCTGGCACCTGTAAAAAATCTGGGGCTAGTCGTGGTGGACGAAGAACACGAATCTTCATACAAACAATTCGATCCGGCTCCGCGGTATCACGCCCGGGACGTCGCCGTAATGCGGGCTCAACTGAACGATGCGATCTGCGTGCTCGGGTCGGCCACACCCAGCCTCGAAAGCCTGGCCAATGCGCAGAGCGAAAAGTACACGCTTCTTTCATTGCCGAAGAGGATTGAAACGAAAACTGGAACAGCGGTCCTCCCTGACATTCGGATCGTGGATCTTCGGACGGAAAGAGATCCTGACGAGCCAAATAGCAGCATATCGAAACCGCTCAGGGAGGCCATCCAGAAACGTCTTGCTAAGAATCAGCAGGTTATTCTACTTCAAAACAGACGTGGATATGCACCAAGCATTCGCTGCCACGCATGCAATTGGGCCCCGGAGTGTTCAGATTGTTCGGTATCGATGACCTACCACAAGGCAAAGAGGCACTTACGCTGCCACTACTGCGGGCGCACGGCCCGCTTCCCGAGATCCTGCCCCGAATGCGGAGCAGCTTTGTCTCAGGTCGGAATCGGAACGCAACGCGTCGAAGAAGAACTCAGAGCTACGTTTCCCGATGCCGTGGTCGCCCGGATGGATCTTGACACGACGTCTGGAAAAAATTCGCATCATAAAATCCTGGACGATTTTGCAAGTGGAAAATCCGATATCCTACTGGGGACCCAAATGGTGGCCAAAGGTCTGGATTTCGAACGGGTCACCCTGGTGGGTGTGATCGACGCCGATACAGGTCTCAGTCTCCCCGACATCCGGGCCGAAGAGCGCACGTTTCATCTCCTGACCCAAGTCGCAGGGCGCGCAGGACGAGCCGATCTTCCGGGAGAAGTATTCTTCCAGACACGGAATCCGGGACATCGAATTATCCAATTCGCCCTTCGCCACGATTACCATCGATTTGCCCGGGAGCTCATGGAGGAGCGCCGGGCACTCGGTTACCCTCCTGCGGGAAAACTCGTGGCGGTCTTATTTTCGGGGCCCGTCGAGCACAAGGTATTGGCATTCGCCAATTCATGGGCACAATCGGCTCGTGGTTTGGCCCCGGATATTCAAATACTCGGACCCTCGGCGTCGTTTATTGCCAAAGTGAGGAAGCAGTACCGGGCGCAACTCATGATCAAAGTCGGTCCGGATGATCAACACAAACGGGTTCGAGAGGTCATTCGGCAGACAAACTCCCAGATCGGCACTCCTCCGAGAGGATACAGAATCGCTGTAGACGTTGATCCGGCTGGGCTGCTTTGATGGTGGAACCTGCCCGAAAATATGTCGTTTGGGAGCAGCTAGGGCAAGTCCCGTGCGGTCAGCTCCCTTTGAACTCCGTCAGGGCCGGAAGGCAGCAGCGGTAGAAGGTTGTAGCGATGCGATACGGTAAGCTTGCCCTTTTTTTGTCCAGTTGGTTGTCCTGTGTATCTTGTCGGCTGACTTGAATCCCTAATATTTTCAGACCCACTCCGGAAGTTTAGATGTCTAGTTTTGTTTTTCTGGCCATGGCGGCGCCTGGCGGCGATACGAATCCGATCGCAATGTTTCTCCCTCTCGTCCTGATTTTTATCGTCTTCTACATTTTCATTATTCGACCTCAGAAGAAAAAGGAGGATACCCGAAAGAAAATGATCGAAGCCGTAAAAAAGAACAATCGTGTGATCACGATCGGCGGCGTACACGGGACAGTCACCCAGGTGGACGAGACGTCCGTCTTGGTTCAGGTAGACAACAATACCAAGCTACGCATTGAGAAAAGTGCGTTATCTTCCGTGGTAGGAAAGGAGTCGGGCAGCTAGAGTTTCGTGGAGGGAGTCGTAGGCTGCCAACAAGCGGACTGATTTGCGCTCTGGGTCACTCGACAAGACCATCTAGGCCACTGACGGACCGATTGGACTGTCTAGCCTGGCACCGTGTCGTGTTTTTCGTTCCAATTTCGCCCGCTCCAAAATTTTGGCAAATGTCTCGGAGCTCACCGGCTTTGCCGTGTAGTCGTCCATCCCTGCTTCCAAGCACTGCCTTCTATCGTCCGTCGTTGCGTTCGCCGTAAACGCCACGATCAGAGGTTGAAGAGCAATGTCCCTGTTGCGCCGAATCTCACGTGTGGCTTCGAGACCATCCATGCCTGGCATCATCATATCCATGAACACGATGTCATAAACATTTTTCGCAACCATGGTGATCGCATCTTTTCCATTCGCGACGAGATCAGCCGAGTAGCCGAGCCGTTCCAGCATTTTGAAGGCTACCAATTGATTCATCTTGTTGTCATCAACAATGAGGATGCCGAGCTTTTGGGCAGCTTTTCTGTCTACGGCTCGTCGCGGAGCACTAGCTATTTCATACACGGGTGCTTCGTGCAATTGCTCCTCAAAGAGTTCTCGAATGGCTCCTCGCCGCACAGGCTTTGAAATCCGGTCAGATGCCGAGTCGTCGCTCGTTCTTTGTCCGATATCTCTAAACAATACGAGGCGACTTTCGGGCGCCAGCTCTTTCAACCTTCTCGCTTTTTCGAGAGCAGACTCTCCGTTATCACCGTCATTGAGCAAGATCAGGTCAAAAGATGATTCTTTCTTCAAATGGGCCCGGGCTTTCTTGATATTCTCCGTCAGTGTAACCTCACCGCCGCCTTGACGAATCATCGTGATCACTGATCGTCCAAACTGTGGATTTTTACTGAGAAGCAGCACGCGCTGATCCTTCGCAAAATCCGACAGCATGTCGTCATTCAAATGCTCCGGATCCCGGCGCAATTTGATGGAGAAGAAGAACGTCGACCCTTCACCTACCTCGCTTTCGAGCCACATTTTCCCACCCATCAGTTCAGACAGGTGACGCGCAATGGAAAGACCAAGGCCCGTGCCTCCAAACTTCCGGTTGGTCGAAGCCTCTGCCTGTCGGAAGGGATCAAATAGATATTCCTGAGCATCTTCCGAGATACCTATCCCGGTGTCTTCCACTTCAAGCTGCAGTTCAACTTCGTGACGCGTCTTCTCAACGAGTTTTGCTCGAACCTGAACCTCCCCGGAGTTCGTGAATTTGACTGCATTTGCAAGCAAGTTTATCAAAATCTGGCGCAAGCGAGCGCGATCACCAACTACACTAAGAGGAAGGTCATCCGAGACCAGATAGGATAGTTCGAGCGCTTTGTCTGACGCTTGTTTGAAGACCATTTCCAGCGCGTCTTCGATACAACTGGTCACGTCGAATTTCGCCTCTTCCAGATCTACGCCGTCCCGCTCGATCTTCGAAAAGTCCAGTATTTCGTTCACGATCCTCAATAGACTTTCACCACTCGACCGAATCACATTAACGATTTCGAACTGATCAGGCCGGAGCTCTTCGGACGTTAGAAGACTTGTCATTCCAATAATGCCGTTCAGAGGCGTCCGAATCTCGTGGCTCATATTGGCGAGAAAGAGCGTCTTGGAGATGATCGTGTGCTGGGCGACGTTTTGAGCCTCCTCCAATTCGCTCACCATGGACGACAGTTCTTCTGCGCGATCTTCCAGGGCCGACTTGGTCCTCTCAAGTTCATCCGCATAGGCCTGAAGCTTGGCACGGGAGGTTTTTACACGATTTTCCGCATCGATTCTCATTCGAACCTGTTCGGCCAGTTCACCAAAGGCATGCGCCAATTCGCCAACTTCTCCGTGCTCGTCGAACTCCAGATCGTCGCTCACCTCCCCATTGACGAGTTGCTTTGCGACGGTTCTCATTCTATCCAATGGTTTGATGATTCCCCGTGCGATGTAGACCGCGTACGCGATACCGAATACGAATGAAAAGAGAATCAGCCCGAGTGCGATCCATAGAAACAACTCCGCTTGCTGGTCTTCATCCGCGATGACTTCAGCGAGTGTCTCCCCGAGGTACGTACGAACGGTATTCATTTCGTCTATGATCCATTCTGCCTTCTGGGTCAGATATACGAGTTCGTCGAAGTCGTGCTGGTAGCGGGCGAGTGTTGCGATCATTTTCGATCGCTTCTCGCTGGGTAAATCTGAAAACGAGATCTCGGCCGTCATCACGTCGATTTCCACGTGTACACCATCCTGATATCCAGAGTCGTGTCGGAGAAGATAATTCTTCTCGTTGCGCCTGATTTCAAGTAGATAGGAAAGAAGACGCCGGTCGTTGAACGTCAAAAGCTCTTCCTCCATGGCGATCATGTTGGCCCGCATTTTTCCTTCAAGACCGTCTCCTTCGTAAAATCCACGCTCCTGATACGCCCCGATCAAATTGGTTACGGAGTGCAGATAGAGGTGAAGTTCGGTGTGGAAACGGTCATATTCCGTTTCGTCAATACTGTGCTGGAGGGTTTGATCGGCCTCCGTCAGTATCATTTGGGCCCTTTTAGCGTGCGTCGGGTCGCGCGTAATGACAAAATCCCGGATCGCGCCGTTCGCTACCTGAAGGGAGCGGTCCAGCTCTCGAACCAAATCCCTCTTCTGATGCGCTGAAATCGATGAAAAAGCAAGCGCCAGGACCGCGAAGGAGCTTATAAAAACGATCGCGATTAGCGAGACCGTGCGCCCGTAAAGTGATGATACTTTGACCATTTGGCCGTTTTAGTGCGATTGGCGGAACCGTTATCTCCACTCGTCCTCGTACAGAATCTCTGGTTAACCTTCCGAAGAACAATCGGCATACCATTCTGCATGAGATAGATCGGCCAAATCTCCCAATTATTAAGCCTAATTGACCAGAAAAACGGTCGAAACGATCATGATATGGCTGTTTTACCCGTTTACTGCATCCATTCACGAGCCAGCTTGTCGACCGCCTTTTTTAACTCTTCAATGGTCCCATCGTTGAGAACCACGTAATCGGCTAATTTTACCATTTTGACGGGGGACATCTGACCCTCCATTCGAGCGTCGATATCTTCCCTGGAAAAGCCGTCTCTCGTTGCAATTCGTTCGATTCGGGTCTCCTTGGGAGTGTCAATCACAAGAATCACGTCCAAATCGGACGTGTCGTTGTCGAGCAGGAGCGCGGCCTCCTTTACCACCAACTTTGCACCCTCTTTTCGCGCTTGCTTCACGTACTGCCGAAATGCCTTTCCTACGGCGGGATGAACAATCCTGTTGATGGCAGCGCGGTCTTCATCGGAAGAAAAAACTCGATCCGCGAGATATTTTCGGTCGAGTGAGTCGGCGTCCAAATAGGCCTCAGGTCCGAACACGCGTACGATATGTTCTTTTACATCCGAGTCCGAGACCATCAGATCCCGGGCGACATCGTCCGCGTAAAACACCTTCGCACCCCGCGTTTCGAGGTGCTTGCATACGGTACTCTTCCCTGACCCGATCCCCCCCGTTACACCCACTACCATCATGGTACATCCTCCAGATTCAGCTAAAACTAACCTAAAACAGCCAGTGCATTGTGACCGAAAGGTTAGGAATCAACGTTCGGATTCCTCTTTTTGCGGCTGCGCGAATGACTCGCTCAAAACCATCCGGTAAATCGCCGTACAACTTTGCGTTGACGACCTGGAACGTAGCCCATCCGTCGAACCGGAGAAAGGCGCCACGCCTGAGCGGCCAGACAAGAGACGTTGTGGGCCCGATTTGTGAAATTTTTCGCCGGCCCATTCGCGAAATCGTAGACAGTTGACCAGATCCGTCACTCGCGTCATAGCGAATGGTGATCGCTCTGTCAAAGTCGCTTCGAATAAACATTCGAATTCCGATTTCAGCCTGAATTTTCGTACCCACGTTGAGGCGAACCCAGGTACTCGTGGATCGAAGTGTATCGAAGGGGATTTCGGCGAATGCTTCGTCGAGAAAACGACCTAGTCGTAAGTCGCTCCATCTACCGGTGACTCGAATTCTAATTCCTCGTCCAAAATCATGCTCGGCATCGAGATTGTAACTCAGTTCTCGGGCCGACTGGTCTGTAGGGCGCCGACCGGGTAGTAAAAAGTCGTCAACCGTATAATTTGCCCGAACTTCCGTCATCATATTGATTCGGGTAGTCGGGGAGGGTTTCCATATGACCGTCGGTCTGAAACGCAAGGATCGCTGCACGTTGTTTTCGGCTGAGCGTTCGGACTTCAGATAAACCGTATGGTAACTGGTTCCATTAATCTGAATCTGTAGTTCAACGTATCGGGTCAGACGGAAGCTGGCTCCCAGGCGCCCGTCGAAATACAGCTCATCTCGATCGTCGGGATTTACCTTCGGGGTGTCATGCCTGAAAATATTTGCGGAGACGTTGGCCTGAAGAACAGTCCGCCCGCCAACCGGAGTGCGAAAATTGAACTGGACCTGGAAGAATCCCCGATCGTAGTCAGCCTGTCTCAGCAGGTTTTGCTTTTGCGAGGCTTGTGCTGGAGGTAAATCCGACTCATTTGAAAGTTGTCGATCCTCAACCTCGGCCCCGGCGCGCAGGGAAAATCGGACAAACGATTGGTCGCGGACAAATGTGGAGCTTAGCTCTCCTTCGAGCATGCGACGTTGAAATTCAGAGTCGAAAAAAATCGCTTCGTCGGGCGCCCGCAAGGTTTCGATGGTGCGACTGTTGGTCGAGAATTCCAACCGCCCACTAATCACGGTACCGCGCGCGACCGGTCTTTCGATAAGGACCGTAGCGACAAGCGTATCACTGTGTGTCGACTCCACCGTCTCTGCCACGCGACTGCTCTTTTCATCTCGATTCAGGAAGGATGCAGCCTGGTATGCGTCGCGGCGAATACGGGCCACCTTTACCTGGGTCCGGAGACGTGTTCCGTCAAAAGTCCGTTCTGCAACTGCATCAAACCGAAACATTTCGCTTCGCCGAGGAGCCAAACTCTGAATCAACCCTTCTCCTGACATCGAAACCTTGTATGCGTCGACGGAGGTAGCAGGCACATCGAATCGAATTCCAATGGCCGGACCTGCATCGGTTCTGAGAGGGGCCCGCCCGGGGCCCTCAGAAAACCCCGGGCGTTGATCAAGGGACGCTCCCACGAGCGGTTCCAACCAGACCTTTTCTGCCACCGGAAAACGAAAGCCTGCCAGAAGATTTTGACGCAATACACGGCTGAGGCTGAACCATCCCATTGATCCATAAACGGCCACGCGCTTGTCTCCAAACGGCTTCTTTACGGTCAGGTTGGTCTGGTTTTCATCACGAAAACTCAGGCGATCGTCAAACAGAATGAATGCGTCAGAACGAAACAAATTTGACAGATCGATCTGCCATCCGTTGATGGGCTGAGAAAGCTGAAAAAGGGCGGACCAACGATAGCGGTTTATGTCCCGCTCAAATCCACCCGTGAATATCCCCTGACCGGAGGTTGATTGGACCGGAGTGTATGCAAATATCGTAATGACAAAAAGAATACGTGCGACGTGACGATTCACGGATGCCATGGAGACTATTTCCATTCAGGAATGGTTACTCTTCTCACTGAGCAGCAATATTTCTCTATCCGGGTGGCCACCCAAGCTTCCTTCCCCCTAGCAAGTGAAGATGAATGTGGGGTACTGTTTGAGAAGCGTCTGGACCACAATTGAAAACCGTCCGGTATCCATTCGTAAGCTCCTCCTGCTCGGCAATTTTTTTGGCGACCAAAAAGAGGTGTCCCACGATGGGTCCATCTTCCTCTTCAAGATCATTCAACGAAGGAATGGGTTTTCGAGGAACGACCAGAATGTGCGTGGGAGCTTGAGGGTTAATGTCACGAAACGCAATACAAAGGTCATCTTCCCAGACCAGATCCGATGGAATTTCGCGATCGGCGATGCGTTCAAACAGTGTTTTTTCCGGCATGTGTTCTTCTGAAGGCTCTCGTCGCAAGAATATAATTCAAATCCGAGTCGTGAGTCCG
>SMVA01206167.1_pt1 | contig 15131 bp, 18 predicted proteins | sample 2456451 | NCBI WGS metagenome assembly SMVA01 (sample SAMN11095933, study PRJNA526329) | marine sediment metagenome | biome: Marine sediment; feature: Surficial sediment; material: Deep marine sediment; isolation source: Hadal surficial sediment | place: Pacific Ocean | collected 2014-05 | depth...
AATACTGGCATGCAAATCATTCAGTCCGGAAGGAATCATCGGGTAGTAATTGAGCATTCCTGAGGCATCAGTCACCGACACTGCGATCGTACCCAGTTCGCCGGAGCTATGCTCGGTAATTTGCACGGCATCTTGCCGCGACTGGTAAGTGGATTTTTCCACCAGGAAACTCTCATCAATTGATTGCGACGGGTCGTGTGCACTCACTTGCCGTACAGGAATTTCGTGTGCGACCAGGGTTGTCAGGTACTGGCGGTATTCCCGTGTCCATTCTGAATAAGCTTTGGCCAGAAACTGACCGTCAGATGCCAGCCCTTTTCCCTGGCCGTGGGTGGCCCAGAAGTCGAAAGTTTCAAAGCAACATTGCACACATGTGCCGGTCCATTCGAATTTTTGCCCGCCCAGGCCGTTTACAGATAATGATTCACCGGGCGAATTTATAGCGTTGTCCAGCAGCTGCCACAGTGGCAAGAACCCAAAATGGTCAAGCTGAAGGTGCAACATGGCATTGAGGTCAGTAACGGTCATAAAACGGGCGTGATTTATGGCAATCCCGAAGTTTACTTCCATGGCTTTTGCCGAATGTGCGCAAAGCTGACCGCTTTCCAGGAACCGGTGCTCCATGGAATCCGACATTTCGCTGATTATTTCCTGATCGCCACTGCATATGATTGGCAATGTTTGTAAAAGACCCAGGGGAATGTCGGTGGCAGGCTGGAGTTCATCATCAGGCATGCGACCGGCTTGTGCGCCAATGGCGATCAATATGGGTTCATGGATTTCCACCGCCCGCTTGGTTTGCTGTCTGGCTTCCAGGCTGGCATAAATGGGATAGCCGGGCCGTAATAGCTGCGTTTGGTCAAACAGCGCGCCGCACATGCTTAGCGCACAGGAGTTGATATCAATAAATTGGGATTGAAGGTCGGTTGAGATATGCGCCAGCATTTGTTCCGTTTCTGACTGGTTCAATAACCGGGGCCTCGAGGCATGCTCGCCGTGATAACGGGTGGCATCCGTCTCTATGGCAACCAGGAATCGTTGGTGCGCAATCTTGGACAATGTTACTGATACCCGATTGCCTGGAGCTTAAAACCTGGAAACAGACTTACAGGAGCGAAAAGGGCGATCTCCCGCCATCGCTTCCGCCACCCTTGCGCCTGCGCCGTCGACGCATTCGGGAATGCAATTGCTGGCGGCGTTCTTCGAGCCAGTCTGCACGTTCAAGCGTGCCTGATTCCTCACCTTTTCTTGCTGCCTCGGCGGCCCGGTAGACAACGAAATCCCGGTAAGCCTGAATCTCGTGCTCCAACTCCATGTAGACCAGTTCAATCATGATGGCGTCATCAAGGAATCCGAGACCGGGAATATCATCCGGAATTAAATCATCGGACTCTGAAAAATACGCCAGTGCCTCGATCACCCTCTTTCTGTCTTTCTCGGTTAATCCCCAGCCCTGATCTACAACCATGCCAATCAGCGTTTCGAGTTCATTAATGCGGTTGCGTATGAAACTGGAAGCACCTGAACGATTGACGATCGCCATTAACTTGCAGGCATTGTCGACAATTTCCGTGGTACTGAGATGACTGGCTGACTCGCGCGCACGAGCCATTACCTCGCGGAAATGATCGAGGTCGGATTCACTAAGTTCAAAGCTGATTTTCATGTTATTTCCAAGTCCAGGACAAAACACATTGAACGGTAGACTAACCGTAGCAAACTAGTGCGTCAATTGATCAACAATCAAGTTCTGGCTTTCAGCGAAACTGGCCGGGTCTGCCCGGAACGGGATAGATATGCCCTTTACTCATTACTTTTAATTCTGCATTTTCACCGACCATGAATACGCCTTGCAGCGAATACTCCAGGTTCGGGCGATGACCATTTTCCAAATCGGACAACAGGTCAACACCCTCGGAGCTTGCCGCAAGCTCAAAGCGTAGATTTTCAATGCCATTTGCACTCACATTGGCATTTGAAGAGGCTTTATAAATCGCCAGGTTGGTGTCATCAAGCGAAATTGAAAATTCGATATGTTCAATAAAGAGTGGCTCAGAATTTACGTTACGAACGCCCAGGTCCAGATTCACCGTCTGGTCCTGCAATTTCAGGCTGTTTATTTGAACAAAAGGGGCTTGTCCATGGATTCCGTGGCTGGCGCAGGAGGAAAAGACGAATACAAGCAAAGTATTCAGCATCAATATTTTGACAGTTTTAGCCTTGATCATGTTTTTCTGTCTCTTGTTCCCGAAGGTGACATCTTACGTGATGCTGATCAACAGTTCCCACTGAAGAGTAAACGGGGGAATGTTCCAGGCACATTGGCATGACGCTGGGGCAGCGGGAGGCAAAAACGCAGCCCTGTGTTTTCACGCTGCGGGTTAAACCTGCATTGCCGTGAACCGCGGACATCTGAACCGACGGGTCAGGATTAGGAATCGCAGCCAGTAACTGACGCGTATAAGGATGGGAAGCATTTTCGAAAAGCGATTTCACAGGAGCAGTTTCCACGATTTGGCCCTGAAACATGACCCCAACCACGTCAGCGACCTGTGAAATTACCGCCAAATCGTGAGAGATAAACAGGAAGGCAATACCATTTCGGGTTCGCAATTCCCTGATCAAATTCAGGATCTGAGCCTGGACAGACACATCCAGCGACGAAACTGGTTCATCGGCAATAATCAAATCCGGCCTGGTCAGAATCGCACGTGCAATTCCAATTCTTTGTCTTTGACCACTTGAAAGCTGATGCGGCAGCCTGGCCAGTACCTCCTTGCCCAGCCCGACAGTTTCCAATACCTGCTCGCAATACAGGGGATGTTCAACCCGGTCACCGATTCTGAACTGCTCCAGTGGCTCAAGCAGGCTTTGCAAAATGGTTCTGCGTGGACTAAGCGACGAGGAGGAATCCTGGAAAACGACCTGCAGCTTTTCCCTCGCTGCATTTAATGCCCGCGGGCTGGAAGTACAAAGGTCTATACCTTTAAAGTAAACCTTGCCTGAATCGGCCCTGGTCAGTTGAAGAATGGCTCTGCCCAGAGTGCTCTTGCCTGAGCCTGACTCGCCAACCAGTCCATAAATCTGTCCCGGCTCCATGCTCAGATCGACCTGGTCTATTGCGGTCAGAGATAAACCTCTCCGGCTGAACAGGCCCGGTCGAAGGGTGAACCGTTTGCTCAGTTTTTCAACTTTTAGCAGATAATTCGAGGCCCCTGTCATGGTCCGGATCCAAGCGGGTGGTGGCACGCCACCAGTGACTCTCGCATGTGCCTAATTGCAGGATAATTGTCACGGCACAGCTTATCAGCCCGGTTGCAGCGCTCAGCAAAATGACAGCCCGGGGGATACTCTGTACATGACGGGACCCTTCCAGGGATGGGCTTTGCATAAGCCTTTCCACCGGCGGTAATACGCGGGATTGAATCTAACAGTCCTTGTGTATAGGGATGGCGCGCATGATGAAATAAATCCGCATAAGATGATTGTTCTACAAGTTTTCCGCAATACATCACCATTGCCCGGGAGCAGGATTGTGCAACCACGCCAAGATCGTGGGTGATCAATAAAATCGCGGTGTTATTTTCCTCTCGGAGGCGCTTGAGTTGCTCCAATACCAGCGATTGGGTGCTGACATCGAGTGCCGTTGTCGGCTCATCAGCAATCAGCACATTGGGCCTCGTTACCATGGCCAGGGCAATCAATGCCAACTGGCGCATTCCGCCTGAGAGCTGGTGAGGATATGCTTCAAACACATTCTCCGGGTTGGAAAAACCGCAGCTTTCCAGTGCTTTGAGTGTGGTTTGTTTTGCCTGCGGCTTTGATATGTTCCGGTGACGGCGCAAGACACAGACAATCTGGTAACCAATCGTGAAGACCGGATCCAGTGCGGTTGCAGGCTCCTGGAAAACCATGACCATTGCCTTGCCACGAACGGTTTGCCAGCCATGGCGATTCAGGCCCGAAAGTTCTGTGCCGGCCAACTGCAGGGAACTGAGACTGACATCAGCAACCCGGGAATCGATCAAACCCATCAATGCCCTGGCTGTTACTGACTTTCCACAGCCTGACTCTCCGACTAACCCGACCATCTCACCGGCAAATAAGTCGAAGCTGATGCCGCCTACAGCGAGCTCAGGCCCTTCTGCACCTTGAAAGGCAACCTTCAGATTCCGAACCCTGAGTGCCGGGGTTTTCATGGCAGGTTGTTCCTTTCATCGAAGGCATCCTGAAAGGCATCCGCCAGCATGTTGAAGCCCATTAGCAGCAGGAAAAGCATTCCGGAAGCTGAGATAAAATTGGCAAACTGACCGGCCAGCACTTCCTGGGTGCTTTCTGCCAGCATCAGGCCCCAGCTGACCCCATCGCGTACCCCGAGCCCCAGGAAGCTGAGAATGACCTCTGTCTTAATCGCCGCAACAAATACCAATGAACTTTGTACCAGTAATACAGGCAGGGTGTTGGGTAAAAGGTGGCGTAATATAATTTTGTGCACAGGCAGGCCAATACTGCGGGCCGCTTCGATAAATTCAAGATTCTTCAAGCGTATCACCTCGCCCCGTACCAGGCGGCCGGTGGTGGTCCAGAAAGTGGCGATCATCGCAATATGCATGGCCCAGGAGCTTCCCTGCATAGCAAAAGCAACCGCGGCCACAAACAGGAAAAATGGAATCGAGTCCAGCACGCCTTTTAACCACAAAACAGCCTCATCCAGAATGCTGTGGCTAAACCAACCTGCCAGAGCGCCCAACAACGCCCCTAAAATTGTAGAAAGAACTGAAACCAGTAGCCCGACTTTGAACGCTGTGCCGGTGCTGAATATTGCGCGCTGCATTACATCCTGTCCCAGCATGTTGGTACCGAACAGGTGATCTGCCCCAGGGGCCTCCCAGCGACCACCACTGATTCCGGACCAGTTTTGTCCAATAAGCCCTGACCATACAGCGAATGCAATGAGCAGGAAAAATACCACAATAAACATGCCGGTCATTCCGCTACGGCTTTGTTTTAGATGCTCCCAAACGCGGGCTGACCGGTTCATGACCTTGCTACCCTGGGGTCAACCAACTTGTAAAGGATATCGATAACGAACTGTGCAATTACGAACAACACTGCTGTCAGCCCCACGACGGCCTTCAGAATCGCCTGGTCACCACTGGTTATGGCTTCAAATGTCACTTTGCCAATACCAGGAATTCCGAAGTAGCTTTCGAGCAAAAGACTGCCGGAAATGATGACCAGCGGAACGGAAAACATCAGCCTTGTCATCACCGGTACCAGGCTGTTTTTAAGCACATGCCTGAATAGTAATGCGGATGTAGAGGCGCCATAGGCCAGTGCGGTCTGAATGTGATCGCGGCCCAGTTCTTCGGCCATCACGGCCCGGTAGAAGCGGGTGTTATAGCCCAGGGTTACAAAAATCAACGCCAAAGTAGGGACGGTAACGTAGTTAAGATATGAACTTAAGTTTTGCACTTCCCAGCCACGGGCCGGGAACAGGTTCAGGCCATAGGGCGTACACAGGAACACCTGCAGGGCGATGATGATGACCAGGAAACTGATGCTCATCCCGACCACCGATGAACCCATAATGAATTTATCCAGCCAACGGCCACGGTGCCATGCCGCTGCCAGGCCCAGCAGTATGCCCAACAGGTTCCCCAGAATAAAACCGGGTAAAACCAAGGCAATTGAGACCGGAACGGTTCTTGCCAGGATGCTTGTTACCCGTTCTCCTGAAGATTCAGATAAGCCAAGATCAAGGCTGACAAGCTGGCGGACATAATCTGCGTAACGTGAAAGGAACGGGCGGTCATAACCGAGCTGTTCACGAACTTCCCGGATTTGCTCAATGCTGGGATTTTTGCCGAGTAAATCGTAGGTTTTGTCCGGCCCGAAATAGACCATTAACACGAAGCTGACAAATGTGACGCCCAGAAGAAGCGAGATACCGGAAAGCAGCTTGGTGCCGATGTAATGTGAAGCCTTCATCCGTCCCCGGCAGCAGCTTGACTGATATCAACGAAGCGCAGGAAGTAACCGCCAACGAATGAGCGGTCCGGGAGCATAATTGCATCTTTATTCCAAAGAAACAGCAGGTTGCGAGAGACACCGCTAATCGTTGCGCAATCATCAATAACCATCTGGTTCATTTGCTGGTAAATGGATGTGCGCTCGGCGGAAGGCGCCATGGCGGCACTTTCCCGGTAAAGTTGATCGTATTTTGCATTGCTGTAGTTGGCGGAATTTGAACCGGGTGACATGTTGGGGCCATAAAATAACTGCATGGTGTTTTCAGTATCCGGATAGTCCATTGTCCAGCTAGTGGTAATCAACATCACTTCGCGCTTCGAATATGCCCTGAAGTAATCAGCGAAAGTAGCGTATGACAACGGCCGGATTTTCTCCCTGGGGTAACCGATATCAAGCATAAAGCCACGAAACTGCTCAAACATCTGCCGCTCAGCTACGCTGGTTGGGAATCCATATTCAAGGTCCGGCAGGTTTTCACTGGTCCAACCATGTTTTTGCAGTAACTCACGGGCCTGATCGAGATCCCTCTCATTAGCCGAGTGATTCAACGACGGTGCATATTCAGGTGTAGTGGGCGGAATGAGTCCCGGGAACACCTTACCGATGCCGTAATAAAAGACATCATTCCTGCTTTTCCAGTCGAAGCCCTTGATGATGGCGCAGCGCAAAGCATGGTTTTTCTCGTTCTGCTGCGGGTCAGGGTGATATCCAATCCGTTCGTCATCCAGGTTGAAATTGGTGTAGACAAATCCGGATTCCATTGAAGAACGGAAATGATTGGTTTCAAGCAGTGCAGGAACGACCTCGACCGGGCTCCGGCTGGAAAGTACGGTGTCGAACAGACTCACCGGGACATTCAGAAATTGAATAACACCGGATGAGAAAGCATTCCATCTCGCTGCGTGTTCGGCAATGAAGTCGATGTACAGGCGGTCAACAAAGGGGGCTGACCTGCCTTCAAGCACCTCAAGGCCTAAATGAGCCTGCGACTGTGGTTTGTAGCCCTCCTGTTCAAGACTGAAGATCTCATTTCGAAAACCGGGGTTCTTATCAAGTATGGCCTGGGCGCTGTCTATCCGCTTAAGAGTGAACGGTCCAGAACCCACCGGGTGAATCGCCATTTCCCTGCCGTAGTGCTGAACTGCCTCTTGGGCCACAATCGCGGAAAAGCCCGCAGTGAAGGTATGGATAAGCTGTGGAAATGGTTTTTTGAGTTCGATGCGAATGGTATGCGGGTCGATGGCTCGTAATCCGACCACCTCCTTCGCATAGTCAGAGCCGTTTTCTTTCCATTCATCAAGCCCCACAATCCGGTCCTGCCAAAGCCAGGCACCCTGGGAAATAGTTGCTGGATCAAAATGTCGTTTGAGCGTGTAAATGAAATCATGTGCAGTAAGTTCGCGACCCCTGTTATCCGAAAAAGCCGGGTCATCGATAAACATCACGCCTGCTTTGATACGGATGGTATACACCAGGCCGTCATCTGATATTTCAGGCATACCCAAGGCGACGTTTGGTGTTATCTCGTAAGGTCTTGCAAGGTAGCGGTACCGGTAAAGCGTATCGTAGAGGTTTACCACCAGGAAATTGGCGTAAATGGAACTGGCATGCGCAGGATCCAGTGACCCCGGCGAGCCATCCATTGAATGTCGATAGACTTTAAGTGACTGGGCATCAGAAGGGGCTTCCGATCCACCACAGCCGATTAACAACATTGTCAGCAGTAGAGCTAATACACGCAAGATATTTCGGGCTCCCGGTTCCCCCTGGTTCATGAACGAACCAGCTTAGCCCAAGGGTAATGTGCGCGACAAGAAAACCAGTGGGTGTACGGTCAAGTAATTAGTCCTGCTCTTCCAATTCCTCAAGATAGTCATCATAGTCTGGCATCGGGGGGTTGCCATCGTGGATTTTGTACTGGCGATTTTGAAGCCATGCATCCCGTATCAGCGTGTAGGAGTCATAAGCCTCATTCAGGGCGCTATCCTGGTTAAGAAAAGCAGCCCTTGTCTGAACCATGTCGAGCACCAGTGGTGTGTAAAAGTGGTCTTCACGGGCCCAGTAGGATACCGGGTGGGCATATCCATAAATCGATCGGCCCATGCCGTCCCTGAGCGTTGAAGGACCAAAAAACGGTAACACCAGGTAACGGCTGTCTTCATATCCCCACTTGGCCAGGGTCTGGCCAAAATCTTCGTCGTAATCCGGAATATTCATCCTGGTTGCAACATCAAACAGGCCAAACACGCCAACCGTTGAATTGATCAAGAACCTGCCGGTGCTGATGCCGCCTTGCTTGAATTTACCTTGCAGGATCTGGTTGATGAAAGTGACCGGATAGTCGATGTTTCTGAAAAAATTACTGACGCCGTTTTGAACGAGCCTGGGGGTGACTGTTCGATAGGCTTTTGCAACCGGCCGGGCAACGGTTCTGTCCAGCGTGGAATTGAAATGGTGAACCTTGCGGTTAAATCCCTCCCATGGATCATTTTCCGGGTCGGTGAGCTGTGTCTGGGTTCCGGCGCACGCGCTCAGAATAACCGTGAGCAGCAGCATGCTGCCCAAGCGTTTCAATTTCTGCCTGCTTTGCCCGGGGTGAATCAGTTCAGTCGTCATGTGAATCCGACCTTGGTTTAAGACCAAGTAACTCACCAGCTCCGGATAGTGCGGCAAGCCGGCTCAGATCGGAGGGTGCATTCAGGAATCTAAGGCGGGTACCGCGTTTTTTTGCTGCAGCTTGCCATTCCAACAGAAGAGCCAGCCCCGAGCTATCCACGGAACTTACTTGCGCCAGGTCAATAGCACCTGAAAAATCTGACAACAGCGTCCGGGCACTTGAATACACTGAGGCGACTGACTCGAATGTCAATGCACCTGAAACACTTATTCCACCCGCAGCGGTGGCCTGAACAGACATGACTATCCTGCCAGGTCCAGATCACCACTGGTGAGACGTTCGATAACAGCGTCGAGACCATTCGCGCTGACTTCCTGTTTGATCTGGTTTCGGAACGAAACAATGTACGAGATACCTTCGACCACAACGTCAAAGATCTTCCAGCCGTCATCGGTCATGCGAAACACATAATCAACCTGTGCATAGCCACCGGAATCCAGGCGCACACGGGTTTTTACCGGCGTAGCCTTAGGGTTGATCGTGCCTTTGAATTCGAGGACTTCAATCTGTTCCTTGCTGCGAAACTCCAATAAGCCCGAGGCGTAACGACTGATCAGCAAATCATTCATGGCGACGGCAAATGTGTTCAATTGCTCAGGGCTGGCTCGCCTGGCCTCACGACCCAGGATCAGCCTCGCTGAATAGTGGATATCCATCAATGGCAACAAATCATTTCGCACAATGCTCTCTGCGATTGTTGGATCCTTAACGATGGCTGCACGTTGCGTATTGATCTGGTCAAAGATTTTTCCGGCCGTTGCACTGATCAGGCCCGATGGATCTTCCAGTATTTCCTGGGCAACGGAGGTAGTTGCCGTTAATAACACGGCCAATACCGCTGACTTGATCATTGCTGTGGTCACTGCGTATCTCCCTCAGTACCGGAATCATCCCCTGAACTGGAATTTGTATTGAACAAAAACTTGCTGATCAGTTGTTCCAGAACAACTGCCGATTGGGCGAGAAATAACTCATCCCCATCCTGAAGGACATCAATATCGCCGCCAGGTTCCAGTCCCACGTAACGATCACCGAGCATGCCGGAGGTCAATATGGAGGCACTGGTGTCAGCAGGTATCTCGTTATAACGGCTATCAATCCGTAAAATGACAATTGCATCAAAGGTGATCGGGTCAAGCGTGATGGACTCAACCAGGCCAACCGTGACGCCGCCAATCTTGACCGGAGCCCGGTCTTTCAATTCTGCAACATTGGTGAATCGTACCGAAATGAAATACGCTTCCTTGCCAATCTCCTGACCATAATTGGTTGCCTTGGTTGCCAGCCACATCATGGCAGCTATTCCAAGCATCAGAAAAACCCCGGCTGCCACTTCTACATTGTAATTGGGACGCATGTTGTCTCCTAAAATTCGAATATCACCAAATCAGGCAAAAAACGAAGTCATCATAAAATCAAAAATCAAAATCAGCACGGAACTGAGAACCACCGTATTGGTGGTGGCAGTGCCTACGCCGGCGCCGGTTGGTTTTGCGTTGTATCCGAAATACACCGCGACCAGTGCGACCAGCCCTCCAAAAACCACACTCTTGTAAAGCCCACCAAGGTAATCCTGTTCAAAATACACACCGCCCTGAAGCTTGCTCCAGAAGATCCCCACATCCAGGCCCTGCACGCCAACAGAAAATACCACGGCGCCCATGATGGCCAGTGCATTGAACATGGCGGTGAGTAGCGGCAACGAGATTGCACCCGCCAAAAACCGCGGCAGGGCAATTCTCTGGATCGGATCAATTGCCATCAATTCCAAGGCCTCAATCTGGCTGGTGGCCTTCATTAAGCCTATTTCAGCTGCAACGGCAGTGCCCGCACGTCCGGCGAACAACAGGGCTGTCAAAACCGGCCCTAATTCGCGAAACAGGGATTTGCCAACCAATAGACTGACCTGGTCAGAAGCTCCAAACTGCTCCAGAGCATTAATCGCCTGGAGCGATAAAACCATTCCGACAAAAAATCCGCAGATCATGATAATGACCAGGGAGCGCGCACCTATCAGGTAAGTCTGTTGCAGTGTGCTTCTGAGCAAAGACAAAGAAAACCTGAACCCGGCCAACATCCTGACCAGGAATACGGCGAGCCTGCCGACCTGGCGCAAGGGTTCGAGTATCCCGCTATTTTCTGTATTCTCTGCCATGCTTATCCCTAATTGAGTAAATCCCAATCCTGCCCGCCGGTGTCGTAATGGAATGGAATGGGTCCCTCTACCTTGCCATTCATGAATTGGTCGACGCGTGGATTGGTACTGTTGGTCAATTCTGCAGGTGGGCCTTCGCCGGCAATTTTTGCGGCGGCAATGATATAGCAATAATCCACAAGTTTGGCCATTTGAGTAACGTTATGCGTGACAATAATACTGGTTAGCCCCAGTGCGTCATTGGTTTCTCTCATCAGGCGGCTGACGGTGGAAACAGCAATTGGATCCAGTCCTGTCATTGGCTCATCAAACAGGACAATTTTTGGATCCATAACAACCGCCCGGGCCAATGCGACTCTTCTTGCCATGCCTCCCGATAGCTCATGCGGCATTAATTCTTCGGTTCCGCCAAGCCCGACGGAATGTAATTTTGTCATCACAAGCCGGCGCACTAGAGGCTCCGGCAAATTGGAATGTTCACGGACCGGAGTGGCAACATTTTCGAACACCGTAAGGTCGGTAAAAAGCGCGCCATTTTGCAGCAAAACGCCGACGTCTTTCCGGAAATTCTGGAGCTGTCGCGTAGACATTTCCGATACCAGTTTACCGTTGACTTCAACGCTGCCACTGTCCGGTTGCAATTGCCCTGAAATTAATCTGAGGATGGTGGTTTTCCCAACGCCGCTTGGACCCATAATTGCCACGATTCCACCGCGGGGAATATCCATGCTGATATTGTCCAGAATGGTCCGGTTGCCACGGCGAAATACCAGGTTCCTGATGCGAATAATCGGGTCGGAATTGTTGATGTTCATGACTGGTGAAATCCTTGTCTTTATATCCTATTTTGACACAATGAGTAGACCCGCTCTTGGTCAAATTAATTACGCAATTACTTGGGGTTTAATAGACCGCCTATTTTATGACTAATTGCCACTGTCATGAGGGTGTCGAAGGTCACAGGTCTGCAACCAGGCAGCTTGCCTAGTAGTTTAGGCGGCAAACTGAAATCGAATGGGATTAATGCAAGAAGGGGTGATGTCCCGGAAGCAATAATTTATATATTTTTCAAGCACATAATAAAACAGAGGAGGCTTGCGCCTCCTCTGTCGTGAAAGTATCGGAACTCCGCTTATGGTGGACTGCATATCCTCCTAGGCCTTTCCAACTTCGTCTGGCTCCGCGTTTCGTCTGCCCTTCGGTTGCCAGTCGCGAGTCTTTCTCTCGCCTTTCTTTATCGAGGTGTTTCGCCTCTATCTCAAAGGATCGCGTATCCCTATCGAGCCACCCTTGTTGGTACGACCGCTTCTATTGGCAGAACCCGGTCCGAGTGACGCGCTCAATACCACCTGAACGCTGTCCGCTTTTTGTCTCCTCCTGTCGTCCGGCGGGTCGGCCTTCTGACAGTTTCGCTTTCCGTCCTTTTCCAGCCTCGCGGCCTTCCTTTTCCTTCCTGCGACCCCGATCTTTCGATCGGCGGGTTTCATCTAACGGGGGATTAAAGTTACTCCAGAGAGCGGGTCTTGTCAAAGGCAAAAAAAGCCTGTTTAAGAGCGACATTTCACACTTAACTTCACGACAAATATCCAAGTTCATGAATTAATAAAGAACACGTTTTTTTTAAGCAATAAATCTTTGCGACAAAGCGAATGCAATTGGTTAAAAATGAATCAGAATTACATTGAGAAATTTGTAATTCAAGAATTTTTAGAGGAAAAACTATTCAAAAAAGATGGGTGGATAAAAAAAGGACCGGAAAACCGGCCCTTTTTTATTTCTAAAAAATACCAATCAGCGAAGTTCGGCCAGGATATACAAAATGGCGGTAAGGAAAAATCCACTGTGGATGACACCCTTTACGCTTGTGAATATTCCGGTCTTGCCGAAAATCCCGTTTAGCTGCAAAACCGCAATCAATCCGAATATCATCGCTAGCGAAGCTACGCTAGCAGAATGCACACTCTGCTGAATGCCACCGAGGTGAACGGATGATGCCATGAAAAACAGCATTGGAATGGAAAACAGTGTGTTGGTCCGTGATGCTAATCCCGCTTTACCCAGCGCTGTACCGGCTTCAGCGATTGCTTCTCCACCACCGGCGACCTGTTTTGCCGATGCAATGACAATTTTTTGTGCAGGCCAGATGATTAACCAGACATTCAGGAACATCAAGGTACCCAATACTGCGCCGATCATGATACCCAGACCGGAAAGGTGCTTCATGTAAATGATTGCTGCACCACTCAAAAATGTGAACATGGCGCTCCATCGAAACCACCAGAGGGCATTGGGGACCAATTTTTGGATAACATCAGACTTGGCACCGCCATCGGCCTGTTTAAAATATTCACCCTGGACGAAGTTGAAATAATAAAGAAGACCGATCCAGGTAATACCTGCGAGTAAATGAATCCAGCGTAAGAGAAACCAGACGCCAGCCTCGTTGAATAATGATAGTTCCACTTTTGAACCCTCCCGGTATGATTTTTTACGATGATTTTCACGGCTTGGCCGCTTGCTATAAGGGTACTCCATGCGCGTGATCAGTGCATAATATGACTGCGGTGTCGCTGATCTCTATTGGCCACAATAAATCAGAGGATCCCTCACTGAATAATGGTTGAAATCAGGGTTTATACGGTCGGGAATTAATGGAACCAGTAGCAGAAAACAATACAGAGCCCGCCTTGGCTTATCCGCATAAAATTGATGCCATCGTGTTGGCAGGTACTCACCGGAACCCAAAGCGCCTGGTTGTCGGTAAGAACAAGGCGTTCCTGGAAATCGGCGGCCGCCCATTGGTTCGTCATGTTGTTGATGCCTTGCTTGAAGCCAGCCAGGTAGATGAAATTTTCGTCGTGGGCCCGGTTGATCAGCTGCAACTGGCTTTGGCCGGAGCCCCTTCAAGAGTCCACCCGGTGCAACAGGAAGGGAAAATGCTGACCAATACATGGGCAGCAATCTACGCCTCGGAAAGCCGCCATGTGAATGAGCCCACCGAGGAGGTACATCATCGCCCATTGCTGATTATTTCCTGCGATCTACCACTGATTTCCGGCAAATCAGTCGATGATTTTATTTATCGCAGCGCGGCCGTTGATACTGACCCGCATAACCAGGTAGCGATGTCGGTTGGTCTTGCGGAGGAAGCAGGCGTCAATGCCTTTTACCCCGAACAAGATGTCCCGGGCATCATCAGGCCTTATGTTGAATTAAGTTTCGGTCGCGTGAGGCTGGCCAATATCTATGTCGCCCGGCCCCGGCAACTGGCGCATCAGGACTTTTTGCAAACCGGCTTTGCTTTCCGCAAAGCGGTGGATTGGCGCAATGTGTTGCTGCTGGCTTATAACTTTCTAAGCCAACACGGGGGGCTGGGTGCTGCATGGCTGACTGCCCGGCTGCAATTAACGCTGATGCTGTCAGGCGGGAAAGGCTGGTTGTACAGGAAGTTACGCAGCGGTAACACCAGGGAAAGTGTGGAAAAGTCGGTAGGCAATGTCCTGGGCGGCAAGGTCAGCATAGTTTTGACACCGTACGGTGGCTTGAGCCTTGATGTCGATGATGAGGAAGACTACAGGGTGTTAAAGCAACGCTACAACGAGTGGATTGCCATCCACAACGATACTGACAATTTCTGATTGGTTATCGCCACCGCAACAGTTCGCGATTACAAATCGCTCCCACAACAAATCGCGCCTACGATAATTCACCTTCAATAGTACTGGCATCGGATTCTGATATTCCCAGTGAGTTACGCAGGTGGACCAGAAGTGTCCGCTCCTTGTCTGAAATTCCGCCTTCCATCTGCGCTTCGGTAACCGCTGATTCATAAACCTGCATCTTACGGAAAGCAGTGTATTCCGGCGTATTTTTCATTTGGTTTTCCTGATAAACAAGTGCGTTAAATTTTATTTAGCTCAGAAATATCAGCGAAAGCTGGGGCCAGAAAGTAATGATCACAACCGCTATCATAAGGAAGAGGAAAAACGGTAGTGTCGCAATGTAGATCGTGCCAATCGGCCGGTCAAAGCGATAGCTGGCAATAAAAAGATTCAGGCCAACCGGTGGCGTCAGGTAACCAAGCTGCATGGTTGCGAGAAAAACAATTCCCAGGTGCACCGGATGAATGCCGTATTGCAATGCGATCGGCAGGATCAGCGGCACAATGAGAACAATGGCCGAGAAAATATCCAGAATGGCGCCGAGGATTAAGAGGAATACCAGCAGCAGGGCGAGAAACCCAAATTGACTGTCAACAAAGCCACT
>SMVA01230157.1_pt1 | contig 15131 bp, 10 predicted proteins | sample 2456451 | NCBI WGS metagenome assembly SMVA01 (sample SAMN11095933, study PRJNA526329) | marine sediment metagenome | biome: Marine sediment; feature: Surficial sediment; material: Deep marine sediment; isolation source: Hadal surficial sediment | place: Pacific Ocean | collected 2014-05 | depth...
ATGCCTGGATCATGGCTGGCACGGGCAAAAACTCGGAAGACAATCTGCTGACCGATTTCCTGAACACGGCCTATGGCCTGGACATGAAATACGTGCCCTACAAGGGTGGCGGAAAGGTCGCCCAGCAACTGGCGGGCAATAACGCGGATTCGACCGTGAACAACCCTTCAGAGCAGCTCGGTTTCTACGAAGCGGGCAACACCAAGGCGCTTGCGGCGTTCACGCCGGAGCGGCTGCCGCTGTTTCCTGACACGCCGACCTTCAAGGAACTCGGTCAGGACATGGTCTACTTCATGCAGCGGACCGTTGTTGGCGCGCCGGGCATGAGCGATGACGCCAAGGCCTACTACACGGACCTCTTCACGCGCGTGTTTGAGTCCGAGGAATGGCAGGAATACCGCACCAAGAAGAGCCTGCAGGGCGATTTGCTCACCGGCCAGGCTCTCATGGATTATTGGCTCGTTGAACGGGACATCCATGAAGGCATGCTGAAGAAGATGGGCGCAATCTGAGCACTCTCTCCTCGGTCCAGTTGATCAGGTAAACCGGGGAATCCCCAACATGCGCATCGCTGAGTTGCTTATGGCGGTCATGTTGGGGATTTTCTCCGCTTATCTGATGTGGAAAAGCGCCGAACTTGAAATCGGCTGGATTCCGAATGAAGGCCCTGGCGGCGGCGCATGGCCGTTCTGGCTCGCCGCCGTCATGCTGGGCTCCTGCCTGTGGATCATCTTCCGCTGGTTCCGCAAGACGAGCCCGTTTTCCCGATCGAGCGAAATCTATATCGACAAGGGCGCGCTGATCGATGTGGGCCTGGTGGCCGGATCCCTGACCGTGACGATCGGGTTGTTTCACATCATCGGTGTCTATGGCGCTCTTCCGCTGTTCCTGATCTTCTATCTCAGGGTGATGGGCAAGCATAGCTGGCGGCTGACCCTGTTCACGATGACCGTGGTGCCGGTAACCACCTTCTTCTTTTTCGAGATCGCCCTGAAGATCACCCTGCCCAAGGGCTATACCGAGCCGCTATTTTATCCGCTTTACAGAATTTTTCTTTAATTTTGAGAACCAAAGATGTCTGAGATTATCGGCCTCCTCGGGAACGGATTCCTGGTTGCCTTCCAGCCGCTCAATCTGGGTCTGATTGTGATCGGGTGCACCATTGGCCTGTTTATCGGCGCCATGCCCGGCCTCGGCTCGGTCAACGGTGTCGCCATTTTGTTGCCGCTGACTTTCCTGGTGCCGCCGACCAGCGCCATCATCTTTCTGGCCGCGATCTACTACGGCGCCATGTATGGCGGGGCGATCAGTTCGATCATGCTCGGCATTCCGGGCGCCTCGACCGCGGTCGCGACAACCTTCGACGGCCGGCCATTGGCGATACAGGGCATGGCGGACAAGGCACTGACAACGGCGGCGGTCGCCTCCTTCGTCGGCGGCACGATTTCGGTGGTCCTGTTCACCTTCTTCGCCCCGCCGCTGGCCCATGTCGCCCTGGTCTTCGGCGCGCCGGAAGAGTTTTCCCTCATGTTGCTCGCCTTCGCGACCTTCATCGGCCTGGGCGGCGACGATATCGCCAAGACCATCTTTTCGATCTGTATCGGCCTGGTTCTGGCGGCGGTCGGCCTCGATATCATGAGCGGTGAGCCACGCCTGGTCTTCGGCGGGATTACCGGCTTCATGCATGGCATCCCCTTCCTGGTGCTCGCCATCGGGATTTACGGTATCGGCGAGATGCTGTGGACCATCGAGGAAAACTACAAGGCGGGCGGCAAGAGCATGTTGTCGGATGCCACCATCAGCTGGCGGCGGACGGTCGCCAATCTGAAGGAAATCGCCGGCACCTGGAAAACCATGCTCATGGGCTCCTTTCTCGGCTATTTCGTCGGCATTCTGCCGGCTGCCGGCGCCACACCCGGATCGTTGATGGCCTACGGCGTTGCCAAGCAAATCTCCAAGGAACCGGACAAATTCGGCAAGGGCGCGGTCGCCGGGGTCGCCGCACCCGAGGCGGCCAACAACGCCGCCAGCACCGGCTCCATGCTGCCCATGCTGACGCTCGGCATTCCGGGCTCGCCGACAACCGCCATCCTGCTCGGCGGTATGGCGATCTGGGGCCTGGAACCGGGGCCGCGTCTTTTCATCGATCATAAGGAATTCGTCTGGGGCCTGATCGCCAGCCTGTATGCAGCCAACCTGTTTGCCCTGATTATCAACATCGCCTTTATTCCGGCCTTCATCGGGGTTCTGAAGATGCCCTTCACGATCCTGGCGCCGATCATCTTCATCCTCTGTCTGATCGGTGGCTATGCCCCGACCCAGTCCATGCACGATGTCTGGCTGATGCTGATCTTCGGCATTGTCGGCTATCTGATGCGCAAACTCGATTATCCGCTGGCGCCCGCCGTTCTCGCCATCGTTCTCGGCCCCCTGGCGGAGCCCGCGCTGCGGCAGTCGCTGCTGATCAATGACGGGTCGTTTTCGATCTTCTTCACCCGGCCCTGGAGTGCGCCGATCATGGTCGCCGCGCTGATCCTGCTGCTCCTGCCCACCGTCAAGCCGATCATGCGCCTGGTGCGGGGAAACAAGAAAACCGCCAGCGGCGGCTCGGACGAGTGAAATGCCTGAAGCCCAACCTCCCGGGCCGGCAAAACTGAATCGCCTTGCCAGAGTTTTCAGGTTTGGTGTATGGTATACCAGGCAACCACACAGCACCAAACGTTGCCAAAGCCCGCCGGCCTGTTCGCGCGGCGGGAGAAAGGTCGTTGATGGCTGAAAACGTCCTGAAAATTCGTCCGATCGATGAAGAATTCAATCTGACCTCGACTATCTACACGAAGCTGAAGCAGGCCATCGTGACGAGGAACATCTATGATGACGACGCCGAAATGAAGCTCGACGAGCGGTCGCTCTCAGAGCAATTCGGCATCAGCCGCACGCCGCTCCGCGAAGCGCTCGCCCGGCTCGACCAGGAGGGGCTTGTGCGCATTGTCCCGCGCCGCGGCATTTATCTTGTGCGCAAGTCGAAAGAAGAGATCCTGGATATGATCCTGGCATGGGCGGCGCTGGAAAGCATGGCCGCCCGCCTGGTCACGGAAGTGGCGAGCGAGGGGGAAATCAGCTCGCTGCGCAAAATCGTCAACAAGATCGACAAGGATGAACTCTCAGCCCATCTCGACGAATATTCGGAGAGCAATATCAAGTTTCATCAAAAGATTCTTGAATTGAGCAAGTCGGCGCAAATTTTCAAGATGGCCAGCGATCTTTTCATGCATGTCCGCGCCATTCGGGCGCGCTCCATCGGGGAAGGCGACCGCGCTACAAAATCGATTGTCGACCACATGCACATCATCGAGGCGATCGAAACGCGCGATGCCGATCTTGCGGCGCAGCTGGTGCGTGAACACACGCTGAATTTGCGCCAGCACGTGGCGTTGAATTTTCACATGGATTGAGTGTCGCAAGGGCAACAAAATCGGAATTTGCAAAGGAGAGCGTCGTCGAAGTGCGTCACGAGCAGACCACCGCCCACGCCCTCCAAGAATCATAACCGAACCGGTACAGTGAAAGATTTTCGGGAGAGAGCAAAATGTCCGCAATAGTACAGAGCATGGATGCAAATGCGGCCGAAGCAGAGCAGGAGCTGACGGATGGCTTTCACCTCATCATCGATGCGCTCAAGCTCAATGGCATTCATACGATCTACGGCGTGCCGGGCATCCCGATCACGGACTTTGGCCGTATGGCGCAGGCTGAAGGCATGCGCGTCATTTCTTTCCGGCATGAGCAAAATGCCGGCAACGCCGCCGCAATCGCCGGTTTTCTGACAAAAAAGCCCGGCATCTGCCTCACAGTATCCGCGCCCGGCTTTCTCAACGGCCTTTGTGCGCTGGCCAACGCCACGACCAACTGCTTTCCAATGATCCTGATCAGTGGTTCCTCGGAGCGTGAGGTCGTCGATTTGCAGCAGGGCGATTACGAAGAGATGGACCAGCTGGCGATCGCCAAGCCCCTGTGCAAGGCGGCCTTCCGCGTGCTGCATGCCGCCGACATCGGCATCGGCGTGGCGCGCGCGATCCGTGCCGCTGTTTCCGGCCGTCCGGGCGGCGTTTATCTCGACCTGCCGGCTAAGCTTTTCTCCCAGGTGATGGACGCAGAGGCGGGAGCCAAGTCGCTCGTCAAGGTCATCGATCCAGCGCCCGCCCAGATCCCTTCTCCGGCCGCTGTCAGCCGTGCACTCGATGTACTGAAGAGCGCCAAGCGCCCGCTGATCCTTCTCGGCAAGGGCGCGGCATATGCGCAGGCCGATGGCCCGATCCGCGCCCTGATCGAAAAGAGCGGCATCCCTTTCCTGCCGATGAGCATGGCCAAGGGCCTCTTGCCCGACACCCATCCGCAATCGGCGGGGCCGGCGCGCTCGCTGGTGCTGAGCCAGGCCGATGTCGTCCTGCTGATCGGCGCCCGCCTCAACTGGCTGCTGTCGCACGGCAAGGGCAAGACCTGGGGTGAGCCGGGATCGAAGAAATTCATCCAGATCGACATCGAGCCCAGGGAGATGGACTCCAACGTCGAAATCGTCGCTCCGCTGGTCGGCGATATCGGTTCGTGCGTCGAGGCTCTGCTTCAGGGCATGGACGGCGACTGGCCGGCCCCGCCGGCTGACTGGATCGAGGCCGTCAGGGAGAAAAAAGAAGCGAACATCGCCAGGATGGCGCCGAAGCTGATGAACAATACAGCGCCGATGGACTTCCACGGCGCGCTCGGCGCATTGCGCACCATCATCAAGGAACGGCCCGATGCCATCCTTGTCAACGAGGGCGCCAACACGCTCGATCTGGCGCGCGGCATCATCGATATGTATCAGCCGCGCAAGCGACTGGACGTTGGCACCTGGGGCATCATGGGCATCGGCATGGGCTTTGCCATCGCGGCGGCGATCGAAACCGGCAAGCCGGTGCTGGCGGTTGAGGGTGACAGCGCCTTCGGTTTCTCCGGCATGGAGATCGAGACCATCTGCCGGTACAATCTGCCGGTCTGCGTGGTCGTCTTCAACAATAGCGGCATTTATCGCGGAACCGACGTCAATCCCGCCGGCAGCGATGCTGCGACAACGGTCTTCGTCAAGGACGCGCGCTACGACAAAATGATGGAAGCCTTCGGTGGCGTCGGTGTCTATGCGACAACGCCCGACGAGCTGAGCCGCGCCGTGAACGAGGCAATGGACTCCGGCAGGCCGACCCTCGTCAACGCGGTGATCGACCCGGCGGCCGGCACCGAGAGCGGCCGTATCGGCAACCTCAACCCGCAAAGCGTGGTTCGCAAAAAATAATGAAGCATGTCCTGCCCGGCACAGCGGGCCGGGTGCGTATTAGAAATTCGCTCGAAAGAGGATCGAGATGTCGAAAGCACTTGATGGCGTAAAAATACTGGATTTCACCCATGTCCAGTCGGGGCCGACCTGTACGCAGGTGCTGGCCTGGCTGGGCGCCGACTGCATCAAGGTCGAGCGGCCCGGCGTCGGCGATGCGACGCGCAAACAGCTGGTCGATATCGAGGGCGTCGATTCGCTCTACTTCACCATGCTCAACCACAACAAGCGCTCGATCACCCTCAACACCAAGAACGAGACCGGGCGGGAAGTCCTGGAGCGGCTGGTCAAGGAATGCGACGTGCTGGTGGAAAACTTTGCGCCGGGCGCGCTCGACCGCATGGGCTTTTCCTGGGAGCGCATCCAGGAGCTCAATCCGCGCATGATCATGGCCTCCGTCAAGGGGTTCGGGCCGGGGCCCTATGAGAACTACAAGGTCTACGAAAACGTCGCCCAGTGCACCGGCGGCGCCGCCTCGACGACTGGATTTCATGACGGTCCTCCACTAGTGACCGGCGCCCAGATCGGCGATTCCGGCACCGGTCTCAATCTCGCCCTGGGCATCGTCTCGGCGCTGTTCCAGCGCGAAAAGACCGGACGCGGCCAGAAGGTTCTGGCGGCCATGCAGGACGGCGTGCTCAATTTGTGCCGCGTCAAGCTACGCGATCAGCAGCGGCTGCAAAAAGGTCCGCTGACCGAATACCGCCAGCATGGCCAGGACATTGCCTTTGGCGAAGCGGTGCCGCGCGCCGGCAATGATTCCGGTGGCGGCCAGCCGGGCTGGATCCTGAAATGCAAGGGCTGGGAAAGCGACCCGGACGCCTATGTCTATTTCATCACCCAGGCGGCGGTCTGGAAAAAAGTCTGCGACGTCATCGGCAAGCCGCAATGGAAGGACGATCCCGATTACGCCACGCCGCCGGCCAGGCTGGACAAGCTGACCCATATTTTCGACACCATCGAGGAATGGACCAAGACCAAGACCAAATTCGAGGTCACGGATGTCTGCAATCCGCTCGACATTCCGTGCGGACCTATTCTGTCGATGAAGGAGCTGGCCGAGGAACCCGCCTTGCGTGAAACCGGGACGATCGTTGAAGTCGACCACCCCGAACGCGGCAAATATCTGACCGTCGGCTGCCCGGTCAAACTTTCCGATTCCCCCGTGGAGGTAGAGCGTTCGCCGCTGCTGGGGGAGCATACAGAAGAAATCCTGCTTGAGGTTCTGGGATATTCCAAGGCTGACCTTGAACGGATCAGGGCGTCAGGTGCAATTGGCGAGGTGAGGGCGCAAGCGGCCGAATAGGCCGCGACCCGCCGGGGCCGGTCTATATTTCATCCATGCAACCGGTGCGCCCTGGGGCTGACCGGTTGATGTCTGACCATTAAAGGGGAGTTACGATGCGGATAATCGTTCATGGGCAGCAGGCCTTTGGCAAAACCGTTCTGGAGCGCTTGCTGGAGCGCGGCGAGAACATTGTCGCGGTATGCACGGCGCCGGACAAGGAGGGCCGGCCGACCGATCCCCTGAAAGAGCTGGCCCTAGAAAACGGCCTGCCGGTCCATCAGCCGGCGTCGTGGAAAACGCCCGAGGCGGTCGAACTGATGCAATCCTTCGACGCCGATCTGTGCATGATGGCCTATGTGCTGCTGTTCGTGCCCGAAGCGGTGCGCGACGCGCCCAAACACGGCTCGTTCCAGTACCATCCCTCGCTTTTACCGATGCATCGCGGTCCCTCCTCGATCAACTGGCCGATCGCCATGGGCAAGACAAAAACCGGCCTGACGATCTTCTGGCCCGATGACGGCCTCGATGAGGGACCAATCCTGATGCAGAAGGAATGCGACATCGGGCCGGACGAGACCCTGGGCGATATTTATTTCAAGAAGCTGTTCCCGATGGGCGTCGATGCGATGCTCGAATCGCTCGATCTGGTCAAGGCGGGCAAGGCGCCGCGGATCGAACAGGACCTTTCAAAAGGCAGCTACGAATCCTGGTTCAAAAAAGCCAATGCCGAGATCGACTGGTCGAAACCGGCTGGGCAAATCTACAACATCATCCGCGCCGGCAACCCGCAGCCCGGCGGCTGGACGACGCATAATGGCGCGGAGTTGAAGATTTTCGATTGCCGCCTTGGCGAGGCCAGCGGCAAGCCCGGCGAGGTCGTTGATCTCTCCGATAAGGGCGCCACGGTGGCGGCGGGCGAAGGCGCAATCCTGATCAGCCGGGTCCGCGGCGCCGGCGCAAAGATGCCGGTTGGCGAATATGCCGTGGAAACCGGTCTGAAGGCCGGCGACATTTTCGGAACCTAGAGCAAACAACACAGCAACAGACATCTTTAACGGGGACCATATGGCCGTAAAATCCGACATTGAGATTGCACGCGAAGCAGTGATGAAGCCAATTGCCGAAGTCGGCGGAAAACTGGGTATTCCGGCCGACCAGCTGCTTCACTACGGGCCGCACAAGGCCAAGATCTCCTATGAATTCATCAAATCGCTGAAGGGCCGGACCGACGGCAAGCTCATTTTGGTGACGGCCATCACCCCGACACCGGCGGGCGAGGGCAAGACGACAACGACCGTTGGCCTGGGCGATGCCCTCAACCGGATTGGCAAAAAGGCCACCATCTGCATCCGCGAGCCCTCGCTCGGGCCGTGCTTCGGCATGAAAGGGGGCGCTGCCGGCGGCGGCTATGCCCAGGTGGTGCCGATGGAAGACATCAATCTGCACTTCACCGGCGATTTCCACGCCATCGGCGTTGCCCACAATCTTCTTGCCGCAATGGTCGACAACCATATCTATTGGGGCAACGCTCTGGGCATCGACACGCGGCGCGTCGTCTTGCGCCGGGTCGTCGACATGAATGACCGGTCGCTGCGCTCCATCGTCGGCTCGCTCGGCGGTGTCGCCAACGGCTTTTCGCGCGAGGACGGTTTCGACATCACCGTGGCCTCCGAAATCATGGCGATCTTCTGCCTGGCGACCGATCTGAAGGATCTGGAGGAGCGGATCGGCAATATCGTCGTCGCCTATACGCGCGAGCGCAAGCCGGTGATGGCAAGTGAGATCAAGGCCAGCCCGGCCATGACCGTGCTTTTGAAGGATGCGCTGATGCCCAATCTGGTGCAGACGCTGGAAAACAATCCGGCCTTCATCCATGGCGGCCCCTTTGCCAATATCGCCCATGGCTGCAACTCGGTCACGGCGACGACGAGCGCCCTCAAACTTGCCGATTATGTGATTACGGAGGCCGGTTTCGGCGCCGATCTGGGGGCCGAGAAATTCTTCGACATCAAATGCCGCAAGGCCGGTTTGACGCCGTCCGCCGCGGTGCTTGTCGCAACCGTTCGCGCCCTGAAAATGCATGGCGGCGTCGGCAAGGCCGATTTGGGGCAGGAAAATGTCGAGGCGGTCAAGGCGGGCTGTTCCAACCTTGCCCGGCATATCGAGAATTTGAAGAAATTCGGCATTGAACCGGTGGTGGCGATCAACCAGTTCCTCAACGACACCGATGCCGAGCTTGAAGCGGTACGCCAGACCGCGACAAACTTCGGCGTCAAGGCGATCATCGCCTCGCATTGGGCCGATGGCGGCGCCGGCGCGGAAGAACTCGCCCGCCATGTGGTCGAATTGTGCGAGAGCGGCGGGGCCGGTTTCAAGCCGCTTTATGGCGACGACATGCCGCTGTTTGAAAAAATCGAAACCATCGCCAGGGAAATTTACCGGGCCGGCGAAGTGACCGCCGACGCCAAGGTCCGCAACCAGCTCAAGGACTGGGAAGCGGCCGGCTACGGCGATTTTCCGATATGCATGGCCAAGACCCAATTTTCCTTTTCAACCGATCCGGACCTGAAAGGGGCGCCGGACGATCATGTACTCAATATCCGCGAAGTGCGATTGTCGGCGGGCGCCGGATTTGTGGTTGCGATCGCCGGCAGCATCATGACCATGCCGGGTCTGCCGCGAGTGCCGTCGGCGGAGGTGATCCATCTCGACGATGCCGGCCTGATCCAGGGGCTTTTTTGAGCGCGAATTGGCGGCAACTGAACGTCAGTTCCGGGAAACAGCATGAACGTCATCGACAAGATCAACGACAAGGATAAAAGCAGGCGACCGGGCTCCGGGCGGCGGGCGGCGCGCAACTTCCCGAAAGGCCGGCTGCTTGACCCAAAAGACCGGGACCGGCTTGGCGATATCGTCGGTGAAGCCGGCGGCGATGGACCGCTCGCCCGCGACCTGTTGATCGAATATCTGCATGAGATCCAGGACAGCGAGCGCTGCCTGCCCGCCGGCCTCTTACATGCGCTTGCCGAGCGGATGCACATCCCGATGGCGGAGATTTACGAAGTGGCGTCGTTCTACGCCCACTTCGATATTGTCGATGATGATGAAGAAAAACCACCGCCGGTGACGATCCGGGTATGCGATTCCGTCACTTGCATGATGGCGGGGTCTGAAACGCTGATCGCAGAGCTGCAGGAAGCCGCGCTCGATGGCGTGCGCGTCCTGCGCGCCCCTTGCATGGGCCGCTGCGCCAACGCGCCGGTCTGCGAGGTCGGGCATGGCCACGTCGATGACGCGACCGCAGCCTCCGTTGCCGCCACCGTCAAAAGCGGCGATTTGCATCCGAAAATACCGGCTTACAAGGATTTCAAGGCCTATCTGGCCGAGGGTGGCTACGGCGTCTTGAAGGCCTGCCTTGCCGGCGAGAAGTCCGTTGAGGACGTCATCGCCGTTCTTGGCGATGCCGGTCTTGCCGGCCTTGGCGGCGCCGGGTTTCCGACCGGGCGCAAGTGGGGCCTGGTGCGCGATACGCAAGGCCCCCGGCTGATGGCGGTCAATGGCGATGAGGGCGAACCGGGCACCTTCAAGGACCGCTATTTTCTGGAGACCGACCCTTGCGCCTTTCTGGAAGGCATGTTGATCGGCGCCTGGGCGGTGGAGGCCGAAGCGGTCTATCTCTATATGCGCGATGAATATCCGGCGGTGCTGGAAATCCTGCGCCGGGAAATCGCCGCCGTCGAACAGGCGGGGCTGTCCGGACACACCAAAATCCATCTTCGCCGCGGCGCGGGCGCTTATATCTGCGGCGAGGAATCGGCGATGATCGAATCCATCGAAGGCAAGCGCGGACTGCCGCGCCACCGCCCGCCCTATGTCGCTGAGGTCGGCATTTTCGGGCGGCCAACCCTCGTCAACAATATCGAGACGCTCTACTGGGTGCCGCAGATCCTTGAGAACGGCGCCGACTGGTTCGCAAGCAAGGGCATCAACGGGGCCAAGGGTCTGCGATCCTATTCGGTGTCCGGACGGGTCAAAAATCCTGGCGTCAAGATCGTGCCGGCCGGCGTCACGGCGCGTCAGCTCGTCGATGAGTACAGCGGCGGCATGTGTGACGGCCACCAATTCAAGGGCTATTTGCCCGGCGGCGCATCCGGCGGCATCCTGCCGGCCCGCCTTGCCGATATTCCCCTTGATTTCGGAACGCTTGCCGAGCACGGTGCTTTTGTCGGCAGCCACGCCGTGGTAATCCTGTCCGACGCCGATGACATGAAGGCGATTGCGCTCAATCTCATGCGGTTCTTCGAGGACGAGAGCTGCGGCCAGTGCACGCCATGCCGCACCGGCACGGAAAAAGCCGTCAAGCTGATGGAACGCGAAAGCTGGGATATCGACGCCCTGAATGATCTGGCCATTGTTATGGCGGACGCCTCGATCTGCGGGCTCGGCCAAGCCGCGCCGAACCCGCTCACCAGCGTCCTGAAGTTTTTCCCGGGAGACATCCGATGAGCGCAAACATCAAATTCGAGCTTGACGGAAAGCTAGTCGAAGCCGCGCCGGACGAGACCATCTGGCAGGTCGCCAAGCGCGAAGGAACGCGCATCCCGCATCTTTGCCACCTCGATCAGCCAGGCTATCTCCCGGACGGCAATTGCCGTGCCTGCATGGTGGAGATCGAGGGCGAGCGCGTGCTCGCCGCATCCTGCATCCGCCGGCCAAGCGAGGGCATGAAGGTCTCGACGGTATCGGAGCGGGCGGAAAAATCCCGCCAGATGGTGTTTGAGCTGCTGCTTGCCGATCAGCCGGCGCAGGACAGAGCCCACGACCAGAAATCCAGCTTCTGGAACTGGGTCGAAAAAATGGATATCTCCCCGACCAGCCGTTATCCGGCTAACCATCCCGGTGGCGGCCAACCGGCCGCCGATTCCAGCCATGTAGCGATCGCCGTCAATCTCGACGCCTGCATCCAGTGCAATCTGTGTGTGCGCGCCTGCCGGGACGTCCAGGTCAATGACGTCATTGGCATGGCCTATCGCGGCAGCGGTTCCAAAATCATCTTCGATTTCGATGACCCGATGGGCGATTCGACCTGTGTCGCCTGCGGCGAATGCGTCCAGGCCTGTCCGACCGGCGCGCTGATGGAGAGCAACCTTTTAAACGAACATGGCGTGCGCACCGAATTTGAGGACCGAACGGTCGAGACGCTCTGCCCCTATTGCGGCGTCGGCTGCCAGACGGAGGTCAAGGTCAAGGACAACAAGATCCTTTATATCGACGGCCGCAACGGGCCGGCGAACGAAAACCGGCTGTGCGTCAAGGGCCGCTTCGGTTTCGACTATATCCAGCATCGCGACCGGCTGACCGTGCCGCTGATCCGGCGCGAAGATGCGCCCAAGGCGGCCGATATGAACTTGCGCCCGGAAAACGTGCTCGATGTGTTCCGCGAGGCGACATGGGAGGAGGCGCTCGATCTGGCGGCGGGCGGCTTGAAGCGGATTGCGGACCGGGACGGTGGCGACGCCATTGCCGGCTTCGGTTCGGCCAAATGCTCCAATGAAGAAGCCTATCTCTTCCAGAAATTCATCCGCCAGGGTTTTGGCACCAACAATGTCGATCACTGCACGCGACTTTGCCACGCCTCCTCCGTGGCGGCGCTCATGGAGGGCTTTGATTCCGCCGCGGTGACGGCGCCGTTCACGGCGGCAAGCGATGCCGACTGCATCATCGTCATCGGCGCGCGGCCGACGGAAAACCACCCGGTCGCCGCGACCTACCTGAAGGCTGCCGCAAAACACGGCGCGAAGCTGATCGTCATCGACCCGCGCGGCCAGAGCCAGGGCCTTGCGCGTTATGCCACCCATGTCCTGGAGTTCAAGCCGGGACAGGATGTCGCCCTGTTGAACGCCATGCTGCATACGATCATCGAGGAGAACCTCTACGATGTACAATATGTCCAGGCGCATACGGAGGGCTTTGACCAACTGAAGCAGTCGATCAGCGCCTTTGACCCAGAAAAAATGGCCGATATTTGCGGCGTGTCCGCCGACACGATCCGTCAGGTGGCGAGGCTTTATGCAACCTCAACCGCCTCGATCATTTTCTGGGGCATGGGCATCTCCCAGCATATCCACGGCACCGACAATGCCCGCTGCCTGATCGCCCTGGCGCTGGTCACCGGGCAGATCGGCCGGCCCGGGACCGGCCTGCATCCATTGCGCGGACAAAACAATGTCCAGGGCGCTTCCGATGCCGGCATGATCCCGATGGTCTATCCGGACTACCGGTCGGTGGAGGACAGCGCGATCCGGGCCGAATTCGAAGCCTTCTGGGGCCGCGATCTGGCGCCCAAAAATGGCCTGACCGTCGTTGAAATCGTCAATGCCATCCACGATGACAAAATCAAGGGCATGTATATTCTGGGCGAAAATCCGGCCATGTCGGACCCCGACCAGAACCATGCGCGGCAGGCATTCGCCCATCTTGAGCATCTGGTCGTTCAGGACATTTTCCTGACCGAGACGGCCTGGCACGCCGATGTTGTTCTGCCGGCAACAGCGCATGCGGAAAAATGGGGCAGCTACACCAACACCAACCGCCAGGTGCAGATTGGCCGTCCGGTGCTCGATCCCCCCGGCCAGGCGCGCCAGGATTGGCAGCTAATCCAGGAACTGGCCGTGCGCATCGGCCTTGACTGGCACTACGCCCATCCCAGCGACATCTTTGCCGAAATGGCGCAGGTGATGCCCTCGCTCGACAATATCACCTGGGAGCGCCTGGAGCGCGAAGAGGTCGTCACCTATCCGTGCAGCGCGGCGGACATGCCGGGCGAGGACATCATTTTCGGCGATGGCTTTCCCACGGCAAGCGGGCGGGCGCGCATCGTGCCGGCCAGTATCGTACCGCCGGCCGAACTGCCGGACGAGACCTATCCGATGGTTCTGTCGACTGGACGGCTGCTTGAGCACTGGCATACCGGGGCGATGACGCGGCGGGCATCGCATCTCGATGCGCTCGAGCCCGAAGCCATCGCCGGCCTCAACCGATGGGACATGAAGAAGCTGGGGATTGCGCCCGGCGACATGATCCAGGTTGCGACGCGGCGCGGGGAGATCACCTTGAAAGCCCGCCAGGACGGCGATGTGCCGGAAGGCATGGTTTTCGTGCCGTTCTGCTATTCCGAAGCCGCCGCCAATGTGTTGACCAACCCGCAGCTCGATCCGATCGGCAAGATTCCCGAATTCAAGTTCTGTGCGGCCCGCATCACACCGGTGAAGGAATTCAGCGACGCGGCCGAATGACGCGTGGGAAGCATCCGCCGAAGTGCCTATTTAGTGGCTAACAGGATGGAGGCTTGTCATGGCAATCAAGGATTTGGCCCTCGCATTCAACGCCAGTGACAATTCCAGAGCGGCCTTGAAGCTCGCCGTCCAGATGTGCCGCAAATACGAGGCGGCGCTGACCGGCATCTACGCCCATTTTCCAGTGCGATTCGAGACCCAGGTGGAACGCTGGATTACCGATGAAATGAAGGCGTCGCTGGGAAAAGCCGACGCCGATGCCGTCGCGGCGATCGGGGACGCCTTCCAGGACGCAATCAAGGAGAGCGGTTTCGATGGTCCGGTGGAATGGATTTCTCCCACCGGCCACCCGAACGATCTGCTGGCCAAGTCCGCCCGGTATCATGACCTGCTTCTCATCGGTCAATATTCCAATCCGGACCGCTACCAGCGGCGCATCAGGGCCGAGGAACTGGTGATGAATTCCGGCAAGCCGATCATGGTCGTACCGCATGGCTACCAGGTGCGGCCCTTTAGCGAACATGCCGTGGTGGCGTGGGATGGCAGCCGCCCGGCCGCCAGGGCGTTGAGCGACGCCATGCAGATTCTGGAAACCAAAGAGCGGCTCGATGTCGTGACCGTCGGAGCGCCCGGTACTGAGGGTAGCCAGGATTCGTTCGAGCAGCATGGGTTCGGGCAGGACGTCGTCACCTATCTGTCGCGGCACGGCATCAATGCCAAACAGATCAATCTGTCGGCTGCCCGGGAGGGCGTCGGTGCGACCATTCTTGGCTATTGCAGCGAAACCGATCCCGACGTTCTGGTCATGGGCGCCTATGGCCATGCGCGGCTGCGCGAGGAACTGTTTGGCGGCGTCACCCGGCATATTCTGGAACACGCCAATGTGCCGGTTCTGATGGCGCATTAGCCGGCGTTGCCGTCTTAAAAAAGCAAAGGCTGACCGTGCATGCCCGGGATCGAGGAATACAGGAAATGGATCGGCAGAACAGAGGTCGTGACGCAACCGGCCGAGCTTTGGCCGGTTTGCGGGCTCTATGCGGTGCTCGACAAGGCGGAGCCTCCGAAAATCGGCGACACGCTGCCGCCTTGCGGGCACTGGCTCTATTTCACGCCGATGGTCGGCCAATCGAAGATCGGCTTTGACGGCCATCCCGAGCGCGGCGATTTCCTGCCCCCCATA
>SMVA01441947.1_pt1 | contig 15130 bp, 14 predicted proteins | sample 2456451 | NCBI WGS metagenome assembly SMVA01 (sample SAMN11095933, study PRJNA526329) | marine sediment metagenome | biome: Marine sediment; feature: Surficial sediment; material: Deep marine sediment; isolation source: Hadal surficial sediment | place: Pacific Ocean | collected 2014-05 | depth...
AGCGGTTTTCGAGACCCCGATCGAGGAGCCCTGGGTCAACCAGATCCACGTCGCCCTGCTCCAGGCGAAAGCGGAACTCGGCATTGAATACGTCTGGTCCGAGAACGTCACCGCCGCCGACTTCGCCCGCGTGGTGCGCGGCTATGCCGAAGACGGCTACCAGCTGATCATGGGCGATTCCTTCGGCACCGAGCGCATCACCCGCCGGGTCGCGCGCGCCTACCCGGACGTCGCCTTCGCCTTCGGATCGGGCATCGGCCCGGCCGAGCCGAACTTCGGCGTGTTCGACAATTGGATTCACGAGCCCGCCTATCTGGCCGGCATGATCGCGGGCAAGCTGACCAAGACCAATACCGTGGGCACGGTCGCGGCCATGGCCATCCCCGAGGTCAACCGGATCAGCAACGCCTTCTGCTCCGGCGCCAAGGAGGCCAACGACCAGGTCAAGTGCAAGTTCTCCTTTATCGGCTCGTTCTTCGATCCGCCCAAGGCCAAGGAAGCTGCGATCGCCCAGATCGAGGCCGGCGTCGATGTGATCTATGCCGAGCGCTTCGGCGTCATCGAGGCGGCCAAGGAGCGCGGCATCGCCGCCATCGGCAACATGTCGGACCAGACCGGACTGGGTCCCGATACCGTGGTCACTTCCGTGGTCTGGGACATGTGGCCGACGGTCAAGCAGGTGGTCAGCCTGGTCAAAGCCGGCGTGTTCACCGCCCAGGACTTCGGCCAATTCTCCTATCTGGGCAAGGGCGGCTCCTTCCTGGCGCCCTATCACGCCTGGGACAAGAAGCTGTCCGATGACATCAAGAAAATGGTCGCCGACCGCAGGCAGGAAATCCTGGACGGCACCTTCCGGGTCGTTATCGACGAAGGCACGCCCAAGTCAGATTGAGGCGCGCCGGAATCGAGCCGAGAATACGGTTGAGTCCATGACCGTGTCGGCCGCGCTGCTCGAACCCCCGTTACTCGAGCTAGGCGGGATCGACAAGTCGTTCGGTGCGGTCCACGCCAATAGGGGCGTGAACCTGACTCTGCGGGCCGGCGAAGTGGTCGGCCTGCTGGGCGAGAACGGCGCCGGCAAGACCACGCTGATGAACGTGCTGTTCGGCATCTACAGTGCCGATGCGGGGACCATCCGCATCGACGGCCGGCCGGCCGCAATCCACGGAACCGCCGACGCCCTGGCCGCCGGCGTCGGCATGGTGCATCAGCATTTTCACCTCGTGGCGCGCCACAGCGTGATCGAGAACCTGATGATCGGCCAGGGCCGGCCCTGGGGCCTCTGCGACCGCGCCGGGACTCGCGCCCGGCTCGCCGAGATCGGCCGCGCCTACGGCCTCAAGCTCGACCCCGAGCGCAAGATCGGCGACCTCAGCATCGGCGAGCAGCAACGCCTGGAGATCGTCAAGGCGCTGTTCCGGGGCGCGCGTATCCTGATCCTGGACGAACCGACTTCGGTGCTGACGCCCCAGGAAAGCGCGGGCCTGTTCGAAGCCTTGCGCGCCATGACCGCAACCGGCGTGGGAATCATCTTCATCTCTCACAAGCTGGCCGAGGTACGCGCCATCGCCCAGCGCCTGGTGGTCCTGCGCCAGGGCGCGGTCACCGCCGAGATCGACGATATCCCGTCGGTCACCGACCACCAACTCGCGGAACTCATGTGCGGCCACGACCTGGTGCCGCCGGAGAAAACGCCACGCGCGCGCGGACGCGTCTTGCTGGCACTCGAGGGCCTCTGCACCGATCCCACGCCGGGCCGGCCGGTCGCGCTCCAAAATCTCTCGCTCGCCGTGCATGGTGGCGAAATTCTGGGCATCGCCGGAGTTTCGGGCAACGGCCAGCGCGAACTCTCCGAGGTGGTCGCCGGCGTGGCGCCCCTGCGGTCGGGACGCATCGCCATCGACGGCAAGGCAGTCAAACGCCCAAGCCCGCGGGTCATGCAGCGCCTGGGCATCGCGAACATTCCCGAGGACCGCATCGGCGCCGGCATGATCACCGCCCTGCCGCTCAGCGATTCCATGGTGTTGCCACGGATTGGCGACCCGCGTTTCAGCCGCTTCGGGATCCTGAACCGCGCGGCGATCCGGGACTTCGCGAGCGCGCAAATCGCGGCCTTCGACATCAAGGCGGCGGGGCCGGAGGTACGCACCGGCACACTCTCGGGCGGCAACTTGCAGAAGGCGCTGCTGGCGCGGGAGCTGGCCTTCGACCCGCTGGTCCTGGTGGTCGCCCAGCCGACCCGCGGCCTCGACGTGGCGGCGCGGGAGTTCGTGCACCGCCAGTTCCTGGACATGCGCGCGCGCGGCCGCGGCGTGGTCGTGATCAGCGAGGACCTGGAGGAGCTATTCGAGATATCCGACCGCATCGCGGTCATGTACGAGGGCCGCGCGATCGAGGTCCTGGACGCGGCCGAGACCAGCGTCGCCGAGGTCGGCCTGCTGATGGCCGGGGGCCCAATGGGCAGGCCGGCGGCATGATCCGGCTCCACCTCGAACAACGTGCCCACACCCCGGCCTGGCTCAACTTGGCCCTGCCGATGGCCGCCCTGCTCGCCACCCTGGTTCTTTGCGGCGGGCTGGTGAAGTTGGCCGGCGCCGATGTTTTCGAAGCCTACGGCGCGCTGTTCCAGGGCGCGCTTGGCAGCCGATTCAATCTGATCGAGACCATCGTCAAAGCGTCGCCCTTGGTGTTCACAGGCCTTGCCGTCGCTGTCGCGTTCCGGGCCAAGTTCTGGAACATCGGCGCCGAGGGACAGCTCCTGGCCGGCGCCATGGCCGCGGCATTTATCGGCGCGCGGGATTTCCTGCCGGTCTGGTCGCTGGTGCCGGCCATGCTCCTGGGCGGCGCGCTCGGCGGCGCCGCCGCGGCAACGCTGCCCGCCGTGCTCAAGGTGCGCTACCGGGTCGATGACGTGGTCGCCACCCTGATGCTCAACTTCGTCATTTTCTACGCGATGATGGCGCTGCTCGACGGGCCCTGGAAGGACCCGCTGAGCGGTTATCCCGACTCGCCCGATATTCGCCTGGACGCCGAGTACCCCATGCTGTTGGAGGCCACGCGTCTACACCTCGGCGTGCTGCTGGCCGCGATCGGATCGGTCCTGACCTGGCTGTTGATGACCCGCACCACGCTCGGCTTCGCGATCCGGGCGGTCGGCGAGAACCCGCGCGCGGCCGCCCACGGCGGCATCCCCATCGGCCGGGTGGTGCTGCTCACGGCTTGCGTCTCCGGCGGTTTGGCGGGCCTGGCCGGGGTCGGCGAGGTCGCCGGGCTGCACTTCCAGGTCATGGCCGGGCTGTCGCCGGGCTACGGCTACACCGGCATCGTGATCGCCATGCTGGCGCGGCTCAATCCGCTCGGCGTGGTGCCCGCGGCGCTGTTCTTCGCCGCGATCGCGACCGGCGCCGAGAACATGTCGCGCCAGACCGGGGTGCCGGTGTTCCTGGCCGACGTGATCCAAGGCACCTCGCTGATCTGCATGGTCGCGGCGTTGTTGTTCACGACCTACCGCCTGCGCGTCCGGCGCGCCGCGGCCGGCTAATACCAAGGAGGGCAAAAAGATCGGCGAGATCCTGGACCAGGTTTTGCAGGCCGGCTTTCTCGCCGCGCTGATTCGGGTCGGCGCGCCGCTGCTGATTGCGACCATGGGCGAGATGTTCGCCGAGCGCGCCGGGGTGCTCAACCTGGGCATCGAGGGGATCATGCTGATCGGCGCCATGGCCGGCTTTTCGGCGGCTTATTTCACCGGCGAACTGTGGCTCGGTATTCTGGCCGCGGCGCTGACCGGCATGGTGTTCGGTGCGCTGATGGGCTTACTCACGGTCAGCCTGGGGCTGAGCCAGCACGTCTCCGGGCTGGGGGTGACGCTGCTGTGCACCGGACTCGCCTTCTTTGGCTACCGCCTGATATTCGGCCAGCCGTCCCAGCCGCCCAGCGTCGAGGCCTTCAAAACCGTCACGGTGCCGTACCTCTCGGAAATCCCAATTGTCGGCCCGGCGGTATTCGATCAGTTTGCGCTGGTCTATCTCGGCTTCCTGCTGGTGCCGCTCTCGGCCTTCGTGCTGTACCGTTGCAACTGGGGCCTGGCGCTGCGCACCGTGGGCGAGAACCCCCAGGCCGCGGTCTCGGCGGGCGTGGACGTCACCGCGACCCGATATCAGGCGCTGATCATCTCCGGTGCGCTCATGGGGGTGGCCGGCGCCTATCTCTCGCTGGCCCAGTTCAACGCTTTCACCTTCGGGGTCATTTCGGGGCGCGGCTGGGTCTGCATCGCGCTTGTGGTGCTCGGCCAGTGGGACCCCTGGCGCTGCGCCGCCGCGGCGCTCTTGTTCGGTGCGGTCGATGCGCTGCAACTGCGCCTGCAGTCGAGCGGCGCCATCGACCTGCCCTATCAGATGTTCCTGATGCTGCCCTTCGTGGTGACGATCCTGGCCATGGCGCTGTTCTCGCGCCGGGCCCGGGCGCCGGCCGCGCTGCTGATCCCGTTCAGACGGGAGGAGCGTTAGCGGGCATTCTCGGTCATCGCCGTTTGCGGGATCGCACCTAAAAGCACGCCCCTACTGAACAGAATAATATTCACCGATGCATGGGAGCGCTAAATAACGCATATTTTATACAAGTAATATTTCGACATCATGTTATGTATTTAAATAAAATACGGACCTTTAATTGAAAAATACCTCAATAGTATCGAAATATCAACGTTTTCTAAACTATTTGGGATTAGATTTCGACTTCCACGATGCGCTGTACCGGGAGATTTCACGATGCTGAAAAATATTGGGCATTTTTGCGCCGACGAATCGGGCGCGACGGCCATCGAGTATGGCCTCATCGCCGCCTTGGTTTCGGTTGCCGCCATCGGCGCCCTGACCACCATGGGCGACACGCTGAATTCGCTGTTCAGCACCGTTTCCAACGCCATGAACACCGCGAGCGGGTAAGTCACCGCAAGCAATAGGATGTTATGTCGGGCACGGCGCCTCCATTGTCGCGCCCGGCGACCCCTGTTTCAGAGCAGCACGGCCGTGAAATCAGGCCGATAAAAAATCGAACCCACTACCCCAACTCCGCTGACGCCCGCAGCGGGGATTTCTCTGCACGGTTCAGGCTTCGCGCTTTCGCCCGGCCCGGCGCGACGAAGCTTCGCGATGGGCGATGTAGCTTGCCGACCCCACGATGACGGCACCGCCGATCCAGACCCAGACCTCAGGCCGCTCGGCAAAGACGTAGTAGCCGAGCAGCGTCGCCCAGACCAGTTGCAGAAAGGTGAATGGCTGGGTCACCGTGATCTCCGCAAAGCGGAATGCCTGGGTCATGGCCAAGTGCATGAGGGTCGCGAAGACCGCCGTGAGAAACAACCAGCCAAGCTCCTCCCCCGTGGGCGTCCGCCAGTCCAGGATCGCCCCGGGCAGCAACGCAAGGGTCACGAAGATCGTCAGATAAGCGACGATCGAGGCGCTCGATTCGGTTTCGGTCAGCTTTTTGGCGATCAAGATGGAAACTGCGAACAAGGGCGCCGCAGTCAACTGCGCCAACGCGCCGGCCGAGACCACCTCGAAACCCGGGCGCAGGATGATCATGGCGCCGCCGAAGGCGACCAACATCGCACCGATGCGCCGCGCGCGCAGGCGCTCCCCCAGGAACAGCACGGCGCCGAGGGTGGCGAAAATCGGCGCGGTGAAGCCGAGCGCGGTGACCTCGGCGATCGGGATGCGCGCCATGGCGTAGAACCACAGCATCACACCAACTCCATGGACCAGGCCGCGCAGCGCGTGCAGGCCGAGGCGGCGGCCGCGCAAGCGCCCGCCGGAGAACGGCCTGCCGCCGCCCAGGCGCAGCAGCAGCGGGATAATCAGAAACAATCCGAAGACGTAACGGATGAAAGCCGCCTGCATGGGGCTCATATCGGTCCCCAAGTGGCGCACGATTCCGGTGACCGCGACGAACAGAAGGCCGCTCACCAACATCCAGCCGATGCCCTTGAGATTGCCGGCCGTGCCCTCCGGCGAACTCTCTGGCACGTTTTGGGGTGTGGTGGATTCGGTCATGCCCCGGCCCAAGCTCGAACGATCACCCGAAGGGCCACAGTCTCCGGTGGCACGCAAGCGATCTTAGGTCTGGTCCGAGGCGCCCAGCCGTGACAGACTCGGTCCAAATGGATGACATATGGGGGCTGCCATGTTGATCCAAGGCATCAATCATCTCGCGTTCATCACCAACGACATGCCCAAGACGATCCGCTTCTACCGCGATCTCCTGGGCCTGGAACTCAAGGCCGGGATCGGCCACGACGGCTTCCGGCACTATTTCTTCCAGATGGGCAACGGCCAGGTCGCGTTCTTCGAGTACGACATCGCCCAGCCCATGACCAAAGGCAAGTTTCACGGCACGCCGACCGCCGAGCCGGTCGGTTTCGACCACGTCGCCTTTACCGTCGAGTCCAAGGAGGACCTCTTCGCCCTCAAGGACAAGCTGGAGGCGGCAGGAATCGAAGTCACCGGCGCGATCGACCACGGCACGACCTGGTCGATCTACTTCTTCGATCACAATAACATTCCGCTGGAAGCGTCCTGGGACTGTATCGAGATCCTGAAGGCACCGGCGATCGAGGACGACGACCCACTGGACATCACCGCCGAGGGCGCCGCACCGCAGCCGGGCCATTGGCCTGAGGTCACCGACCCGACCCCGCCCGAGGCCATGGTCGCCAATGCGGGCAACGGGTTTCCCATGCGCCAGAGCTTCATCGCCCGCGGCATCGCCCGGCCCCGTCCCGGCCTGCCGGAAGAGACCGGCGCCGAAGGCCGGGACGCGGCGGAATAGTCATTCGGGCCGCTTGCGGACCTGCGAGCGCGTATACCGCTGAAACAGAGCCGGCGACCGGCGGCTCGCCTAGCGAGGGGCCTGTCCCATGAATCGGGGAGCCTACGCTTCCTACTGAATTCGCTTGCACATTGCCGTGGAATGCCTCTAATGGCGGGTAACGGTGACGCATGACCCCGGCGTATTCGCCTAGACGCTTTCGCGATTAGCCGAGCTACCCCGAAACCTAATGCGAAATAGAGGCCCCGTGACGCGGCGTCGCGTGGTTTGCGTCGTAACGTGTTATCCGAAAGGACGAGAGATGCCGACTGGTTCTGTAAAGTGGTTCAACCCGACCAAGGGCTACGGATTCATTCAGCCGAGCGATGGCTCGCCGGATGCCTTCGTTCACATTTCCGCCGTCGAGCGCGCCGGGTTGCGGAGCCTTCAGGAAGGGCAGAAAGTCGAGTACGAATTGGTGCCGGGCCGCAACGGAAAATCATCCGCCGAGAACCTGGTCATTCTGGACTGACTCTCGCGAAGGACCGGATCCCGCGCATGGCCGATGCGCGGCGGGTGTGAGCCTTCCGGTCCCTGGATCTCGGCGTCACGCTGGGGGGCAGTGCGGGCCGAGGGATCGTATTCTCTGGCTGCGGCCCGTGTGGTGTAGCCGGCCGGACTGCGCTGGCTGGATGCCGATCCGCGCCGTGAAGCTGTGATCGCTTAATACCATAGGTATTTACCACGGAAAGGACCGTCGTGCCGCGAAAACCCAACTACAAATTCGAGCGCATGGAGCGCGACAGGGCCAAGGCCCTCAAGAAAGCCGAGCGCCTGAAGCTAAAGCAGGAACGCGCCGAACAGAAGAAGACGGAAGACGGTGATTCGACTCCCGTCAATCAAGCTATCGCCGAGGAGGCTCCCACCGAGGTGGCTGGCGCCGAGGAGTAAGCCTATCGGCCTCGTGCCGGTACCGCCCCGTCCGAAGGGTCAGGTTCCACCACAGCGGGCACGGATATATGTTCGATCTCGATAGCTTCGCCGCCGACTGCCGCGCCGCACTGCGGGAGGACTCCAGCCACAAGGCGGTGCGCGAAGTGGTGGCGCGCGCGGTATCAGACCCCTCGGCGATGCTCGCCGGGCTGGGTGAGCCCAAGCGCGGCGAGGTTCAGAAGCTCTACCACGCCGACGACCTGACCATCATCAACGTGATCTGGGCGCCGCACATGACCATCATGCCGCACAATCACGAAATGTGGGCGGTGATCGGGGTTTACACGGGGCGCGAGGATAACATTTTTTGGCGCCGTCTTCCGGAAGACGCACAAGGCCGGCTCGAGGCGGCGGGCGCCAAGTCCCTGGCCGTCAGGGACGCGGCGCCCCTGGGCCGCGATATCATCCATTCGGTGACCAACCCGGTGCCGCGGCTGACCGCCGCGATCCACGTCTACGGCGGCGATTTTTACGCCCAGCCGCGCAGCGAATGGGACCCGGAGACGCTCTCCGAGCACCCCTACGACGTGACCAAGACCCTCCGCCTCTTCGATGAAGCCAACGCCGCGGCATAGCCGCGCAGCCCCATGACGGGCCGGGGAATCGATTATATCCGAGGTATCGCATTAGAACTGATCTGTAACGACTTAATAATACTTGTTTTATTTCGTCTTTTTTCGAAAACCGAGTGGCCACGGAACCAATCCCAATTCTTCGAAACGAAACCCCTGGGAATCGGTCGCGAAGGACCAATATTAACGGTTCACTGGTACAAAGCCGCCAGGTGACAACGCCGGGCCGGTGGCGCGGTAAAGAAATTGCGGCGGCTCTGCGGGTTTGTTATAACCCCGCCCGCGTGACGCCGGTATACAGAGGTGCGATCGCTTCGAGGCCAACCGAAACGATCCCCGATCCGCGGTAGCTCAGTTGGTAGAGCAGGTGGCTGTTAACCACCTTGTCGCAGGTTCGAGTCCTGCCCGCGGAGCCAATTAGAACAGGGGGTTAGACCACAGGGTCTAGCCCTTTGTTTCTTGATCGTTGCGGAATAAGTGCAGAAATACACAAAAACCCCTCCGCCGCCTCGGCGATGGCTTGGCGCTGGTCCAGCCGCAACGTCGTGAGCGCCAACCGGGCATGCCACAGGTCAACCCGGTCCATGGCGATCGACGCCCGGGTCGGGTAGCGGCTGGAACAGCATGCGGGTGTTATGGCACCGGCGAACCGAGACGGGCAAAAGAAAAGCCCCGCCAAGGGGGGACCGAGACGGGGCAAGGTTGGTTTGGGGGACTGTGATGGGCAACCACACACTATTGGTGCATTCGGTCGGACACGGCATTGACATATGTCAAGAACAAGCCCCGCCGGAGCGGGGCTTGGAGTTGGTCGTGGGATTGTTGCCTCACAAAGAAACCTTAGTATTAATGTGGATTAATCGTAATCGTCGAGTTAACACCCGATCAACGAAAGGGCCCAGCCGAGGCCGGCGTGGACCGTTCAGTGCACCACGACGCCCGCCTAAGCGTACACCCAAGAACTGAATTCGAAAATTAGCGGGAATTGACCCAGGTCAATTCGCACACTGCCCGGTCTGGATATTGTTTGGCGACCCAAGAAAATTTCCGGGCGACCAATATGGAATTCGACCTGCTAACGATTATTCGCGGTCTGGCGATCGCCGTATTTTTGAGCGGTCTGATCTGGGCTGGCTGGAACCTGAGCAAGCCTTTGCCTTGAGCGCGCACCCGTTCCGTCTGGGAGGTGTGATGCGGCGCCTCGGCATTGACAGCCGCAGATTGCGCGAGGGGCCCGCATCGAGGACCTGCCTGGCCTGCCCCGACAAGGCGGCCTGCGACGCCTGGCTGGCGAACGACAACCCGGGGTTCGAACCGCCGGCCTTCTGTCCAAACACGGGCTACCTGCGCGTGGTCGCGAGCAAGAGCCGACGCAAGTAGCTGGAAGAAGGTCCCCCGCGACCAGATGTGTTAACGCGCGCCGATCTGCTCCGCTAGTCCATTATTGCGAATTACGACCGCGCCTCCCCGGCAATCTCCCACCAGCACAGCGCAAGGCCAGCCCGGAAACCGTTGGGTCCTTGTTGCGTCGCGGCGGCCTTCGGGGGCAGGATGGCCGGAACGCGAAGGGGAAGCCATGACACATGTGAGACTGACCGCCGCGCAGGCGCTGGTGCGCTACCTGGTCGCCCAGAGAGTCGAGGTGGAGGGTGCCGAGGTGCCGTTTTTCGCCGGGGTCTGGGCGATCTTCGGTCATGGCAACGTCGCCGGTATGGGCGAAGCCCTGTGGCAGGTGCGCGCGGAGCTGCCGACCTACCGGGCGCACAACGAGCAGGCCATGGCCCATGCCGCCGCGGCCTTCGCCAAGGCCTCGAACCGGCGGCGCGCCATGGCCTGCACCACCTCGATCGGGCCGGGCGCCACCAACATGGTGACCGCCGCCGCCCTCGCCCACGTCAACCGCCTGCCGCTGCTGCTGCTGCCGGGCGACGTCTACGCCAGCCGGCGCCCCGACCCGGTCCTGCAACAAATCGAATCCTTCCAGGACGGGACCGTCAGCGCCAACGATTGTTTCCGCCCGGTGTCGCGCTATTTCGACCGCATCGCGCGGGCCGAGCAACTGTTGAGCGCCCTGCCGCGGGCCATGGCGGTGCTGACCGATCCGGCCGACTGCGGCCCGGTGACGCTCGCGCTGTGTCAGGACACCCAGGCCGAGGCCTTCGAGTATCCGGAGAGTTTCTTCGAGGAACGACTCTGGCCGCGGCGCCGCCCGCCACCGGACCCGAGGGAGCTGGCGCGCGCGGCCCAAGCCCTGGCCGGGGCCGCCCGGCCGCTGATCGTGGCCGGCGGCGGCGTGCACTATGCCGAGGCCTGCGAGGTCCTGCGCGGATTCGCCGAACGCCATGGCGTGCCCGTGTCCGAGACCCAGGCCGGCAAGTCCGCGCTCGCCTGGGACCATCCGCTGAACCTGGGCGCCATTGGGGTCACCGGCACCGGCGCGGCCAACGCCTGCGCCGCCGAGGCGGACCTGGTGCTCGCCATCGGCACGCGGCTGCAGGACTTCATCACCGGCTCCCGAGCGCTGTTCCAAGACCCGGACCTGCAACTGATCCAGCTCAATATTTCCAGCTTCGACGCCCATAAGCACCGCGCCTTGCCGCTGGTCGCCGACGCGGGCGCCGGGCTCGAAGCGCTGTCGGATGCGCTCGGCGGCGCGCGGGCGCCGGAATCCTGGTCCGATTCGGTGCGCCGCCGGATCGCCGATTGGTCTCAAGTCGCCGAGGCTGCGGTGGCGCCAGCGGCTACGGGCCCGGCTGGCGACTCATTGCCCAGCGACGCTCAGGTGATCGGCGCGGTCAACCGGGCGGCCGGCCCGGAGGATATCGTGGTCGGCGCCGCCGGCGGCCTGCCGGGCGAGTTGCACAAGCTATGGCGGGCCGCGCGCCCTGGCGGCTATCACTTGGAGTACGGCTATTCCTGCATGGGCTACGAGATCGCCGGCGGGCTCGGCGTCAAGCTGGCGCGGCCCGGCGGCGAAGTCACGGTCATGCTCGGCGACGGCAGCTACCTGATGATGAACTCCGAGATCGCGACCTCGGTGATGCTGGGGCTCAAGCTGATCATCGTGGTGCTGGACAACGGCGGCTTCGGCTGCATCGACCGCTTGCAGCGCGGCACCGGCGGCGAATCGTTCAACAACCTCTTCGCCTCTGCCCGTCACGAAACCCTGCCGGCGATCGACTTCGCCGCACATGCCCGGAGCCTCGGCGCCGCGGCCGAGAAAGTCGACGGCATTGCCGCGCTGGAAGAAGCCTTGGCGCGGGCCCGCGGCGCCGACCGAACCACGGTGATCGTCATCGATACCGACCCCGCCGCCGCGACCGAAGCCGGCGGCCATTGGTGGGACGTGGCCGTGCCCGAGGTTTCCGAGCGCGCCGAGGTGCGCGCCGCGCGGGTCGGCTACGAAGCGGCGCAGATCCGCCAGCGGATCGGCGACTGAGGCCGAGGAGCGCCGGCATGACGGTCCGGCTCGGCGTCAACCCGATCGCCTGGTCGAACGACGACCTGCGGGAGCTCGGCGGCGCAACCCCGCTCGAGACCTGCCTGACCGAAGCGCGTCAGGCGGGATTCGCGGGGATCGAACTCGGCCACAAGTTTCCGCGCAAGCCGGTTGCACTCGCCGAGGTTTTGGGGCGGCATGGCCTCGCGCTGGTCTCGGGATGGTATTCCAGCGCACTGCTGAAGCGGTCGCCGGGCGCCGAGATTTCCGCCATCGTCGATCACGCCGCGCTGCTTTCGGCGCTCGGTTGCGAGGTCTTGATCCTGGCCGAGACCAGCAACGCGATCCACGGCCGGCGGGACGTACCCCTGTCCCATTCGCCGGTCTTGACGCCTTCGGAGATGACGGCGTTTGCACGGGCGGTGACCGAGGTCGCCAAACACCTGTCGGAGGGCGGCTTGCGACTCGCCTACCACCACCACCTGGGCACCGTGGTCGAGACCCGGGCCGAGATCGACGCGTTCATGGACGCAGCCGGCCCGGAGGTCGGCCTGCTGCTCGATACCGGACACGCTTTCGCCGCCGGCATTGCGCCGGTCGAACTCGCCGAAGCCTACGGAGACCGGGTGGTCCATCTGCATTGCAAAGACGTCCGCAGCGAGGTGCTGGCGCGGGTTCGCGCCGAGGATGCGAGCTTTCTCGACGGCGTGGTGGCGGGGATGTTCACCGTGCCCGGCGACGGCGGCGTCGATTTCGCCGGCGTGCTCTCGCGGCTCTCGGAAGCCGGCTACGACGGTTGGTGGGTGGTCGAGGCGGAGCAGGACCCGGAGCAGGCAAATCCCCTCGACTATGCGCGCAGGGGTCACGATTATCTGGCCGCCGCCGGCAACTTTATGAAGGACAAAAAGCTATGATGCGTTTTGCTTTGATCGGGGCCGGCCGGATCGGCCGCCTCCATGCGGGAAACCTGGCCGCCGAGTCGCGAGTTCAATTTTCCGCAGTTGCCGATGTGGTCCCTGCCGCCGCCGAAGCCATCGCCGCTGCACACGGCGCCCGCGCGGTTTCGGTCGAGGAAGCGGTCACCGGCGCCGATATCGATGCGGTTTTGATCGCCAGCTCCACGGACAGCCACGCCGATCTGATCGAACGCGCGGCGCGCGCCGGCAAGGCGATCCTTTGCGAAAAGCCGACCGATCTCGACTATCGGCGCTCGTGCCAGGCGGTCGCGGTCGCCGAGGACTGCGGCGTGCCGCTCGCGATCGGCTTCAACCGCCGATTCGATTCGAACTTCCGGTCTCTCAAGGCCCGGCTGGACGCGGGCGAAATCGGCCAACTGGAAACCGTGGCGATCACCAGCCGCGATCCGGAGCCGCCGAGTATGGAGTTTCTGCGCAGCAGCGGCGGGCTGTTCCGCGACATGATGATCCACGACTTCGACATCGCGCGCTGGCTGACCGGCGAGGACGCGGTCGAGCTGCACGCCATGGCCGCGAACCTCATCGATCCGGCGATCGGCGCGGCCGGCGATGTCGATACCGCAATCGTGATGCTGCGCATGGCCTCGGGCAGGCTCTGTCAGATCGCGACCTCGCGCCGCGCCGCTTACGGTTACGATCAGCGCATCGAATGCCACGGATCGCTCGGCATGCTGCGCGTCGACAACGTGACGCTCACCACCGTCGAGGTGGCCGACAAAACGGGATTCCGGCGCGATCCGGCCGAACCTTTTTTCCTGGAACGCTACGACGCCGCCTACAAGGCGGAGCTCGCGGCTTTCGTCGATTCCGTATCCGCGGGCACGGCGCCGGCACCCAGCGGCGCCGACGGCCTGGCCGCACTGCACCTCGCCGACAAAGCGGCAGAATCCGCAGCAACCGGGAAATGCGTCAAGGTCTAGGAACTTCGCTCAATCGTCGCTGGGCACCAGGGCGACGCGGGTGCCGAAGCCGATGGATACCGTGCTGCCGAGTTGGCGCGGCGCGGCGACGGAATGGTCGATGACGAAAAACTCGCCCACCGGCGTGGTCACCGTGTACTCGAGATGATCGCCGAGATAGGCGGCCTTGAGGATTTCGCCTGTCAAGCCTTTGCCCAGACCGTTGCCCGGATCGGAGAGGTGGACCGATTCGGGCCGCACCGCCACCGTGGCCGGCCCGGGCGCGATGCCGCGCGCCGGCAATTCGATCTCGATCGGGCCGATGGACACGGTCGCGGTCTCGCCGTCGATCCGGCGGATTTCGGCATCGACCAGATTGGCGTCGCCAATGAAGTCGGCCACGAAGACATTGCTCGGCCGCTCGTAGAGATCGCGCGGCGCGCCTTCCTGGGCGATGGCGGCGTTGCGCATGACGATGATCTTGTCGGAGACGGCGAGCGCCTCCTCCTGATCGTGGGTGACGTAGACCGTGGTCAGATTGAGCGACTGCTGCATCTCGCGGATCTCTTCGCGCACCCGGCGGCGCAGCTTGGCGTCCAAGTTGGACAGCGGTTCGTCGAACAGCAACACTTCGGGCTCCAGCACCAGCGCACGGGCGACCGCGACCCGCTGCTGCTGACCGCCGGATAGCTCGCTCGGCAGTCGGTCGTCGTAGCCTTCGAGCCGGACCATCTCCAGGCCCTGGCGCGCGCGGCGCTGCGCTTCGTCCTTGGCCATGCCCGTAACCACGAAACCATAGGACACGTTCTCGATCACGGTCATATGCGGGAACAGCGCATAGGATTGGAACACCATGGAGACATCGCGGTCGGTCGCGGGCAGCGGGGTGACCTCCCGATCGCCGATAAAGATGCGACCCCGGTTTACCATCTCCAGGCCCGCGATCATGCGCAGCGTGGTGGTCTTGCCGCAGCCACTAGGGCCTAGCAGCGTGACCAGCTTGCCGGCTTCGATTTCGAAGGAGACATCGTCGACGGCGACCACCTCGCCGAAGGCCTTGGTCACATTCTCGAAACGCACCGATGCGGCATGGCCGCCGAGCTCGCTGCTCATCGCGGGGTCCCTCCTCGTTAACCTCTAGCCGCCCAAGATCGGCGCCGGCGCCGGTTCGTCGTCGCGCGTGCGCCGGCCGATCCGCCGCTCGCCGATGATCAACTGGAACAGCCCGACGGCCACCAACATGACCAGGATCAAGACCGAACTATAGGCGATCGAGATGCCGTAGTCGTTGTTCTCGACCCGGCCCAGGATGTAGGACGTGGCCATGTCGAATTCGGCGCTGACCAGGAAGATCACCGCGCTGACCGCGGTCATGGCGCGCACGAAGCTGTAGACCATGGCGGCCAGGATCGCCGGGCGCAGCAGCGGCAAGATGACCCGCTGGAC
>SMVA01193978.1_pt1 | contig 15125 bp, 14 predicted proteins | sample 2456451 | NCBI WGS metagenome assembly SMVA01 (sample SAMN11095933, study PRJNA526329) | marine sediment metagenome | biome: Marine sediment; feature: Surficial sediment; material: Deep marine sediment; isolation source: Hadal surficial sediment | place: Pacific Ocean | collected 2014-05 | depth...
CATTTGGTTGATAGACGCTTACCGGGCCGGCGAGCGTGGACAAGTGCGGGCCCTGGCAGATGCCCTGGGCTGGCCCTGCGAAATCAAGCGGCTGGATTATCGCAGCTGGGCGTTTTTGCCCCATGTTCTCGGCCAGTCGAGCCTGTTTGGGTTGAAGCGGGAATCTGTGTCGAAATTGCAAGCGCCCTGGCCCGACCTGGTGATCTCCTGCGGGGTTCGCAATGAGCCGGTGTGCCGCTGGATACGGCAGCAGTCCGGGGGCAAAACCCGTTACGTACACGTGGGGCGACCCTGGGGCAAGCTTTCAGGTTTTGACCTGTTGATTACCACACCCCAGTACCGTGTCCCTGTGGCCGCCAATGTGCTGCACAATACCCTGACCCTGCACCAGGTCACAGCGCAGCGCCTCGCGGAGTCGGCAGACCGGTGGCGTGACACGTTTTCCGCGCTGCCCCAACCCCACATTGCGGTCATTGTCGGCGGCGACAGCGGGCCGTTCACCCTGGGCCGTGGGGCAGCGGAACGCCTGGGCCGCCAGGCGTCGCAACTGGCTCGCGAGTGCGGTGGCTCGCTGCTGGTTTCCACCAGTTCCCGAACCCCTCAGCAGGCCACCACTGCACTGCGGGAAGCAATCGATGTAGCCAATTATTTCTATGAGTGGCGCGCCGGAGATGATGAAAATCCCTATTTCGGCATGCTGGCGCTCGCCACACAACTGATCGTGACGGCGGACAGTATTGCCATGATTTCAGAGGCCTGTGCGACGGGCAAGCCGGTACAGTTGTTCGACCTGGGGGGCATGTGTCCACGGCACGAACAGCCCAGGGACCTTCGTTTTGGGGGGATGCTGTATGCGGGCTTGATGCGGTGGTTGTGGCAGCCGCTCAGTCGCGACATCACCGAGGTTCATCTGCAGCTGTCCGCCAATGCCCAGGCTTCATGGTTGGAGGAGGATCCAGTGCCCGGCGGCATCCCGCCGGTGACGGAACTTGAGCGGGCGGTAGCTGCCGTGCGAGCCTTACTTGGTGAGACCGACCAGGTCGTCGCCATCGAGGATTCGGACATTGCCGTCGACTAGTTGGTAGACCCGGTCAGCGGCCTGCACCAGGGCGCGGCTGTGCGAGATCGCCAGAATGGTTAGTTGTCCCTTGAGACTTTCCATGCTCTGGCGAATGGCTTCTTCGCTGTCGGGATCCAGCGCACTGGTTGCCTCGTCAAGTATGAGCAATTTGGGTTGGTTGACCAGGGCTCGCGCAATGGCAATTCGCTGCCGCTGACCCCCGGACAACTTACCGCCGCGTTCACCGACTACCGTCTCTATGCCGTCGACCATGTGGCAGACGAAATCCCAGGCCCCGGCGGCACGCAGGGCACGTTCCGCATCCGCCTCATCCAGGCTTTTGTCACCCAGGGTGACGTTGTGCAAAATACTGTCGTGCAGCAATATCGTGTCCTGTGGCACGTAGCCGATCATGTCGCGCCAGGACTTTATATCAATCTCCTGCAGTGGAGTGTCATCCAGGCTAATGGTGCCACTGTTGGGTCTGAGCAGTCCGATCGCCAGATCGATAATGGTGGTCTTGCCAGAGCCTGAGGCTCCGACGAGCGTCGTCAGGGTGCCCGCCTTGAACTCCAGTGAGAGGTCCCTGAACACCCGGTGGTGATCGTAATCAAAGCTGATATTGCTGAAGGTGACCTGGCGTTCAAAAGTGGCAGTTGTGCCGCCATCAAGTTTTTCTTCGGCCCGGCTGGCATCGGCGATTGAGTCCAGCATCGCCCAGTAGGCGCTCTCGCCCTGGGCCAGCTTCTGGTACTGCTTTTGCACCTTGCCCAGGAAAGTGAAGGCCCGTCCCAGTGCAACTACCAGTACCATAACGGTGGGCAAGTCAGCGCTGAAGGTCTCTAGCGCCACATAGACGCCAAGGCAGATGAACACGGTAAACATCAACTCCTGGGCGGAATCGAGTATTGCGGAGCTCAACACCTGGCGGCGCAGTGCCTTGTTGAGGCGAGTTGTCTCGAGGGCCAGCACCTTGTCCGCGAGATGCTCCCTGGCCATTGCCTTCAGTGGCTTTACCGACTGCAGCGTATCGGTCAGGGTGGATATGAGCGATCTCAGCAGGTTGGTCTGCTTCCTGCCGGCCTTGCGGGTGATACGTACCAGGAAATGCGACAGCCCGATGACAATGAAGCCGGCGCTGATGGCGACCAGGGAGGAGCGCCAGGAGAGGGCGAAAGCTACCGAGCCATAGATCAGTGCCTGGATCAGGTAGGTGATGGCCGTGGCACCGTGAACGAAGGAGGCGGAGGAGCGATCGGCCTCGGTAGCGATAGAGTTGGTCAGCTTGCCAATCGGCTGGTGGAGGAAGTACTCCCACTTGCTGCGCAGTACGGCCCGCAGCATGTTCAGGCGCAAATCCGTACCTACCTGGGCAGCTGTGTAGCCGACCTGGCGCTGTGCTATCAACAAAAACAGGCTCTTGAAGGTCACTCCCAGGACGATGATCCAGAGCATATTGGCCAGGGTGGCTGCGATTCCCAGGTTGGCGAGTTGCTCCAGTATCACGCGCTCAAAATCGTTCTGTGCCGCCTCCGGCGCCAGCGCCAGGCCAGAGCCCGCTTCCCCACCCAGCGCTATATTCAGCAGCGGCAGCAATGCAGACAGGCCAATCCCTTCAGCGATGCCGGACAGCAGCAGGGCCAGCAACATCAGCAGGGACTGCATTCTATAAGCGCGGAAAAAGCTGGCCATCAGGCGCATGCTGTTGTTTCTCTTGGCGAGTTTCTGGAAAGCGGCTGATTATGCCGATTTGCGCCCCTAATCACAATCAGCCAGTCACCCTGGCTACCAGCGCACGCGGCGCAGGAGCAAGCCTGCGAAGAGGAATACTACAAGCGCCGGACTGATTGATACCAGGGGGATGCTGAGCTGCAACAGTTGTCCCAGGGCAAAGACAATCTGGCTGCCGAGATAGAATAAAATACCGACCAGGGCGCCGATACCCATGTTGACCCCGAAATTGCGCTCACGGCGAGAGCCCAGGTTGGTGCTGATAGGGGTAGCGAGAAAAACCATTGCGGCGACAGTGAGCGGCAGGGTGAGTTTTTGCCAGAACGCGCTCAGATAGACCGTCGTGGAACGCCCCGTGTTGGCCAGATACTGACTGTAGCCGTAGAGCACAGACAGGGTCATGCTGTCACTGGAGAGCATCAATGTGGGGAGTTCCTCCGCCGCCCACAGGTTGGAAATTTCCAGCTCCGGCAGGTGGCGGGTAACAAGTTCACCATCGACCAGGCTCTTTTGACGGACGCCCTTGAATTTCCAGATGCGCCCAGAACTCACCTCCGCCGAACGGGCATGCAGCGTCAGCAGCAGAGCGCCATCATCGGAAAACTCATACAGGTCGATATCGCCGGGTACGTTTCCTTCAAGCATCTTGCCGAGGTGGATGTAGCGCTGGCCATTTTTTGACCAGACTCCACCATCGGGAATCCTGACATCGTTGCGGGAGCGTAACGCATGGCGTTCTTGTTCCGCCTGTTGGTGCAAGACGGGTGTGACGTATTCCATGGCGGCCCACAGCAGCAACATCAGCAAAAAAGTGGGAATGGCAATGGCAATGAGCATTTGACGCAGGGCCACACCGGCGCAGCTGATAATAGTCAGCTCATTGAATTTGTCCAGATTGGCCAGGGCGACGATGCTGCCCAGCAGGGTGATGACGGGTGATAGTGATAGCAGTTGCTGGGGCAGCGTGAACAGGGTGTAGCGCGCCACCGCGAGTGCATCGTAGCCGAAGCGCGTGTGATCCAGTTCCTGGATGAATGAGATCAGGCCGAACACGGCGCCGAGGACGCAAAATACCATCAGCCATCCACGCACCAGACTGGCGGCAATGTATCGCTGCAAAATACTCATCGAGCGCGTCTCAGTCGCGGTGGGTAGACCAGTAGTAGCAGCAGCACCGCGACCACTGCGTAAGCGCCCCACAGGCCCGGAAACACGCCCAACTTGCTCTGTTCTATCCAGGTGCGCATCACACTGGTCATGCTGAATACCGCGATATAGACCCCCAGGGCTATGAAAAAGCTGCGAAAACGCGGTTCCCGTGGCGCCGACCGGCCCAATGGAACTGCGAGCAGCGCCAACAGCACGGTGGCCAGCGGCGTGGTAATTCGCCACTGGTATTCGGCGACATCCTTGGGATTTGTAGATCTGCCCAGGTTGCCGGTAGTTTCAGCCTTGCGACGATACTGCTCCTGGGCTTCCTCGTTGGGAAGGTGGATGGTCAAATGCTTGAATTGCAGGGTCACATCGCGATGCTTCCGGTTATCCAGCAGGTAGTGATGGCCGTTGTAGAATTCGGCGGTCAGGGAGTGCCCGGGATTGAGTACCGGCATTGATGCCGCCTCGGCGACGATGATCTCCGTACGCGAGCCATCGCTGTGCTTTTTGTGCAGGAAAACCTCCTTGTGCAAGCCCTGCTCTATATCTATATCTTCGGCAATAAAGATATATTCGCTGCCTTCCATAGTAACGAATTCACCGGTTGCCATCTTTTTGAGGTCGAATTCGGCCGCCGCCTGTGCCTCCAGCTGATAGCTCTCACGGTACGCCCAGGGTCGCCCTTCAATGGAGATAACACCGGTAATAATGGCAATCAGAACAGAAAACTTGAACACGGACTCGAGGATTCTGCCGCGGCTAATGCCCGCCGCATAGAGGGCGCGCATTTCGGCGTCCCGATAGAGGCGGCCGATGGCGGCCAGCACCGAAAAGAACAGGGCGGAGGGGAGCAGAATCTCCAGGGTAATGAGGGTGTTAAGGCCGACCAGTTTGAATGCGGTGAGCATATCCAGTTGCCCGGTGGCGGCCAGGGATAAGTACTTGGAGGCGGAGTAGCCGATGAACACCAGCACCAGTAGTCCGAGACCCGTGCAAAATGGACGAATGATTTCCCAGCTGATATAGCGATCTATAATCAAGAGACCTGTGTTCCTGTTTCCGGTGCCGGGCATTGTAACCCAGCCTCCTGCTATCTGGTCATTTTGCCGGTCTTGCCGCATAATTGCGCGCGGTCGCCAGACCACACTGCAGATCCCACGGGTAGCCAACTATGTTTCAGCTGAGCGATGGTGTCAAAAAGGCGCTGATACTTATTCCGACCCAGCCCCTGCCGGCCAAAACGCGGGTGGCATTGCGGCGTAAATACCTGGCCGAGCTGGAGTTGGCCAAGGCACACAAGGCCAGCTTTCTGATCATAGGCCATCCCAAGAGTGGCAACACCTGGTTGAAGGTGATGATTTCACGCCTGTACCAGTTACGCTACGACTTGCCCGAGTCGAAGTTGATCAACACCGACGAATTTGCCCGCAAGATACCTGAAATTCCCCGTCTGGCAGCGACCAATGGCTGCTACAGCTACGAGAGTGAAGTTGGCAAACTCCTCAACGCGGGGGTGGCTGACAATGCCTTGCGCCACAAGCCGGTGTTGTTTCTGGCTCGCAACCCGATCGATATAGCGGTGTCCTGGTACCACCAGTTCACCAAGCGCCAGTCCCGGGCGAAGCAGGAGCTTATTAACCACTCTATCGAGCACCCGGTGGATCGACGCACGGTCGAGATGTGGGAATTTGTCCGTCACTCGGATATCGGCCTGCCATTCCTGATCGACTACCAGAATACCTGGGCTCGTAATATCGCGGCTCTCGAACACGGACTGCTGGTGAAGTATGAGGAATTGCGGGCCGAGCCAGTCTCCACCCTGCAAAAGATTATCCAGCATATGGGTGAAGACTTCAGCGAAGAGGAGATCCGCCAGGCGGTGGCATGGGGCTCCTTCGATAACCTTCAGAAACTCGAGACCAGCGGCACATTCAAGCAGGGGGGTATGAAGCTGGTTAACGCCAATGACCCCTCAAGCTTCAAGGTGCGGCGTGGCAAAGTTGGCGGCTACCGGGAGGACTTCGCGCCGCAGCAGGTAGCGGCGCTGGAGGCGCTGGTGCGCGCTAGCATTCTCCCCGAGCTGGGTTATTGTAGCGAAACCGCGGAGGCCTGATCTGTGCCCCCAAGTACCTGGGTAATACTGAGCGACAAACGCGGTGACAATGGCCAGGTGGAAACCATCGTCGATGCGCTGGGCTGGCCGGTGGAGAACAAGTACGTGCACATGTTGCCCCGGTATGTACTCGGTAAACCGTACCACCGGGCCACGCTTCATCACATTGACCTGGCACAATCCGACCCCCTGGAGGCGCCCTGGCCCGAGCTGATTATCACCGTGGGTCGACGCCCGTCCATGGTGGCCCTGTGGGTCCGCAAACAGTCGCGCAATCGCACCAGGATTGTGTTGGTGGGAAAACCCTCCGGACATATGATGGATTTCTCCCTGGTGATAGCCAGTGCAGAGAACCAGATGCCACCTATGCGCAACTTCCAGGCCACGAGCTTGCCATTGATGCGGATCGAGCCCGGGGAAGTTGCGGCAGAGGCCGCTCGCTGGCAGTCGCGCTTTGACACTCTGCAGAAACCGCTGATTGCTATGTTGATAGGAGGTGAGACCAACCCTTTTATCATGAACCGCAAGGTTGCCGAAGACCTGCTCGCTACTGCCAGGTGGGTAATCGATGAGCTGGGTGGAACGCCCTATATTACCACCAGCCGGCGGACGACAGCTGAAGTGGTGGAGGTCCTGCGGGAGCAATTACCCGAACAGGCGGTGCTCTTTGAGTGGTCTGCGGATGCGACCGAAAACCCCTACCGGGCGCTGCTGGGAAGTGCCGACGCTTTTATTGTTACCGGCGACAGCGTCTCGATGATGGTGGAAGTCATCTACCTGCACAAGCCGCTGGCAATTTTCCCCCTCCCAGGTGGCTGGCTGGGCGGTGTCGATCAGTTGCGCCGTTCTTTGGCGCACTGGTTGTTCAATCCTCGTCGGGATCGACCATGGGATGGGCTGCGACACTGGCTGGCGCGGGCTGTCTATTATCTGGACTGGTTCAAGCTGCTGTGTGCGACGCGGGATTTTCGCGCTTTCCATCGACTGCTGGTCGACCAGAAGCTGGCGGTTTGGTCCGGGCAGGCATTCCAATCCACGCAGGTGGCACTGCCTGATGATGTGAGTGTGGTTGTAAAACGGATCGAAGCACTGTTTTAGGGGCTGCCTGGCCAGGTATTAGCGCATTCCCAGAACGTTCTTCATAAAGTGTGTGCCGAAGCGGCTGATACGCTGTGTGGCAACCGCGAGTGGGCTCTGGTTCAGGTAATTCAGTTGCAACATGCGGCGCTCACCGACGAAGCGAGTGTGCCCATGCCAGGAATGGTCTGTGCGCCGAAAGGCCAACAAGGTGCCGCCGTTGGGCGGTACCTGGGCGATATAGTCTTCTATATCATTGGCGGAGCGCAGCATGCGCAACTGGCCCTCCTGGTGGTTCCAGTGCTGGTTGAAATACACCAGTGCGGTAATCACCTTGCTCTTGTGGTCGGTGTGAATGTTGCCATCGGTACGTTCGCAATATTTGCGAACCGTAATCGTTGTCGGTAGCGGCGCCAGCTCCAAAGCGAAAACTGCGCCCAGCGCCTCGGCAAAGGACGTACTCTGGATTGCTTCTATCAGCTCACGGAAAAGCGGCCCGTATTGCAGGCTCGTCAAGGGGTGGTTCGCAGCTGTATCGATAGCGGGATAGTCTTCGTTCACCCGCAGCAGTACCTCCTCGCTGAGAAAGTCAGGCACCACCAGGAAATCGAAGGGCTCGCAACGCAGTTCTGCCCGCTGTATAGCTTCCAGATTAATCAATGACATCTGCGCATTTTAGTAGTGGCCTCACCGGTGGGCAAGTCAGGAAAGAGGAAAGTTCGCGAATAGTGCGGCAACTGACATATTCCTGTATTATTCGCCGCCCTTCCCCTACCTCCAAGAGGACATTGCATCACATGGCCGAAAAGGCACGCGTCGCAATGCGTCATCTCATTCTGTGGCTCTGCTTCTGGCTGCCGCGGCAACGGCGCAAGAAGCTGGAGCGCTGGCTGCGCGGTAGAGAAGAGTTCAAAAAGCTGCAGCGAGCCGATTGGGTGCTGATGAGCTGGGGTAAGTCCGGCCGGACCTGGTTGCGGGTGATGCTGTCTCGAGCCTACCAGCTCAAGGGCGGCTTGGCGGCCGTTGAACTGTTGGACTATGATAACCTGAAACGCCGTGATTCAGGCCTGCCAGCTGTTTTTTTTACCCATGACAACTACCTGCGCGATTATACAGGCAACTGGGAATCCAAGAGTCATTTTCATGGCAAGCGCATTGTTTTGCTGGTCCGCGATCCACGTGATGTTGCTGTGTCACAGTATTTCCAATGGCAATTTCGCATGCGGCCGAACAAGAAATATATCAATGACTATCCGCCCCACGGTGACGATATTACGACCTGGGATTTTGTTCGGAGTCCTCGGGTCGGAGTGCCCCGCATTGTCGATTTTTTCAACGCCTGGGCGCGGGCGATACCTGAGCACAAGAATGTTCTGGTGGTTCGCTACGAGGATATGCGCGCGGACCCGGGGGCGGTGTTGAGCCAGATTATGACCTATACCGGTACCTCGTTGTCGGCTGAACACCTGCAGGACGCGGTTGATTTTGCCGACTTCGACAATATGAGGAAGATGGAGCAGAACAAGTTTTTCAAAGGCAGTGGTGCCCGGGTCAAACCTGGCGACGAGAATAATCCGCAGTCTTTCAAAGTGCGCAAGGCCAAGGTAGGCGGATTCAAGGACTACTTCTCCGACGCTCAGTGCCTGCAACTGGAGCAGATGATAACTGGGCTGGACCCCATGTTTGGCTACCAGAGAGAGCAGTCGTGAAGCTGGCCCTGCAGAGTTTGCGTCAGGCACTGCAAACTGGCCGCAAAAAATTGTCCCGGCGAATTCTGCACTGGAAAATGCGCGGTCAAACTGAGTCGGAGATTCTCAAGGAAGAGCGCAAGCTGCGTGGTGTCGAACAGTTCGACAAATTGCGCAGAGCAGATATTGTGGTTGTTTCCTTCGGCAAGAGTGGGCGGACCTGGTTGCGGGTGATGATGTCACACCTGTTCCGGGTCATGTACCGGTTGCCGGAGAACGCGATCCTCGGCTTTGACAATTTCCACAACCTGAACAAGTCTGTACCAAAAATTTTCTTCACTCACGATAATTACATCAAGGATTTCACCGGCGATTTCGACACCAAGAAGCCTTTCTATGACAAGCGAGTCATCCTGCTTGCTCGAGATCCTCGAGACGTGGCCGTGTCGCAGTTTTTCCAGTGGAAGTTCCGCGTCAAACCCACCAAAGTGGCTATTAACAACTACCCGCCCCGGGGTTCTGATATCAGTCTGTACGACTTTGTTAGCGGCGATAACGGCGGCAGCATGGAGGCCGTATCCAACTACCTGAACTTGTGGGCCAGGGAGGCGGACAAGCTCGATAATTTCCTGCTGGTGCGCTACGAAGACCTGCGCAAGGACACCCATGCACAATTGCGCCGTATGCTCGATTTCATGCAGGTGGATGCGACAGAGAGCCAGGTAAATGCCGCGGTTGATTACTCCTCCTACGAAAACATGAAGAAGATGGAAAGCAAACAGCAGTTTCGCCTGGCCGGTGGGCGCATGATGCCGCGGGACAAGGACAATCCTGACAGTTACAAGGTGCGGCGTGCCAAGGTGGGCGGTTACCGGGACTACTTCGACGATAAAGAGGTGGCGGCTATTGATAATTACCTGGTCGAATCCCTGGACGCAATGTTCGACTACCAATAGCGCCTCGATATCGGCGTTTTTCGCCGTGACAACTGCCCTGGTTAAGCTTCTCGCGCTCTCTCAAATAGGAACTAATTACATTGCAGGGCCGTTTATACCGCGCTTATGCTATTGGTAATCAATTCTTGCCCCGCTGGGCTGGAGTGAAAATATGCTAGCCAAAGGCCTGATCGGGCGAATCTGTTTGTTGTTGCTTCTTATTGGGGCGCTCCCCGGCTGTGTTGCCATGGCCGTGACTGGCGCTGTTGTCGGTACGGTCACTGCGGTAGCCATTGAGGTGGTCGAACTTCCCTTTGAGGTGGCGGGGGCGGCCTACGACCTGGCGACCGATGACGACGAAGACGAAGACGACTAGACCCGAAAGCTATACCTGGCCGAAACCAGGAGTTGGCTGGAAAAACCCGATTTGTCATCTAGACTAATGGCTACTAAATAATAAGCAGAAGAGGAGTAGCCCAGATGAACTTATACGCTATTTTGCGCCGTGACGGTTTCGCCGATGGTCCCACCCTGGAGGCGGCCGCCGCCCGTTCTACCGCAGTCGGCGACGATATGCCCGACGATATCCGCTGGATACGCAGTTATGTATTGGGCGAGGGCAGTGGAGCAGTGGGAACTGTTTGTATCTACCAGGCCAGCAGTGAGGAAGCCATCCGCAACCACGCCGAGGCTGCTGGCTTGCCGGTGTCGGAGATCATTCCTGTGATCGATACGGTCATTGTCAGGCCCGATCCGGACTGACGCTATGCGCCGACCAGCTTGAGTGCGTCGGCGCGCAGGTGCCCCTGTTTGATTTCATCGCGCAGTTGGTCGCGGGAAATCACGCCTTGCTCCAGGCACTCCCTGACCAGGTCGAAGAAAAATTTCTCCTGCCTCGGATCGGGGTGGGCGGAGTAAGTGCCCGCAAACCTGTAATCACCAAACAATGCTCGCCTCGCCCGGCGCAGCCAGTGCCGGGGTGGAAACAGCTGGAAGCTGTCGGCGGGGCGGTAGTCGACACTGAGGCCAGTTTTCCAGGGCTGGGTCTTGCGCTTGGTATTGTGCAGCAGCCGGGTATTCTCGGTCAGCCTGTCAAAATCGTTCCACTCGTTTTCGAACAGGCCGATACTGTTGCGATCCTCCAGCTTGAGTGATACCCAATCCATGTAGTCGCGTCTGGGCGGGTCGCCTGCGCCGGTTTCGAACATGTCGCCGAAATCACGTTCAAACCGCCAGTGTTGCAGCTTTGCGCAGTCGAGCAGCATGACGCTGGAAGCATAAGCGCCCTTGCGGCCCTTGCGTCCGGATTTGGGTCGACACATCAGCGCCTTGCCTTCCATATCCCGCTCCAGCAGTTCGCAAATGTCGCCGACGGCGAAGATGTCTGGATCCATAATGACGGCGCGGCCCTCGTAGTTCATCAGTTGCGGCGGGGCGAAGCGCAGCGGTGTGAATGATTGCAGGTCGTTATTCAGCCAGGGTCGCATCTCACCATCGCGGCGGTATCTCTGGCCCTCGTGTTCGTGCATACAGGGGTAGTCCTTGACCTCTATGAGACGGACATCGAACCTGTCGGGCGTTGCAGAGTTGCGTCGCAGGGAATAGCGGCTGATCAGGGCGCCGAGCATCTGCTTGTGATTGGTGTGAATAAACACTGTGGGTTTCAAGGTCTTTGGCCTCTGGCGGTTCTTGTGGGATAGTCTACCGCTAGCAGCGGTTTTCATAAACGTTCGCAGCCGGCAAATTTGTGGAGGAGGTCAACAGGGTGAGCGGGTCGCAGCCAATTGTCTGGTGCCTGCTCGGCAGGAAGGCTGGAGATAACGCACAGGTGTTGGCGCTGGCTGAAGAGCTGGGTGTTGAGCACGAAGAAAAAAACATTATGGCGCAACCCTGGGAACTCTTCACTCACCTCAAGCTGCAGGTGACCCTGGCGGGGATTGATCGCGCCAATTCCAGCCCCCTGCAGGCGCCGTGGCCCAGGCTGATCATTGCAGCCGGACGGCGCAATGAGCCGGTGGCACGGTGGATCAAGCACCAATCCGGGGGTGCCACGCGGCTGGTGCATATAGGCCGCCCCTGGGCGCCGCTGGAGACCTATGACCTGATCGTAACCACGCCCCAGTATTTTTTACCCCAACGAAACAATATTCTTCACAACCGTTTACCCCTGCACCGGCTTTTACCCTATGAACTGGAACCGGCTGCGGGATCTCTGTTGCCCGCGCTGGAAGGCCTGCCGCGGCCCTGGATTGCCCTGCTGGTGGGGGGCAATAGCGGCAAGTTTGTTTTCACCGTGGCCAAAGGCAAGCGCTTGGCACAACTGGCGAGCAGCCTGGCCGGGTACAATGGCGGTTCGCTGCTACTGACTGATGGGCCGCGCACCCCAAAATCCACCGCTGACGCCCTGGAGTCCAGCTTGCAGGTCCCCCACTGCAGCTTTCGTTGGGGGCGCGGTACAGATAACCCCTACCGGGGCATACTCGCACTGGCAGATGCCTTCGTGGTTACCGGCGACTCGATGTCCATGCTGAGCGAGGCGCGGGCGATGGGCAAAGCCCTGTATATTTTCGATATGGGCGACGGCAGCAAGTCGTGGTGGAAGCTAAGTCATAACTATCGTTACAAACCCTTGAGCCATCGCCTGGGAATGGGGCTTGGGTCGGAGCGAATGCGGCGGGATGTGGGTAAGATTCAGCAGGCGCTGATAGATAGCGGTGATGCAGTCTGGTTAGATGAGTCCAGCGCGGAAGGCGAATTAATATCCTCCCCCGGTCAGTCGGATGCCGGCCTCAATGAGGAGTTGAAGGTGACCACTGAGGCGGTCAGGCTGCTGCTGCTGCCACGCTGAGCGGATGCAAGTGCCCCGGCGGCAAATCCGCTGTTAATTCCAGCATCTCAAAGGCGTCGTGGCGCACATGATTTTGTGCCATTTCGTGGCGCAGGAATTGTTCGCTAATCTTGCCTTCGCTGACGCATTCCTTGAGCAGACCGAAGAAGAAATTTTCCTGGTTCCTGTCCGGATGCTGTTTGTAGTTACCGAGGAACGCGTATTCACCAAACAGCTTGCGGCGGGCGCGCATAATCCATGCCACCGGTGGGAACAATCGAAAGCGCTCTGCCGGGCGCCAGTCGGTGGGCAGACCGGTTTTCCAGGGCTGGGTCTTGCGCTTGGTGGTGTGCAGCATTTTGGTAGTCAGGGTGAACTTGTCGAAATCGTTCCACTCCTTTTCGAAGAAGTCGATGGTATCCCGTTCCTCTTCTCGCAGGCAGATCCATGGCTGGTAGTCCTGGCTGAAGTCGAACATGGCCTCGAACTTCGCCTGCGCATCCCAGTGCGCCAATTTTGCACAGTCCAGTAGCATCACACTGCTGGCCATGCAACGATCAACCAGGCCTTTGGGGCCGGAGCGCATACGGCACATAATGGACTTGCCCTGCATGTCGCGGTCCAGTAATTCCCAGACATCGGCGGCGGCAAAAATATCAGGATCGATTACCAGGGCCCGCCCCTCGTAACCCATAAGCCCGGGTGGCATAAACCGGGTGGGAGTGAAGGACTGCAAGTCATCGTTCAACCATACTCGCTTCACCCCGTCGCGCAGGTACTCGTCGCCCTCGTGCTGCGCAAAAAACGGATAGTCCCGGCTGTCCATGATCTGCACATCGAACTGGTCATTGTTGCTGGAATAACGGCGCAATGCATGCTCAGCGACAATGGCGCCGGTGATCTGCTTGTGGTTGGTCTGGATAAATACGCAGGCTTTCATGGTGTCGCTGAGTGGCTTTGATTCGCCGGCAACTATAAATCAAAGAGCGGGCTATTGCCATTGGTGGAGTCTGCCTCTCAGCGTGAATAATACTTCAGGCTGCGTCCGGTAAGGATCGTGAACAGGACCCCGACGGCCCTCGCCATGCGCGCGAGGTTGTGCATGAAAATCCCCCGGGAAAATACAGAAAAAGGCATTAATAACAAAGAGATACATAATTTTGAGAGCGCGACTACCAGCAGTCGCGAGAGCTGCGAGTGGCCGCCGTGAGCGCGTGCCATGTTGACTTGCGAGCAGCCACTCTTGAAGCCCCGCGTGAGCAGGCCGCGCGCGGTGTAGCGCTCCGGCTCATGAATTCGTTTGATCACCGACATATCGGCGGATGCCAGAATGGCACCCAGAGCCTGGGCACGAATGAAGAAGTCTTTGTCCTCACCGCCACTATTGCAAAAGTCGTGCGAAAAGACATCTCCCTCTGCGGCCGTCCGTTGCAGAATAGCCCTCCCGATCAGCACATTGCAGGTCGAAGCACAGCCGGGAAGTCCGTAGCGGTGGTTCTTGATTTTCTGCCTGGCTTTGACCGGAGAGCGAGAAACGCCTGAATCCCGCGCCCACTGCGGAATCTCCGTGTCCAGAGTCCAGGTGCCGAATACCAGGTCAGCCCCGGTTATGGCCTGTCGGTCCAGCAGTTGTATCAGCCAATCGGATTGGGGCTGGTCATCGTCGTCGATGAAAGCGATGTACTCGGCGCCGCGCTCCAGTGCCACAGCAACTGCACGATTGCGTGCAAAAGTAATACCGGCTTCAGGCTCCGTCGTATAGTGAATCGGGATTGGTAACCTGGCTGCTGCGCGTCGACAGATGGCCTGGGTTTCCGGGTTGGGATTGTTGTCGATAATAAGCAACTCCACCGACTGGGGATTGTATCCGCTGAGATCGATATCCTGCACCGCTACCAACAACCGGGTCAGGTACTGGGGACGACTGTGAGTGCAGACGCAGATGGCGGTGCGTTGCTCGATGATGTTGTTAGCGGTCATGATGGCTTGTCACTTGAATATTCCGCGTCGATAGAGTTGCCAGAAAAATTTCCACATATAAATTAATGGTAGTCGCCTGACCTGCTCGGGTATTGCTACAGTCTGTCCCGAATGGCGTTCCAGCTTCCAGGCAATATAGTCCAGCCCTCCCTCGAAGGTGAACAGCGCTTTTAGGAGTCGCAGTATCGATAGCATTTTCCCCTGGATACGTCGCAACAGCCAGGCGAAGCCGGCAGTTCTACGGGTAAATTCGGGCACCTGGCAGTGGTAATGAAGTTCATGGTTTTCATCATACACGCTCAGCGGGAAGGCGAGCGAATCCAGTTGTTGACGGGTTACCGCAGCATAGAATTGCGCCGCACTGTGTGCAAGTTCCGCTGCGCGACCACTGCGCTCTGTGCGCAATTCGGTGTTATAGCTGAGTCCCAGGGCCTGCTCCCACAGCTGTACCAGCGTGCCGCTCTCCGGCAGCGCGGGCAGGCTACGCAGCAGCAGTGTGTGTACGGCCCCCAGCAAACACTCTTCCAACTCCTGGTGAATATGTGGGTTGCGGCTGTAA
>SMVA01303552.1_pt1 | contig 15109 bp, 16 predicted proteins | sample 2456451 | NCBI WGS metagenome assembly SMVA01 (sample SAMN11095933, study PRJNA526329) | marine sediment metagenome | biome: Marine sediment; feature: Surficial sediment; material: Deep marine sediment; isolation source: Hadal surficial sediment | place: Pacific Ocean | collected 2014-05 | depth...
TCGGAAGTACTGATGGCGCTGTTGTATGTGGTGTCGTTGCCTTTAGCCGCGAGCGCCGGAGCGGGAGAGGGCGAGAGGGCGCGCGATGACGGCGTTGCGCTTGATTCGGGTGCTCGACGTACCTAGCGCCCGACTCGGCGCGCGCCTTGTCCTCCCATGCCCTTGCGCCCCCTCGCGCTCGCTACAAGTGTCAAGCTATTCCTGGGACAGCACACTACGTGGAAGCTTCGCCTTCGAGGCCGAGCGCCTTGGCGATGCCCTGTAGCGCCGTTAACACGTTCTCCACGTGGTCGCGCAGGGGTAGTTGGATCTCGTCTGCGGCGGCGCGCAGGTGGTCGCGGTCGATGGCACGGCAAAAGGCCTTGTCCTTCAGCTTCTTGGTGATCGACTTCACCGGCAGATCGAGCAAGCTCTTCGACGGCCGCACCAAGGCGCAGGCGACGATGAAGCCGGTGAGTTCGTCGACAGCGTAGAGCGACCTCGCCATCTGCGTCGTGCGCGGCACGCCGGTGTGATCCGAGTGCCCCAGTATTGCCTCGACGATCTCCCCGGGATATTCGAGAGAACGCAGGATCTCGGCGCCCGCGAAGGGGTGCTCCTCGAGGGAAGGGTGCTCCTCGTAATCGAAGTCGTGCAGCAGCCCCGTGACAGCCCAGGCGTGCGTGTCGCCGTCGTACTTGGCGGCGTAGAACCGCATGGCGGCCTCGACGCAGAGGGCGTGCTTTACCAGATTGGGGCTCTTGGTGTGCTCGGTGAGCAGAGCGTACGCCTGCTCGCGCGTAGGCGTCACAGCGGGACTCCGGTCGGGCGGCGCAGGGTTGTATCGGGGGCTACGAGCCGCTGCCGAGGAGCGCTCCGGCAGGATTCTCGAGGCTGATCACCACGGCACCGTTGCTCGACAAGATCGACGCGCCGTCGATGAGCGCCTGGATGTTGCCGTCGGCTTCGAGTTGCCGCAGCTCGGCGGGCGTCATGCCGCGGATTCCGCCGCGCACCACCACGCACTGACCCTCGAGACGGTCGAGCCCCCAGCGCCACTCGGAAAGGAGGCGCTGGTTGTAGAACACATGGGCGCGGCGACCTTCGGCGTCTTCGACGATGAAGAACGGCGTCAGGGCTTCCTGCTCCCAGCCCACCAGGCGCACGCCATGAAGGTCAACGTGTCCACCGGCCAGCCGGTTTGCGGTTTGGATGTAGACCGTGTCGTCAGCCAGTTCCTCGAGGGTGTGCAACTCTCCTGCCGCCTGTATGCCGGTTGCCAGGCGGAACTCGCCGACCTCGATATAGGGGACCGTGATGGCGTTGTCGTTGGCAATGATCTTGATGAACTCGAGCGCATCGAGCTCTTCCTTGCTGAAGCGCTCTTCCTGATCCGACTCCAGCGTTGGCTCGAGGGGAACCCAACCGAGTTCGGTCTCGGACAGGCCGAACACTTGCAAGGAGACCTGCTGACCTTCGCTGAGCTCGAGCAGGTCCATGTTGTCGCCGGCGACGAGCAGATCGGACAGCGATACGTCTTGCTCGGTGCCGAGTGTCGGAACCTCACAAGCACCGCCCGCCGCCGCATTGATGGAGTTGGGGTCGTCGGTAAACGTGATCGAGTCCGTATCGATGTGCTTGACCGTCAGCCCTTCGATGACCACCTCGATGCTGGAGGGCGGGGCGCCGAGGGTGCGCAACATCGGGGCGCGTGGGTGGGTCGGGTTGCTCATGTACTCCTGCAGGGTCATCACCTGCGGGTCTTGCTTGAGATAGTAGTTCTGCCAATACGGAATCATCATTACGTAGTAGGCAAAACCCGAAGCGAGGATCAGCAGGGCCCAATTCAGCGGGTCCTTGATGACAGCTCCGATTCCCGGTTTTCTTTTATCGTCCGACATTGGTGGTTCCTCACTCCCTAATCACGCACATAAGCCCCTGAGCGGGGGGATTATAGCCGCATCCAAGGAAAGCTGTCGAGCACACCGGCCGCAGGCTTTGACCGCGGGTGGCTCAAGTCGAAATCGTTTCAGCGAAGCGGTCCAGGTCGGCACGATGGCCGAGTACAATGAGCATTGAACCTGATTCAATAGTGTCCGTTGGGGCGGGGTTTAATGCAACCGTTCCGTCCGCATCAACGCGGCCGACGACGAGCAATTCGAAGCGCCTCCGGATGTCCGATTCGCCGATGTAGAAGCTGTCGGAGAGTGACCAGCCTTCAATCTGGTTGTATGCCAGAGTGCCGGCAACGATGGCCAGCAAGAACATAGCGAGTGCCAAACGCAGCATTCCGCCGGCAGTGCCGCTGGTCTCCCTCACGCGCCCACGTTGTCAATCATCCGCCTTCCGGGCAGCCCGTCACCCGCTGAGATCGGGATCGTCGTGCAAGGTGGCGAACCGCAACACCTCGTAGCTTCGCGTCCCGCGCGGTGTGTCAACCTCGACCTCGTCGCCTTCCATGCGGCCCATGAGGGCCTTGCCGATGGGTGACGATATGGAGATCTTGCCGTTCCGCGGATCCGACTCGTCGGAATTTACCAACAAATACCCGATCTCCTCGCCGCTCTCCAGGTCGAGTAGCTCCACGCGGGACCAGAAGCCGATGGAGTCACGCGCAATCATGCGCTCGTTGATGTTGGCGAGCGACAGTCGCTTGTCGAATAGCTTTGCCAGCTTTGCCTGCACGAGCTCCTTGCGCTGCTTCGCTGCCTCGTACTCGGCGTTCTCGCTGAGGTCCCCGTGCGCCGCCGCCTCGGCGAGTTGACGAGGCAACTCCACCTTCAGCTCGCGTCGCAGCGGCTCAATCTCTTCTTCCAGCTTCTTCAGCAACTTGTCACGAAGTGCCATTAGAAAACTCTAGCGGCAGCAATGCCCCTGCCAAATGGTTTGGGCTGCGTACGACCCGTGCCAGGCCGATGCGCGCCGCGGTCAACTCGGGGTCGATGTCCAGCGCCTGGCGATAGGCGGTTTCCGCATCAGCCAAGCGGTCGAGGAACTCAAGGGATAGGCCGAGGTTATACCAAGCGCCGGCGTCCCGGGCGCGCTGGCGCAGCACGCGCCGAAAGAAGTCGGCGGCCTCGGCGTAGTTCTCCAGAAACAAGGAAGCGGTGCCGCGCGTGGCGATGGCGTCCAGATCTCCCGGGTCGGACTCGATGAGCCCATCGAGGAGGCCGACAGCCTGCCGCGGCGAGCCACTGGCGATCAGTACGCGTGCCAGGTTGTACTCGGCGTAGTGGTAATCGTCCTTGAGTTCGAGGGCCTTACGAAACGCGGCTTCAGCCGCGTCCAGGTCCCCGGCCCTGTAGTCGTTGATGCCGCGGTTGGTCCAATACTCGGGGTCGTCCGGTCGGGGAGAGCCGATGGTGATGCTCTGCGCGCCTTGTTCAACGCGCGGGTCGTCGCGACGCTCGTAGGTGCCAGGCGATGCGTTGAAATAGTACGCCACCGGTTTCCCTAACGGGCCTCCATCGGTCGAGGTGACGAACACCTCGGTCAGGTAGAGGGTGTAGCCGCCATCCCATGCGAGTCCGATGCCGACGTCTGTGAAGGCAGGGTCGAGACGGTTGCGCCGGTGCCCTTCGCTGGCCAACAGGGACTCGTGCAAGTGCTCGACGGAGCGGTTGCGTGCGACGTTCTCCGCCAGACGCGGGACATGGGGAAACGAGATGCGCACGCGACGCTCGGTAGAGAGTCCGAACTCCGATGAGTGATGGGTCACACGGCCGCCGGCGACCTGTTCTTGGCTGTGGTGGTAGGCGAGCAAGGAAAGGGTCGGGTCCAGCCGCAAGCGGTCCAGGCCGGCTTCGATGCGACTGGCATTGAGTAGGTGTAGTGCTTCGGTCGCCAGCGCATGCAGGTCCGGTGCCGCCTGCTGCGGGTGCGCCGGCAGCGCCCCGGCCGCGGCAGCGACCAGCAGAACGCGTACCATCGTCAGCGCGTGCCGTCGAGCTCGCGTGGTCGCGATGCACTGCCAAGCTCGGGCTCGCCGCACCTTCATGACAGAAGGATCGCGACGGTGCCGCAAGCCAAGTTGAACTGCATCGACAGGCTGGCGAACTGGTGTAGACGGTGGAAGTCAGCCTGCTCGTCGTCGCTCCGGTGGCTCTCCGGGCGCGACGCAAGCCGCCGCATGCGGGGTGAGACCACCGTCATGTTGAAGAGCGCGGAAAGGCTCATCAATGCGATACAGACGTACTGCACCGCGTACCACGGGGACCAGCGGCCAAACCATTGCGCCATGAGCACGCTGGTGACGACGAGGGCGAAGATGCATGCGGCGACGATGGCGTCGAAGCGCTGCAACGACCGTCCAACGATGCGACCGGCCAACTTGCGGTCGGGGCATTCGCGAAACGCCACCGGTGCAACGACCGCACCGATGGCGACCATTCCCCCGACCCACAGCACCAGCGCCATGGTGTGGAAGAAGTGCAGGGCCAGGAAGGTCCAATTGGGCATTGTGTTCTGTTGTGGGGGGACTGGGAGCGACCTCAGCGCCGCGCCCCGGGGCCGGTACCGTAGTATCCGGGGCGCGCCTGCACGCCGCCGGCGCCGTTCTTGAGACGTACCTCCAGCCCGCGCCATTCCCCGTTCCACTGTTGATTGGTGGGCGAGTAGGACAACGAGTACTGGCTTTCGAGCTCCGCGGCGATCTCCGCGTAGACCTCCTCGAGTTCCTCGAGGCGCAGCGGGAAGTACGCCGATCCGCCGGTGACTTCGGCGAGCGCACGCAGGTTCTCGACGCTCTTGCGCACCACATCATTGGCATCGCCCAGCTCGGTGGCGTCGTGCATGAGCTGCAATCCGATGGTGTAGAGGAGCACGTCGGACTGGCGGGTGTATTCCATGACGTCCTCGAAGTCGAATCGGCTCTCCACGTCGAGGCCGTCAGAAAGCACGATGAGCGCCCGTCGCCCGCTCCGCAAGTTGACCTTGCGCAGCGATTCGACGATGGCATCGTAGAGCGCCGTCGCCCCATCCGGAGTGGTCGCCTCGATGGCCTGGCGCAGCGCCGGTATGTCATTGGTGAAGTCGGAATACAGATAGAGGCGCGCGTTGAAGCCCAACACCATGGCGCGGTCGTTGCCGCGCAGCAGCGCGTCGACCAGCCGGTTGGCGCCGGCCCGCGCGCTGGCGATGCCACCGCCGATCATGCTGCTGCTGGTATCGAGCAGCAGCGCCGCGGAGACCGCGGTGTCCTTACCTTTGGCGAAGTCCAGCAGCTCCTGTTCAACGCCGTCCTCGAGCACGACGAAGTCTTGGAGGGTGAGGTCCTCGATGAAGCCGCCCTCCGGTTGCCGCACGGTGACGTTCAACGTGACGAGATCGACACTGGCCCCGAAACCGAGAAACCCGCGTTGCAGCACCCGCGTGTCGGTAGCGATTTCACCATCGGTGCCCACGGCGAGGGCGTGCAGCAGGTAGATGTTTTGATCCTCGGTGGCGACGAATGTCGCTCGGGCACCGTTTCCCGCCCCGCGGCCGATGAGCTCGTCGTTGACGTAGAGCTCGAGCAGGCGTGCTTCCGGCCCGTCCACCGCCACCGTGAAGTTCATCTCCCCGAGCGGTGTGGCGTTGGCCGTCGGGCTCACGATGCGCACACCGAAATCGGCCTCCGGCTCCACCGGGGGGGGCTCGGCGCCGCTCTCGACGATCCCTTGATTTGTCACCTCGGGCGGGGTGGTGGGGCCGGTTGGGGCCACCTCGAAGGTCTGCTCACCGCCGCCGACTATGGTGAGTTCCGCCGCTGAGGAGATTTCTTGAACCGCCTCGAGTCGTTCCAGGGGTGATCCATCGGGCCCGGTGGTGGGCGCCGGCTGCCGGCGGATGATGTACGAATTGAGCAGGTCGGCGGGATCGCGCAACAGACGCTCGGTGAGGTTCTCCGGGTTTTCGGCTTGCCAGTAGCGCGCCTGGATGCGCGCCCTGCCGGTTCCGCGGCGCGGGTACTCGACGAAATCACGCACCACCACGGTTTCTCCGGCTGGCAACAACACGAAGATGCGCCGCTGCCTACGGTTCGCGGGGCGGTCGACCCACTGGGCGCTCACCAGCAGGCCCAGGCCCAGGGGCTCGTCGCCGAGATTGCGTAGGGTGACGGAAAAATTCTCCGCGCGCTTGCGCCCCACCTGCTGGATGCTGCCATCGAAGTGCAGCTCGCCGATCTCCACCAGCTCGTCCAAGGGAAAAAACTCGCGGATGCGATCGGCGTTGCCGAAGCCGAAGCGATTATTGCTGCGGTTGATGTCGGGCAGCAGGCCGTCGGGGTCGAGGCGAACGTCTACCGGGGGTGCCGAAATAGCTACCTCCCAGTCTTCGGTAGTGGTGCTGGTGGGGATGTCCGCGTACACCACTTCACCGTTTGCCAGTCGCACCTCCACCTGGCTCCAGGTGGGCACGTTGCCGGCCCGCGAAACCCGGCCACGAATGAGGGTGCCGTCGTTGACCACGGTGACGTTGGTGAGGGCGAGGTCGACCTTCGCCAGCGGGTCGAGCCAGGCGTCGAGTAGAGCCTGTGGCGGTGGCTCTAGCCCGTCCGGCAGGTTGCCCACCGCGGTCTCCTGGATCCCCGCGGCGGCCGGGGCGTTGGCAGCGAGGATGAGCAGGTTGGCCACCGCCGCTTCGCCGTACAGCGCCTCCAACAGGCGGAAGGTGGCGAGCGACTTGCCGCGTGCCGCATCGCCGACTGCCAGGCGGCCTTCTCCGGTGAGCGGAATCGGTCGGTTGGTACGCGCGGCGCGATGATAGACACCGGCGAGGTTGTAGAGAATCGGCGTGGTGGAGCGCTCGCGCCGCGCCAGCAGCTCCGTCATGTAGAGCGCCGCGCCATCGATCCACCAGGCGTTCGGATCGTCGGCTCGGGTGAAGTAGAGGCGCGCCACCGAGTAGGCGGTAATCCACCGTGCGTAGCCCTGCGCGAAGGCGACGCCGAGATCCTCGGCAAGGATGCCGAACGGGTCGTTGAAGGTCAGGGTGACGCCGTCAAGGCCCCGCTCCAGAGAAACGCTGGCGTCGATTTCGGTTGCCTTCATCGGGTCCGGTATCCAGCGCAACGTTCCGGCGGGCGGCGGCGCCCCGAGGATCTCTTGGTAGGCCTGCGCGGCGGCGTCGGCCGAGCCCGCCAGGCGGCGCGCCCACTGCCCGCGCCCGGCCGGAGCAACGACGGCGATCGGCGCGCTGGCGAGCTGTAGGCGTTCGGTCTCCTGGGCAACATGCGGCGGCGCCGCACGCCAACCGCTGCCGACTGCCGGAACCGCGCTCAGAAGGATTGCGAGGCAGCACGCGATACGCCGGAAAACCGTGCTCCGCAGTGAAACGCCCATACCCCGAGTATAGCATCGGCAGAGGCGGCGCTGTGCTTGAGAGGTCCCCTACCCCATGCTAGGATATTTACTTTGGAATCTTCATAACTCCTTTATTATCAATAGATTATAGAGAGACACGCAATCTTCGCGGGGAGCCTGTCAGCTTCCTGAGGCTTCCCCCACAGAGACCCCTTCCATGTCCAGCGAGCGCTTCGAGGTGGTCATCGTCGGCGCCGGCTTGTCGGGAATTGCCGCCGCCTTGACGCTGGCAAGAGCGGAGGTCGAGGTGCTGGTCATCGAACGCGGTGACTTTCCCGGCGCCAAGAACCTGTTCGGCGGCATCCTCTACAGCGGTGTGCTGGCGGAGCTCATTCCGGAGTTCTGGAAGGCAGCTCCGATCGAGCGCCACATCGTCAACCGACGATGGGTGACGCTCAACGAGGAAACGCAGGTGGCGCTCGATCTCAAGAGCGCCAAATTTGACGTGCCCCCGTTCAACAACACCTTTACGGCGCTGCGCTCCAAGTTCGATCGCTGGTTCGCTGCACAGGCGGAGGCCGCTGGTGCTTTCATCATCAACGAAACCACCGTCGAGGAGCTCATTATCGAGAACGGCAACGTTGTCGGCGTACGCACCGGCCGCGACGACGGTGACGTGCTCGCCGACTGCGTCATCCTGGCCGAGGGTGCCAACGCGCTGATCGGCGAGGCCGCCGGCCTGCGCCCGCCGATGAGTCCCACCAACCGCGTAAACGCAGTCAAGGAGGTGCTCGCGCTGCCGCCGGAGATCATCGAGGATCGCTTCCATCTGGAGGGCAACCAGGGTGCCGCCATCGAGTACTTCGGTGGTGCCGTCAAGGGAATGGTGGGCTCGGCCTTCATCTACACCAACAAGGACAGCATCTCGGTGGGTGTCGGATGCTTGATCGAGGACCTGCTCAACACCAAGACGGCGCTCTACGAGCTGCTCGACGACTTCAAGGCGCATCCCGCAGTGGCACCGTTGTTGCGCGGCGGCGAAACGGTCGAGTACTCCACCAAGATGATCCCGGAGGACTCCTACGACGACCTCAGCGACCTTTATGCCGCCGGCATCATGTTGGTCGGAGACTGCGCCGGACTGGTCAACCCGTCGATTCATCACGAGGGCACCAATCTGGCGATGGCCTCCGGGGTGTTTGCCGCCGAAGCGTTCCTCGAGGCGCGCGAAAAGAAGGACTTCTCGCGCCGCGGCCTGGCATCGTATCGTCGCCGCCTCGATGACTCGTGGGTAATGAAGGATCTGGCGCACTACCGCGATGCGGTGCACTTCCTGCGCACCAATCGGGAGTTTGTCGATGACTATCAGCGCCTCGCCGTAGAGCTCGTGCGCGACTATTTCACCGTCGACGACACCCCCAAGGCCGAGGTCCGCAAGCGACTCATCCGCAGGGTACGCGATGAGGTAGCCTTCCTACGGCTGGCGCGCCAGATGTGGCGTGCCCGCAAGACGCTGATGTGAGAGAAACCGGTGCCGAGATGGCGATCGACGTGAAGGAGTACCTCAGGCCGCACGTAGGGTTGTCGTTGGCGGAGCGCCTCGACCTGGTGCGCCGCCGTTTCGCGGACGAGAGTCACATCGAGGTCGACCAAGAGGCGTTCCGGTCCGACCCAGATCGCGCCGTCCTGTTCATTTGCCCGGCGCAAGTGTTCAAGCTCAGCGAGGACGGCGCCACCTGCATCGTGAACTACGAAGACTGCCTCGAGTGCGGCACCTGCCAGGTGGCGCGCCGCTACACCACCTGGCGCAACCCGAAAGGCGGGTATGGCGTCACCTACCGCTACGGGTGAGCGGGCGCTAGGGCTCCCTCTCTCGATCGCGCGTTTCTCGGTACCTGACAAGCTCAGCCGCGGCGGATGAAGACTCGGTAGGCGGTGTCTTCTTTGATGATCCCGAGGTATTGGTTGCCGGTGCTCATGCACCAAGCAGGGATGTCGATCTCCACCCCGGCGTCGTCGGCTAGCAGCATGAGTACCTCCCCGCGCGCCATCGTGGCGGCCCGTTTCTGCGTGCGGATGACGGGCTCCGGACAAAAGGTACGCAAGGCGTCGACTTCGACATCAGCGGCGAGCGTGCGCAGGGCACCCTCGTCGAGCTGGCCCCGGGCGCGCCGGCTTGAATCGGAGTCGCCTCGGCGACGACGAGCGGCGGCCAGCCGACCCGTCAAATCCGCATTTCCTCGAGATCGGCGTCGTCCTGCCATGGCCGCACGGTGAGCTGTCCCTCATCGTCGTCAATGCGCCAACGAACCGGTACAGCGTCCTCGTCGCGGCCATCGCTGTAGCGTGCGGTGATCCGACAGGCGGTCTCGAGTTCGCCCGCCGAAGGCGATCCCTCGAGCAGCGTCAGCGGCGACGGAAACTCGTCCACCCAGACCTGAGCGCGACCCTCGATGAAGCGCTCCAGGTAGGCGTTTTCGCCTTCGTCTCGCCCCACCACCACCTTGACGCTGCCGCTGAGGCGGAAGTGGCGGCCGACCTTGAGGAGCATCATGTCATCGGGCGACACGTCCGTGCCGTTATGCGCGAGAAAGTCTTTGAGCTTACGGGCGTAGTTCTTGTCCGGGAGGAAGCAGCAACCTCCAGCGGGCTGCGGATAGTCGGTGATGCCGAACTTCTCGGCGAGCTCCATCTGGCGCTTGCGGGATCGACCGGAGATGTCGTACATCTGATCCCGCTGCACCCAGCCCCGCTCTTCGGGGATCGATTCCGGCAACAACCGGGCGCTCAAGGGACGCAACAGCAGGCGGCCAAGGCCGGAATCTCTGGCAACGTCGTTCAGGGGAGGTCGCCGCTGGCTCATCGGGCGCTGCCCCAACACCTCCCCGGTAAAGACAAAATCGTAGCCACGATCCTCGAGGATCTCTTTGGTCTTCTGCAGCATGAAGATGCGGCAATCGATGCACGGGTTCATCCCGGAGCCGTACCCATATTGCGGGTTGAGCACGACCTTCGGCAGGTACTCGTCCTTGACGTCGATGATCTCGATCGGGACGCTGAGATCGGCGCCGGCGCGCAGCGCCTCATTGCGATACGGCTTGTCCGGATTGCTGCGGTTTCCCAGGACGCGGTGCCGATCGGCGAGGCAGAATCCGGTCGAAAAATGCAAGCCCAGAACTTCGACGCCCTGCTCCTGCATGACGCAGGCAGCAAGGGTGGAATCGAGGCCTCCCGAGAGCAGCCCGAGGGCGCGGATTTGTTTGCTCATGCTTCCAAGATGAACGCTGTGATGACGAAAACCGTGACAGCTTAGATTAGCAGACCGCCGCGTCAGCCAATAGCCAACGCCCCTCCCGCGGGCCCCAGGACCAAGAAGACAAGCCGCGCGCCGCCGTCATCGCGCCCCCTCGCGCTCGCTCCCGGAGGGCCAGTAGGTGGTCTCCAAAAACGGCTGCCACTGCGGGTGCGGTGGCGCCTCTTCCGTTGGTGTCAGTGCCGGGTGCCAGCGGGGTCGCGCCGGCCGTCGCTGCGGGAACATGCCGATCTCCTCCGGCAGGCGGTTGGCCTTGCGGCGGTTGCACGGAATGCACGCGACGACGACGTTTTCCCAGGTCGAGCCACCACCCCGCGAGCGCGGCACGAGATGATCGATGTTGAGCTCGGACTTCTTTCCGTGGTGGCCGCAGTACTGGCAGCGATAACGATCGCGCAAGTAGATGTTGGCGCGGGTGAACTTTACCCGGGACCGCGGCACACCACCGAACTGCAGCAGTTGGACGACCCGTGGGACCACGAACCGTCCGCTTACACCCTGCACATAGCTCTCGGAATCATCCGATGAGCCGTTGGGGCGAATGACCCAGGCATCCCAGTCGTAGGTGGCGTAGTCGCCGTCGAGCGCCTTGGCACGTCCCGCGTAGAGCAGACAAACGGCGCCGCGAGCGGTGGTGATGTGAACCGCTTGCCAGAGACGATTCAGAACGAGAACCTTTCCACCGAGCATGACACCCCTGAGCCTGTTCAGCCTCCCAGCACCACCCCATCGACAGTACCCCGAAACTCTCAACCGGTCGAGAAGCGAGCGCTAGCGCTCGCTTTCTACGCAGTTCCGGCGTGGGCAGTCAGCGTAGGGCGCGGTGGCGCTGGAGAATGCTGCGAACGCGATCGAGGGGTAGGGCCTCGACGCGGGTGCCTCGGTAGCCTTCCGTCGTCTGCGCCATGAACAGGCTGTTGTAGATCGCCTCTTCGGTTGCCTCGAGGGCCCCCTGAAACAACGGCGATAGCGCGCTGCCCGATAGGGTTCGTACGACACTCTGGTTGGTGGCGTCGGCGCCGCTGCGCAACGCCTCATGCGTCGAGAACGCGATGACGTAGTCACCGCTTCCGTTGCTGAAGTTCGACCCGGTTCGCGCCATACCCATCAGGGCCCGCAACGCCAGCCGCTCCAGGGCGCGGTGGTCGAGCGGCGCGTCGGTGGCGACAACGATCATGCACGAACCATCCCCGGGGGCGTCGCCCGGCTCGGCGAGGCCGGAAGCGGCCACGTCCCCGGTCGCCCCGCCGCGTGCAGCGTGGATCTCCCCGCCATTCACTGGCGCGGCGAGCTCCTCCCCTACCGGAACCCCGGCGATGCGCAAGCTACGCCTGCCTCCATAGTTGGTTTGCACCAGCACGCCGACGGTCCAGCCGCTGGAGCCCCCTGCCACCCGCCGCGATGCGGTGCCGATACCCCCCTTGAACCCGAAGGCCACCGTTCCCGTACCGGCACCCACGGCACCCTCGGGAACCGGTCCGTCCGAGGCCGAGCGGATGGCGTCGAAGACGTGCTCGGGGCGGATGGGACGCGCCCGGATGTCGCTGAGGCGGCCATCGTTGGTCTCGCCAACAACCGGGTTGATCGAACGTACGTCCTCGTTACCCGGGAGGTCGAGCATGTACGTGATCAGGGCATCGGCGACGCGGGGCACAGAAAGCGTTCCGGTCAGCAAGATGGGGGTCTCCAGGGTGCCGAGTTCCTGCACCTGGCTCAGACCCGCGAGTTTGCCAAAGCCATTGCCCACCACGATGGCGGCGGGGACCTTTTCGCGGAACAGGTTCCCGCCATGGGGGACAATGGCGGTCACGCCGGTGCGAAACCTGTCACCCTCGTGCACGGTGGTGTGCCCGACAAGCACGCCGGCGACATCGGTGATGGCGTTCAGTGCGCCGGGACTCAGAGTCCCTGCCACCACCCCCATGTCGCGTGCCCGCATTCTTGCGTCCACCTGGCGCGGCGCGCGGTGGGAGGACGCCGCCGCCCCGGGCGTCGCCGACGCCATCGGGACGGCAACGGTGAAAATAGTCGCCGCGAGCAGGCCACGGTAAGCGCGCTGCGGGCCGAGCCTACCAGCACGGGCACGGAGCCTCATCATCGATCCTCCAAAGGGGACGTGTCGATTGTCGGCGCGCCGACAACGCCGGGTGCCCCGGCGTGCCTCAGGCCGAGGGGGGGGTGTCCAGCTCCTTGATCGCTTCGCGGAGCGTCTGCTTGATCTCCGAGACGGTGATCTCCGCGCGCTTCAGGTACAGGGTCAACGTGATGCCGGTGCCCGATCGATAGGTTATCCGCCGCCCCTGCTCGGGAGCGGGCCGCGTTTCACCAGCAGCCTTCTCGTCGGTCTTGTCCTCGTCCTCCGTAGCGCGCCGCAGCGCGCGAAGCTGATCGCGTGTCAGGCCCTCTTCAACGATGCGCTCCACCAGGGCCGCCTGCCGATCGCCATCCTCGGTCCGGGCGACCTCCAGCAGAATGGATTTGGTGGTGACGCCAGCTTCGTCGAGGCGGGAACGCAGTTCGGCGGGGATGTCGCCAATCGACAGCGATTCGGTGACGCTGGTGCGCGACTTGCCGATCTTCTTGGCAACGTCTTCGTGGGTGTAGTCGAAGCGGTCGACGAGGGCCCGCAGCCCTTCGGCCTCCTCGAAGGGGGAGAGGTCCTGCCGTTGGAGGTTCTCGATCAGGGCGATCGACAAGACCTCGGCCTCGTCGACATCGAGCACGATACACGGCAGTTCCTCAAGGCCCGCTTTCACCCCGGCACGGTAGCGCCGTTCGCCGGAAATAATCTGAAACCCCTGCGGGTCATGGCGTACCAGCAGCGGCTCGAGGATGCCAACCTCCATGATCGAGGCCGCTAGTTCGTCGATGGCGTCAAACGCTTGCCGGGGTTGTTGGGGGTTCGGAATGAGCGCGTCGACGGCAATGTTCTGGCCTATACCCTCGGACTGGCGTACCGCCAGCTGCTCCACGAAGTGCTGATCGTGGCGCATCCGAGCGGTCGATGGCAGTCCTCGTTGTTTAGGCACGCTGCATCACCTCCTCCCCCAATTGGGCGTACTGCTTTGCCCCACTCGAGCCCGGGGCATGGCTGAAGATGGATTCCTTGTACGCCGGACTTTCCTCCAGGCGAACGCTTCGGGAGATCATCGTTTCGAAGACCTTGTCGCCGAATACGTTGCGCACCTGGGCGACCACATCCCGACCCAGGATGGTGCGGTGATCGTGAAGCGTGATCAGCACGCCGAGCAACTCGAGCTTGGGGTTGACGTGCTGACGAATACGATCGACGGTCTCTAGGAGGTCGTCGGTACCCTCGAGAGAAAGATACGACGACTGAATGGGCACCAGCAGGTGGGTGGCGAGCACCAGCGCGCTCACGGTGAGGAGGCCGAGCGTGGGCGGGGTATCGATGACCATGAACTCGTAGTCGGAGACCACCGGAGCCACCGCGTCGCGCAGCCGATAGTGCCCGTCGAACTCGCCGAGCAACTTGCCCTCGAGCTTGGCCAACGAAATCCGCGCCGGCGCGATGTCGAGATGCTTGTCGCCGGTGCCCCGGATGATGTCTGCGATGCCGACCTCCCCCTCGACCAGCACGTCGTAAATGGACCGCTCTACGGTGTCGAGGTCGAGGAACGAGAGGGTGCTGTGCCCTTGCGGGTCCAGGTCGATGAGGAGTGTCCGGTAGCCTTTGAGCGCCAGGGCTGCGGCGAGGTTGATCGACGTCGTGGTCTTCCCAACCCCGCCCTTTTGATTCGTAACCGCCAGGATCATTCGGCTTCCAAATGTACTTCTCGAGACGTGGTGCAGCGGCGCGCGTACACGAGAAGCACGTCCCGGGGGTTCTCCTCGTCCGGCAGGGCGATGCTAGCCGTGCCACGTCGGGGGTGTCAAGCAAAGCGGCTCCAGCCCGGGACTTCTTCAGCATCCTGCTGGAGGACTACATCTCGTATTTCGAGAAGTCGTCGGTGTCTAGGTTCTCGAACCACCGGCGCAAGCGCTCGGAGTCGGAGGGTTCGCCATTTTCGTCGAGGGCACTGGACTGCTCCAGGACCTCCTGTTCGACATAGATCGGTGCCTCGGTGCGCAAGGCGAGCGCGATCGCGTCGCTGGGACGGGCGTCGATCTGCCGGGCCGACCCGTCGACCTGGAGGTGGATCTGCGCGAAATAGGTGTTGTCCTTGAGTTCCGAAACGACGATCTTCTCGACCCTTGCCTGCAGCGACTCGAGCAAGTTGCGCAACAAGTCATGGGTCATGGGCCGGGGCGTCTCGATGTCCTCGATGCGCAAGGCGATGGCGTTGGCCTCGAAGATCCCGACCCAGATGGGAAGCACGCGTTCGTCACTCTCGTCCTGGAGAATGACGATGGGCATATTGGTGACGGGATCTACCATCAGGCCCTTGATTTTCATCTCGACTTGCACGACACCCTCCGTATCAGACCAAGGCTTCGACTATAGGTGCGGCGCGGCGGAGCGTCAAGGACAGAGGCATGATCAGGCCCGGCACACTGTCACCATGGCCCGCCA
>SMVA01381084.1_pt1 | contig 15109 bp, 12 predicted proteins | sample 2456451 | NCBI WGS metagenome assembly SMVA01 (sample SAMN11095933, study PRJNA526329) | marine sediment metagenome | biome: Marine sediment; feature: Surficial sediment; material: Deep marine sediment; isolation source: Hadal surficial sediment | place: Pacific Ocean | collected 2014-05 | depth...
CTTTTGTCGAAATCGGTTTCTATGTCCAGGTAGACTCCGGCGGAATCCGTCAGCCTGTACGCGGTGCCAAACTGAAAAAAAGAATCGCTGCCTTTGATATCCCGGTAATACGCCGCTGCTTTCAGTTCCAGTTTATCCCAGGTATTGCTTCTGATACCGAAGCCGACTTGGTATCCACCGGTGGCTCCAGATCCGCTGAAGCTGTTGTCCACTCGCAAATAGTCTAACTCGGCGAATAATGTTGAAATATTCGAGATGTTCGTCTTGTATCCCAGCCCAAGAATGATGAGGTCCGCATCTGCATTACCGTAGCCTGCATTCATATAAATGCTGTCGGTAATTTCGAAGTTTCCCTTAATTTCGAATCCGTCGAAATCGACAGGAACGCCGAATGAACTGACGTAACCGACTTCGATGAAATTGAATGAGGGCGTTTCCGCCAGCGCTTGCGTTGAGAGCACCGAAACAAGCACAACGGACAGCAGTCTAATTTTCATCTTTGTTTTCCTTATGGAGACGAACTTCAATGACAGACGATTTCTATTGTGCAGGAACAGTAGCTTTCTTCAACTGAACGAAGGCTGAATGAGTTCTGGCGCTGATCAAAATATCGTTACCATGTGGTTTCTCACTTGATCGATGCGCTCATCCTGCCAGAATGCATGAATTCGAAATCATCAAACGAGGCTGATAGACCATGACTGGTGAGTTTCCAGGACCAAAAACAAAAGCCGTACTCAAACGGGGCATTCCACTGTTTCGGAATGGTCTGAAATACGATACCGAAATGCAAAGAGCCGGGCGTCGTGGATTTCGTTCCGTGCGGCAAATTGTCGTCGACAAGGCACTTGGCGATTTCGTCTGGGACATGGACGGCAAACGCTACATCGATTTCCAAAACGGCTGGGCCACCAATCCAATCGGCAACGCCCATCCCGAGATCATTGAAGCCGTTCACCAGGCGCAACAACGTTACGGGTTTCACTACGATCATCCATTGCGTTACGACCTTGCCGAAATGCTCGCGGACATCATGCCGGCGAAAGCACTGCCGAGATTCAACTACGAGGTTTCCGGTTCGGAAGCGGCAGAGGCGGCGGTTCACCTGGCACTGACGCACACGAAGCGTCGCTACATCATCGCGTTCAGTTCCTCTTTTCACGGCGTTAGCATCGGAACTAAATTGCTCAGCAGTCACGGCAGCGAAACACATGATTATCTCGAGGCATGGACTGGCGGCGTCATCAGGGCGCCGTATCCCTACAGCGACGAATTGCCTGCCGGGATGAATAAAGAGCAATACGTCGACTATTGTCTCTGGCATCTCGATAACCATATTCCCAACAGTGTTGTGGCGCGCGACAACATCGCAGCGATCCTGGTCGAACCCGGATTGGCTGAAGGCGGCAACTGGATACCGTCTCCAGAATTTCTGCAGGGTATCCGGGAGATATGCGATCGAAATGACTGGTTAATGATTTCCGATGAGGTCCTGACGGGGCTCGGTCGTACCGGCAAGATGTGGGGCATCGACCACTACGGCGTCGTCCCTGACATCCTGGTTGTCGGAAAAAACCTTTCCGGCGGTATCGAGCCATGTGCCGGAATAGCGGCGCGCGACGACATCCTGGGCGACAACGACGCGTTCCAATCAGGCTCGACCTTTGCCGGAACGCCAGCAGGTTGTGCTGCAGGGATAAAAACGCTGGAAATCTACGAGCGTGATGGAGTCGTGGAGCAAGCGGCACATCTTGGCAATGTGGCGCGAGATATTATGAGTGGCTGGGAGGATTACGGCATTGTTCGCCAGGTTCGTTTGAGCGGTCTGTTGATGGGCGTAAGCTTCGCAAGCCCGGACAATGCCGAAGAAGACGAAAAGGACTGGTGGACAGCGCGTTCGGTGCGGGGAAAAATGCTAGAGAATGGTGTCTGGGCACTCTCGGACCACGAACAAACAATACGCATGTATCCTGCGCTCAACATGGACGAAAAAGTGTTACGCGAGGGGCTGGAGATCATGGAAGCCGCAATACAACACGTCGAATCGCACGGACACATTGAAGGCGACGCCGCAGCCTACCCGACTGGCGTCGCAGGATTCTAATGCACGATCGGCACCCGACGGTCTAACGTGACAGAGCGAGGTCCAACGCGGGTGCTATCCAGCAAATTCGTGCTCGCCGTTATTGTTGGCGGGGTCATTGGTCTCGGCATCTTGCGCGGTCCTGGTGAGATTGCTGCGGTCGTTCCAGACCCGTTTTTCTACCTTGCACTGTGGTTGCTTGGCGGCTTGTTCGTTTTATTGAGCACTGCGGTAACCGCAGAGCTGGTTGGCATGACGCCACGTTCCGGTGGCACTTACTCGCTCATTCGCCGCGCATTCGGGCCCTACCCCGGGTTCGTCATTGGCTGGGTTGACTGGCTGGGTTTCGTTGCAGACATCGCCCTCAAAGCCGTTGTGATACTGGAATTCGCTGTGATTCTATTTCCGGAAGCGACCACATGGCGTATGCCGCTTTCTATCCTCGTGACAACGGTATTCGCCGCCTTGCAACTGCGCGGGATCTCGGTGGGTGCCGTTATTCAGGAGTTTGCGACAGCAGCGATAGGACTGGCCGTCATCGGGCTGGCGTTGGTGCTGCTTTTTGCGGAAGCGCCTGCTATCAGTACCACTGCAGTAACGAACGCGAATGCCGGACTCAACGACTGGAGCCTGGTGATCGCGACAATTATTTTCACTTACGACGGTTGGCTTTACGCGGCTTACTTTAGCGGCGAAATCAAGGGTGGCGCTGGATCGGTAGCGCGCTTATGCATCAAGGGTGTCGTAATCGTAATTGCATTGTATATGTTGCTGAACGTCGCATTGGTGAAGAGCGTCGGATTAGCCGCCCTGGCCGGCAGTAACCTGGCACTGGCACGTGCCCTTGAACTTGCTATCTCACCGGCAGCCGGCATCGTAATTGTCGGAGCCGCTATCCTGATTTTACTGAGTCATCAAAACCTGGCTTATATGGGCGCGCCGCGAATTCTTCAGGCGTTAGCTGAGGATGGCTTTGCGGCAAAGCGTGTAAAAAACGTCGGCAAGGGTGGCAACCCGATATTCGCCGTATTTGTCACGTGGTTGTTCTCGATTGGTCTCATATGGCTCGGTGGGTTTGAGTTCCTGTTGCTTCTAATCATTTTCTTCTTTGTACCTCTTTACCTCGCAATGATTATTGGCGTGCTTATCTTGCGCAAGCGCGAACCCGACTGCGACCGCCCGTACCGTGCATGGGGCCATCCTTACAGTACAATTTTTTGCCTGATCGGATGGACCGTGATCACCTTGTTTCAGGCATTTGTCGAACGGGAGACCGCGTTGTATGCGGTGGCAATGATGCTTGCGTCCTGGCCAGTATACCGGTACCTCACCCGCAAGTGAGCGCAATGTTCCGCACGCAAATCTTGCTTACAGCAGGTCGGTCAGAATCCGATTTGTGTCGTTGAGCCGTGCAGGCAAAGATGTGTCGTCGCGTGCACTCCGCCAGGGTCCTTGGCATTCCTGACCATGTCGATTAACACCAGCTTGGCGAGATTGTTTGCTGCTTTGCCACGCTCGCCCTGGAGAACGGCCATATCTGCCGATGAATCCTCGTAGCCATAAGCCGTCACCAGCAGATCGTCTCCATTAAAATAGTAGGCACCTCGATAGCGCTCGCCATCGAGATGTATTGACACAATTCCATCTGGCAATCTGATCATTGTGAACCAACCATGTTAATTAAAACCAAGCTTCGTTCAGGTAGCTGCTATTAATCCATAGACGGGAGTCATTTGCCGTGGCGGCTGTCACAACCCAGGGTTTGAACAGGATCGTGTTTCGATTTTCCATAACCCCGGTGTTTGAATTACTATGGGAAAATGGTGAAAGAAGTGCACAAGCGGTGCAGATCCGCCCCAGGACGGGGCGCTAACCTGTTGAATTTGTTGATAGTGACGCAGTATGCATCACGATGCTCTTAGACTATTGCCGGGATATGGCCACCTATGTATGCGCTACGCAGGCGAATTCTTAGAAGATAATCCCTTGGTTCGTAACCAAGCACTCTAATTTCGATTATTTACTGAAAAGCAATACTTATACAGAGATTCGATGTCCCATAAAATTCACCAGCAATATTGGTAATGGACTGATTTTCTTACGAATTGATTGAGCTATTGGGACAACATTCGGGCGACTCGAGTTCGCTCGGAGGAATACCAAACGACCCCTGCCTTCGGAGTACGCAAATTGGTTTGTAAGTAACTGAAATTATTGATACTAACTGGCTAGGCGCCCATTGCAAATGCAGCACTTGTCACAACCGTGCGTATCGGCGCGTTCAACTGACCCGGTTTCGGCGCCTATATTCCTGTTTCGCCAATGGAGCGCCAATCTCCGGATTCTCGATTTGATGGAGGTAAAGACTGTGCCAACGTTCCTTTGTCTCACCCATTTTTCGAAAGACTAATTGGCACGGTTCGTCGAGAATATCTTGATCAGGTTCCTTTCTGGGTGGCCGTGATCTGGAGAAAAAGTTGATGGCGTCGCACGACTCACAACAAGGACCGCGTTCAACGAGGACTCGACGGCACTTCTCCCAACGAAAGAAGTGAAAATTCCGATCGAAAGATTGCTCGCCTGAACAATTATCGGTGGGAAATATGCTGCCGAAAATTATTGGCTGCCCGCACTGACTTCAATACCCTCAGATGTGTACGATTGTATTGATTCAGATTATTAGCAATTGTATGTTGCCGAAATTGCAGCAAAGCACTGCGAAAGCAACTAATCTGAAATTGGAGCCGGAGAATGAATTTAGCTAAACGTCGCATTGCTGTTATTGGCGGATCCGGGGCACTCGGTGGAGGGCTCGCGTTTCGATGGGCAGAATGCGGTCATAAAGTGGTGATCGGCTCTCGATCAGAGCAAAAGGCAATCGGTGCAGCAGAAGCCATAAATAGCTCTGTTGGCAGGGATAGTGTGACAGGCGCAAATAATCTTGCGGCGGCAGCAGCAGCCGATATTGTCGTTTTAACCGTCCCGTTTGCTCATCACCGACAGACTTTGAACGAAATCCGGGCCGCAGTACAAGGAAAAATCGTTGTCGATACAACCGTGCCGCTTGTTCCGCCCAAGGTCGCCAGAGTTCAGCTTTCCGACGAATGGCCAATAGCGCGGACGACGCAGCAGACGCTGGGCGAAGGCGTAAGAGTTGTGTCCGCGTTTCACAACGTTGCGGCGGCGCATTTGCGAGATGGCATAGGCGACGACGAAGGAGACGTACTAGTTTTCGGCAACGACAAGGATGCCCGTGAGATCGTCGTCGAACTCGCAGACGCGCTTGGACTGAAAGCGTGGCACGCCGGATCGATCGATAACTCGGTCGTTGGTGAATCGCTAACTTCAGTTCTGATCTTCCTCAACAAGCGCTACAAAATCGATGGCGCGGGCATCCGAATTACTGGCAAAGCCAAATGAAGACACATACCCCGCCAATCTGGGCGATACTTCCGGTCAAATCATTTCGCAACGCCAAGCAAAGACTGAGTAGCGCACTGACACCGAGCGAACGACGAAAATTGATGCACAACAGCCTGTGGGATGTTCTTACAGCTCTGGGACAGAGCTCTCGACTTGCCGGCATCTTGATGGTTAGCCGAGACCCGGACGCTCTCGCAATGGGTCGTGAATTCGGCGTTCGGCTGTCGGCTATTGATGCAGATGCCGGGCAATCGGACGCAATCGACCGTGCCGTTCGATTCTTGCGCTCCGAAGGAGTGACAGCGACTTTGACAATCCCTGCTGATGCTCCGCTCGTTATGGCGCGAGACATCGACTCTGTTTGCGATACTTTAGGAAAGGCGCCGGCAGTTACGATTGTGCCGAACATGGAGGGCACAGGTTCGAATTGTATTGGCGCTTCACCGCCAGACTTGATCCCCTACCAGTTCGGAGATAATTCGTTCGCAATGCACGTGTCGTCCGCGCACAAAGCCTGCGTCGAACCCAGAATCCTGGAACTTCCGCGCCTTGAGTTGGATATAGATACAACAGGCGACATCGCCAGGCTGATGGACTACGAACCCCGCACGGCTACCCAGAAATACATTCTTGAGTCTGGCATTCTTGAAAGATGCATGACCGCCAGGCCTGAAGCACTATTGCCAGTCGCGCGTCAACGGGACGCGCCATTGGGGGCTAGATGACGATGGCTAGTCCGGCTGACCGAAGCGAGCTAACGCTCCCATCGCCACGACGAACTGCGGAAGTCGTAAGTTATTCGCGAAAGGTCTTCGCGCCGATTACGAGACTTTGCCGCGATGTTTGCCATTATTGCACCTTCGCGAAAACGCCCAGTGCTGTAGACAGCGCGTATATGTCACCTGCGGACGTTCTCTCAACGGCTAAGGCTGGCCGCGCGATGGGCTGTAAGGAGATTCTCTTTACATTGGGTGACAAACCCGAGATCCGATATCGTGCGGCTCGCGAAGCATTGGCCGATCTTGGTTTCGCGACGACATTGGAGTACGTGGAACATCTTGCGGAACACGTTTTCAACGAGACGGGACTGCTGCCACATATCAATGCGGGTGTTATGACCCCAGATGAGATGGAACGGTTGAAGCGAGTCTCGATCTCACAAGGCCTCATGCTCGAAAGCACGTCCGAGCGACTCTGCAAACGTGGCGGACCGCACTACGGTTCACCGGACAAGTCACCATTTCTGCGGCTGCAAAATATCCGCACAGCCGGCGAGCTTCAGATTCCGTTCACCACTGGAATTCTGTTCGGGATTGGCGAGACACGCGAGGAACGAGTCGAGTCGCTGCAAGCGATAGCCGAATTGCATTCAGAGTTCGGGCATATCCAGGAAGTCATCATTCAGAATTTCCGAGCAAAGCCCGGCACCAAAATGGCCGCGGCCGCCGAGCCTGACATTGATGAATTGCTTTGGACCATTCGCGTCGCAAGAGATGTGTTTGGATCTGAAATGTCGATCCAGACACCGCCGAACCTCAATCGCGGTCATTTTCGCCGCATCCTCGATGCCGGGATCAATGACTGGGGCGGAATTTCGCCAGTAACACCGGACTACGTCAACCCCGAGGCACCTTGGCCGCAAATTGAAAAGCTTGACGCTGAGACGCGTGCGGCGGGGAAAACACTGGTCGAGCGTCTGGCAGTGTATCCGCAGTACCTGTATCCAGGATCTCGATTTATCGAACCACGCCTGCTCAGCGCTGCGGTGCAGCATATCGACAGCGAGGGATTCGTCCGCAGTGACGACTGGTGCCCTGGCAGTGCCGTAGCGACACCCTACTCCGTACCACGACGAACGACGCTAATACGATCATCAGCGGACAACTCTCTGACGCTTGCGTTGCGTCGCGCACGAAACGGTCTGGCCTTGGAAGAACACGAAGTGGCCAGGCTCTTCGCGACACGAGATGTAGAGTTTGACGAGGTATGTGCAGCCGCAGATGAACTGCGAAAGGAGGTCTCTGGCGATGTGGTGACTTATGTAGTAAATCGAAACATTAACTACACCAACATATGTTACTTCCGTTGCGGATTTTGCGGATTCTCGAAGGGTAAGCACGCTGACAACCTGCGAGGAAAGTCCTACAAGCTCGGTCTTGATGAGATTATCGCTCGCGCGGAGGAGGCGTACGCCAAAGGCGCAACAGAAGTTTGCCTGCAGGGTGGCATACACCCTTCCTACACCGGTAAGACCTACCTCGAGATCTGTCGCGCCATCCAGGCGGCTGTGCCATCCATTCACATTCACGCCTTTTCTCCGCTCGAAATTTGGCAAGGCGCACAGACACTCGGTATCGATGTATCCAGGTTTCTGGAACAACTGCAACGGGCCGGCCTGAGCTCTATGCCCGGGACCGCTGCCGAAATTCTGGACGACGGGGTTCGCGCTAGACTTTGCCCTGACAAAATCAAGACCGATCAATGGCTCGACGTTATTTCGACCGCGCATAGCGTTGGTCTCAAGACGACTTCGACAATAATGTTCGGGCATCTTGACCAACCAATTCATTGGGCAAAGCATCTCCTGCTGCTGCGCACTCTGCAAGAGAAATCGGGTGGTATCACAGAGTTTGTGCCACTCCCTTTTGTCCATTTCCAGACACCGCTGTTTGCGAAAGGATTGGCCCGAAAAGGACCAACATTTAGAGAGTCCATATTGATGCATGCGATTGGGCGTTTGGTGCTTCATCCCTGCATAACGAACATCCAGACCTCGTGGACGAAAATGGGCGCAGAAGGTGCGAAGAGTTGTTTGAACGCAGGCTGCAACGATCTCGGCGGAACGTTGATGAACGAGAGCATCAGCCGAGCGGCCGGTGCCGAGCATGGCCAGGAAATACCGCCGTCGCAGATGATTGAGATCGCGAGGTCCATTGGGCGTCCAGCAGAGCTACGAACAACCTTATATGCCCGACCACACGATTCCACACAAACTGACAACGTGAACGGACCACTGACGACTGCCGCAAGAGCCGGTGGACAATCGGTAACAACTCCAGCGTAATTCGTCATCTGGCTCCGACTGATTCTGGTAGATTAAATTCCTAATGTCCCACGTCAAACACAAGGAGCAACTCTCACTGCTTGCCCTGCAACAATTTCCGTTGGTACAAGATGGAGATGATATTGGGTCGCTCATCGTTGCAGGAATAATGGCAAATGACCTGGCATTTCAAGATGACTTGATCATAGTCATCGCACAAAAGATCGTATCCAAAGCAGAAGGGCGGGCTATACGACTTGATTCTGTGGAACCAGGCAAAGAAGCTCTTCTGCTCGCGAAAAAATCCGGCAAAGACGCACGCCTGGTGGAACTCATTTTGTCAGAATCGAATGAGGTTATCCGCCAGGCCGATAAGCTGATTATCACTGAAAATAAACTCGGCATTATCATGGCCAATGCGGGTATAGATCAGTCCAACGTCGACGCCGGTTTTGCACTCCTCCTCCCGAAAAACCCGGATGACAGTGCGAGAAAAATAGGACAACAGATTGGCGCTGAACTGGGTTTCGACGTTGGCATTGTCATTGCTGACAGTGCCGGGCGGCCCTGGCGCAGGGGTGTGGTAGGAATAGCCATCGGTGTCTATGGCATTCCGGCAGTTCTTGACGTCAGAGGGTCCCTGGACCTGAATGGCCGCGAGCTGGTCGCGACAGAAATCGGCTTCGCGGACGGGATTGCGGCTGCAGCAACGCTGCTCATGGGTCAGGGAAACGAAGGCACCCCGGTCATACTGCTGTCCGGTCTGACTTACGATAAATCATCTTCCGTCGCTACAGACATCCTGCGTGACAAGAACAGCGACCTGTTTCGTTGAGTCCGAAAAAGAAAATAGTCGCACTGTGTGGTGGCGTCGGTGGCGCTAAACTTGCACTCGGACTGGCGCAGCTCGGTCCCGCTTATGACCTCGCGATCATTGCAAATACCGGTGATGACTTCGAACATCTCGGTCTTCGCATCTCGCCGGACATTGACACTATTACGTACACGCTCGCTGGCATCGCTAATGCCGATACGGGATGGGGCCGCGCTGGCGAAACGTGGTCGTTTATGGATACGCTCGCCGAGCTAGGCGGCGAAACCTGGTTCCGTTTGGGAGACAAAGACCTCGCAGTAAACATTCTCAGGACAAAGCTGTTAGGTGACGGTAGTAGCTTGAGCGACGTGACATCGCACGTCGCCAGGAATCTCGGGGTCTCTGCCGAAATTATTCCGATGACCGATTCAGAAGTTTGCACTGAATTTCAGACAGATCGCGGTCTGCTGGCATTTCAAGACTATTTTGTACGTCTCCAATGTGCGCCTGTCGTATCCAAAATCGAATTCGAAGGCGCTGATGAGGCAACACCGTCACCCCGCTTCGAGCAACTGTTGAATTGCCCGAATGTCAGCGCGTTCATCATCTGCCCGTCCAACCCATTCATCAGCATAGATCCGATTCTTGCTATCCCATCGGTGCGAGAGTCTTTAGCCGCCCATCCGGCACCCGTCGTGGCTGTATCTCCGGTTGTCGATGGCAACAGTATCAAGGGACCCACATCCAAGTTGATGCGTGAGCTGGGACTGGGTTCATCGAGCGATGTGGTGGCTGCTCACTATAAAGACATTATCGACGGGTTTGTTCTGGACAGTCGCGATGCAGATCTCGTCGCTGAAATTGAGGCGTCCGGAATTCGAACCCTGACCACCAACATAGTGATGTCGACGTTAGATGATCGTTGCCGGCTGGCGCGTGAAGTTAACCGTTTTACCAGCAGAATTGCGCACAACGACTGTCCGCCTGCAAACAAACGGGAACGATGAACAGTTATTCCAGGCGAGTGTTTTGCTTCTCATTTTCATGATGCGCAGCGTGGCATTGAAGGTGCAAACAGGGTTTCAGCGCAGCCCTCTTCTTCGTGGCCGAAAATGTGGCCGAACTTGTCCTGTTTGGTCTTGAGATAACGTTCGTTGTGCGGGTTTGACGACATGACCAACGGGATGCGATGCGTGATGCTGAGTCCATATGCCTGCAGCCCTTGCTGTTTCTTCGGGTTGTTGGTGATCAGGCGCATACTGATAATGTTCAGGTCTTTTAGGATTTGTGCACCAATGGCGTATTCGCGTGGGTCGGGATCAAAGCCCAGGTGCACGTTGGCCTCGTGGGTATCGAGACCTTCGTCCTGTAGGTTGTAGGCTCTGATCTTACTAACGAGGCCTATTCCTCTCCCCTCTTGGCGCAGGTAAATGAGCGCACCACACTCCTGTTCCCGAATGATACGCAGTGCTTCGTGGAGCTGGCCGCCACAATCGCATCGCAGTGACTGAAAGATATCGCCGGTCATGCATTCGGAATGCACGCGCACGACGACATCTTCTTTTCCAGCAACGTCGCCTTTCACCAGGGCAACGTGATTCTGGCTATCGATAGTAGTTTCGTAAACAATCAGATGCAGATTGCCGAATTCGGTAGGCAACGCGGTTTCCGCGGCGCGGTGAATGGGCAGCTCGTGGTTGCGCCGATATTGAATGACGCTCTCAATGGTACATACTTTAATGCCGTGCTTTTGAGCGAAGGGAATCAGTTGCGGCATGCGGGCCACAGATCCGTCCTCGTTCATGACTTTGCAGATGACAGCTGCTGGGTTGAGTCCGGCGAGACGACACAAATCGACGGAAGCTTCAGTTCGGTCGGTGCGAACCAGCACGCCGCCTTCGCGTGCGTGGGTCGCCATGAAGCTCATGGCTTCAGGCGTAACGTGCTCGGCGGGAATCATCAGATCGCCTTTACTTCCTCGGTCCTCGCCAACAACAAGAATGATCATACGTCCTTGTTGAAGCTCTTCGAGTATTTCGGATATTTCGCTAAGCATGCTTCACCCTCTGTAAGTCAGGACGCCGTATCTACGTAGGCTTCGATTAGAATATCCTGGCCAACAGGAGTGGCGGTCATGTCGCGTAGCGTAAGTACATCATTCATTCTCTCGGTGCCCACGCCTTCAACGGCGCTTATGGCTCTGCGTCCGCCGATGATTTTCGGTGCTATAAAGAACATCACTTTGTCAACGATGCCCGCCTCAAAAGCGGATGCAAGCGTGCTGCCGCCGCCTTCGATGAGTACGGATGTGATTTCGCGGCGTCCTAACTCTTGCATGAGGCAGAGCATGTCCACGCCACCGGGTCCACGGGGAATCTCCAGAACTTCGTCAGCCTGGGGGTAGTCGCGCGGTTCGGTGACGGCGATCCAGGTTGGAGCATCGGCAGGACTTCGAAACACTTTTCGGTCGGTATTGAGATACTCGCTGGCGTCGAGGAGGACCCGAACGGGGTTGCGGCTTTTCCGCTGTGGCAGTCGGGTCGTGAGACTCGGATCGTCGAGCATGACAGTGCGGCTTCCTACGAGAATCGCATCGACTTGATCACGCAGTTGGTGCACGCGATAGCGTGATTCCTCGCCAGTGACCCAGCGAGAGTCGCCGGTGTGGGTAGCGATTTTTCCATCAAGCGACATGCCACATTTCGCGATCACGAGCGGCAGGCCCGTCGAGATATGCTTAATGAAAGCTTCGTTAAGGTGACGAGCCTCTTTTTCCAGAAGACCTACTTCAACGGCGATTCCCGCTTCACGCAGGGATTGAATGCCCCGGCCTGATACACGAGGGTTCGGGTCTTCCATCGCGGCGACGACACGGGCGGGCTTCCGCTCGGTGAGCAGGTTGACACAGGGAGGCGTGCGGCCGTCGTGGCTGCAGGGTTCGAGTGTGACGTACACCGTGGCGTCGGAAATGTCACCCGCTCCATGGAGCGCGATCACTTCCGCATGAGGCTTGCCAGCAGACGCATGAAAGCCCTCGCCGATGACACGATTATTCTTGACGACAACGCAGCCAACCATCGGATTCGGGCTGGTGCGTCCCCGCGCGCGCTTCGCAAGAGCCAGGGCGCGTTTCATGTAGTTGCGATCGATCGTCAAAAAGAGGTCCCGCCGGTAGGGAAAATTACCCCGCCCCGAAAATCAACTCATTAAATTATGTCGGTAAAGTATAGCATTTCACTCCCCGTCAGAACCCTGTATCGGTATACGGTGCAAACCATGTGGCCGGCACAACGCTCGGTTTATTTGGTCCGAAATGGGTGGCATCCGTATTCAGGTATTTGACGATATGTGCCCTGATGATCACGATGATCGACGTATAAATCTCCAAATTCACCTGACAACCTTTCGAGAAAATCACGAAATTGGGAGCGTAATGATGTCTGACTACAAGATCTGGATTGACGGCAAAGCTGTGGACGGCGTTTCCGAAATCAGTGTAATTAACCCGGCGACCGAGGAGGTCTTTGCGACCGTCGCACGCTCGGGCCCGGAGCAGCTTGAGCAGGCGATTGCATCGGCAAAAGCCGCGCAGAAAGAGTGGGCGAAAACGTCCATCGATGTGCGCCGCGACGCGCTCAAAGCCATATCCAAAGGGATCAAAGATCGGGCGGATGAAATCGCCCGGGTTCAGACCATGGAACAGGGCAAGCCGCTCGCTGAATCGATCGGTGAAGTGGCGGCTACGCAGGCGTTCCTCGACCATTTCGTGACCTTCGATCTACCGGTTGAGGTGGTGCAAGACGATGCGGAAAAACGGGTGGAAGTTCACCGCAAGCCGCTAGGCGTTGTGGTCTGCATTGTGCCATGGAATTTCCCATTGCTGATCGGCGCGCACAAAGTGGCGCTTGCCCTTCTGGCCGGCAACTCCTGCGTGCTTAAACCGGCGCCGACAACGCCCATCACGTCGGCTATTTTCGCGGAAATTTGTGCTGGTGTCCTTCCCGCGGGCCTGGTCAATACAGTGAACGACGAGAACGACCTTGGCGACGCGCTGACGGCTCACCCGGACGTGGCCAAAATCACCTTCACGGGCTCCACCGCGACAGGTAAGAAAGTGATGGAAAGCGCCGCCGGCACTTTGAAGCGGCTGACGCTGGAACTCGGCGGCAATGACGCCGCCATCGTTCTGCCTGACGTGGACGTCGAAGAGACCGCGGCGCAATTGTTCGGCGCGGCCTTCATGAATTGCGGCCAGGTGTGCATCGGTCTGAAACGCACCTATGTGCATGAGAGCATCTATGATGAGATGTGCGATGTACTGGCGAAATTAGCCGATGCGGCCGTGGTCGGTGACGGCCTCGAGGAAGGCACAGAGATCGGCCCTCTGAACAACAAGATGCAGTTCGACAAAGTACGTGCTTTCCTGGAAAACGCCAAGCAAGCCGGAACCATCGTCGCCGGCGGCGATGTCCCGGACAGAAAGGGTTTTTTCATTGAGCCGACGATTGTCCGCGACGTACAGGACGGCGATGAGATCGTCGACGTGGAACAATTTGGCCCCATCATGCCAGTTATCAAATACAGTGACATCGACGATGTGATTGAGCGCGCCAACGCATCTGACTACGGACTCGGCGGCTCTGTCTGGTCCAAGGACCTCGACAAGGCGAAGGAAATCGCGTTGCAGATCGAGACCGGCACGACCTGGATTAACAAACATCTGGACTTCGGTCCCAATATTCCGTTCGGCGGCGCCAAGCAATCCGGTATCGGCGTCGAATTCTCTCTTGAGGGACTGCATGAATTCACCCAGGTACGGGTTATTAATCAGGCGAAGTAGGACGTGAGGCCGGGCTGCTTGCAAGCCTGACGCAGCAAGCAGTCGGTCAAGGCCACCTCAAGTAAAACGGACCCGCGCACTGCCAATACCCGTGACGGTCACCGTCATCTCTGTGCCAGGCGTCGCCGGAACGACCGGAACGAGCGAACCGGACAGGATAACGTCTCCGGGCCGCAACTCGTCACCAAACGCACTTAATGCGTTGGCGAGCCAGGCAACACATATCAGCGGCGAGCCTAGTACCGCGGCGCCCGTTCCCTCGGCGACGACTTCACCGTCGGTCGTGACTTGCATTTCGCAGGCACTGAGATCCAGTTGCCGCGGGTCGGCATGATCGTCACCAATAACAAACAGACCACAGGAGGCGTTGTCGGCCACAGTGTCCTCTATTCGTATTCTCCAGTCGCGGACGCGTGAATCAACGATCTCGAAACACGGCGCTACATAGTCGGTAGCCTCCAGGACGTCGGCTATTGTCACTCCCGGACCTCTGAGTCCGCTCTTGAGGATGAAGGCTATTTCACCCTCAGCTTTCGGCTGAATCAGGCGTTCGCTAATCGGGACCATCGCGCCATTCGGAAATTGCATTTCGTCTGTGAGGTGGCCGAAGTCGGGCTCCTCGATGCCAAAAATTTTCTGTACGGCCTTGTTCGTCAGGCCGATCTTGCGGCCGACAAGCATTTTCCCCGCTGCGACGCGACTCGCCAGGATGTGCTCCGATACGCGGTAGGCATCGTCGAGTGTGATGTCAGCGTATCGTGACGTCGGTGGTTCCACAACTTCGCGATTTAAGAGCGCAGCGTACAGTTCGTCGCCGAGTTCAATTATCGTATTTTCGTTCACGCTTGGACCGAAATCGGAGAGACGACCCAACCGTCCGCCACAGGCTCAAAATGATGTGGTTCA
>SMVA01000645.1_pt1 | contig 15104 bp, 10 predicted proteins | sample 2456451 | NCBI WGS metagenome assembly SMVA01 (sample SAMN11095933, study PRJNA526329) | marine sediment metagenome | biome: Marine sediment; feature: Surficial sediment; material: Deep marine sediment; isolation source: Hadal surficial sediment | place: Pacific Ocean | collected 2014-05 | depth...
CTCCGCAGGGCCTGGGCGGCGGCCGATCGCCGCAGCCATGTTTCTCTATTTATAGATATGCACGACCTCGGCGATGCACTGGTCCATGCCGGCTTCGCCGAGCCGGTCCTCGATGTCGAAACGCTGACGGTGACCTATGAGAACGTGCCGCGCCTCATGGCGGATCTGCGGGGCGTCGGTGCGATCAACGCGACGGACAATCGCAACCCGGGCCTGACGGGCCGGCGGAACTGGCAACGCATGCTCGATGCCTACGAAGAATTTCGGAACAGGGAAGACCGCCTTCCGGCCACGATTGAAATTGTTTTCGCACTGGCCTGGTGCGGCGAACCGCGTGCTCGCGATGGCATAATTGAAGTCCCGATCGAGACCCTGCGACGACACGACGCGTAATACTAGAGAACGAACAGCGCTTTAACTAACATTACGGAGAGCCTCTAAACTCCCTGTTCGCGAGACGATCAAGTTAGAGGTACCACATGGCTGGAACAAGAAAAATTTTTCGCCCACCCCTGTGGGGAACCATCGCCCTCGTGCTGGCGGGAACCGTCTGCATCAGCGCGGGCATCTGGCAGATGGACCGGGTCGAACAAAAGCGCCGGATTTTCGCAACGTTTGATATGGCCGCAGATAACGAAGTATTGCGCGAACTTGTCTCCAATGGGCAAACCGATAAATTCAGATATCGGCATTTCAGGGTCAGCGGACGATACGACGGAGAACATCAAATTTTGATCGACAACATGATTCATAACGGCCGCGCAGGCTACCAGGTGCTGACGCCGCTCAGGGGCGGCGGTAAAGCCGTCCTGATTAACCGTGGATGGGTGCCCGCGGATCCGAATCGGGCAATACTGCCCGTGATTTCCGTGGACGACGATTTGCGCGAAGTCACCGGTCGGCTGAGCCTGTTGCCGAGACCCGGCATACGACTGGAGGCCAGCCGGCTGCTCAGCGCGTCGTCCTGGCCGCGGCGCCTGTTGTATCCAAAGGCCGAAGAAATAATCGACCAGTTGGATTACGTGATCTTTGACTACCAGTTGCTTCTGGACCCGGACGACACGGACGGGTTCGTAAGAGATTGGCGACCGGCAATCATGGGTCCCGACAGACACATCGGTTACGCAATCCAGTGGTTCGCGCTGGCCTTTACGCTGCTCGTTATTTATTTCTTCGTCAACTGGAAAACAGCGGACGAAATGCAGGGCGATAGTCCAAGACAATGACCCGAGACAATGACTAAGGCTCTCGCCAAGGGACGGTTGCAACTGCTCATGATCGGGGTCGTTTTTGTCGGCCCGCTTTTGATCGCGTACCTCCTTTATGGCGGCGGCTGGGCGCCGGACAATACGACCGAGCACGGTGATATTTTGCGGCCGCCGGCGTCGCTGCCCGATGTCGCATTGACCGACGCCGGTCGCGAATCGGCACCGAAGTTTCGCGGCATGTGGTCGCTGATCGTATTCAACGAAGGCCGATGTGCGAATATTTGCAGGACGGCGCTGCACGAGACCAGGCAGATACGCCTTGCGCTCGGGCGGGATCGGGACCGTGTGCAACGATTGCTGTACATGGCCTCGGGAAGCTACGATCCTGATTTTATAAGGAGTGACCATCCTGGGCTGATCGTCCTCGAATCCGGATCGGCAGCCGGCGAGGCGCTCGCTACGGCGGCCGGAGTTTTTGCGGCCGGCGACATTTTCCTGGCCGACCCGCTCGGCAACCTGATCATGCGCTTCCCGGAAGGGACCGGCATGAGAGGCGTACACGAAGACCTGAAAAAATTGTTAAAAATATCCCGCATAGGATAGCGGAGCGCTAATGAGATATACGTGGTACGTGCGTTTAATTGTCCTCGCGACATTGCTGTCTCTCGGCGTCGTTGTACTCGGCGCCTATGTCAGACTGACGGATGCGGGTCTCGGTTGCCCGGACTGGCCCGGTTGCTACGGTTCGCTGATCGTGCCGGTCGAGGAAGCCGACATTCAGGCCGTCAACGAAGCCTATCCGGACCGCCCGTTCGAATCGCAGAAAGCATGGAACGAAATGATTCATCGATATTTTGCGACGACGCTGGGGTTCGCGATCATGCTCGCTGCATTGCTCGCCTGGCTGAATCGCCGCGAACCCGGCCAGCCCGTGAAGCTGCCGCTCGTGCTGCTCGGCGTCGTGATCTTTCAGGGCCTGCTCGGCATGTGGACGGTGACCCTGTTACTCAAGCCACTCATCGTCATGGGCCACCTGCTTGGCGGCTTAACAACATTGGGCTTGTGTTTCTGGCTGGTCCTCGAACATTTCCGGCGCCCCGACACGACAGCGGACAGGCGACGACTGATCGTAGCGCCTGCGATCGCCGCGCTCGTCATCCTCGTCGGCCAGATCGCGCTCGGCGGCTGGACGAGTTCCAACTACGCGGCGCTCGCGTGCCCGGACCTGCCGACGTGCCAGGGGCAATGGTGGCCAGACCAAGCGAACTTCGCCGAGGGCTTTGTACTCTGGCGAGGGCTCGGCATCGACTACGAATTCGGCGTTCTCGACGCACCTTCGCGTGTTGCAATCCATTTCGTTCATCGTCTCGGCGCATTGGTGACTTTCCTGTTCCTCGGTTTCGTCGCGCTGAATTTCATCCGTCAGCCATCCTCGACGAGGACAGCGCGCAACAACCCGGTGCTCAGGCGCGCCGGTCAATGGGTCGCGGTTGCTCTCCTGGCGCAGGTTTCGATCGGCATCGGCGTGGTGTGGTTCGGCCTGCCGCTGCTGCTGGCCACGGCGCACAACGCGGTCGCTGCCCTTTTGCTGCTGTCCATGATTAATCTGAATCACGTGACATCGCTTTACGCCACCGGGAATTTGGCGCACACATAGTGTCGAAGACAAATGTTTACACGCTGGTCGCAACCGCACTTCTTGGTGTACTTCTATACTTCATCCTGCAGCTCGCGAGCGACATGCGAACGCGCGTCATCCTCAAGCAACCGGAGGAACAGCCCCCCGACTTCATTCGAGAGACGAGCGGGCGTCGCATAACGACGCGCGCCGAGCTGACCGGGTTTCTGACGGAACGCGGCCTCGATGCCGCGCACGCCATCGAGGCGAGTGCGAATTGGCGGGCCCGGCGTGGCTTTTTAGGTGGCGATGTGCTGCTCGGCATCGAGGCCGCGAATGCCCCGATCAGGGCATACGATGCACTCGATGACACCGCGCTCAAGTCAATGAGCGAACAGGGCGACGTCACTGCAACACAGGCCCTGGCCGACCGTACCGCGTCGGTTGATCCATTCGCCGCGATAAAACTCTATGTCACGGCCGCCTCGCAAGGATCGATATTCGCCGTGCTCCGGATCGGCTCGCTGAGAGAGACCCTCGGCTCGGCTGCCGCCGGCGGTATCCCGGCCGATGCGGCGTTTCTCGGCAAACTCAGCACGCTCCGTCGCGACGATCCGGACCGCTCGCCGCAAATGGATGCCTTCGCCTATGCGACGGCCGCGATCCGGGACGGGGGTATCGCCATTGTCGACGACGATCTCCTGAACCGGGTCCGGCGCGCGGGCCACGCAATGTCGCCGGCGCAACGCGCCGAGGCCTGTGCGTTGTCGGAACACATATTTCTCGAGTTCGGCACCGCGCGCCGTAGCCGCGGATTCCCACCCGTCACGACGAGACCGCCAACCGTTTTTATCGGCATTCCGGATATCGCTGATAAACTGCCGTGTACGGCAACCGCGCATCCGATTATTGCGCTGCTCGATCTCGATGAATGCTCGATCGATCCCGTCGAAAATTCCCGCGGCGAGTCCGTTGACCTGTATATTTGTCAGACCGGATAGGACGAAAAACCAGTCAGAGCTTCCGTCATGGATGTCACCCCAATTATCGCGCCGCTGAATGAGGCACAGCGTGAAGCCGTCACGGCCCCCAACCAGCCACTGCTCGTCGTAGCCGGAGCGGGCAGCGGCAAAACTCGCGTTCTGGTGCACCGGATCGTCTGGCTGATCCAGGTCGAAAACATCTCGCCACTCAGCATACTGGCCGTCACGTTCACCAATAAAGCCGCGGCTGAGATGCGTAGTCGTATCGAAGCCCTGCTCGATATGCCGGTCGATAATCTCTGGGTCGGCACGTTTCACGGGCTGGCGCATCGCCTTCTGCGCCGCCACTGGCAGGAAGCCGGCCTCAAGCAATCGTTTCAGATCCTCGATGCCGAGGATCAGCACCGCCTGATCCGGCGCATGTGCAAAAACCTCGATCTCGACGAGACGACCTGGGTGCCGCGTGAGATCCAATCATTTATTAATAAGCAAAAAGACGAAGGCCTGCGACCCGAACACGTCAATGATCAGAGCGATCAAAACCGGCGCCAGCTGATCAGCTTTTATCGACAGTACCAGGAGATCTGCGAGCAATCAGGCCTCGTCGATTTCGCCGAACTGCTGCTGCGTGCGCATGAACTCTGGTTGCATCACCCGGAGATACTCGAGCGTTACCGCCGACGTTTCAGTCACTTGCTCGTGGACGAGTTTCAAGACACCAATACTATTCAATATGCCTGGTTTCGCGTGTTGGCCGGACAAACCGGCATACCGTTCGCGGTCGGCGACGATGATCAGTCGATTTATCGCTGGCGCGGCGCCCGTGTCGAACACCTGCAGATGTTTCAGAAAGATTATCCCAACGCGAAGATCGTCAAACTCGAGCAGAACTACCGTTCGACCGGCACCATTCTGAAAGCCGCGAACGCGATCATCGCGAATAACAGTTCCCGGTTGAGCAAGAATCTCTGGACAGACGGCAGTGACGGCGATCCGATTCGACTGTACAGTGCCTACAACGAACGGGACGAGGCCGATTTCGTCGTCGCCCGAATCCAGGACTGGGTCAAGCAGGGCAATCTGCGTGCCGAAACGGCCGTGCTGTACCGTTCCAACGCGCAGTCCCGGGTTTTCGAAGAAGCAATGCTCAGGGCCAACCTTCCCTATCTCGTCTACGGCGGCCTGCGTTTTTTTGAGCGCGCCGAAATCAAGGACGCGCTCGCATACCTGCGCCTGCTTGCGAATCGCGCGAATGACCCGTCGTTCGAGCGCGTCGTCAACCTGCCGACCCGGGGCATCGGCGCCAGGACGGTCGGCATCGTTCGCGAATATGCCCGAGCAAACGCGCTGACGCTCTGGGAAGCAGCGTTGACCGGCGCCGGCGGACAGTTGCCGGGACGCGCTGCCAATGCGGTGCAGGCATTCCTCGCGCTCATCGATGCGATGGACAATGATTCGCGCAAGCTCGAATTACACGAGCAGGTCGATCATGTCGTTCAGCACAGTGGTTTAATCAAACACTACCGCAAGGAACCGGCCGAAAAGGCCGAGACCAGAATCGAGAACCTCGCCGAACTTGTCAGCGCCGCCCAGGAATTCGACGCGGGTGAAATTGAAGACGATCTGCCACCACTCGAGGCCTTTCTCGCGCATGCCGTACTCGAATCCGGCGATATGCAAGGCAGCGAATGGGACGACTGCGTACAACTCATGACGCTGCATTCGGTCAAGGGACTCGAGTTCCCGGTCGTCTTCATGACCGGCATGGAGGACGGCCTGTTTCCCCACCGCCGTTCACTGAACGACCCGGACGGCCTCGAGGAGGAGCGCCGCCTCTGTTATGTCGGCACGACGCGCGCGATGACCGAACTTTACCTGACCTACGCCGAACAACGCCGGCTGTACGGGGTCGAGACCGCCGCGCAACCGTCGCGGTTCATCCGCGAGATTCCGGAAGAACTGCTCGAGGAAATCCGACCGCATATTCGCGTTGCGCGCCCGCTGCGCCGGAGAACAGTGAACGGAAAACGCGGCGCCGGGTTGAGTCTCCCCGAAGAAGAAAGCGATGTCCGGCTCGGACAGCGGGTACGGCACGGAAAATTCGGAGAAGGAGTGGTATTGAATTACGAGGGATCCGGCGCCCACGCGCGGGTACAGGTCAATTTCGAAGCTGTCGGCACAAAATGGCTCGTGATGTCCTACGCAAACCTTGAACTGATGTAAACTACGCCCGCCGCGGCCACTCACGCAGAAGTTATCCATGAATATTCTCATCCTCGGCGCCGGTCAGGTAGGGACTACCGCCGCCTATCAGCTTGCCAGGGAAGAAGCCAACGAAGTCACGATCGTCGACGCCGACGCGTCGAAGCTCAGAGAACTGCAGGATCGTCTCGACGTGCGCACGGTCGTCGGCCAGGCCTCGTTCCCCGACGTACTCGAGCGTGCCGGCGCACGCGACGCGGACATGATCATCGCGCTGACGAACAGCGATGAGGTCAACATGGTGGCCTGTCAGATTGCCTATACAGTATTCGGCATCAAGACCAAGATCGCGCGCATCAGGGCCGCTGAATACATACGCACCGAGGAACTCTGGAAACAGTCCGCCATACCCGTGGATTTTCTTATCAGCCCCGAGGAACTCGTCACGGAGCACATCGAGCAACTGATTCATTATCCCGGCGCGTTCCAGGTCCTCGAGTTCGCAAAGGGCGCCGTACGACTGGTCGGCGCGCGCGCGCACCGCGGCGGCGGCCTCGTCGGCCAGCAGATCAGGGCACTCAAGGATCATATTCCGGGCATCGAAACCCGCATCGCGGCCGTCTATCGGGATGGCAAGAGTATCGAGCCCAAAGGCAGCACGCTGATCCAGGAAGATGACGAAGTATTTTTCATCGCGGCCCGGAAAGATATCCGCGTCGTCATGAGCGAAATGCGCAAGCTCGACGACCCCGTCCGGTGCGTTGTAATCGCCGGCGGCGGCAACATCGGATTCCGGCTGGCCCTGGCACTCGAGGAAACCAACCAGGTCAAAATCATCGAGCTATCGAAAACACGTGCGCGCGAGATTTCCGAGCGGCTCTCAAAGGCAATAGTCCTGCACGGCGACGCCGCGGACGAAGAATTACTGCTCGAAGAGAATATCGATACGGCCGACGTTTTCGTCGCACTGACCAATGCCGAGGAAGCGAATATCCTTTCAGCGATGCTCGCCAAAAGGCTGGGCTGCAAGAAAGTCATGGCGCTCATCAACCGGCCGTCGTATGCGGACATGGTTGAGAGCGGGTCCATCGATGTCGCGATTTCCCCGCGGCAGATTACAATCGGATCCTTGCTCGCCCATGTGCGTCTCGGCGACGTCGTCAAGGTGCATTCGCTGCGCCGTGGCCGTGCGGAAGCGATCGAAGCCATCGCACACGGCGTCGCGGGGAAGTCGCGCATCGTCGGCCGGTCGGTCGATGAGATTCCGCTTCCGCCCGGAACCTCGATCACCGTCATCATCAGGGGCGATCAGGTCCTGCAGGCCCATCACGATACGATCGTGGAGACCGACGACCACTTGATCCTGTTTATTACCGACCGTCGGCAAACGGATGAAGTCGAGCGGCTGTTCCAGGAAGAAGTCAAATTTCGATGAAATGGAATAAATGGGATGAGAATAAATGGGGTCAGACCCCACGCTTGTTAGCGTCAGGGTTGCCAATATTTATTCCATCGTTTCGAATTGAGGGGGTCTGACCCCATTTATTCTGACCCCATTTAGCACCCCATGCATCTTCCCGTCGTTCAACGCATTCTCGGCATCCTGCTCATGCTATTCAGCATCAGCATGCTGCCGCCCGTCGTCGTCGCTGAAATTTACGGCGACGGATCGCACCTGGCCTTCGTTTACGGCTTCGTAGTCACCCTGTTGGTCGGCTTACTGATCTGGTTACCGGTGCGCCGGGAGAAGCGCGAGCTGCGTCTGCGTGACGGGTTCGTCGTCGTCGCTGCGTTCTGGGTCGTACTCGGCAGTTTCGGTGCAGCACCTTTCCTGTTTTCGACCGAGCCGTCCATGACGCTGACCGACGCGGTATTCGAAGCCGTCTCGGGACTGACGACGACCGGCGCCACTGTTTTGTCGCATCTCGACACCCTGCCGCCGTCCATTCTGTACTACCGCCAACAACTCCAGTGGCTCGGCGGCATGGGCATCATTGTTCTGGCCGTCGCCGTATTGCCGATGCTCGGCGTCGGCGGCATGCAACTCTACAGGGCCGAATCGCCGGGACCGGTCAGAGACACGCGGTTGACGCCGCGCATCACCGAAACCGCGAGAGCGCTCTGGTATATCTATCTCGGACTGACGATCGCCTGCGCCTTCGCATACTGGATCGCCGGCATGAATATTTTCGATGCGATCTGCCACAGCTTCAGCACCATCGCAGTCGGTGGATTTTCGACCCACGATGCCAGTATCGGGTATTTCGCGAATCCGCTCATCGAAATGGTTGCCGTATTATTCATGTTTCTCGCGGCAATCAACTTTTCCCTGCACTTCGTCGTGCTGCGTTCGAAATCGCTGCAACATTATCTGCAAGACCCGGAGTGCCGGGCCTATACATTTAACTTGTTCATGCTGCTTCTGATCGTAGTCGGTTTTCTCGCGTATTATAAGGAATACAGTTCCATCACTGATTCGTTCATGAAAGGCCTCTTCCAGGTGGTTTCGATTGCGACGACAACGGGCTTTACGACCACAAACTTTTCGGCCTGGCCCGGTCTTCTGCCGGTTATGCTGATTTTTTCGAGTTTCGTCGGCGGGTGTGCCGGGTCGACGGGCGGCGGCATGAAGGTCATGCGCTGCCTGCTCCTTTACAAGCAGGGCGTGCGTGAAGTGCACCGGCTCATCCATCCGAACGCCGAGGTGCCGGTCAAGCTCGGCAATTTAGCGGTACCGCAACGCGTGGTCGACGGCGTCTGGGGGTTCTTCGCCGTCTATATCGTATTATTCATGCTCATGATGCTCTCCTTACTGATGACCGGCATGGATCAGGTCACCGCATTCTCGGCGCTCGCGGCCAGCCTGAACAACCTCGGCCCGGGGCTCGGCGACGTGGCCGGCGGTTACAGCGGCATCCCAACGGCCGCGAAATGGATCTGCGCCGCCGCGATGTTGCTCGGCCGGCTCGAGATTTTTACGCTTCTCGTGCTGGTTTCACGCACGTTCTGGCGCCATTAATAGCGCGCGTATCACTCATCGGATGAAACTCGCCGAACGGATCGAACGGTTCAATACGGCGGTCGGACGTCTCTGCGCGTGGCTCACGCTGTGCATGGTGGGCGTAACGTTCGCGATCGTTATCATGCGCTATGTTTTCGACACCGGCTGGATCTGGCTGCAGGAGTCGGTGGACTGGATGCACGCGGCGGTCTTCATGCTGGCGGCTGCCTATACCCTCGTGCGCGACGAGCACGTCCGCGTCGATATTTTCTATAAGGATTTTGGGCCGCGCGGACAGTCCATCGTAAACGTTGCGGGAACGACGCTGTTCCTGATTCCGATGTCGATATTCCTGATCTGGAGCAGCTGGGACTATGTCGCGATCGCCTGGCGCATTCGCGAAACCTCGGTCGAGGCCGGCGGCCTCGCCTACCCGTGGGTCCCGATCCTGAAAAGCTTCATACCGCTCATGTCACTGCTGTTGCTGTTGCAGGGAGTCGCGATGCTTGCGCGTGACACCGTGAGGATCAGGGGCGGACGTTAGCATGCTCGCGCTGCTCATGTTTGTCACGGTCGTCGGCATCCTGCTCGTCGGCTTCCCGGTGGCATTCACTCTGGCCGGCACCGCGCTCTTGTTTGCGCTCGGCGGCATACTGGCCGGCGTGTTCGACCCGACGTTTCTCGAGACGATGCCGAGCCGCATATTCGGCGTCATGAGCAACGGGACGCTGGTGGCCGTGCCGCTATTCGTGTTCATGGGCATCACGCTCGAGCGGTCGCGCATCGCCGAGGATCTGTTGCAAACCATGAGCATGCTGTTCGGCACGTTGCGCGGCGATCTCGGCATCGCCGTGACGCTCATCGGCATGCTCCTGGCGGCCAGCACCGGCATTGTCGGCGCGACGGTTGTGACAATGGGTCTGCTGGCGCTACCGACGATGCTCAAACGCGGTTACGACCCGGCCGTCGCGACCGGTATCATCAGCGCGTCGGGCACGCTCGGCCAGATCATTCCGCCGTCGATCGTGCTCGTGATGCTCGGCGATGTCTTGTCATCGTCGTTTCAGCAGGCGCAAATCAGTCGCGGCATTTTCTCGCCCGACACCGTTTCCGTCGGCGACCTGTTCGTCGGTGCCGTGATCCCCGGCATCCTGCTGGTCGTTTTTTATATTACTTATATCATCCTGCTCGGGTTGTTTCGGCCGGCCGCTATGCCCACTCGTCGGCCGGATGATGACCCGCAGCTTTCGGGATTCGATCTCGCGCTGCGCGTTGTGCTCGTTCTGCTGCCGCCACTGCTGCTGATCGTCGCCGTGCTCGGCTCGATTATCGGCGGCCTCGCGACCCCGACCGAGGCCGCCTCGGTCGGGGCTGTCGGCGCACTCGCACTCGCGCTCATGAAGAGAGCATTGTCATTCGAACGGTTACGGCAGATTGTCCGGAGCACGACCCGCGTTACCAGTATGGTGTTCCTGATCCTGATCGGCGCGTCGTTTTTTTCGCTCGTGTTTCGCGGTTACGGTGGTGATGAAATGGTGCGCGGATTTCTGACCGGGTTACCGGGCGGCGTGGTGGGCGCCATGATAGTGGTCATGCTGGTCATGTTTCTGCTCGGCTTCGTACTCGACTTCATCGAGATCACGTTTGTCGTCGTACCGATCGTCGGGCCTATTTTACTGGCCATGGGACTCGATCCCGTCTGGCTTGGCATCATGATCGCGATCAATCTGCAGACTTCTTTCCTGACGCCGCCGTTCGGCTTCGCATTGTTCTATCTGCGCGGCGTCGCGCCGCCCGAGGTTGCGACATCGGCGATCTACCGCGGCGTTATTCCGTTTATCGCCCTGCAATTGCTCATGCTCGTCCTGCTCGCGCTCTGGCCCGGGCTCGCGACGTGGCTGCCCGATCAGGTCTACGGCCAGTGAACCAAGCCTGGCGATCACCGTAGCGCAAGCCGGACTTTGATTCCGAAGGTTAAATTACTGGTAATTTTCTATATTGGGGACAGCTATAATATGCGCTGCCGGTCATAACCATAAACAAACACCAGGGTCCATCAGTGAAATTAGCCGCCTTCATTATCATCGTCATCGCCCTGATCTCGGGCACCTTCTGGTATTCAAACCAGGGCAAACAGTCCGCGGGCGGCCCGCCGGGCGGCTTCGGGCCCGTCCTCGTCGTCGCTGAATCGGTTCAAAGTGAGATGCTGGTCACAACCGTCGAAGCGCTCGGTACGGCCAAGGCGAATGAATCCATCACGCTGACCGCGAATGTGATGGATACGATCCGCCGCGTGAATTTCGACGACGGCGACTATGTAAAAGCCGGCACGGTACTCGTCGAACTGACGAACAAAGAGGAAGAGGCTCAACTCGCCGAAGCGCGCGCGAATCTCGACGAAGCGCGGCGCCAGCTGCGACGACTCGAGGATCTGGACCGGCAGGGCATTGCGGCCACATCCGAAGTCGATGAGGCACGTTCCGCGGCCGCGGCCGCGGAGGCGCGGCTGAACACCGTCATCGCCCGGTTGGAGGACCGGTTGATCCGCGCGCCGTTCAGCGGTCTGCTCGGATTTCGCGACGTCAGCCCCGGCACACTGCTGCAGCCCGGCGGCGCGATCACGACGCTGGACGATATTTCAAAGATTAAACTCGATTTCAGTGTTCCCGAAACCGTGCTCAGCCGCATGCAACCGGGTCGCAAAATCATTGCGCAGAGCGCCAGCACCGGCGAGCGAGAATACGTGGGTACCATCCGCACGATCGGCTCGCGCGTCGATCCGGTCACGCGGGCCGCGATCATTCGCGCGATCATCGATAACGCAGACCACGCCTTGCGCCCCGGCACGCTCATGACTGTGCGTATCGTGACCGAGGAAAAGTTGGCCCTCGTCGTGCCGGAGCGCTCCGTCGTGCAGACCGGTGACCGCGCAATTGTTTACGTCATCGGCGACGACCTTAAAGCCCAGCCGCGCCCGGTTACGTTGGGCATACGACAGGCGGGCCGCGTCGAAATCGTCACCGGCCTGACGGCAGGCGAGTCGATCGTCACCGACGGTGTTATCAAAATGCGGCCCGGCGTACAGGTGCGGCTGGCCGGCGACAAAACGGAGCGCCACGCCGAACGGAGCGGCGGTCGGCCACCCGGAACGTTCAACCCCCGCACGACGAATAATTAAGGATCGCGGATATGTGGCTCTCGGATATCTCCGTCAAGCGCCCCGTCTTCGCGACGGTACTCGCACTGCTGCTCATCGCATTCGGTAGCCTGGCGTTCACCGAACTCGCCGTGCGCGAGTACCCCGACATCTCCGCACCGATTATTTCGGTGACCGTCGGCTATCCCGGCGCATCAGCCATGGTCGTCGAAAGCCGCATCACCCAATTGCTCGAGCGTGAGATCAGCGGCATCGAAGGCGCCAAGGCGATCTCGTCGCGCAGCGACGACGGCCTCGCGACAATTTCGGTCGAGTTCGGCCTCGAGCGGAATATCGATGAAGCCGCCAACGACGTGCGTGATCGCGTCTCGCGTATTGCTTCCCGCCTGCCCGACGATGTGGACGCGCCAACCGTGTCGAAACAAGATGCCGACGCGCAGCCGATCATGTACCTGAACCTCGAGCATCCGGGCATGAACCCGATGCACCTGACGGACTACGCGGAACGCTACATCCGTGATCGCCTCGCAATCGTCCCCGGCATCTCCCAGGTCACCATGAACGGCATGGGCCGGCCGTCGATGCGCATCTGGCTCGACCGGGTCGCGCTCGCGGCGCGCGACCTGACCGTCACCGATATCGAGAGCGCGTTGCGGCGCGAGAACATCAACCTGCCTGCCGGGCGCGTCGACTCCGTTGACCGTGAATTCCAGGTCCGCGTGGAACGCAACTACCAGACGGCCGAGCAATTCCGGAAACTCGTTGTCGGGGGCGGCCGGGACGGGCACATCATCCGGCTCGGCGAAGTCGCCCGGGTCGAGGTCGGACCGCGCAATACGCGCACGATTTTCCGTACGAACGGCGCTAATTCGGTCGGTTTCGGCATCGTCAAACAGTCGACGGCGAACACGGTCGACGTCGTTACAGGCATCTACGACGAACTCGAGAAAATTGCCAAAGAGCTGCCGGAAGGCATGTCGCTCAGCAAGAGCGGCGACGACTCGTTATTCATACGGGCCGCAATCCGGTCAGTCTATGTGACGATCTCGATCACGACCGCACTCGTCGGCCTGGTGATTCTCGCATTCCTGGGCAGCTTTCGCGCGATGCTGATCCCCCTCACGACGATCCCGGTCTGCCTGATCGCCTCGTTCATCGTGCTGGCCGCGTTTGGGTATACATTGAACCTCGTCACCTTGCTCGCGATGGTCTTGTCGATCGGACTCGTCGTAGACGATTCCATCGTCGTGCTCGAGAACGTGCACCGGCGCATAGAGGGCGGAGAAACGCCGCTCGTCGCAGCATACAACGGCACGCGGCAGGTCGCTTTTGCCGTCATTGCGACGACCGTCGTGATCGTCGCCGTATTCGCGCCGATCGCGTTCCTGAAGGACAACATCGGCCGGATTTTCGCCGAACTCGCCGTGACAGTCTGTGCGGCCGTGATTTTCTCGAGCGTGCTGGCCCTGTCCCTCGCGCCGATGATGTGTTCCAAGCTTTTGCGGCCCGTCAATCGCGAGAATCGCGGCACCCGCGTTCTCGACGGTGTCTTCGAACGACTGGCCGAGAGCTACGAGCGCGCACTGACGACCAGTCTCAGAATGCCCGCGATGATCATGGCGATCGTGATCGCGCTGGCCGCAAGCGTTTATGTTCTGAACCAGAACATTCCGAAAGAGTACGCGCCGCAGGAAGACCAGGGGATTTTCTTCGGCATCGTGCGGGCGGCCGAAGGCACGAGCGTCGAACACATGTCCGAGCAAATCGAGAAACTCGAACGGCCTCTCATGCCGCTGGTCGAATCGGGCGATGCGCAGCGCGTGCTCGTGCGAGCGCCGGTCTGGGGATCGACGGCGCCGAACAGCGGCGTCATCATCGTCAGCATGGCACCGTGGAATCAGCGCGAAATCACCACGGCCGAAGCCCGTGGCCAGGTGATGGACGCCTGGAGCCAGATCCCCGAAGTGCGCGTGTTCGCGTTCATGCGCTCGGGTATCTCGCGGCACGGCGGCGGGCAGCCGATTCAGTTCGTTCTCGGCGGCAACGACTACGCTGAACTCATGCAGTGGCGCGACATCATTATCCGGCGGGCCAGGGAGAACCCCGGGCTCACCCGCATCGATTCCGACCTCAAGGAAAGCCAGCCGCAGCTCGTCGTGCGCATTGACCGGGATCGAGCAGCGGCACTGGGCGTGACCGTCGAATCGATCGGACAGACGCTCAGGACGATGATGAGCGAACAGGTCGTGACGACCTACGTCGTCGATGGCGAAGAATATGACGTCGTGCTGCAGGGCGAAGAATCGCAGCGCGATACCGTCGATGACCTCACGAATATTTACGTGCGCGCGTTTTCGGGCCAGCTCATACCGCTTTCGAATCTCGTCACGATCGAGAACACGGGCGGGACCGGTGTCCTGAATCGCTACAACCGGCTGCGTGCCGTCACCATCTCGGCAAGCCTCGCGCCCGGTTACGCGATGGGCGATGCACTCGAATTTCTCGAGAGGATCGCGCGCGAGGAACTGCCGACGACGGTGCGTATCGACTACAAGGGCGAATCGCTCGAATACAAGGAGACTTCGGGCGCAACCTACTTTACGTTCGGTATCGCGCTGCTCGTCGTGTTTCTCGTCCTCGCGGCGCAGTTCGAGAGCTTCGTCCACCCGCTTATCATTATGGTGACCGTGCCGCTCGCACTGGCCGGCGGCTTGTTCGGACTTTTCCTGGCCGGCAAGACGCTGAATATCTACAGCCAGATCGGCGTCATCATGTTGATCGGCATCGCGGCCAAAAACGGCGTCCTGATCGTCGAGTTCATTAACCAACTGCGCGACGAGGGCGTCGAATTCGGCCGCGCGATCGTGGAGGGCGCCCGAATCCGCTTCCGTCCCGTCGTCATGACGACGGTCTCGACATTGATGGGCTCGATTCC
>SMVA01288920.1_pt1 | contig 15100 bp, 11 predicted proteins | sample 2456451 | NCBI WGS metagenome assembly SMVA01 (sample SAMN11095933, study PRJNA526329) | marine sediment metagenome | biome: Marine sediment; feature: Surficial sediment; material: Deep marine sediment; isolation source: Hadal surficial sediment | place: Pacific Ocean | collected 2014-05 | depth...
CTTGTCAGTACCGATTATATGCTCTGCCATTTGTCGCTCCCTGAAAGTGGTGAGATTGTCTTTGCTGTAGTACCCAGTGTGTCCGAGTTTTGGCCTGCGAATCAGTGTTTTCAATTAGTGTAGAATCGTGTAGTAATAAGCGGCTATAAAGATAACAAACAGAGAACCGAGACATGGCAGCTGGCAAATCTTATGCTGTGGGGCCAGAAGACCCCGCGGTGCAGAACATAACCATTGGACAGGCCCTGGCTGAAGTAGCGGCCTTACACCCCAACCGGGTGGCACTTGTTGCAGGGGTACCCGACCCCGCCGAACGACGGCAATGGACGTACGCACAAATGCACGAGCAGGCTGAAATGGTAGCGCGGGCACTGGTGCAGCGCTTCAAGCCTGGAGAGCGCGTGGCGGTGTGGGCACCGAATATCCCCGAGTGGGTGCTTATGGAATACGGCTGTGCCATGGCAGGTGTCATACTGGTTACAGTCAACCCGGCTTACCAGTCTGAAGAGCTGGCCTATGTGCTGAATCAATCGCGCAGCGCGGGGATATTTGTACTGCCGGAATTTCGTGATAACCCCATGATGCACCATCTGGATGAGGTGCGCGACAACTGTCCCGAATTGCGTGAAGTAGTGCGTTTTGATGAATGGGAAGCTTTTCTTGCTTCCGGTGCCGATGATTCTATTGAACTGCCGCTGGTGTCGCCCGATGACGCCTGCATGATTCAATACACCTCCGGCACCACCGGATTTCCCAAGGGCGCGCTGTTGCATCATCGTGGCCTGGTTAACAATGGCGCGCACACGGCTAATCGCATGGGTGTAACAGACGCGGGCACCTACCTGGGTAGTATGCCCCTGTTCCACACCGCCGGTTGCGTGTTGGCAGTGTTGGGTGCCCTGGCCAAACGGGCCACCCTGGTGCTGGTGGAAATGTTTGAGCCTGGCATAGTGCTGGAGTTGATGGAAACCTATCGCGCAACGTCCATGTTGGGAGTACCCACCATGCTGATAGGCATGCTTGAGCATCCCGATTTCCAATCCCGTGACCTCAGTGCAGTGCAGGCAATGTGTTCCGGGGGTTCTACTGTGCCCGCGGCCCTGGTGACCCGGCTCGAGGAGGCACTTGATGCTCCTTTTACCATCGTTTTTGGGCAAACCGAGTGCTCGCCCGTGGCCTCAATGACGCGCCCCACAGACTCCATTGAAGACAAGGCCAATACAGTGGGCGGGCCCATGCCCGGAGTGGAGGTGAAAATTGTACATCCGGAGACCGGGCAGACTGTGGAACTGGGCACCCTGGGAGAGTACTGCACCCGGGGTTACCACGTAATGCACGAATATTTTGAGATGGCCGAGGCGACCGCCAAGACCATAGACAGCGAAGGCTGGTTGCACACGGGTGATTTGTGCTCCATGGATGAGCGCGGTTACTGCAAGGTAGAGGGCCGTCTCAAGGACATGATTATTCGCGGTGGAGAGAATATTTACCCACGAGAGATCGAAGAGCTGTTGTTCAAACACCCGACAGTGGCCGAAGTTGCCGTGGTGGGTTTACCCAGTGAACGTATGGGTGAGGAAGTAGGTGTTTTCCTGCGCGCCACTCCCGGAGAGGCCATCAGCAAGGACAGTTTATTCGCCTACCTGCGCGAACACCTATCGCCGCAAAAAACGCCTCGCTTCTGGTTTGAAGTGGCGGAGTATCCCCTGACCGCCTCTGGCAAGATCCAGAAATTTGCCCTGCGCAAGCAATGGCAGGATGGGCTGCACCGGGAAATCTGACGGGAATATTGGACTGGGCCCTTCTAACCGTCACTCCACAATTGGCTCAATATTCGGTGCAATTCAACACCCGGGTCTGAGCGAGCTGAAATCCCAATTGCATGATCTGGAGCAGCGTTTAGGGGACTTTATGAAGCAATTTGAGTAGAGGAGCTTCCTACAATCCATCAGGGCCGCTTAACCCGGCGCCGTGCCGAGTGTTTATCAGCAAGAACGAGCGGCGGATGGAGCGCGCGAGTTTGTTGACAAGGGGTGGCGATTCACGCACCGCTTTCTATGGCCAGGTCTCGGTCATTGCCCTGAAGGAGAGGAAACGGACATGTGAGGTCTCACAAGTGCGGGCGTTAAACTACGCCAATTCTGACTGTAGTAGGTCCAGCGTGGCGTCCGCACTGCCATCTTCAATCGGCACAATCGCCGCGTTGAAATCGGTCACACCGGCGTCTCTGAGCCCCTGAATGGCCGAGCGCACCGTAGATTCGTCCCCTACAATGGCCACGTCCGCAGGCCCCGCAGCGCCCTCACGATCCATCATCGCTCTATAGGAGGGCAAAATGCCATAGATGGCCAACTCCTTGGAAATACGCGCTTTCGCACCCTCCACATCGTTGGTTACGACAATTGGTAATCCACAGACAATACGTGGCGCCGCTCTACCCGCCTCCTCGGCCGCTTTGACAATACTCGGCACAATATGGCTGCCCAGCGTTTTGGGGCCGGTCATCCAGGTAGTGGTACCATCGGCGTAGGTGCCGGCCAGCTTTAACATAGCCGGACCCAGCGCCGCCAGGATCAGTGGCACCGGAGTGGCACCGGGAATATCCAGGGCGAGTTTCACCGTGTACTGGTCGCCGGAAAAGTCCACCGGCTCGCCTTTCAACAGGGGTGCGAGAACTTGCAAGTACTCCTTCATATGCCTGGCGGGCTTGTCATAGGACAGACCCAACATATCTTCAATGACCATTTTGTGGGACAGGCCTATACCCAGTGCGAAGCGCCCGTCACAGGCCACGCTGGTAGTCACGGCCTGCTGTGCCAGCGCAGTGGGATGGCGTGGATAGCTTGGCGTTACCGCTGTACCGAACTCGATACGGGAGGTTTCCCAGCCGGCGATGGCGCAGGCCCCTATCGCGTCTATACCAAAAATATTTGCCAACCAGATGGTGTCAAACCCCTTCTCCTCCGCCATTTTGGCATAGTCGACAATCGCTTGAAGACCACTCCCTGTTGCCGCCGTGGCGCCAGCCATAAGTCCAATGCGCATCGTGTTGCTCCCTATTAATGTGATGTTGAAACAAGCGGTACTATAAAGCAGTTAATTTGGCAGCGGTAGGGCTTATGAGCGTACTGCCGAGTGACTATGTGGGATCACTCCTCCAGGATAAGGGTTTCGCCAATCTGCGCTGACTGAATTTCGTCTTCACAGAAGGGAAAACGCACCCAGCCTTTTTCAGCGTAGAGTTGCGTCTGGTCAGCATAGTGATCGGAATCGGGCCGCACACTCTGCGAGTGTGTCAGGATGGTGTCAGCAATCGGACAGTCGCTTTCATCCCAGGTTACAATTTGAATATATGAGTTTCCAGAGCCCGGATTCTTATAACCACCGTTCTGTAAGCTCGCGCTGATCGCGCCGAAAATTCCCGCCGGGCCAGAGCCCCCGTGAATGGGAACCGGAACGCCATTGCGCTCAAGGAACTGCACTTCGCCCCAGGGCGCGTCCAGTGCCACACCCGCATCTGCCAGACGTTGGTGCGCGCGCAGTAGCTTCTCGATAACCAGATCGCGATTGGCTTGAACACTTTTATCTATGCCACTCGGCGTGTATATCGGATCTGCCGGGTCGTAATCCACCTGCCAGAACTCGTCACTCACGACAACGTTCTGGTAGGGGCTGCCGTAGGTGTCACGGATGCCTCCCCAGAACTCGGTGAAGACCTGCGCGCCACGACTGTCGACATTCACCCTGCGGTCCCACGCAGCCAACACGTCACAAGTGCCGCTTAGCGCATCGAAAGTGTCCGCATCGATTACAGCAGCGGCCGGGCTGATCAAAAAGTCATTACATATCTCCAACACATCATCCAGTGTGATTTCTGCCGCGAGCACACGGTTGGAATACATGAGCCCTTTAAGCGTTTCGAAATCAAACAACGGCGTTTCGCTTAGCTCGTCATTGCCCGCCAAGCGAGCGGCAATCATCTGATGGGTGATACGGGTACGCATGAATTGCTGGTCACCCTCATGTCCCATCCAGCCAAATACCACGGGGAAGCCTTCCAGCGGTTTGCCAGGATCACTGAGCCAATAGCTGTTATTACTGTTGCCAACGGACCCTCTACCCAGAATTTGCGGGTGTGATGCCAGCCCAAAGACATTGGTGTCGACTGGCGCGTCGGCATCTACCCCCCACTCACATTCAGAACGGCTGCCGTTAAGTCCAATAAAGGCATTTGTTGTGATGTCTGCAATGAGTGCGCCGATGCCGTCCATGCAGTTATCCAGTTTGGCCTGGTCTACATGAGGGACTGCACTGATCTGGCCATAAAATATACTGCCGTGTCGGTCTGCCGCAATTTCGTGAAACACAGGATTACCCATGTGTCGCAGTGCATCGCGGTATTGCTCCATATTCGTAGCCTGCGATTTTTCCACCCATTGCTGCAATGATCGCAAGCCGGTATCCAGATTGGCATCACGCATTGTCATCAGAGTGCCTGCAAAGGTGGGCCAACCACCGATCGCGGGGTTTACACCACCCAGATCCAACACCAGACCGTAATGAGTGCTATAGAATGTGCGTTCATGGGCCACCAGACTGCCATCTTCCTGCAACTCGTTGGCAGAAACTGTTGTTGCTATTATGTCGCGCCATTCTCCGTCGTACTCGTACTGCATGTGGTTTTCGGGGTTGATTCTGACCTCATAAAGCGTAAAGCGCGAGGCGTAATCCACCGTATGTGTCCAGGCAACATCTTTGGTAAAACCGATGCCGATCCAGGGTAGCCCCTGCAAAGAGGCACCCGCCACATCGTATTCTCCCGGGATCGTCAAATGCGCTTCGTACCAGCGTCCACTGCCACTCCAGGGCTGGTGGGGGTTACCCAACAACAGGCCACCACCGTTTTGAGTTGCATCGCTGCCCAGGGCTATAGCATTGCTGCCTACTTCGGTGGGACGAATTGCCATGCCCATATCTCGCAGGTCGCCCAGCAAATTCGCGCGCACGCCCAGTTGATCTGCCATAGCAATCTGGTCGATATCCGGGCCCTTCACCGCCAGAATAGCATCGCGAACAATGCCCAGGTCAGTACTGGCCTGAAGCGCGATTTTACGCAGGTACATCATTAGCTCGACGCCATCGAAGCTGTACACCCAGGGCTCCCCACGGCAGCCGTTTTCACCCTCGGGCAGGTTTTCTTCGCCCGTTTCCTCGAGGTAGCGACTCATCCCCGCGGCGTAACCCGTAATTAGATCCCGGTCCCGCTGGGGCAATTTGTCATAAAAATTCGTACGGAATTCTTCTTTGCTGCCATTAACGAAGCGCCACAGCTGATCCCTGTCGACGCCATCACCAGTCAACTCCGCCCAGCGCCCGCTTGCCTGTGCGACCTCTCGCATGGTGACACAAAAATTATCCTGTGAATAAGCGTAACCATAGCCGTAACCCAGGCTAGCCCAGTTGTCGGCCTTAATATGTGGAATGCCGTATTCAGTGCGGCGTATCTCCGCAGAATAGGTTGGTTCAGGCTCTGGCGCAGTGATATCGCCATTGTTATTGTTATTGTTATTGTTGGAAGAGTCACTACAGGCGGTAATGGCAATGCCAGCTAGAACTACCAGTCCAAGTTTGAGCGTGTTATGCATAGGTTTACTCTGCGTTACTATTATTTTTGTGTGACCGGGTTCCGGCCTGGATCAATCATCCAGGACACAACATGCCAAAGAGGAGGTGCGCCAGCATAACCCATCCACAGCTAGTTGTATTTCCCTTCATAACTTTGTCTCTCCTGCTTAGAATTATGTTGTTGACGATTACATCGAGAGATAAGGTCCTTCAGATAGAAAGCTGAAGACTCCCGCCGCATTAGCAGTGGTTCATTACATTAATACCGTCAGTACCGTAAATAGGATTCAGCTCGCTCGGCCAATTCATCACCGAGTAAGCCCTTTTCAACCAGCTCGGACAAGGACGCCAGGAAGGTATCAATTCCCATCTCGTCAAGTAGGCCAAAGGGGCCCTTCACAAGCGACATCGATACCGTCCATGCGCGATCAATTTCGTAAGGCTCGGCAACGTTGTCTTTAGCAATAACAACAGCGCTTGCGATGAGAACGCATACCAGAGCCTGGTAGATCACGGACAAATCTGCCTGATCCTCAAGGAAATTACTTTGCTGGTACTGGGGCTGCGGGTAAGAATAGAAGCCCTCACCCGTTTTGACACCCAGGGTATTATTTTCAATATAGGGCGTGATGAAGCTGAGAACCTTGTCCTGTAAGTGAGCACGTCCGGGTTTTGGCATCTGCCAACTGTCGAATATAATATTCAAGCCGAAAAAATCCATCAAACCGAATGGGCCTATGGGCGCGTGCTGATGTAACATCCAGGCCCGGTCGACATCCTCGGGCGTGGCAAGGCGTTCAATGACCAGCACTTTTGCTATCGTCAAAAGCGGACCCAATATTGCGTTTAACACATAACCGGGGTTTTCCTTTTTTAGCACCAGAGGCATACCCTGAATACTGACAACATAGCGTTCAAGCACATCAATGGTATGAGCCGAGGTTCTGGGACCACCCACAATGTCTATCAACACGGACCCCAGATGCGAGTGCAGGGCGGCGAATCTTTCTCCATGCACCAGGACATCTTCTATTTGGGAAACCAGAAGGCTGGAAGTATTGGTGGTGATCAGTGTGCCGGCATTGCAAATCGCATCGAGATTGCGATGAACCTCGCGTTTTATCTCCAGTCGCTCCGATACGGATTCACTGACCAGCTCTGCATTGGCGGTAGCGGCGCCTAAATCGGGGCATACTGTGATACGAGCCAGCGCATCCGCTATTGCCTCCTCCGGAAAAAAACCCTCGCCGGCCAAATAACCTGCCATGCCATTCAGGCCCTGGGGGGCATTGCTTAGCGCCTCCTCCGAGACATCATAGATCACCGCCCGATAGCCCGCTACCGCTGCCATCAAGGCATTAAAGCAACCCATGGTTCCCGCGCCAATAAAACAAACCGTTTCGATTTCCGGTATCTTCATTTCAATCCACTTTTTGTATTACTGACTAGGTCGATTAACCTAACCCAGAGTTCGTGTCCAGCGCTCAGGCAAAGACAAGTTAGCGCTGCCTTTTGTTACCATCGCCGGTAAATATGCCAATATTGGTAGACCTTCCAGCGCGTTGACGATGTGATACTGCGTGGGGTTCTGCTCCCAGGTCAGGCGAGCCCAATCGATCTCCCCTTCACCTATCCAGACCTCGGTGAGTGTACTTTTTTGGGGAAACGTTACCAACTCGTTAACGGCAGGTTCGCCAAACCCACCTATTGCAGGTAGGAAGCGCCAAGCCATAGGATGGTCTTTTCCCTCTAGTGATTCTTGTCCGGCTGCAATATCTTCGGAAGGTACCGGCACCAGCTTGCTCATGGACATATCAAGAATCTTGTGTCCAAAATGACTGGCATTGCAGCGCCAGGTATTGTTTTTAATACTGTGCTCAGGAATATCAGCATAGATCTTTGGTATCCCCTGAAATTCACGGCCGACCAGAATGGGGTCCGTCAGGTTCTCCCAAATAACCAGAGAGTAGGTGCCGGTCAACTGCTCTTTCTCGCCTTTGTAAACGACTGAGGCGTTCACCCCAATCATGTTGTAGCCGTGTCCCGCCAGCCAATCGACTTGTTTGTTGCAGACATAGTAAACAGTGACAATGGCTTCTTCGCCCACTTCAAAGGGTTCGGGCAAGTATGCCGCCAGCTTTTCGCGATCCGTCAAGTATGACAGAGCCATTACCGTGCAATCGTGATAGATGCCGCTGGTTTTCTCACCGATATAAGTCGGGCCGAAATGTGCAGGCATCGCATAGCGTTGATTGGGATCCAATGTAAACATACTGTTCCTCGTTATGAATTGAAAATTGTCCATCACGGTTTGGTGTAAAGGTATAGAGAAATCAGAAGCCGACTCTACACATCCGGACCCATCCTATCTATTTTCCAAGCCCTTTCTTCCGGCAAGTTGCATTCTTACCTGCGCATGGTTATCTCGACCAAGTCGGAGGCGAGTATTGAAAACAAACGCAATCAAGGCGAGGCTAGTCGTCATCAACAAAGTAAACCAACCCAACGATTGCAAAACATCTACGTTGACACTGCCCGGAACCGAGCCTGGCTTCAGGCCAGCCAGATCAATAACAATGCCGGCCAATAAAGCCCCTGCACCCGTAGTTGATTTTTGCACAAAGGCACCTGCCGCAAACACTACACCCGCTTGCCGCTTGCCCGTTGCCAGTTCCTGCTCGTCTAGAATATCCGCGGCCAGCGAAACGGACAGAACCTGCATACCAACAATCATGAAAACACCGATACCGGTATTCAGTAGCAGTAGTGGATAGATTATCGCGTGACCGTTTTCAGGAAGAATGCCCAGCAGCCGCCCACCGAGAAACCAAATACCATTTAGCGCCAACGCCAGGCTAAAGGCGGCAAGTAATTTTGGCTTGTCAAAGCGTTGACCCAGATGATTAAGCAGGACAAACGCGGCAAGCGTGGCAACTGCGGTAGGAACAACCATCCCGGCCAATTGGTCACTGCGAAATTCCCAAAAATAGGTGCCAAGATACAACGCGAGTGTTGTATAAACACCGGCACTCATGCCGAATGCCAAATTAGCACCCATTGATATACGAAAGTTTCTATTTTCAAACGCCAACTGCACATCCTTAAGCGGATCGCGCCAGGAAAATTTCCGTACAGAGCTGGGAATGGGCAACTTCGGAATTAAGCTGCGCGTGCCCACAATACAAACCGCTGCGGTTACACCGGCCACAACAGCCGATAGCAGGCCATAATGCCAGTAGTTGTCTGCAAGCAATCGCCCGTCAACCCCGTCGGCGTCGGGTCCAAAGAAAAACACAAATCCAATCGCCGGCAAGGCCATTCCCGCCAACCAACCCATGGTGATTCTCGCTTTGGCAATGACCGTTCGTTCGTCGTAGTCGCTGGACAACTCGGCACCCATCGCGCTGTAGGGAATAAAGTAAATCGTTAAAAAAGTACGGAGAAGTATTGAAACCCCAAGCAACCAAATGAATATTCCCATTTGACCGAGCTGGTCCGGGGGAGAAAATAGCGCCAGAAAGAGCAGCGCAGTGGGAAAACCACCAGCAACTAACAGAGGGTGCCTGCGGCCCCATCGCGATCGAAAACTGTCTGACCAGCTTCCAACTACCGGATCTGATACCGCGTCCCAGGACAAGGCGATGAACATCGCCAGACCAGCCAGAGTGCCACTTAAACCGTGTACCTGGGTGTAATAGAACACGACAAAATTAACAAATGCCGCGTCTTTCACAGCGAATGGCATATTGCCAATCGCGTAAGTCCATTTCTCTTTTGCGGTTATGGTGTTTATGAGCGCTCACTCCCCTTGGAAACTTTTCGTCTATACCATGGCACTTCAGAGTAGCCTGCGGTGTCATGGTATTGATCAAAGATGCTTTAAACTCTAAGGAACTGACTCGACGAGGCCGGAAAATTGATACAGCAATCCAGCCGGTCTCTCGCCTTCGGCCCCCTAGAAAAAGAACGCTGCTTCCAGGCCGTAAATCATTGGGTTTATTGGCCGCCCAGATCGGCGAACACCGTCCACCAACGCACTCACTGAATAGTCATTGGCGTAGCTGACTTCATCAGTCAGGTTTTGGCCGTAGAGGGCGATTTCGTACTTTGCGCTAGCCGGTTGCCAGGAAATTCGTGCATTGAGCTGAGAGTAGCTGTCTACCGTCTCAATATCGTCATTGAAAACGGTCATATACTGCTCATCGATCCAACTGTAGTTGCCACTGAACACCAGCGCGCCATCGCCCACAGGCTGTGCATAGGTTGCGGCCAGGCTGAATTTATTGTTCGGAGTTCGGTTGAGCTCGTTGCCTTTAACGTTTCGGACGATGTTGGTCTTGTTGTCGGAGACAAAAAAGTCCTCCTGGTACTCAGAGTCGAGATAGGAGTAGTTGGCCAGCACAGTCAACTTATCCGTCGCTGCCCAGGTCGACTCAATCTCAAACCCGTATACGTCTGTATCTGAGGCATTGGCAAGCTTACTGGTTACGATTCCAGTATCGGGATCAAGGATACCGAGCTCCACCTGAATATCCTGGTAGTCGTAATAAAATATAGCGGTACTCACATACAGAACGTCGGCAATCGTGCCCTTGTAACCCAACTCGTATGAGATCAATTCCTCATTGTCGACAATTGATTCATTTTCGGGAGTTTCTGGATCGTCCTGCATGCCACCGAGGCGAAATCCACCCGACTTGTACCCAGTAGAAACCGTGCCGTAGACCATGTTGCTATCGTCGAAGTTATAACTTGCGTTCAGCCGCCAATCGACATTATCCCAGTCAGCCTTGTGATCGGCTTCCTTGTCACTGATGGCGTAGCCGGCGCGAAAGCAGCCAGCGGGTGTAGCATAGGGATCGCCACCTGCGATTAATTCTGGCAGGAAACTTTCACCGCAGAAGTCCAGAACCGAATCATAGAATATCTGCTGTTCCTCATGACCTTCCTTTTCATCCTCGCTGTACCGCAGCCCTGCCGATAAGGACAAGCTATCGGTGACAGCCCAGTCGAGCTGGCCATAAATTGCTTTTGATTCAACTTCCAAAACACCGGTTTGGTAGTAAAAGATTCCGTCGGGATTCTCGACTCCCGAGGCATTACTGGTCAAAAAGGGATTATTCGCATCGGTCAGCGTATAGGGTTGATCAAGTTCATTTTTGAGGTAGAACAAACCGACAACCCAATCCACCGCGCCATCACCATTTGAAATAAACTGAATCTCATGCTGGGTCGTGGTCTCCGCCTGGCCTATCGTTTCAATAAACGATGCGGGGCTTGCGGTGCCGTCAAAATCCTTTGCGCTATCCCAGCTATAATCCTGATAGCCATTCAACATGCGCACTGTCAGCAGGTCAAAGTCCATAGTGAGTGTTGAGTGATAGGTTTCCTGATCATTGACCGACACTTTACCCCTGAAATCAGAGCTGCGCTTGAATGGATCACTCTGGTCCGGCGCAACGGCTACGGGCGAAAAAAGTTCCGGGTTGATCACTATCTCGCCCAGTTTTGACGGTGCCCCAGGTTCGTTGCGATAGCCGTCCAGCTTCGCCAGTTCCAGCGTTTCATTTTCAAAGCCCGCGCTGAAATAGCGAAAGTTCCAGGCAATGTTGTCAGTGAAATCCACACTCAGCTGTGCCTCGACATAGTCATAATCAATTCCCCGAGGATCGGGGCCGGAAACATTCTCAGTGTAGCTGTCGGCGTTCACTTGTGAGTAGTGCACCAGATAGCCAACCTTTTCAGTAATCGGACCGCTGCTGGTGAGTGCCAGGGTAGTGGTGTTGTAATTTCCGGCCCTCGCTCGCGCAATATGTTCGAACTCATCGCCGGGCTTTTTGGATATCACATTGATCGCGCCACCGGTGGTATTGCGACCAAACAGGGTACCTTGCGGGCCACGCAGGACTTCGATGCGTTCAGCCAGGTCGACTGGAAGTGACAGCGCGGCTGCCTCGCTGCTATAGAAGCCGTTATTGTATACCCCAACACCCGGCTCGGTGCCGGTGCTGCTGGTTTCGCGACCAATGCCCCGAAGGTAAATGCGGTTACCCTCGCCACCACCAGCTGTTTCCTGATAGGACATGCTGGGCGTAAAATTGGCGACATCCTGTGCCGAATATATACCCAATTCTTTGATCATGTTTGCAGACAGCGCGGTAATGGCTATGGGAGTATCGCTCAGTGCCGTTTCGCGTTTTTGTGCTGTCACTATTATTTCTTCAAGCGTTCCTTGCGCAAACACCGAGCCGGCACTGAGGCTAGCCAATGCAGTAAAAATAATTTTTCGCGCCTGTCGATTTAGCTGATGCTTCATTTGAGTAACCCTCAAGTTAGATTTATTTTACGATATGGCCGAAGAAATACCATTAAACTTACTTAGAAGTAAGAATATATGCTATATTATTGCCTGTCAACAATTTTAACCGTTCGCCCAAGGGCCGAGAATATCCTTTATAATCATGCGCTATAAAGAATGAGGAACCGCGAATAACATGTCCCAAGCAGAAAAAACCCGTGCCAGTACCCCCGTAAAACGGACTCGCAAAACCCAAGAGCGAGCTGAGGCGACGCGAGCGAACTTAATTGAAGCGGGGAAATTGCTATTCTCTGAGCGAGGGTTTGACGCTGTTTCCGTACGTGACCTGGAGCAAGCAGCGGGCGTTAAACGCAATATACTGGCGTACCATTTTGAAGATAAAGACAACTTGTGGAAGGCTTCGGCCGATGCAATATTCGGCGTGATGAGCGCTGAGTTCGATCAGCGTCTTACAATTATGAAAGAGATATCAGGGCGCGAAGCACTCGCCTTTATCGTGCGATTTTACGTCCATTTTCACGCTCGACACCCCGAGCTCAGCAGACTAATGAGCCAGGAAGCGACCCGGCACACTTGGCGTATTCAATATCTTATCGACAATTACATTCGCCCATCAACACTGCAGATGGAAAAATTGGTACATGAAACCAAGGGTCTGGACAGGAAGGCTTTTATTCACTGGTACTACATAATGATCAGCAGTACTTCCACCATTTTCTCTTTCGCTGCGGAGTGCGAGGACCTGTTTGGCGTAGATCCCTGCGAGGAGAGCATGGTAGAAGGACATGCCGAGATGCTGGTTTCAATGCTACTGGAAGCTGGTTAGCACCCGTGGTGGTTTCGACAAGTTAACTGTCCCAGGCCCGAGAAAACTAGCCTCTGGCCTCAAGCAACTGCCCTACCCCATTTAGCCGAAAATTAACGACGTTTTGGGTTCTGACAAGTCTATCCTGCTCCTCAAAGGTCGCTTTTCTCCTCAAGAAAACACTTGCCATAATAACTGTGCGTATATACAGTTGTACCAGAAACCAATAACCCACACACGAGGTGACCTGTGGCCGTAGTAGCAATGTGGAAATGTGATCGGGATGATTCAATGTTTGATAATAAAAAAGATGCTGATGCCTATGACAAGATGTTAGAGCTGGCAGAAAATTTTAGCTCTCTGCTCAGCAAACAGATTGAAGGTATAAGCGAGCAAGATGCGGAAAATATTGGTCTGCTGCTATCGAAAAACAAAAACATATTGATAGCTGCCTGCAAGGGCAAGCCTGATTTATTATTGGATATTGGTAGTGAAGACCAGATGGAAGCATCGAATATTACTCCCCTGACCGCTAAGGCATAGCTGGGCGATTGGTACCCTATACTCTCATTGCCCCTTCCCACCCACCCTGAATACACTCCAGCGGCGCACTGGCAGGTTCGTCGTCAGAGTTCTGTGGCACGAGCTTGTCGCTTTCTCTTTAGAGTCAATCAATACCAGATAGTAGCGCCCTACTCGACGCGGTCGACGAAGCCGACGCGGGTGATGTCCCACAAGGCCTTGTGAGCTACATGGCTGACGTCGACCGCGTCAACTGCGGTGGGTATTAGGTGGGGTTTTATTCTCCCGGGGTATAGGCCCTTCGGGGCATGACTGTCACAATATGTCTGCCTGGGAAAATTTTTGAGATTTCATAAAGGCCTGATTACCTCAGTAACCCACCAAGCCCGGTTCGGCCCAGTCTTCGCGGTACCGAGGTAATACCGTATAATTCTCACTACAGCAGTAGCGGCAAGATCCCCTATATGTGGACAGTACAGCGTGAATATCTCGAACCGGTTGGTACATTGCGATTACGGTTCCTTGCCGGCGACGACTGTCTCAGCTATGAAGGCTTTCTACGCGCGCTGGAAAATGACGCGAGTTTCAGGGATGTCATTTTGGAGGAAATGCGGGCAGCGCCATTTATCGCTTTCCGCTGGGAAACGCCGCCGCTGACCGCCAACAATATCGACCAACACTTTGAATGCTTGTTGCACGACAGCCCAGACCTCGATGTACGAGCTGACCCCACAAATTTCGAGCCCTACTTTCAACCTGGTATCGAGGTTGTCAGCTTCAATAATCTGGGAGCTGATGCATTGTTGATCGTGCCTTGCCCGGTTTCCAAATCGGCCAATTACAGTCACATTGGATCTTTTCACCGCAGTGCACCACATTCGCAGCAACACGCATTCTGGATCGCAGTGGCCCAGGCTGTATTGGCGCGGGTTGACCCAAGGCCTCTATGGCTTAGTACTGCAGGGGGTGGCGTAGATTGGCTGCATATGCGACTGGACAGCCATCCTAAGTATTATCGACACTTACCGTGGCGAGATTGGATCCAGGAAAGTTGATTTGTTGGTGTCATGCCAGGTGGTATGACATGGCCAGGGACGAACTGCTAGCCGGCAGCGGAAACTTGAAAGTGCCCTACCTCAGGATTGGAGAAGGCCAGAGCTGGTTTCATTGGATGTATAATTTCAGGGATATTATTGGGTATCTGGAGGGGCGGTTTGTCGTGGGGTAGCATATTGAACTCGGCATGGTTCTGTCGCAGCCAACCCATTCATTAGAAAGTTGCCGGGGCCCATCCCAGCTTCGCGCGCTCTGCATCAATGTGGACATCCAGCCACTGCGTCATCTCAGCCAGCTTTTCCTTTCCCACAAGTGCCAATAGCACGGGATCACCACGTTGATGCCAGCCTATTTCGAATCCACGAAAAGCTGCATCCAGAGAACGCAGACCTGCGTCATGGTCACCCAACAGCAATGCTGTCTTGGCTTCGAGCAGATGATAACCGTGACGCATTCCATCCCTCTTGGCTTGTTCCAAAATACGTCGATGTTTGGTCAAAATTATCATTGCTTCCTCGTTCCGATCCAGCCGCTGAAGAGCCAGCGCACGATTGATTTGCAGATTACTTCCACTGCTCATGTTGGAATACAAATCTGTATTCGCCAGTCCATTGCGATAGAGCGAATCAAGTGTGGTCAGCGAATCAACATACTTTCCTTGGCGAAGCTGAAGAATCGACAGATAATCTCGCACTCCAAAATCGAGTTTCTGAGCATCAGAGAGTTCGTCGTAAGCAGATATAGCAGCCTTTTCTCCCAGGCAGTAAAGAGCC
>SMVA01077827.1_pt1 | contig 15096 bp, 15 predicted proteins | sample 2456451 | NCBI WGS metagenome assembly SMVA01 (sample SAMN11095933, study PRJNA526329) | marine sediment metagenome | biome: Marine sediment; feature: Surficial sediment; material: Deep marine sediment; isolation source: Hadal surficial sediment | place: Pacific Ocean | collected 2014-05 | depth...
AATAAGACGTGAAAGAGGGATTCACAGGCCCTTGAGGCGCTGGCGGGACTCTATCTGGGGATTTGGGTAACAGCTTGCGGCTGACTATAAAAGGCAGAGCTGCTATACTTTGCCTCCCAAATTTACCCCGTACCCACAGGTAGCACTATGAGTTTGAACCTCGTTCCCGCCGGCGAGCACTTGCCGGACGAAATAAACGTCATCATCGAAGTACCCGCACACTCCGACCCGGTAAAATACGAAGTGGACCACGACAGCGGCGCCATCATGGTTGACCGCTTTATGTCGGCCGCCATGTTTTACCCCTGTAACTATGGCTATATCCCCAACACACTGGCCGACGATGGCGACCCGCTGGACGTGCTGGTGCATACCCCGCATACGGTGGTCAGTGGCTGCGTTATTCGCTGCAGGCCCGTGGGCATTTTGCAGATGAGTGACGAGGCCGGCGAGGACGCCAAACTGATAGCCGTTCCGGTAGACAAGTTGAGCCCGCTTTACAAGGATGTGAAGGAAGCAACCGACCTGCCACCGCTATTAATACAACAAATCACCCACTTTTTTGAGCACTACAAAGACCTGGAGGAGGGAAAGTGGGTAAAAGTTGAAGGCTGGGGCACGGCGGCAGATGCGCGCAAAGCCATTATCGACTCTGTGGCACTGTTCGAAAAAGAAGATAAGCACTAGACGCTCAGGGTGCCCCGCGATACCGCGCCGGGCACCAATTTTCTGCCACCGCCACGTAACGTTGTAAAATTTCTGGCAACTGCGCTAGCAGCTCCCCGCGCAAACACAGCTCGCCGTCAAAATCCTGCCAGCACGCCCCGACCAACTCAGTCGATAATTGGCCTGCACAGGCAACTGACGCGGGCGCGTAACTGAGGTGCCAGCGCTCCACCGCCACCCCGCCACTGTCCTGGGCATAGGGCCTAAAAAAGCCGTGGGCCGCATCGGCCGCCATGCGCTGGTCCAGCCAACAATGCAAAGAATCAAATACCCCCCCCGGCGCCACTTCCCCCGGTGTTAGCTGTACCGCGTACTCATCACCCACAGCGGCCAGGTTACACACGTCTACGTCTGTACCCCAATGGTGTCGCGAGGTGCCGGGCACCGCTGAAAAACGCAATATGGCGTGTAGTAACTGCTGTGTCGACAGCGTGGCCCAGTCCAGTGGCAGGCCAGCATCATCGTGAAGTGGCCGCAGGCCACTGGCCTTGCCATTCCAGATGGCAGCCTGGCGCTCGAAAGAGCGAAAGCTACTGACAATGGCCAATTCAAAACCCGCCCTGCCGGCATCGTGCTGCAGGCACGCAAAGGCTTCGGCCGCCTCCTCCAGCATGCGGTTACCACAGGGCAGGGTCACCAACTGTGATTCATCCTGGCCGGTTAACTGGGCGATGCTGAGCCGGGTCGCTGGCATTCGATTCACTCTCGTTTATTTTTCGGCTGATTTGCCGGCGGTGGGTCGACGCAGAAGGGCAGGCGATGGGACAGCGCTATGCCGGCGGGAGTAATCCTGGACTGCCAGGCCATCACCTCCACCCCCGCCTGTATTGCCTGCAGCAACGCCTCCCGGTAGCGCACATCGATATCTCCCGCGGTATGAACCGACTTTATCCCGTTATGCAAGACACAGTAAAACAGTATTGCCCGGGTGTTGTCATCGAGGCTGGCCTGTAGCGCCAACAGGTGCTTGCGACCCCGCTCGCTCACGGCATCGGGGAACATGCCCCGCCCCTGCTCCCCGACCAGGGTAACTGACTTAACCTCGACAAAAACCCGCTGGCCGTCACCTTCCAGCAGTAAATCCACCCTGCTGTTTTCGCCGTATTTTACCTCACTTCGAAGTTGGGGGTAGCATTCAAAACCGCTTATTAGCCCGGACTCAAACGCCTCTCGTACCACCTGATTGGCCTTGGCCGAATGGATACAAGCCATGCCCGTTGCTGTTTCCACCAGTTCCCAGGTGTGTGCGTATTTGCGGGTTTTCACCGTACTGGTAGACAGCCACACGCGCGACCCGGGCTGCGCACAGCCGGTCATGGCTCCGGTATTGGGGCAGTGCACTGTGATGCACTGCCCATCCGCCAACTCGACATCCGCCAGGAAGCGTTTGTAGCGGCGCAGCAGCCTGGCTTCAATCAACTCCCCAAATTCCATGGTTCCCGCCCTACCCCGTGATTCAGGTATCTTAGCAACAGCCCGGGGCACATGTCAGTCCCGGTTAAATAGTGCTATTAATAGTGGCGTCCCACCCGGTAATCTGGTAGTTTCTCCGCCCTCGGCCCCGGGGGCCTTTTTGAAGCCCGGGAAATCACTGTGAGTATTGTCAATTAGTATGGGAATCTAGCCATGCCAAGAGCAGCCAAAAAAGCAGCTTCAACAGAATTTAAAAACTTCGAGCCGTATAAAACAAAGCGCGGCGAGGAGTACATGAATGAAAATCAATCTGAGCATTTCATGCTCATTCTGCAGAACTGGAAGAACGAGTTAATGCGGGAAGTTGACCGCACCGTCTCACATATGAAAGACCAGGCGTCCAACTTTCCCGACCCCGCCGACAGAGCCACTCAGGAAGAAGAGTTTAGCCTGAAGTTGCGAACCCGCGACCGCGAGCGCAAGCTGATCAAAAAGCTGGACAGTATGATGGAGAGAATCGACCAGAGCGACTACGGCTTCTGCGATGCCTGTGGTGTGAATATCGGCATCAAACGCCTGGAAGCACGGCCCACCGCCACCTTGTGTATAGACTGTAAAACACTGGATGAAATAAGGGAAAAGCAGGAACTGGGCTAGTCCCGGCAAGCACCCGGGGTTAACGTGCCCAATTCGCCCCGCGCCGCCCCTCCCCCCGCTACGCCCCCATCCACACCCAACCGGCCCTACCGGGGCCGATTTGCCCCCTCACCCAGCGGCCCCCTACACCTGGGGTCACTGATAGCCGCCGTTGCCAGCTATCTGGACGCCCGCAGTAATCGCGGTATCTGGCTGGTGCGTATGGACGACTTGGACCCACCCCGGGAAGTTCCCGGCGCGGCCCACAGCATTCTCGACAGCCTGAGCCAACACGGCCTGCACTGGGATGAGGATGTGTTGTGGCAAAGCCAGCGAGGCGAGGCCTACCAACGGGCACTGCAACAATTACAAGCCCAGACATTTAACTGTGATTGCAGCCGAAAAGCCCTGGCGGCCACGGGTGTGTGTCAGCGCGACTGCCGGTCGCGACAGGGCGAGGTGACAACACCCGCCGCCATTCGAATGACAGTCCCCAGAGACGGCGTCATCGGCTTTGACGATACGCTTCAGGGTTCTCAACACATCGCCTTGGGGCAGACCTCAGCCGATTTTCTGATTCACCGAAAGGACGGTCTGTATGCCTATCAACTGGCGGTGGTAGTGGACGATGCCCACCAGGGCATCACCCATATTGTGCGTGGCTCGGACTTACTGGACACCACGGCGCGGCAGATATTTTTGCAGCAGGCGCTGGATTACCCCACCCCGATTTACAGCCATGTACCGGTCATCACCAATTCTGCCGGGCAAAAGTTTAGCAAGCAGCATCACGCCACCGCGCTGGCAGACAGGGACGCGGTGCCCAACCTGCGCAGTGCGTTGAAATTTCTCTGCCAGCCCCGGCCCCCCGCGCAGCTGGCCTCGCCAGCTGAGCTGCTGCAATTTGCCGTGCAGAACTGGGCACCCCGCGCCATACCCTCGGCAATGGCCATTGTCGCCGGCCGCGACAGCACATAACTTTGAGCTTTAGTCGCGGCTTGCGTACTATCAGCGCACAGCTCACGAGGGTGTTAGTCCCGTATGTATATTAATCGCGTACTGCTACTGATGGTGGCAATCGCCTTTCTCTTTTACCCCATGATAGAGGAATGGGTCTCTCGCAGTGGTGCCGCCTGGTACAGGCCCTATCAGTTATGGCTGCTGGTCATTGTCGCCGCCTATTGGAACCAGCGCAGTCGGGGCACGGATGAGCTTTAGCTCGATACAGATACTGCTGTTTATTGTGGCCTATTTGGGCGGCCTGTTTGCTGTGGCCTACCTGGCGGACCGGGGCGTCATTCCCAGGCGCATTACCCATCACCCCGCAGTCTACGTACTCTCGCTGGGGGTTATTGCCGGGGCGATGGCCACTAATGGCATGTTAGAGCTGGCCAATCGCTACGGCTACAGCTTCCTTCTGTACTATTTGGGCACGGTGGTGATGTTTGTCCTGGCCACTATCTTACTGTTACCCCTGCTGCGCTTGTGCCGTATCTACCAGCTGAGCTCGCTGGCAGATGTCCTCACTTTCCGCTTTCGCAGCCCGAGTGTGGGCGCCGCCATCACCGTTGCCATGTGCCTGACCCTGTTACCCCTGTTGGCGCTACAAATTCAGGTGGTTGCAGACAGCATTCATATCCTGGAGGGAGGCCACCAGCACCTGTCACAGAGCGCCCATAGCCACAACGGCATGGCCCTGCTTTTCTGCATCATCATCATTGTCTTTTCAATACTGTTTGGCACACGCCATATCTCGTCCCGCGACCGCAACACCGGCCTGGTCGCAGCGATAGCATTTGAGTCACTGGTAAAGCTGGCGGCACTGATGGTTTTATTCTTTGCCTCCATTTACGGCGTCTTTGGCGGCTTCGACGGCCTGGACCAATGGCTGGTACAAAATCCGGCCATCAATAATGTGCTGGACAAGCCCATGCGGGGCGAGGCTGCTCGGGGGTTATTACTCATATTCTTTGGTGGCGCTGTTTGCATGCCGCATATCTTTCATATGGCTTTTGCCGAAAATACTGACAGCAGGGATTTGCACGCCTCCGCCTGGGGCCTGCCGCTGTATTTGCTGTTATTGAGCTTGCCAATACTGCCGGTGACCTGGGCGTGGATCAAACTGGGACAAACCCTGCCGGTGGAATACGCCGGGCTGAGCATGGGGCTACAGCTGAACTCCGCCTGGGTGAGCGGGGCGGCCTTTGTGGCCGGCATGTCTGCGGCCAGTGCAACACTCATCGTGGCAACATTGGCGCTGGCCAATATGTGTGTCAATCACCTGGTACTGCCACTGCGAACCCAGCAGATCGACCCCCACCAGAGCATTTATAGCCAACTGAAATGGCTGCGACAGACTGTCATCGCCCTGCTGATAGCCGGCGGTTATCTCCTCCACATCATTACCAGTGGCACGGTGAGCCTCAACCAATTGGGCCTGGTGGCCTTTATCGGCACATTGCAGTTTTTGCCCGCGGTGGTGGCCACCCTGTATTGGCGTGGCGCTAACCGACGCGGCCTGCTAACCGGGCTGGCAGCTGGCCTTGGCGTGTGGTTTTTCACCCTGTTTTTACCCATATTTATCAATTTTGATCCCATCGGCCTCGACACCCTGCATCTGGGCTGGCTGGCCGACAAAGACAGGGCCTGGGCCACTGCAGCGACCCTCTCATTGACCATCAATACCGTGTTGTTCGCCCTGGTCTCTCTACTGACTCGCAGCCACCCCGATGAGACAATTGCCGCAGACATCTGCTCCATGGATGACCTTAACCGACCTACACGACAAACACTGTCGCTGCACAGCCCCGAGCAGTTTATCGAGCAATTGGCTACCGCCCTGGGTGACAAAACAGCCGAGGATGAGGTGCAGCGTGCGCTGGCCGATTTACAGTTTCGTCCAGACGAATCCAGGCCCTACGCCCTGCGCCGTCTGCGCCATCGCATCGAGGCAAACCTGTCGGGGCTATTGGGCCCCGCTGTGTCCTATAGCATCCTCAACCGCTGCATTCCCTTCCAGCCCACCCGGCATGGCGACACCGAGGACATGGCCCTCATCGAGCAGAGTCTGGACAAATCACCATTAAAATTTACCGGAATGGCTGCCGATCTGGACAATTTGCGCCGTCATTATCGGGAAATCCTGAACAAGCTTCCGCTTGGTGTCTGCTCCCTGGGTATCGATGGCGAACTGTTACTGTGGAATCGCGCCATGGAACAAATTACCCATATTCCCGCCGCTAAGGTACTGGGCTCTTCGCTGAGCACCCTGCCCCAACCGTGGCGCCATATTATCGAGGATTTCACCCGGGCCGACATCGATTTCGTGATGAAACAGGAATTGCAGGCAGAGGCAGACCATGAAAAATCCCAGTGGATACGCCTCCACAAGGCAGCCAGTGCGGACGACCTGCAGGGTGCCAGCCGCGACAGCGTGATACTGGTGGAGGATATTACCCACGCCCAACTATTGCAGGAAGAATTGGTACACAGTGAGCGGCTCGCCTCCATAGGTCGCCTGGCAGCCGGCGTCGCCCATGAGATCGGCAACCCCGTTACCGGCATTGCCTGCCTGGCACAAAACCTGGAATACGAAACCGATCCCACGGAAATTCGCAATATGGCACAGGACATCCTCACCCAGACCGACCGGGTGAGCCGCATCGTGGAATCACTGGTTAATTTCTCGTATTTGGGCACCCGGTCAGACCAGACCGAATTGACCGCCTCAAACGTGGCGGATTGCATCGACGAAGCCATCCACTTGTTGCAGCTTGACTCCCAAGCCAGACTAGTGCAATTTGATAACCAGTGCGATAGGGAATACGTTGTGTTAGCCGATAGTCAGCGCTTACTACAGGTATTCATAAACCTACTGAGTAACGGTCGCGACGCCTGTGATAGCGACGGCCTGGTGACCATTGCCGCCCAACGGGAGCGCGAGACCATCATTATCCGCGTTGAGGACAATGGCAGCGGTATCCCACAACAGCTACTGAGCCAGGTTTTCGAGCCTTTCTTCACCACCAAAGACCCTGGACAGGGCACCGGGCTTGGCCTGGCGCTGGTTTACAGCATTATGGAGGACATGGGGGGCAGCGTGCACCTGGTCAGTCCGATTGGCAGCGCCAGCCAACCGGGCACCCGGGCCACCATTCAACTACCCAGCGGCAGCTACACCGCAGACTTTTTAAGCTAGTGCAGCTGGTGGTCGCCAAATAATTGGCCTGTTACTGGAATCTTCTGCGCCGTAGGAGTATGTTGTTTCAAAACTACACAGCAGGTAACACACATGCAGAAGATCCTCGTTGTCGAAGATGAATCGGTCATTCGAACAGCGTTGCGTCGTCTGCTTGAGCGTAACAACTATCACGTAGAAGAGGCGGGCTCCGTACAGGACGCTGAGTCTCAGCACCGACTGTCAAATTTCGATCTTATTATCAGCGATTTGCGCCTGCCCGGCGCACCCGGTACCGACCTGATCAAGAAGGCGGGCGACGTCCCGGTGCTTATCATGACCAGCTACGCCAGCCTGCGCTCAGCGGTGGAATCTATGCGCATGGGGGCTGTGGATTACATTGCCAAACCCTTTGATCACCCCGACCTGGTGCGCGCTGTGCAGCGCATTATTGCCGACCACCCCACAGAGCAGGCAGAAAGGGCACTCGCCACGGGCAAAACCGCCGACAGTGACAAGGCCACCGGCATCATCGGCAATTGCCCCGCCATGCTGACTCTGTTTGATCACATTGAAAAAATGGCCCCCACAGACTCCACCGTGCTGGTACTGGGCGAGACCGGCACAGGCAAGGAGCTGGTTGCCAAAAGTGTCCACAACCACAGTCAAAGAGCACAGAAAACGCTTATTTCAGTGAACTGCGCTGCCATCCCAGACACCCTCATTGAGTCGGAGTTGTTTGGCTACGAAAAAGGTGCCTTTACCGGTGCCAACGCCAGCCGAATGGGCCTGATTGAAGCCGCCGATGGCGGTACCTTGTTTCTGGATGAGATCGGTGAACTGCCCATGGAAGCCCAGGCGCGATTACTGCGCTTTATCCAGGAGGGCGAGATCCGCCGCATCGGCTCTGTCCATTCCCGCAAGGTCAATGTGCGATTGATTTGCGCCACCCACCGCAACTTGCAGGCACTGGCGAGCAGCGGGCATTTCCGGCAGGACTTATTCTATCGAATCAACGTATTGCGCCTGTCACTGCCACCCCTGCGCGAGCGCGGCAAGGACATACTGCATTTGGCGGAATGGCTGCTGGCAGAACAGACAAAGCGGCTGAACAAACAGGCGATGCAGCTTTCCCCACTGGCCATACAGGCAATTACAACCTACCAATGGCCCGGGAATGTGCGCGAGTTACAGCACGCCATAGAGCGCGCAGTCATCCTCAGTGACAGCGAAGAAATTGGCACCGAAGCGCTGGGCATCGACCTGGAATTACTGGGCGAAAACCGCATCCGCAATCGCGGTGCAGGCTCCGGCAGTACCGGCAATGATCCCACCGAAGAGCTGTCTCTGGAAGACTACTTCCAGCGGTTTGTGCTGGAGCACCAGGACACCATGAGCGAGACCAAACTCGCCCAGAAACTGGGGGTAAGCCGCAAGTGTTTGTGGGAGCGAAGGCAGCGCTTTGGTATCCCCAGACGGAAAAATAACGCCCCATCCAAGAATAAAACTGCCGGGAGAAGCGTTACCGCATGAGTTTCACGTTACAAAATATGGAGTATATTGGTAACACTGAGCACTAATCAGGGCCCAAGCAAACAAGCCACGCCACCCCAAGCAATTGTTTTTAAAGTAGTTTTGTATTGTTGGCACACAGTATGCATTATCTATTGTAACGGCAACGATAATTATTATAAGTTCCCGCCGTAATAAAAATAATATATTCCAATATGGACCTGGATGGGGAAGAAACTTTCCCCTTCAATTTCGTTGTCTGTATACCCTATAAAAACAATAACAAGCTTTCAAACAATAAGACTAATGACGGTATGACGACTGGGTTGGGGGAGCACAGTTCTCCCCAATGCCCCGCTTTCAGTGCGGCCGATTACCGGCACCTACATCTGTGATAAGCTGCACGCCAGTCCAACCACTGCGAGGCAGACCCACGCTTGAAGGTAATCGCTAGAGATCAGCACTGCATTTCCCGCAAAAATATCAGCGACAGTGCACTTAAAGTCATGTCACGCTTACGCAGCAATGGCTACCAGGCTTACCTGGTTGGCGGCGCCGTTCGCGACCTGTTGCTAGGGCGACATCCCAAGGATTTTGATATTGCCACGGACGCGACACCCCAGGCAGTTCACGCGGTGTTTCGCAATTCGCGCATCATTGGCCGGCGCTTTCAAATTGTTCATGTCCGGTTTGGCCGGGAAATCATCGAGGTCACTACCTTTCGGGGCCACCACGACAGCGGCGGCAATAAGTCCTCCACCGCACATTCACGCCAATCTGAAAGTGGTCTGTTACTGCGTGACAACGTGTTTGGCACGCTGGAAGAGGATGCCGTGCGCCGGGACCTCACGGTGAATGCCCTGTATTACGATGCGGGAAATTTTGAGGTCTTCGACCAGGTAGGCGGCCTGCAGGATCTGGAACAAAAACGCATCCACATTATCGGCGACCCCGCCACCCGGTTTCGTGAAGACCCGGTCAGAATGCTGCGTGTATTGCGCTTTGCCGCAAAATTGAACTTTGTTATCCAAGCGTCCACCGCCGCCGCCATACCCCTGTGCGCCGAATTGCTTGAAGAGATCCCCCCGGCCAGGTTATTCGATGAATTCCTCAAGTTGTTTTTGTCGGGCCACGCGCAAAAAACACTGGAGAACCTGCTGTCTTACCAGCTGCTGGAGCGGCTCTTCCCGGGCACCGGTGAGCATCTGGACGAGGGCACGCAGGGCCTGACGCTGCTGCGAATGGCCATGGTCAATACCGACCAACGCATCGCCAGTGGCAAACACGTCACGCCCGCCTTCATCCTCGCGGCAATACTGTGGCCCGTGGTCTCTGCCGCGGCGAAAAAGCTGGAGGACGGTGGCGACGCCGCCATGGTTGCGATGCACAAGGCGGGGCAGCGGGCCATATCCCAGCAGGTACAACGGGTTGCTATCCCGAAGCGGTTTAGTCAACCGATGCGCGAAATATGGGAATTTCAACTGCGCTTGCAGCGCAAGCAGGGGCGCAAGGCAGCCGAGTTAGTTGACCATCGCCGTTTCCGCGCCGCCTATGATTTTTTATTGCTGCGCGAGGAAGCGGGGGCAGACACCCACCAGCTGGGTGCCTGGTGGACCGAATTTCAAACCCTGCCCTTTGAGGAGCGCCTGGCGCAGGCCATGCCCCAGGGTAGGAAGCGCAAGCCCCGGCCTTCATGACCATTGCCTATATCGCCCTGGGCAGCAATCTGGACGACCCGGCTGTACAACTGCGCCGGGCGGTCGAACATCTGGGGACGCTAGCCCATTGCCGTATCACGGCGGTTTCCAGCGCCTATACCAGTGCCGCTATCGGGCCGGGGAAGCAACCCGCCTACCTCAATGCCGTGTTGGCGATGGACACCAGCTTGAGCGCCGTGCAGTTACTGGCCGCGACACAGGCCATAGAAAGTAGGCAGGGCCGGGTCAGAGAGCAACGCTGGGCGGCCCGCACCCTGGACCTGGACATCTTGCTGTACGGCCAGGCGACATCCGCCAGCCGGCAATTACAAATTCCCCACCCGCGCATGGCGCAACGCAATTTCGTTCTCTATCCCCTGGCTGAAATCGCCGGTGAACAATTGTTGCTTCCCTGCGGTGGGGTACTTGGGTCATTATTAACACGCTGCCCCCGCGGCGACCTGCACCGAACACAGGTTGCCCTGGGTGAACGAAGACACCGCGCCTAAGGAGCCACCCGCTGGATGCACAACAACGCTGCTATTAACATAGACTTGAAGGGGCGCACGCCACCGTCTTTTATCGCCATTGAAGGGCCTATTGGCGTGGGCAAAACCACCCTGGCGAAAAAGCTGGCCTGCAGCTTCAATTACGAGACCTTGCTGGAGGAAGTGGGTGACAATCCCTTCCTGGAAAAATTCTATCAAAACGGCAAGCAGGCCGCCCTGGCCACCCAACTGTTCTTCTTGTTCCAGCGCAGCCAGAAAATTCAGGATATGCGCCAGGCGGACATCTTTGAGCCGATACGGGTATCGGATTTCCTCATAGAGAAGGACCCGTTGTTCGCCAGAATAAACCTCGATAGCAACGAGTTTCAGCTGTATGACAAGGTCTACCAGCAGTTGACTATCGACGCCCCCAGGCCCGATCTGGTCATCTATCTGCAGGCTTCTACCGATGTCCTGATGTCGCGCATCCAAAACCGGGGAATTCCCTACGAACAGGGCCTGGGCCGGGACTATCTGGAGCGCCTGAACGAAGTGTACAGTGAGTTCTTTCTATATTACGATGGCGCTCCTCTGCTTATCGTCAATGCCAGTGAGCTGGACTTGGCGAATAGCGATGAAGACTACAAAAACCTGGTGGACTACATGCTGGACATACGCAGCGGCCGCCACTATTTTAACCCGACATTTTTCGGATAGTTTCGCCCATGAGCAAGATCACCCTCAGCACTCTGAACAAGATGAAGGCCGACGGTGATAAATTTGTCTGCATTACCGCCTACGATGCCACATTCTCGCGGTTGATCAGTGATGCCGGGGCTGAGACCATTCTGGTGGGTGACTCCCTGGGCATGGTGTTACAGGGCCACGACAGTACCATTCCCGTCAGCATAGACGACATGGCCTACCACACCCAGTGCGTGCTGGGGGGCAGGCCAGAGTCGCTGGTCATCGCCGACCTGCCCTTCATGACCTACGCCAACGCAGACCAGGCCATGGCCAACGCCACCCTATTGATGCAGGCCGGCGCCCAGATGGTGAAAATGGAGGGTGGTACCTGGCTTAGCGACACTATCAGCAGCCTGGTAGAGCGCGGCATTCCGGTTTGCGCCCACCTGGGCCTGACCCCACAGTCGGTCAATACCTTTGGCGGCTTTAAAGTACAGGGGCGCACGCCGAAAGAGGCCAAATCCATTCTGGCCAATGCAGTGGAAATTCAGGATGCCGGTGCCAGCCTGCTGGTGCTGGAGTGTATACCGGCCGTGTTGGCCGCCGACATCAGCTCAAAACTGGATATTCCGGTAATTGGCATCGGCGCCGGCCCCGGTACCGATGCCCAGGTATTGGTCATGCACGACCTGTTGGGCCTGAGTAATGCCAGAGCGAGATTTGTCCAAAATTTCATGGTGGGCCAAGCCACCATACAGGATGGACTGAAAGCCTTTGTTGACGCCGTGAAATCGGGTGATTACCCCCGTGAAGAGCACTGTTATCATTAGGGAGTAGGCGCTATGCAGACTTTTTCGACCAATGAATCACTGCAAACCACTCTGTGCGAGGCTCGTAGGGCCGAACAAACCATTGCCCTGGTTCCCACCATGGGCAACCTGCACGAGGGCCACCTCGACCTGGTACGCAAGGCCCATCGCCTGTGTGACCTGGTGGTGGTCAGCATCTTTGTGAACCCCCTGCAGTTTGGCGCGGGTGAAGACCTGGACAGCTATCCCCGAACCCTGGCCGCCGACAAGGAGAAGCTGTTTGCGGAGGGCGTAGATATTCTGTACACACCGAATGTGGAAGAGGTCTACCCCGAGGGCATGACCGCCCAGACCCTGGTTCGCGTGCCGGGCCTGTCGGAAACCTTGTGCGGCAGTAGCCGGCCGGGGCACTTCGACGGTGTTACCACCGTGGTGTCCAAGTTGTTCAACATCGTGCAGCCCGACGTGGCCATTTTTGGCGAGAAGGATTTCCAGCAACTGTCCATCATCCAGAAAATGGTACGGGACCTGTGCATGCCGGTGAAGGTGGTGGGCATCCCCACTGCCAGGGACGAAGACGGCCTGGCCAAAAGCTCACGCAATGGTTTCCTGACCGAGGAGCAAAGAAACATCGCGCCGGTGATCCACCAGACCCTGGTGACCTGTCGAGAAGCCATTGCCTGCGGCTTTGACAACTTTCTGCAGCTGGAATCCCACGCCCGCATGAAATTGCTACAAGCGGGTTTCGAGCCCGATTACGTCGCCATACGCGACGCCCGCACCCTGCATGCAGTTACCGACGATACCGAGGAAATCGCCATTTTGGCGGCCGCCCGGCTGGGCTCAACCCGGCTTATCGACAACGTGCACCTCACCCTCAACCCTGCCGGGGACTGGGGTATGCTGGCCGCTCACTAAATCTCTACAGGAAATTTCGCAGGGGAAAGGGAAAGCTGACCAGCCACTGGCGCAGCGGCACATCCGGACAAATCGGCAGGGTAGCCGATTTGCACAGCCACATGAAAGACTTCATCGGCCAGCAGGGCTGCCATCTCGGCCATACGGCGTGCTCCACAGCTGGGGTAAAAGCCTCGCTTCGCATGTCCCTGCGTTTTTAAGGGGTTTCCCCTACAGCTGAGGTACCGCGGCCAGATCGATGGGCAATTCCGCGCGCCCGATACGTGCGGCCCTGTCCTGTAGTGTGACTACTGCATCTTCGAGGCCAATCATGATGACGAAGCGCTGTTCGCGCACTCCCTGCAGGCAAAAACGTGCCAGTTCATCCAGATCCTGCAGCGGTAGCTCCATGCCGGCAGCAGCGGCCGCCTTTTGGAAATCTTGCACCGTGGGGACAGGGTCATAGGGCTTTTCCCGGGCCAGGTCGGTAGGGCGGTTACGGTCGGTGGTCCATATACCGGTGTCCAACAGGCCACCGGACGGGTAAAAAATTGACGCGCCCAGTTGTGTTCCCTCGGATTGCAGTTGTGCCGCGAGGCACTCGGTGAGACAGGACACGGCCGCCTTACTCGAGGCATAGACAGACTGGTAGGGCAGGGGCGAAACGCCGCCGTCGCCGGAGGAGGTGTTGATGACGTGACCCTCTTCCCCGGAGGCTATCATACGCGGCACAAAGGCCTGAATGCCGTGCACCACACCATAAATATTCACCCCGTGAACCCACTTCCAGTCATTGTCGGTGGTTTCCCAGACGTTGGCAGAGGGCGCCGCGACACCAGCGTTATTGAACAACAGATGACAGGCGCCATAGTGCTCAAAGACGGTATCGGCGAACGAATTTACCGAGTCCGCGTCTGAGACGTCGGTCACCACACCCAGAATATCACCGGCACCCGCGAATTCCTCGGTTACCCGATCCAGGGCCGCCTGCTCAACGTCGGCAATTGCCACCTTGGCGCCGGCGGCCAGTAATTCCTTGACCAACGATCGACCAATGCCGCTTGCGCCACCGGTTACCACTGCAATTTTGTTATTAAAATCATTCATAGTTATCTCTTCCTGATAAAAGGTTTATTTAATTGGCGTAGAACTGTTGGAACCATTTGCGGTACTTGGCGATGGGGCCATCGCCGTCACACAATATGGGTGAGTCCAGATAGACCTTGTGTTCCCAGATTGGAATATCCTGCTGCACCTGATGGACTATCTCATCGCGAACGCCATCAGAATAAAGCTTGTTCAGCCCCGATTGTTCCCGGGGCAGGGTGAATACAAATCGCATATGAATATTTTGGTCGTCAATCGGCGTAACAGTGCCCAGCATTATGATGTCGAACATGCGAGAGAATCGCTGGTACGTCTGGCCCGGGCCAATATTCCACGATTCCAGTCGCATCGAATCAGTGGTGGCTCCACTGCGGTCGACATTACCGTGTTCATCGATAGCGGCGCTCTCACTTTCCATGAGTGTGCAGCGCCTGTGGCCCTCCAATGTTACCTTGCCATCAGGCATTTTGACGGCACTGTGCACCGTGACAAAGTGGGCTATGTCCGCCGCATTTTCGCCTGTTTCCTGGATTATGGTATTGATCTTCCACTCAAAGGTATCGATGTCCGTCCACTGGGGTGAACCCAATTCTTCTATCACTTCCACCTCAAAGCTGGGCTTCGCTTTTTGCGGGTGATACCAGGCCCAAATCATCTGATTGCGCTCTACCACAGGGTAGTTGCCTATCACTTGCACCCCCTCGACTTTTGGCGGCGTGCGTTTGGCGTAGGGAATATTGGTGCAAAAACCGCTGCCGTTAAATTTCCAGGCGTGGAAGGGGCAGCTAATACTCTCGCCCTGCACGATGCCACCGTGGCCCAGGTGTGCGCCCAGGTGTGGGCAGTGGGCGTCCAGTAATGCGGCCTCCCCGGACTCCGTGCGAAACAACACCAGTTCCCGTCCGAAATAGTGCAGAGCCTTGACCTCGCCGGGCTGAAGTTGATCA
>SMVA01342168.1_pt1 | contig 15096 bp, 18 predicted proteins | sample 2456451 | NCBI WGS metagenome assembly SMVA01 (sample SAMN11095933, study PRJNA526329) | marine sediment metagenome | biome: Marine sediment; feature: Surficial sediment; material: Deep marine sediment; isolation source: Hadal surficial sediment | place: Pacific Ocean | collected 2014-05 | depth...
CGTCCATAATTCGGGGCACTGGACCATCGATGGCGCACAGACTTCCCAGTTTGAAAACCATTTGAGAGCCATCACCGGTATGCCATTGGGTGGCACCACAGCATTGTGCGAGGCGCTGATGTTCAACTGGATTGGCGAACTGCCGGAGCGTGACAGATTGTTGGCCATTCCCGGTGTTCATTGGCACGACTATGGCAAGGCGGCCCGCCCGGGCCGCAAAATCGGACATGCCACGCTGACCGCTGGCACCCTTTTCGAGTTGGCTGTAAATGCCCGCCTCGTGGCTGCAGTCGCGGGAGGTAAATTCCCGGTTCTACTGGACTCGATATTCTAACCCGCATATTCGCTTGCCAGTATTAACGGTTTGATTTGCATGTTCAATTGACCCGTTTTTACGCAGAAGATGAGGTCAGGACAACAGTCGATATTGACGATTGAAGCCAAAAAAGCTACATTTGAAGCTAATTTAGCTACAATTTTGCTCACGATGTCATCGCTTTTGGTCTCCATTTTGTTTAAGGAATACCGCCGCAGGGTTTTGGGTTTGTTGTTGTTGCACCCCGAGCAGGCCTACCACGTGCGGGAAATCGCACGCCTTACAGGCACCGTAGCGGGTACCCTGCATAAAGAGTTAGGAAAATTGGCTAGAGCAGGAGTGCTGGAAAAATCCAGCCGTGGCAATCAAGTAGTTTATCAAGCAAACCGTGAGTGTTTGATCTTTGAGGAGCTATCCAGCATCCTGCGCAAAACTTCAGGGGTAGCAGATGTACTTACGAGCACTCTCGCGCCTGTGATGAAAAATATTGAAGCAGCTTTGGTTTTTGGCTCCGTTGCCAGCGGGAAAGCCAATGTAAATAGCGATGTCGATCTTCTGATTGTAGGCAGCTTGAGTTTTTCTGAGGCCGTGAAGCTCCTCTATCCAGCCCAGGAAATACTGGGCCGGGAAATTAGCCCCAAACTTTATAGTCTTGAGGAATGGCAGTTGGCCATAAGCGGAGGCTCAGCTTTTATGCGCGAAATTCTGGAAAAACCGACAATTCGAGTCCTTGGAGATATCGGTGACCTTGGATAGTCTTCTGGGAATGAGTTTAGAGCGCATCGAAGCCGACCCGCTCACCATCCAACGCCTGCTCGAGGTAACTCAGCGTAATATCGCGGATGCATAGGTAGAGGTGGTTAGCAACGAAAATTGCTTTGACGCCGCCTACAAAGCCATCATGCAGATGGCCAATGCGGCACTGCAGGCTAACGGTTACCGAACACTTAGCAGCAAGCCCGGACATCATCAAACTATGATCCAGACACTTCCCAAAACGATAGGGTTGGATACGGAAAACATGATTGTGCTTGATGCCCTCCGTAAACAGCGCAATGCGGCCGATTATTCTGGCGATCTGGTTGCCGATAACGCGGTGGCTGAATGTATCGACCAGGCGAAACTGCTCTGGATGAAGATCAGTGAGTGGTTGAATCACAAACACCCAGAGCTATTGAAATAGAATCCTGGCGCTCTCGTGAAATGGTTAAGGCTTGATGGACAACAAAGAGAAAAAGAAACTCAGCGAAGGCGATATCTGTGATTTGTTCATCTCACCGGCGACATCTGGAAGCGCTACAAATCCTATCGTGGTATGGAAAACCAGGATGAAAGCGTACTTGTGGAACCCTGCCACAGCGACAGTTCCGGCAAAGAACCACGTTATTACCAGATCGAAGCCATCAACCGCACAATCGAAGCCATAACACGCGGCCAGAAACGTGTTTTGCTGGTCATGGCAACCGGAACGGGTAAAACCTACACAACTTTTCAAATTATCTGGCGACTGTGGAAAGCAAAAGCAGCACGCCGAATTCTGTATCTGGCTGATCGTAACATCCTGGTAGACCAAACCCTGGTCAATGATTTCAAGCCATTTGGCGCCGCCATGGCTAAGATCAAAAACCGGAAGATTGTGTGCCGCTTGTGCCAAGTCTTGAGCTACGGTTATACATGGGTCATTGATCATGCTGTTTTCACTCCTGATCTTATACACACCAGGAACATGGAAAACCAGAGACACTCATCCGGACAAGTTGATTACCTTCGAACATTGTGTATTTGGCCCTACAGATTGCAGCATCCAGCCCGGGTTTGGGTACAGGAAGCTTCGCAAGATATTTGTTGAAAATGAATGCGTAACGGTAACTGGTTGAGGGGACATCTCTAAATACCAGAGGAGTGACATTTCTATATCATGTTTACAAGACGTTCCCGCGGGAATGTGATTATGTTAAATAGCTCAAAGCCCCGCATCGAATCCGCTGACGTCTTTGATTTCCAATGTGCCTCATTCCAGGGATTCGATCAATTTGCACACCGTGTCAACGATCTGTTCGGCCTGGTCCTGGTCGATGATCAGGGGTGGCAGCAGGCGGATCACGTTGTTGCTGGTGACATTCAGCAGCAGGCCCTGATCCAGTGCAACCATTTTTAAGTGGTTAACATCCTGGTCCAGTTCGATACCGATCATCAGGCCCCGGCCGCGGATATCCTGCACACCCGGATGGTCCTGCAAACGGGACCTGAACGCCTCGAACATCCTTTCGCCCGTGTGTTCCACCCGCGCGTTGAGGTCTTCCGCTCGCATGATGTCCAGCACCGTGCAGGCTGTGCGCGAAGCCAGCGGGTTGCCACCGAAAGTGGAGCCATGACGGCCGGGGCTGAAGGCAAGGGCCGCCGCGCCGCGTGCCACGCAGGCACCGATTGGAACACCGTTTGCCAGGGCCTTGGCGGTGGTGAGGATATCGGGCAGCACTTCTTCGTGCTGATGGGCATACCATTTGCCGGTACGGCACAGTCCGGACTGGATTTCATCGAATATCAACAACCAGCCTTGTTCATCACAAATGCCACGCAAAGTCTCGAGGTAGCCGGTTTCAGGTACCTTGACACCGGCCTCGCCCTGGATCGGTTCCACCAGCACAGCCACGACTTCATTGCTGTTGTTGGCGATTTTTGCCACCGCCTCGGAGTTAGCGAATGGCACGCGCAGGAAACCGGCGACCAATGGTTCAAATCCAGCCTGGGCCTTGCGGCTGCCGGTCGCCGAAAGTGCGGCCAGCGAACGGCCGTGGAAGCTGTTTTCCATCACGATTACACCTGGTTTGTTGAAACCGCGTTGGTGGCCGATGATCCGGGTGATCTTAAGGGCACATTCAATCGCTTCGGTGCCGGAGTTGGCAACGAAAACACGGTCCATGCCGGTGATTTCCGCCAGTGCGTCGGCCAGCCTCTCCTGCCAGGGGATACGAGCCAGGTTCGCCGTATGGATCAGCTTGCCAGCCTGATCGCAAATCACACGAGTCACCCCCGGGTGGGCATGGCCCAGGGCGCAAACCCCCAGGCCGCTGATTGCATCCAGGTACCGTTTACCTTTCTCGTCCCACAGCCAGGCGCCTTCGCCGCGCTCAAAAGCTATCGGAAGGGCTGCGTAAGTGTTCATCAGGTGATTATTCATGTTAAGTCCGACCGGCTACTACACTAGAAACCGCTAAGAATTTTCCACCGGTTGACGATTGCACAAAACAGGGCCGCGGTTTTCTCCGTGTCGTAGATGGCTGAATGCGCCTCGGATTCGTTCCATTCAATGCCGGCAGATTGCACCGCGCGCGAGAGCACGGTCTGTCCGAAAGCCAGGCCGCCGAGGGTGGCCGTATCGAATGAACTGAATGGGTGAAACGGACTGCGCTTGAATCCAGTGCGCTGCTTCGCAGCGTTTAAAAAGGAAAGATCGAAAAATGAATTGTGTCCCACCAATATGGCCCGCTGGCAACCGGTTGCCCGAATTTCCTTGCGCACCGGTTGCGAGATTTGCTGCAGAGCTTCTTTTTCCGGCAGCGCCATGCGCAGCGGGCTATCGAGTTGAATACCGGTGATTTCCAGCGACTTGGGGTCGATGTTGGACCCTGCAAAAGGTTCTACGTTGACCGCAATCGTATCCGCGATGAACAGGCGACCGAAGTCGTCCATTTTAATGATGCAGGCGGCGATTTCCAGCAGTGCATCCTTCTGAGAATTGAACCCCCCGGTTTCGACATCTACTACTACGGGAAGAAAACCCCTGAATCGGTCGGCAATGCGCGGCATAATGAGCCCCATCGGGTAAGCCGCCGAGCATAAGGGATTGTGTAACAAATTGCCATGATGAAATCATTGATTATTTTCCGGGGACCAAAACGGCCAACGGCCTTCCAGCGCAGCCTGGCGTCGCCGCCATTGGCAGCCTTTTGTATAGCATTATTTTTTCTGTTTTCAACGCTATTGCCGGCAGCCCAGGACACGGCTATTTATTGGTCCATCATGGATGGTGACCGGCAGGCGGGTTATCTGCTCGGCACCATCCACAGTGAAGATCCGAGGGTGCTGGATTTCCCCGAAATATTTCTGCAACAACTCGGATCGAACCAAGTATTCGCGATGGAATTGGTGCCGGACCTGTCCACAATGAAGAAGCTGAATGAGTACATGCATTATCAGGATGGAACTAGCCTCGAGAGTCAGCTTGGCCCCGAGCGATTCGCAAAAGTTAAGCAGCTGTTGTTGTCCCACTACCAGCTGCCTGTGGATTGGCTGGAATCGATGAAGGTATGGGCCGTGGTCATGACGCTCAGTGTCCCGCCACCCGAGACCGGGTTTTTCATGGATTTCTCACTGTACCTGCGTGCTGCCGGTAATGAATTGCGTGTGGTGGGTTTGGAGACCCTTGACCAGCAGTTGTCTTTCCTGGAAGACATGCCGGCCGTGCAGCAGTTGGATTTACTGGACCAGACCCTGGTGGAATATGACCAGGTGGGCGAATTACATGATCAGATGCTGGTCGCTTACCTGGCGGGCGACCTGCAGGTTTTGAAAAAGAAAGCTGAAGAGCAGATGGATCAATTGCCGCAAGAGGCAAAAAACTATTTTATCGCGCAGGGCATCGATGCCAGAAATCACCGCATGCTGGAGTCTTTGCTGCCTTTGCTTGCAGAATCAACGGTGTTTGTGGCCGTCGGCGCCCTGCATTTGCCGGGTGACCAGGGCCTGGTTGCACTGTTGCGGGAGAACGGCTACATGCTGCAGCCGGAGCCGCTCCCTTTCAGCAGTCCTGATTGACAGACGTTCAGCAAAGCCCGCCACGTTTCCAATTTGCAGTTAGCGTCTCAGGGCTGGTGTCAGTCCGGTCACGATTGCCAGGGCGAAAAAGCTGAGGCCCCAGAAGGTTTCGAGGAATATTGTGGTCACGCCCAGCACTGCGAACGCCAGCGCCGCGGCGATGCCGTCACCGATCCGGTCCACCGTGTTGGCGTCACGGCCGGTCAGTTTCAACAGCAGGTGGTCCAGGCTGATTTTCCCACCGCCATGAAATACCAATGGCAGCAGGATCACTATGAAGAGCAGGGGTAGCTTGTAATTACCCGCCCCCTTGCTGGTAAGCAAATAACCCGCCCAAAGCTGTTCGTATGAACTCCACTCTGCGGGCCAGTGTACCGCAACGGTTGCAACAGCCGTGATGACGATCAGGGAAATCGCGGAAAACCGGGTGAACAGGCCCAGCAGGATCATCACTGCGAAAATGAGTTCACCCCAGGTAGCAGCCATCCAGTTCAAGTCCTGGTTTATGGAAGCGAATGGCCAGGGAAAACCTTTTTGCCAGTCAGCCCAGGGAATCTCGGCAAACCAGTTTTGGCCATGCAGCTTTTCGATGCCCGATTCCCAGAATTCCCAGAACATGATCAGGCGCAGCACCAGTGGCCATACGTAGTTTCCACCGGCGTGCAGCCGGGCGGTCAAATTGTCGTATAGGTCGAACATCCGGTTTCTCTCAGGACTTGTAGTTAGGGCCTGTCAGCACTTGCCCTGATAATCGCTTACAGTGATGGTCAGGCTGGTCGGGTACCGAGCAGAATATCTTTGCTGCGCAAATCCTGCAGCAGCATTTTGCCGTTATCGATTACCACGGATGGATCCGGGTGATTGATTCTGCTTGAGATTTCCCTCAGCAATTCAAGACCGGTAAGGCCACGATTTTCTTGCAAGAGATTCAACAGCAAACGTGAAACATCGTTTAATTGCATGAATTTCACCTTGTAGCTGCGGTCCCGGTATACAAGGATATGCGTTGCCTCATCAGGCGGGGCCTCAGGTTCGAAACCGGGCCCGATCCTGTGAACAGGATAACGGTAACTCAATGGCCAGGCCAGCGGGGAAAGCACCGGAACCTCCTCCATCAGATCACCTGTGCTGTTTGCTTCGATGTCATCCAGTTCGTTTTCATCCACCGAAAGGGCCAGCTCCACCCATTCATAGTGCGCCAACTCCAACAGAAACGCCGGGTCGCCGGGCCGGTCTTTCCGCTGGTCCTGGAGATAGCGCAGGAATTCCTTCGGTAATTCCGGGAACAACGGTGTTTGGCAGCGATGTTCAGTATAAAAATCCCTGGCCAACTGTAGCCAGGCCTCGTCGTCGTAAAGCCGGCGTAACACAGGAAAATTGTTGGCGAGAAATTTGTTGATGTTATTGAAAAAAAGCTGGCGATATATTTCCATTCGCCGATCTTCGACATCCGCCGGAGCCGCATGATTTTCCGGGTCACGGATATGGGCGGCGAACGCGATCTGCAGCGACCGCAGGTTTTCAGGCCTGTTTTCGGCGTTCGCCTGCGTCGACATGGTTTTGCCATTTGTGCTGGAGCTCGGCGATATGCCGGACTTCAGCCATCAGTTCCCCTACCGGTGGAATATTGAAGTCTCTTTCCAGCAGGGTGGGGAATACGCCAAAAGTCTCGTAGGCTTTGTCCAGCAGGTCCCATACGCTGGCAATGACCTGTGCGCCATGGGTGTCCACGACCAAGTCTTCTGCCTCCTTATAGTGGCCCGCTATATGACCATAAGCAAGCCGGTGTCCCGGCAGGCTTTGCAGAAATTCAACAGGATCATAGCGGTGGTTGATGCTGTTGACGTAAATGTTGTTAACATCAAGCAGCAGGTCGCAGTCCGCCTCATCCAGCACCGCATTAATGAATTCAATTTCACTCAACTCCGAACCCGGTGAAGCGTAATAGGATACATTTTCAACCGCGATACGGCGTTTGAGAATGTCCTGAGTGCGACGGATTCGCTCCGCTACGTAACGCACGGCCTCGCCAGTAAAGGGAATCGGCATCAGGTCGTAAAGGTGCCCGTCGTCGGTGCAGTAGCTCAGGTGCTCGCTGTAATAGCGAATCCGGTGCTGGTTGAGAAATTGGCGGATACGGTGGAGGAATGTTTCATCCAGCGGTGAAGGACCGCCTATGGACAAGGACAGGCCGTGGCAAACGAAGGGCAGGCGGTCGGTGAATTCGCGGAAAGACCGCCCCAGGCGGCCGCCGATGTTGATCCAGTTTTCCGGCGCGACCTCCATGAAATCCACGTCTTCCAGCTCATGAGTGCGAAGCGGGCCCAGAAGGGCCCGCCTCAAACCAAGTCCGGCTCCCTGTACGGGATAGTTGCCGGATTTCATTGGCTCAAACTTGAGTGCTTGCTAATGATATGGTTTTATCAGGCTGCGGTATCGCCGCATTTGCCTTTTTACTCCTTATCACCGCCGCAAGAGCCTTCTTCGCCCTTGTCGTCGTCATGGGAGCCTTCTTCGCCCTTGTCGCCGCCGCAAGAGCCTTCTTCGCCCTTGTCGTCGTCGTCGCCGGAGCCTTCTTCGCCAGTGTCGTCGTCACCGGAGCCTTCTTCGCCAGTGTCGTCGTCACCGGAGCCTTCTTCGCCCGAGTCGCCGCCACATTTGGCTTCGCCGCACTTGCCTTCTTCGTTTTTGTCGCCCCCGGCCAGCATGTAACCGGTGTCGAGATCAGTGCTTGCAAAAGGATTGTCATCAGCTACTACGGTGCTTGAAAAGACAAGCGATGAAACGAATGCAACGCCTACGGCAGCAGCTATGGGTTTAACGATCATGGTTTTAATGTTCATTGATTCGAACCTCCAAGTTCATGTATTCGGGCCAAGATGCCCTAGGTTTGTACAATTTGCACAATGTGCAACGAAACTCTATTGAGTCTGATCGCCGGCATTATTGCCAGGCTCCAAAATCAGAGTCTTTGGTCGAGTCACGCATTAGACTACCAGAATTCCAGAATTGAGGGAATATTCAATAATCAGCGCGATTTCAGGGCAGTAGACCGGCACCCGGTCTGGATTATTACACCGGGAAAAATTAATCACGAAAACTACGATGATCGGACTGTTTTTAGCGACGAGCTGAGCTTTCAACGCGCTGGTGTTTTGTTTGTGAAGCTGCAGAGATCCTGCACAATGCACTCGGGGCAGTTGGGTTTGCGGGCTTTGCAGGTGTATCGTCCGTGGAGAATCAGCCAATGGTGGGCATCATGCAGGTACTCTTTCGGCACGGCCTTGAGGAGTTTCAGTTCCACCTGGAGTGGCGTTTTCCCTTTGGCGATTCCGGTCCGGTTTGCAAGCCTGAAGATGTGGGTGTCTACTGCGATGGTCGGTTCACCAAATGCGGTATTCAGTACAACATTGGCTGTTTTACGCCCAACCCCTGGCAGGGCCTCCAGTAAATTCCGCTCGCTGGGAACATCTCCGCCGTGCTTTTCCAGCAGGATTTCGCAGGTTTTAATGATGTTGCTCGCTTTCGCATTGTAGAGGCCAATGCTTCGTATGTAACGTTTCAGTCCGTCCTCGCCCAGGTCCAGGATGGCTTGTGGAGTATTGGCGAGGGAAAAGAGTTTCTTCGTTGCTTTGTTTACACCAACGTCAGTGGCTTGTGCGGAGAGAATGACGGCTGTCAGAAGTTCAAACGGACTGTTGTATTCAAGCTCGGTTTGAGGCTTGGGTGTAATCGACTTCAAGCGTCGGAAAAATTCTTTCCTGTCTGCCGGCTTCATCTAGTGTACTGCATGGCAATATCAGCTTGAAAGAGTGCCGGGGTCTGTTGGAGTTTTCAATGTTTGACTGCCGGAGATCTGCCGGGTCGCGCGGTGGGCATCGAGCCAATTCTTTCCTGCAATCAGCAAGCCGAGACTGATAAATGCTCCCGGCGGAAGGATGGCAAGAAGAAAACCGGGATGATTGGGGATGACGGTAATTTTCAGTAATGTGCCCAGGTCCCCGAACATCAGCCCGGCCTGGCTCATCAGCGTTCCGTGCCCGATAACCTCCCTGAGCGCGCCCAGGGCGACCAGCGCCAGGCAGAACCCAAGGCCGGTAGCGAGTCCGTCGGCCACAGAGGGCAGGGGTGCGTTGCGTGAAGCAAAGGCTTCGGCTCTGCCAATAATGGCGCAATTCGTCACGATCAGCGGGATAAAAATACCGAGTACACGGTAGAGGTCGTACAGCCAGGCCTGCATCAGGAGTTGGATCACAGTGACCACCGAAGCAATGATCAGGACGTAGGCAGGTATCCGAATTTCGGTTCGCAGAAGACCCCTGGCCAGCGAAACCGCCAGGTTGGAAAAAACCAGGGTCAGGATCGTTGCCAGGCCCAGGCCGAGGCCGTTGACGACCGTATTGGTGACTGCCAGTAACGGGCAGAGGCCGAGCAACACGACGAGACCGGTATTTTGGTGCCAGATCCCATCGGCAAAAATCTGTCGGTAGTTAGTCTGCATATTGCATCGGTAAGCTGGTGTGGTGCATGAGTGTCCTGGGATGCGCATGCAATATACGGGCTTGATGGACTGTGCAGACAGTACAGACTCGTTTGCTCATGTTTTCTCTCCTGATTCAGATTCCACGGGTGACTCGAACAGGAAAGATTTGTGTTCCTTAAAAAACTCGAGAGCAAGGCGTACGGCTTTGACCACGGCCCGGGGCGTGACGGTCGCACCGGTGAACTGGTCGAATTCACCACCGTCGCGCTTGACCGCCCAGCCGTCCGGCTGAGGGTTGCCCAGGGCCCGGCCGTAAAACCCAAGGATCCAGTCGTTTCTTTCGACTTCTATGGCGTCGCCCAGCCCGGGAGTCTCTTTATGGGATGTGACGCGCACACCGCACAGCGTACCGTTTTCGTTGATGCCGACCAGCAGGTTGATGTTCCCGTTATAGCCGTTTACTGCTGCCATCTTCAATATCACCGCAACTGCTTCGCCATCCAGCCGGGCACGGTAGGTGGTGACCGTCTGACCCTTGGGGAAATAGAAATCATCCTGGAAGGAGAACAGGTCCTGCTGAAGCTCATTGTTATAACGGTCAGGGCTGATAAGCTGTCCCAGTTGGTCGAGAATAACCCGCTTTTCCTGTTCCGCGATTCTTGTTTTGGTCAGCCTGTCGACACCAGCCAGCAAAGCGGTTCCAATGACCGCCACCAGCGCCAGGGAGGCTGCGCTGCGGAATAGGTTGTTGCGGGCAGAGAGCATCAGAGGCAACTCAATGTCCGAAGATTCGCGGTTGTGTATAACGATCGATCAGCGGTGCGGCCATGTTCATCAGCAGAATGCCGAAAGCGACTCCATCCGGATAGCCGCCCCAGCTCCGGATGCTCAGCGTGATGATCCCCACGCCCAAGCCAAAAATCAGCCGACCGCGGTTGCTGGTGCAGCCGGTAACTGGATCAGTGGCGATGAAAAATGCACCCAGCACCAGGGCGCCTGAAAATACGTGTTGCAACGGGACAGGATTACTTCCCGGGTCGACCAGGTAAGCGACCAGTCCCAGGGTCAATACGCTGCCGATCATCGTCACCGGCACATGCCAACTGATGATTCTGCGCCACAGCAACCAGAACCCGCCCAGCGCATACAGGTTTGCAATCCACTCCCAACCCAGGCCACCGAAGTCTCCGAAAACAGGTGATTGCCTGGCCTCGGACACCATGCGCCCGGATGCGAGACTGGTGCGGATCGCATCCAACGGTGTGGCCTCGGAAATCGCGTCCCAGCTAAGGCCAGGCGACACGCTGCCCGTGAAAATCGCGTGGAGCACTTCACCGAAGGTGAGGCTGTGCGAAGCGATCGACGCAGGCGGCAACCACAGCGCCATGACTTGCGGAAAACTGATCAGCACAACCACGTAACCCACCATGGCGGGATTGAACATGTTTTGCCCCAAGCCTCCATACAGGTGCTTTGCCACCACGATAGCGAACAGCATGCCAACCAGGGCGATCCACCAAGGCGCCAGTGGCGGCAGACACAAGGCAAACAGCACCGCCGTGACGACAGCGCTCCAATCGCCGAGGAACAAATTGAGGGGCAGTTTCCTCACTTTCAACATCATGGTTTCGAAAAGCAGGGCAAAAATGACCGCCAGCGTGATTTGAACGAGGATGCCTGGACCGAAGAACCAGCTGTAGGCGATGATTCCCGGCAGCAGTGCGTAGAGTACCTGCTGCATCACGCCTGTGACTGTCATTTTTGGCGAGAAGTGCGGCGCGACGCCCGGGCTAAATTTGCGACTCATTCGCGCTTGTCCTGTCGGTCATGGACGCGGCTGATGGCCTCGCTTAGTTTTATCTGTTTCTGGGCATCATCCTTGATGGCGCGTTTTTTTTCTTCCATTCGCCGGCGGCGTTCCTGTTTGATGCGTAATAAGCGGGCATCCCGTGCTTCATACCTGTGTTTTGCCGATTCCGCCTTTTTCCGTTCGAGGGCAAGCGAGCGCAGTTCTGACTTCCCGAAGCGGAACCACTCGACCAGCGGGATATGGCTGGGGCAGACCATGTCACAGCAAGCGCACTCGATGCAATCGGCGAGTCCGCTGTCCGCCGCATCGTCCCATTGTTGATTTCGGATCAGCCAGTCCAGTTGTTGCGGAAGCAGTACAGCCGGACAGACACGGGCACATTCGCCGCAACGGATGCAGGGCATCTCCACCTGGGTTGGCCGGATATCGGACTCCGTGAGAACCAGGATGCAGTTGGCTGCTTTGATCACCGGGTTAGCGTCCGAGTTCAGCGCATACCCCATCATCGGTCCTCCCAGTACCAGCCGGGCCACGTCGTTGGTGTAACCGCCGCATTGCTCGACTAAGTCTGATATGGGGGTGCCGATACGCGCCACCAGATTGCGTGGTCTCAGGATGCCGTTGCCGGTGATGGTGACAATCCTCTCAATCAGGGGTTTTCCCTCAACCACGGCCTGTGCAACCGCGGTTGCCGTCGCGACGTTCTGGCAAAGCAAGCCGAGATCAGCGGGCCGGCCATTGGTTGGTACCTCAAGACCGGTAAGAACCTGGATTAGTTGTTTTTCGCCACCTTCAGGGTAAATGGTCGTGATCTTGACGATTTTGATACGGTCATCGCCTGCGCTTTCGACAGCTTTTTTCAGGGCGCGATTAACGACGCCCATCTGGTCTTCAATGGCGATCACTGTCCTGCTGGCCCCGATTGCCCGCTGCAGGATTCTGGCGCCGAGTATGACCGAGTCGGGCTGCTCACGCATCAGCATTTCATCGCAACTGATATAGGGTTCACACTCCGCACCGTTCAGGATCAACGTATGGATGCCCTGCTTGATCGCCTCATCGGTTTTGAAAGCGGTGGGGAAAACAGCGCCGCCCAGGCCGACGATGCCCGAATTCCTGATCTTCTGCCGCAGCACGGCGGGGTCCGCCTCAGGCCAATCGGTGAGCGGTTCGAGCCTTTTCCATTGATCCAGCCCATCGGTCTCGATCACAACACACCATCCGTCTGCGCCAGAGGTATGACTGATCGGCCGCCGGGTCACGCCTTGCACGGTCCCCGAACTTGGAGCATGTACAAATCCGCCGCCCAGGTGGGCGAAATAGCCGATTTCATCACCCTTAAGGACTTTTTGCCCCGCTTTTACCGTGGCTTCCGCCTCGCTGCCGTATTGTTGGAGCAGGGGGACCACGAGGTGGCCAGGCAGGGGTGTGCGTTCAAGAGGGGTTTCACAGGATATTTTCTTGTTGTGACGTAAGTGGAGTCCACCATGAAAATGGTGTACCTGCTCTCCAGCATTACGCGCCTGTTCTGCCTGGTCGATGTGCATCAGTGATGGCCTGCCGGCAGTATTTCATCGGGAATCAAGGCGGTCCCGGCTATTGCGGGCCTGGGTATTGACCAAAGCAAATCGCCTACCGCTGGAATTCTGACCACCATTTCGATGCAATCGACCGGGCAGGGGGGAAGGCACAGGTCGCAGCCGGTGCATTCGGACTCAATGACCGTATGCATCTGTTTCGATGCGCCGAGGATTGCATCTACCGGGCAGGCCTGGATGCACAAAGTACAGCCAATGCAGGCCAATTCATCGATAACTGCCACTGCTTTAGGTTTTTCCTGGCCGTATTCTGGATTGAGGGGCATGGACTCAATACCCAGCAGATCCGCCAGCGCTTTGATACCGGTTTCCCCGCCCGGCGGACATTGGTTGATATCAGCCTCGCCGCTGGCGATGGCTTCGGCATAGGGCCTGCAGCCCGGGTAGTTGCACTGGCCGCACTGAGTTTGGGGCAGGATGGCTTCGATCCGGTCAACTACCGGATCGGATTCGACGTGAAATTTTCGTGCCGCCCAGCCAAGCCCGAGACCGAACAGGCCGCCGAGGAACGTGATGGAGAGGATAGCCGTGAGCATGTCAGAGTTTCGCCAGACCCGTGAAACCCATAAATGCCAGTGCCATCAATCCCGCCGTGATCAGGCCGATTGGGGCACCCCTGAAATGAACAGGAATGTCAGCGAAGGCAATCCGTTCACGCATCGCGGCGAACATCACCAGCACCATTCCAAAGCCGGTTGCTGCGCCGAAGCCGTACAGCGCAGACTGCAACAGGTTATGTTGCTCCTGTACGTTCAGAAGCGCGACGCCAAGTACTGCACAATTGGTCGTGATCAGGGGCAGGAAAATGCCTAGAATCCGGTAGAGCAGTGGGCTTGTTTTGCGGATAACCAGTTCAGTCAACTGCACCACAACAGCGATGACGAGAATGAAGCTGAGTGTTGACAGGTATTCCAGTTCCAGTGGTTGCAGCAGGTAACGGTTGAGCAGGTAACTGGACGCCGAGGAAACCGTCAACACGAACATTGTGGCCACGGACATGCCGATGGCGCCTTCCAGCTTGTTCGAAACACCCATAAAAGGGCACAGTCCGAGGAAACGGACCAGAACAAAATTATTCGCCAGCACCGTGCTGACCAGTATCAGCAGGTATTCAGACATCTTCAGATGACTCTCATTCCCGGCTTAGCCCGCATATTGCACGAAGGATCCAGTTGTGCGTTGTAACTGGCGAAACAGTTTGGTCGATCGTTCGAAGAAGCATAGCGATAGCTATGGGTCGAGGAGGATCGGCACAAATGTGAAGCCAGATGCAGTGCACAACTGGATAGGGCAAACTGTATTCTGAGCGGAGCCATCATTTTGGCTATAAGCTATTAAAATTGTTCATGATTCTTCAATCAACCGTCCGCCTTTGTGCAATCTGCGGCTTAGCACCTGTCTGTTTCAGGGATTCCCTGGAGGCGTCGACCATGGCCTGTATTTTGAGCGGGTCAATGCGCGTGATCAGGGGCTGAAAGATATTGACCGGGACATCCAGCATAGGCCGGTCAAGTGCCTGCCAGTCGTCAATGTCCCGGCCCAGGAAAGTCGCAGCCTTTTGCGCAGTAAACGGCAGCACCGGAGCCAGATAAGTGATCAAAACCCGGAACAGGTTAATTCCCTGTGTGCACACAGCCTGGACATGTTCCTGCCTGTCTTCACGTTTGATTTGCTGCCAGGGTTTCTCGTCGTCAATGTATCGATTGGCTTCGTCCGCCAGTGACATGATTCGACGCATCGCGGACTGATAGTTGCGCCCCTCAAAGTCTGCTGCGATGGTTTCCCTTGCGCTGATGAACGAACCGTAGAGTTCCGGTGCCGGCAGGTTTTTGGACAGCCTGCCGTCGAACTTGCGCTGGATGAAACCCGCGCAGCGGCTCGCGATATTGACCACTTTACCGACCACATCGGAATTGACCCGCTGGACGAAATCCTCGAGATTCAGATCTATGTCCGCCATACCCGGGCCCAGCTTGGCGGCGAAGTAATAACGCAAGTAATCCGGGTTCAGGTGGTCGAGGTAGGTGCGGGCCTTGATAAACGTGCCCCGCGACTTGGACATCTTGACACC
>SMVA01231808.1_pt1 | contig 15076 bp, 14 predicted proteins | sample 2456451 | NCBI WGS metagenome assembly SMVA01 (sample SAMN11095933, study PRJNA526329) | marine sediment metagenome | biome: Marine sediment; feature: Surficial sediment; material: Deep marine sediment; isolation source: Hadal surficial sediment | place: Pacific Ocean | collected 2014-05 | depth...
ATTGACAAATTAACTTCTCAGCCCGAGCAAATTCTAACGGGCATCGCATATCACGCTGCAATACAATTCCAAGACGCAAAAGCACGCGATCGGAAAACTCGATAGTTCCTGGCCGAAACAAGATGACGGCCAAGATTGAACAAATTGTAAACAGCCGCGTGTACTGTCAGGAAACGCTGGGCTTGTTGCGTTGATTTGAATCGACACATGACCCGTTCTCGAACTCGTGTTGGCTGATGAGAAAGCTCTGCCTTGTTATTGGCATATTGCGACGTATCATGAATCGTATCTGGGATCAGTTCTCGATGGGCGACACCGTAGCTTCTCAACTTATCGGTCACTATTTTTCTCGGCTCACCGCCATGCGCATTGAGTAGACGCTTGAAGAATCGCGTCGCCGCCCTGCCGTCTCGACGCGCCTGCAGAAACACATCAACCACTTCGCCGTCTTGGTCAACTGCCCGCCAAAGATAGTGTTGTTTGCCTTGAATTCTGACAAAGACTTCGTCGATATAGAAAGTATCACCAAATCCCTGATGCCGACTCCGAAGTCGCCTAGCGTACTTAGGGCCGAATTTGATACACCATAATCGAATCGACTCGTAGCTGACTGCGATTCCGCGCTCGGCCATGAGATCCTCGATGTCGCGACTGCTCAGATTAAAGCGGTGATAGAGCCAGACGACATATTGAATGATCTCAGACGGGAATCGGTGGCGTTTGTACAACGATGAAGGTTTACTCATCACGCATTGTCACTCAGGCGCTGTTAATTTGTCAGTACCTCGCCTACGGCTTTATATTTCAATAAGTTACTGGGGCGTCCGTTGCTTAATTTGCATCACTGTGCAGGACGGTGCACAACTCATTCACGCAAAACTCACGCAGGCCTTTTTATGAAATTCGACAATTTTTGCCTGGTGTATGATCCAGGCAATACTTCTCAATGAAAGCCCGCGCAGTATTGCACGGGCACAAGTCCTGCATGTCCGAAGACCTTGGGCTTCACTGGGCAAATCGTTTAGGATCGCAACTTCCGGAGAGTGGTCGTCGAAGATAGAGCAAAGCTTTTCATGACTTTCACACTAAGAGTCAATGGCAAGGCCTACGAGGTTGAGGCCGAACCAGAAACACCGTTGTTGTGGGTATTGCGTGACAATATCGGCCTGACGGGCACGAAGTTCGGATGCGGCATCGCACAGTGTGGCGTTTGTACCGTGCACCTGGATGGGCGGCCTGTAAGGGCCTGCGCCACCGCCGCCGCGAGCGCGGTCGGCCACGAGATCACTACGATCGAGGGTCTGTCCGACGACAATAGTCACCCCGTGCAACGCGCCTGGATCGAACATTCGGTGCCACAGTGTGGCTACTGCCAGTCGGGCCAAATCATGTCTGCTGCGGCACTGTTGTCGCGGACGGCTAGTCCTACCGACAGCGAAATCGACTCTGCCATGGCCGGCAATTTATGCCGCTGCGGTACCTTTCTGCGAATCCGCAAGGCTATCCATAGCGCCGCCGAAATGGCGAAGAGTTCGGGGAGTTAATGACGATGGTAACGGAAATGAAGCTGTCCCGTCGGACCCTGATCCGGACAATGGTAGGAGCTGGTGGCGGAATGCTCCTCGGCTTCCACATTCCCGGGGTCTTTGCCGCGATGGTGGAACCGCGGCCGTGGACGACTCCGACCGACGGTATCGAGATCAATGCGTGGTTGACAATCGATGTGGACGGCACGGTAACTATCCGCGTCCCCCATACTGAGCAGGGTCAGGGCGCGCTTACATCCGTCTCAATGATGATTGCCGAAGAGCTCGATGTGCCCTGGTCGAGTGTTCAGGCGGTATTCGCAGACATGAATCGTCACGTCAACGACGGCGAGGAGTATATCGCCACGACGACCTACGGCTCACAGTTAGTCCGGACACAACATCCGCATATTATGCAAGCGGGCGCATCGGCGCGCGAGCGACTCAAGGCGGCAGCAGCTCAAGCCTGGGGTGTTGATCGTGTCGATGTGGTAGCCAGGCAAGGCAAGCTAACTGCCGGCGATCATATTGCCGACTATGTGACGTTCGCCACGGCCGCGGCAGAAATCACCCTGGCAGCAGAACCGACGATCAAGGCGCCGGAACATTGGTGGCTGCTTGGAAAACCGACGCCGCGCCTTGATGTACCTGTGAAGGTCAATGGCAGCGCACAGTATTCCATCGACACGCGTCTCGACGACATGGTTTATGCAGCCGTGAAGTGCTGCCCGGTGCCGTGGGGACGGCTCAGGAGCTACGACTTCGACACGATCAGGGAGCGCAAGGGCATCATCGCCGCGGTGGAATTGAAGGCCGTTGACGGGAATACCGGCGTTTCCGACATGCAGAACGGTGTCGCCGTTGTGGCAGATACCTGGTATCGCGCCAAGACTGCGCTCGACCTGATGCCGATCGAGTGGGATTTTGGCCCCGAAGTCGCTGTCAGTAATGACAGTCAGGCTGAAGAAGCTCGCTTACTCCTGGAGAAAACGGGCGACGTGAGTAACGAAGTTGGCGCAGACGTGTTGGGGATACTTGACGCCTCTGACCACATTGTTACGGCTGAATACCATCGACCGTACGAGACGCATGCGCGCATGGAGCCGATAAACGCTACCGTTCGCGTTACTGACGAGCGGGTTGACGTCTGGTCCCCTGCTCAGGATCAGGCGCTGCCACTAAGGGTCGTTGCGGAGCACCTGAAGCGCAACACGAGGGAGGTGTATGTACATACCACCTTCATCGGCGGTGCATTCGGCGGAAATGGCGGTGGCGCAACTGCCGTCACCCGGCAGGCGGCCGAAATTTCCCGTCACGTCGGGCGCCCCGTGAAAGTAATTTGGACACGCGAAGAGGACATCATGCAAGACAAGCAGCGCCCACCGGTCCACGCCCGGTTGACGGCCGCGATTGGTGGGAACGGATTGCCGGAGGCCTTCTTTTCGCGCGTGGTCTGGTTCAGTCATCGCGGCGTGGAAAGGCACGGTCCCGCCACCGCAGACCAGTCGATACATACGATGCCCTATCTTGTGCCGAACAGGCGTCATGAACGACACAACGCGGTGGCGCATATCCCGACCGCGACGCATCGCGCCCCAGGAGCGAATCAGAACGGATTCATCATCGAACAGTTCGCCGATGAGATGGCCCTTGCAGGGGACTGGGATCCGCTCGAATGGCGTCTCGAAATGACGAAAGGCCTGGAACCCTGGCAAAGAGTTCTATTGAAGTTGAAGGAGGTTTCAGGATTTACGACCGAGCTGCCAAAAGGAGAAGGAATGGGCATCGCGATCGTGGAGGATCATGCCTCGATCTGCGGCGCCTGCGCGACGGTGTCGGTGACTCGGCGCGGCCGACTCACCGTTGAGAAAGTGGTCCTGGTCATGAATAGCGGCTACGTGATCAATCCGCTGAACAGTACTGAGCAGATTGAGGGTTCGGTATGCTGGGAGCTCTCGCACGCGTTGTACGGAGGTCTCGATCTCAGGAAAGGCCGTTTCATGAATAACAACTTCGACACTTACAAATTAATGCGAATGAATCAGATGCCAGACGTCGATGTTCATTTCGCGCTGTCGCAGGACGGTTGGTGGGGTGGTATCGGAGAGCCGGGGGGTCCACCGTCACCACCGGCTGTCGCCAACGCGATCTACTTCGCCACCGGCAAGCGGGTTCGCTCGACACCGATCGCCAATCATGACTTAAGTTGGTCGTGAGCTGTCTTCAGAAGCGCATGCTAATAGAGCACATCTAAACGGCAGTCTGATGTGGTTGATTTCAGATCAAGTCTTATCTTGTAGTTACCGGCATTACAATTTCTTGAAAAAAGAATAAGTCCATCAGATACTCGACTTGTTGACAGTTAATCTTGGATCCGCGTTAAGATAAAAATTAGAAGCCGGTCCATTTGGTGTCATTGGACGCACGCTGGCAGGCGTTATATTAAACGTAAAGTCTTGACGGCGACTAAACTCAAGAGGGGATAGTAGGGTGTTTGAATGGCTTGAATATACACCGATCGCAATCTGGGTAGGCGAATCTCTGTATGGCTACCCGTTCATGTTGAGTATGCATGCTGTCGGTCTTGCGCTCGTCGTTGGCATATTCGCAATGCGCGATCTTCGTTTGCTCGGATGTTTTAATGGTATCCAGTTCGCATCGTTCGGGCGCTTTGCTCGGCTCGGCTGGTCCGGACTTGTCATCAACGCAATTTCCGGCGCTTTTCTCTTCACCTCACAGGCAACGACATTCGTCGACAGTACGCCGTTTCTATTGAAGATTTCTATGATATTTCTGGCGGTGATCTGCGCCGCGATTATTCAGAATCGGCTGCGCGCCGAGGCCTCCACGTGGGATCACGCCGGTAGTGTCGCGTCAGGTTCGGTGCGTCTGTTGGCCGTAGCATCTATCGTCTTGTGGACTGGCGCGATCATATCCGGTCGCCTCGTTGCTTATTTTTAGAGTATCGGAGAGATAGATGGAGAGTCTGGCTGCCGCAATCGAGAATACTGCTTTACATACGTGGGTAGAAACAACCGCGTTGCTCTGGCCGTTTCTCGAGATTGTGCATTTTATTGGTTTATCCGCACTGCTCGGTTCAATGCTCCTTATTGATCTCAGGCTGGCCGGTTTCTATCGTCACATTAATGTTGCGGCGACACAGAAATTGTTGCCGATCGCAGCCATTGGGTTTGGAATGAATCTGATGTCCGGCACTTTGTTTGTCTTTGGTGACCCGACCCGTTACCTGATCAATACGGGTTTCATCCTGAAGTTGATTCTGATCTTGATTGCGGGCATGAACGCAATTTGGTTCGGGTGGAAGATCAAACCGCTGATGAAAACGTGGCAGCCCGACGCCGATATGCCGATACTTGCAAAAGTGATCGCGTGCATTTCGCTCGGGACATGGTTTGGCGTGCTGTTGCTGGGCCGACTGATTCCTTACGTTAGTACGGGTTAAAATCTATGCTCGCTAATAAAACCACGCCAACGATATCGTGGCGCTCGCTGTTGGGGTTTGCATTCGTTATTACAGCGTTGTTGTTTCAGCTGGACGATGCGTTCGCCCATAACGTTACACGCGAAGATGCCGAATTGATTGCGGGTAAGACCGGGTGGCTGTTCGTACTGTACACCTGGCTTGGCGCGAAACATATGGTCACAGGCTACGACCATTTGCTGTTTCTTGTTGGTGTCGTTTTCTACCTGAGAAATCTGCGTTCGGTCGCGATTTTTGTCAGTCTGTTCGCTATCGGCCATAGCATCACCTTGATATTGGGTGTTTTGCTAGGACTCGACGTCAATCCTTATCTGGTCGATGCGATTATCGGATTATCGGTGGCTTATAAGGGCTTCGACAACCTCAGTGGTTTTAATACCTTGTTCGGCGACAGCCCTGATGAGTACATGGCCGTATTCATTTTCGGTCTGTTCCACGGTCTCGGGCTCGCAACGAAACTGCAGGATCTCGGTCTGGCCGAAGACGGCCTGCTCGCCAATCTTGTGTCGTTCAACTTTGGCGTTGAACTCGGTCAGTTGGCCGCGCTGGCGGTCATTTTAGTTGCGCTGCGAGTAATGCCGGCGGATTCGCAAAGCTCAAAAATTGGCGCTGCAGTTAACTGGGGATTGGTCCTGGCTGGATTCACGCTGATGGCATACCAGCTCGCTCTGTATTTCAATTCATAAGAATTACTAGGAATCATTATGACGACTGAGAGTTCAACAATGGGAAAATCGTCGATCATGTTGGCAACATTGGCTGCATTGGGTCTGGGCACACTGATCGGCGCCAGCCTTATTGACAATGAGGAAGTATCATCCACAGAACAAGCGGCACCAGAGAGTAGCCCACCAGCGGTGGCATCGACGGGCGGTGCACCGGTGTACCGTTTCCTGCGAGGCGAAGACTTTACCGTCGCATACGATGAATTCGACCAGGCATTGCCAGCAGTAAACGGGGAAAATATTATTGGCCGTGAGGGCGGCTTCAAGACGGAAACAATCACTATCAACATCGGTGTCGATGTCGGCGTCGAGTACAAGGCCCTGATGCAGCAGGGTGATTCGATCGTATTCCACTGGTCAACCAATGGCGGTCAGGCGTACTATGATTTTCATGCCCACGATGAAGCGTTCGGAACCGAGTTCTATACGCGCTACAACATGGGCGAAGGGACGGAGGATTCCGGATCAATCGTCGCTGCTTACACCGGTCAGCATGGTTGGTATTGGTTGAATCTTGAGACCGAGGCAATAACGATCACACTGGAGGTCGCCGGCTTTTACGACGAACTGATCGAGATCGGTCTCTAAGCAATTTGAGTTCTGGCCGTGGCCACAGTCAGCGTCCAGATCTCTTGCGACGATGGCGTCCCGAGCTGCCAGCCTGGCGATGATTTCTTCGCCGGTGCATGGCAGGTACTCGAAAAGGATCTGGAGACTTTCGAAATGACAATGATCAAATATTCGCGACTGCTCGTTTTTTTCGCTCTTTTCGCGTTTGTCTGTAATAGCAATGCCGCAGATACTATCTTGTACAACGCCAGAATAATCACCGTGGACGACGACTTTACCGTCGCCGAAGCGGTCGCAATTGCAGGCAATCGAATCGTTAAGGTTGGCAGCGATCGGGAGATTCGAGCGCTTGCTACCGCAACGACGAAGCTTGTCGATATGGGCGGCAAGTTAGTGTTGCCCGGTTTCATCGACACCCATCCGCATATGATTCATGTTGGCTCGGGACGTGCAAGAGTTTCCCTGTTCGGTGTGAAGTCCATAGAAGAAATCAAGCAGAGGATTGCTGCAAAGGTAAAGACAAATCGAAGAGGGCAGTGGATATTTACCTCGAGTATCGGTGACCCTCGCGGCGTGAGAGAGCTTCCAGGGCTGTTGAATGAGCAACGCTGGCCGACTCGACAGGACCTGGACCAGGTTGCGCCTGATGTTCCAGTGTACATTCCGACGCCCTGGGGCGGCCCGAAGCCCGCTATTTTGAACAGCAAGGCGCTGGAAATTCTAGAGATCGGCGCCGAGACGCCGACGTTCGACAAAGGCATTGAGCTGGTGCGCGATGAAGATAGTGGCGAACCAAACGGGCAGATCTATGGATTGCACGCGTACAACTGGAACCCTTATTTTGCCAAGATCTCCCGCCTTGCGCCGAGAGTTCCGATACCGCGGCTTGCAGAGGGCGTAGAGCAGCAGATACAAAACCTCAATTCCAAGGGCGTGACCGCGGTTTATGAATCTCACTTCCTGACCGAGACCAATATTTCGACGATTCAATACTTGCTTGATCGCGATCGCCTAAACATGCGCATGAAACTTTCACCGGAACTTGTGGGCGCACGGTGGAAGCCAATTGATGCCATTGATGACTGGCTCCGGGTTCTCAAGGAAAAAGAATCGGATCCCACATCCGGGACTCGAGAAGGTCGCAGATCATTGGGTACGGATATTGTGACGATCGCTAATGGCGACAGGGTGAAGATGCTCGGTGCAACTTTGTCGAGCGATGGACCGATATCGTTTGGCAAGGCAATGATGCACGTGCCGTACTGGAATATGAATGGCGACCCGGCATCGACGGATCTGCCATTGTCGGTGGAGACTATTACGAAGGTCGCGATGCTCGCGGCAAAGCACGATTTGCGTATGAGCTTTCCCGTTGGTGGCGACCGCATGGCAGATGCTGTTCTTGAAGCACTTGAAACAGTGAACAAAGAATATCCACTCAAAGGAAAGAACTGGGTGATTGGCCATACGCCGTACATGACGCACGAGCGCTTGCAACGAATTTTGGACCTCGGCTTGCAGATCACAGCAAACAGTAACTCGGAATTCAAGCTGACGAAGGAGATCTACGCGTCGACATTCAAAGACAGGGCCGAAGAAATGGCGATGATCAATACGCCGTGGCGCTGGATTCTGGACTCTGGTGTAATCGCAGCTCAAAGTACGGACAACGTATTTGCGGACCCGATGTTCACGCTTTGGCAGTCGCTAAAGAGAGCGACACAAGCGCCGGACGAAACAGTTATGAGCGATAGCAAGAAAATTACACGCGAGGAAGCCATTCGACTTCACACTATCAATGGCGCAAAAGTACTCATGTGGGATAACGAGATCGGTTCCATCGAGGGCGGCAAGTTCGCCGACCTCGTGATTCTCGATACCGACATCCTGACTTGCCCGCTCGATGACATCAGGAAAGCGAGAGTGCTGACCACACTAGTAGGTGGTCGGGTCGTACACGGCAAACTGAACTGATCTAGTTCGTGCGCGCGAACGGGTTGCTCTTTATTGGATCATATTCGGTGTCGCCATCCCAGAGCGTGCAGTCATACTCGTCAATGACTTCATCGGGTTTCCATTTCCAGGATCGCTCAAGCACAACGGGTTCGACAAACATGATCGGATCATCTGCCGTCAACTTGTAGTGCAAGCTTTGCTCGTCATCGGCGAGTGTGAATTGTTCGACATAGCTGATTTGATCGGACTGCGGTGTGCCCCAGGGATCAAAGAAAGGCCAGTTAATTTTGGTCGTTGAAACGATCAGGACCTTGTCATTCTCCCATCGGCCAACCGAGTATCCAAGACGTGACGGTTCGGCATCGCTAGCGTCGCCGTTCATGTGAATAGTCCGCACGATGTCATACTCTTCCATGTGAAAAATGATGTTATCGCCATCTCGCTTGACCTGCATCGGCGGCGGATCAAACATGGTTGACGGCATTCCGCTCTGGCACTTAAGTTCGGGATCATCTCGCGAAGGAATAAAGCGTGCCCTGAGCGTGTGCGCCGTATTTGAGAGGTAATCAATGTATTCAGCAATGGGTACTTCCGGTATTCGTCTGCCCGCCATACCCCAGACACGGAAAATTCCGTCGGCGGCTTTTCTCGCGGCAGCCGTCCGCGCTTCATCGCGCTCTTTTGCGGGTAAATTTTCACCCGGTATACCTGAAAATAGCCGCCTGTCGCTAAAACGTGCTTCAACGTTGGGTTCAGCGAGTTCTCGTCCGTCTGGTAGCAGCATATTCATGAGGCCGAGGAGATTTTTCTTGCGACGTGACGGGTAGCCCGCGATTTTCACCTTGTCGCCCGGTTTCAGGAAGTCCTTCTTGATACCGATGTTGTTGAATGACGTTGGGCCGCGCCGCAGTTCAATCTGCCACTCTTCCTCTTCGCCGTAGGCGTTTATGACCTTGACCTTGTAGCGGACATGCGGATTCCGCCAAAAAACGGAAACAATCTCAGCGTCCATCTCCACAATCCGGTCCGTGTTGAACAGAGCGGGGTCAGAGGGTGGGCCGTGGTGTGCCGACGCAAAAGATGAAAATAACAATCCGACCAGTAAGGAAACAGGAGCGAGGCGCTTCATAACAAAACTCCGAAAATCAGGTGGAAACGACGATTGTATATTGCATACATGATTCGAATCTTGCATATTACATGAATTGCTGAGGGCTGGGTGATTTCCGCCCCTGGATTCTTCCAATGCTCTGTAGCAAAGGGGTTACGCACATGTCATATCGCAAGCTAGGAATCGTACTCTGTATTGTAGTACTGGCTTTGTCTTCGGGAATCGTCTGGGCGCAGGTGGGCGAGGACCCCAAACTGGAGTCGCGTCGTCACGCGCTCGCTGATGGTGAGGCGAAGGAGCCTTTCAAGGTCTTTGACAATCTTTACTTTATTGGCATTGAGTATGTTTCAAGCTGGATACTAACGACCAGCGACGGGCTGATCCTCTTTGATGCGCTGTTTGAACATGAAGAGTATGGAGATTATTTGCTCGACAACATGCGCAAGCTGGGCTTTGATCCGGCGGACCTGAAATATATCATCATTACCCAGGGACACCTCGACCATTACGGACAGGCGCGCATGCTGCAAGATCTGACGGGCGCGGTTGTTGGAACAGGCCTGGGTGACTGGGAACTCATCAAGGAGCGCATGGGCGATGCGGGCCCTCGTCGGGATTGGATAATTGAGGATGGTGATACGTTGACACTCGGTGATACAACGATCAGCTTTGAAATTACCCCGGGACACACGCCGGGAACCGTATCCACGATCATTCCGCTTAAGGACGGCGACCGAACGCATTTGACCTACTTCCACGGTGGTACCGAGTTGGAGTATTTCGAGCCGGCGATCATCCAGGGCTTCATTGACGACATGGAACGCATCAAGACGATAGAAGGGATTGAGGTGCAGACCAATAATCATGCTTTCATCGACGATCTGTTTATTCGCCAGGAACTGCTTAGCCAACGGGAACCCGGTGACATCCATCCGTTTGTTGACCCGGTGGCGTTCGATGCCTGGGTTGATCGACGAATTGTCATCGCTCAGGAATTACTCGACTGCGTCATCGCCGATAAGGGACCGTGTCAATCGCGAAATCTGGGCGGCGCGATTCCGAGCAGTGGCGACACCGAATGACCAGCAGATTGATTCCAATCGCACTGGTACTGGGTGTTGGTTGTAACGAGTTCTTTCACGCGCTGTTCGATCTCTACGGCTACGAATACAAGGTAATGCTGGTCGGTTGGGTCATATCGATGGACAAGACAGCTGCAAGTGCAGACGCGTGGCGCGGAATTGATAGTCCAATTGCGGCTTACGTGGCGTACGCGGCAATCTGGTGTACGCACGCGGTCGGTGGCGTTGTAGCACTTGCAGGCGCTTACCGGCTAATTCGAACAGCTCCGCAGGACAATGCCGGGATGAAAAAGGCTTACGCGCTGGCGGAGGCTGGCATCGGAATTGCGGCAGCCCTTTATCTTGTTGGGTTCATCGCAATTGCGAGCGGTTGGTTTCTCATGCATACAGCACCGACACCACCGAACTTCCTCGCCAACGCGCAGCTGCTGTTCATCAGCTACATGGCTGTGCTCATCTACCTGCAGGCAAACAAGTCACACGTTTCTCACACAGTCGAAAATTAGGACCAGCGGTGCGCCCAGTTCTGTAACGACTGGCACTTGAACTGCAACAGCGTGTGGTGGCCATTGTTTGCATTTGACAGCTGCCGATTCGGCATTATGGGAAAATTCGCCGGAATCCGAGCCAGGTGCCGGTACCAACTCCAATGGTCACCCCGATCAGCAAGATCAACATGAAGAAATCCCATACTGGCCTGAAACGAGCCACTGCATGAAAGTCACCCGCATGAAGAGCATTGAAAACCCAGCGATAGGTTTTAGCGTTACTGTCCGCGAAACGCAGCAATGCTCCACTTGAGGCACTAATGTAATAGCGATCACCGTTGCCGTAAATTACTCGGTAAACCGGAAACTCGCGATCCTGATGATGATTGTAGTAGTACTGATCGCCTGACTCGAGTAAGGCGACTTCTGCTGCACCGTAATCCAGATTACCCTGTGCCGCGATCAAATCCTGCTCCGTAAGTCCTGTCGCCGGCCCATCTTGGTTGAATCGGAAACGAATGCCATCATGATCGAAAGCAACAAAATAGGGTTCACCGAGCCAAAACGCCGATTCGATCCTGACTGCGTTTTGCGGAACAAACTTTGCTGATGCCTGCAGCAAATCAATAACTTCACCGACAGACATATCCGCCCCATTCAAGATCTGCCGCTCGGTAATCGCACTTCGCGATTCGAGCGCCCCCCACGGATTCATTGAGAACAGACCGCTGAACAGCCACGTTAGCGTCAGCACGCCAAAAACCAACCCGGCGTAATGATGCCAAAGTGCCAAGGATTTATACGGCGAATGGCGTCCATTGCTGCGCTTGCGATATTGCTTGATGCCTATTGTTACTCCGGTAATTGTCAGAAACAGGCTAAAAATCGTCAGCCAGATTACGGTTTGTGCCCAAACGGTGACGTGTTGTCGCAGCGCCGTCGGATAAAGCCAGTGAATTACAGAGCCAAGCCAGTTCCAGAAGCGTTCGCTCCGGGTTGTGGTTTGCACGACTTCACCAGTTTGGCTGGACACGTACCACTCGGCACCGTCCTCATTGCGTAGTCTCAGCATTGGTCGGTGTTCTGAGAATCGGCTGTGAACAGTCCATTGGTCTCGCTCGGTCATCGAGTTCGAGCTTGGCTCAGGCCAGCCACGATTGGCGGCGTACGAGCGACCAATTGTTACGAGTTCCTCCATCTGCAAATTCGATTGCCAATTACCCGTTGTCAGTTCGAGTGTCCGTTGCTCGTAACCATCGTAGGAAAATCTCAATACGGGGCCCGTTGGCGTGGCCTCCAATGCGAAGTCACCGGCGAACTCATCTCGCACCGATGATTCGACCCGCCAGTTGGCAATTCTGTCGCTCGAAATTACCGACAATCCGGCGAGCCGCTCCGCACGATCGAAAGCCGGATACTGCACATACATCATGATGATGCCCGACAAGCACCAAAGCAGAATCATCAGGCTTATCGCGATGCCGACGTAGCGATGCGCCAGAATCGTATAGCGCCAAAGCGCGCGGCGCAGGTTACCGTTAGAAACTGTATTGGTAAGTGACATGCAGAGTACGTGGCGTTCCCAGATTAGTGTATGCATAGGAACTGCCGTCCGAATCCCTGAACGCCCGTCCCAGGGATGAACCGTAGTTTTCGTCCAGTGCATTCTCCAGCCTCAATCCCAGCCGGTGTGCTCGCCAACTGCCGAATGACCATGCTGCGCTTACGTCGAGCACCGTATAGTTTCCGTGCTTCACTCGCCCGATTCCTCCCGAAACGGAATCATAAATATCACCAACATATACGACGGAAACATTTGCATCCAATGGATGGTTTTCGGCGGAGTAGGTCGCGGTAGCTTTTAGAAGGATCTCGGGTACGTCATCGATTTGCCGGCCGGAGCCTTTGACCTCTGCGGTCGTATTTGTGTAGTTGACACTTGCTCGCCAGCTGTTCGAAATATTCATGCTCGTCGAAACTTCAAACCCCTCAAAGTCCACGCGATTGCTGGTATTTACACGAATTCCGTTCGCGCTACCGATCAGGTTGTCGACTTTGCGCGTAAACAACACCACCTCCCAGGTAAGCGCCTCAAGCTCGCCACCGACCGCCACATTGAAGTTTGTGCTTTCTTCTCCTTCAAGGTCATCGTTGCCCAACGTACAGCACGGGTCGTTACCGTAGAGTTGCCAGGCATCGGGAAACCGGAACGCTGTTCCCGCGGTGAGGCGAAGATAATAACGCTCCGAGAAATGGTGCTTGCCGCTGACATTCCAGACCGTTACATCGCCCTCACCGCTGGGTTTGTTATAGCGCAGCCCGAATGCGAGCTGAGTATTTGCGAACGTATCTTCGCTGCTCCGAACCTGTCCGAAGAACGCGTTGACACGTTCGGTCTGGCTGTCGATGAGCAGTACTTCATCTCTACCCGAATAGCGCTGATGTTCGTAGCCGAGGCTGTAGTCGACGCCGTGGCTGGATCGCAAATCGGCCACCGCCGTTAGGCCATAGTCTTCGTAACCCCAATACTCGGCATCACTGATGACAATGATATTGCCGGTGAGAGCGCCGTTTACATCAAGCTCATTGTCACGTCGCGTCCAGTGACTATCCCAGTCGTGGTAGTAGCCCTTAATGTAAAAATCAACATCTCCAGACACTCTATGATCAAACTTCGCGGTAAACATGTCCTCATCCCGCTCATTGAACGAGCGCTCCCGATTGGCTGGCGATGCCCACTCGACTTCGTTTTCAGTACGTTGATAATGCAAGCTGAGCTGTGAATTGGCGGATATAGTCAACTTGTATTTTGTGCCGACCGACATTACGTCATAGCCTCGATCCCGGTCTGTGCCGCTGGGTTGATAATCATCGGAGCTGAACGGTTGAAAGCCATCTGCACTATCCAGGGATCCGTAGACAATGAACTGTTGCCGCCCCGAGCCACTGCGATATTCACCGTTGACGCGATATCCGTCGTTGCCGTTCACACCGAGTGACACAGCGCCAGTTGTCGTATCACTAAAAGGTCGTGTCACAATATTAACAACGCCGGCGACTGCCTGAGTACCATAGAAAATACCCTGGCCGCCATAGAGCACCTCCACTCGTTCGACGATATGCGCGGGCACGGTATCCAGCGGGCTGGTTGAGTTGTACAAACGGTTGTTGATGCGAACGCCATCGATTAACCATAGGATGTCCTGGCAACGCGATCCTTGCAGAGAGCACCCCACGTAATCGAACGCACCGTTTTTCGGCGCGAGGTACAGTCCAGGCACGCGCATCTGCAGAGCCTGTGCCAGATCGTTGAATCCTCCCAGTTGCAGGTCTTCCACCGTAATAATTTCAACTCGATTGCCATACTTGGCAAGTTTAAGTGGCGTAGTCTCTTCGAGCTGCCCAATGACAATAATTTCATCGTCGATGTCGACCTCTTGCGAAATTGCTGCTTCAATATTTGCAACCAGAAGTCCGGCCGCCAGAACTAGTTTACTTCTCACGATTTAAGGGTCCCCCGTTGTTTTACTCTGACCGAGTATGGCTTGGATATGATGGCCAATGACCACCGTGCAACGTAATGTGCTGATCGACACATAGCTTACAGATTGTTCCGGACACATGGTTTACACATAGATGCATTTGGGGGAGAGTCCAGATGCCTTGGAAAGAGTGTAAACCGATGAATGAAGGAACATCCTTCCTGGGGCGCTCGGCAAAATCCGCGACAAGTTACTGTGCCAGTACAGCATGTTCAAGCCACCGGCAATCAGCACGGTGCATGCGGTCCTCGGCCGCAATGGCCTCGTTAAACGCAAGATCAACCTCTCGACCATGTTCGCCGGTCAAATGGTGGGCATCAGAGAGGTCGAAAACCAGATCTGGCTGGTCAGCTTCCTGGAGTTTGATCTGGGATACTTCGATAAAGAAAGGGACCGGGTAGAACCCGGCCTCTCGCCGTTCGCTCCGGACAAAGTGTTAACTACGTGTCCGGAATAAAGTGTAAACCATGTGACCAGAATACACCCTGATGAGAATGGTGGCCAGGGGCGGAATCGAACCACCGACACGCGGATTTTCAGTTTGTTGGTGAAGGATCTCTGGCTATATTTTTCA
>SMVA01310856.1_pt1 | contig 15072 bp, 14 predicted proteins | sample 2456451 | NCBI WGS metagenome assembly SMVA01 (sample SAMN11095933, study PRJNA526329) | marine sediment metagenome | biome: Marine sediment; feature: Surficial sediment; material: Deep marine sediment; isolation source: Hadal surficial sediment | place: Pacific Ocean | collected 2014-05 | depth...
GGCGGATGCAGCCATGGCTGACCCGCATGCCAACGCCATAGGGTTGATTAGTGCCGTGTATCAGATAACCGGGCATGGCCAGCTTGAGCACGTGAGAACCCAGCGGATTGTCCGGGCCCGGTGGCACAATCGCTGGCAACGGATTACCCATTTCGGCATGTTCGCGCCGCACTGAGGCCGGCACCCACCAGCTGGGATCGGTTGCCTTCGATACCACCTCTGTATCACCAAGCGGCGTTTCCCAGCCAACCCTGCCAATACCGATCGGAAAAGTAAGTACCTGTCGTTGTTCGCCGTCAACCGGCGCCGGGAAATAGAACAGTCGCTTCGTTGCGATATTCAGAATGACACCGCGCTGCGGCGCATCCGGCAATACGTACTGGGTCGGCAAAAGCACCGGCGTATTTTCACCCGGCAGCCACGGATCGACGTCGGGGTTTGCCGCGACAATTTCGTCATATCCGAGCCCGTAAGTACGAGCAAGATCCGACAATGTATCCTCGGCGTGCGTGAAAACCAACTGCGGCTCGCCCACGACGGATTGCTCGGCCGACAAGAGAGCAAACGTGTTTGGATCAATCGGGTCCTGAATTGGCCGATCTTCTAACGCAATATCTGCGTCGAACGTCGCGCAGCCGCCGCCAAGCAGCAGCGCAATTAGCAACGGTGCTCGAGATGCGGTTACCAATTTTTCTCGCATTGCGGGTTTTTGCCGTCTTCTTTCGCCTGATTGTAAATAGGCAAGGTTACCTGCCACTCCGAAATCAGATTTTCGATTCGCGTCTCATTCGTCGGGTGAGTCGAAAGAAATGCCGGCGGACTCTTTTTTGCCCTAGCAGCCATGTTCTGCCACAAATCGACCGACGCTCGCGGATCAAATCCTGCCTTCGCCATGTAAGTCAGGCCGATGATGTCCGCCTCGGTCTCCTGACTGCGGCCGTGAGGCAAGGACAAGCCAAACGCCGCACCCGCGTTCATCGCCTGGCTCGCTGTGTAGGCCCCACCGGTATAGCCGCCACCCAGGATAACGGCCAGCGCTTCAATACCAATACCCGTCAGTGATGCTCTCGACGCTTTCTCGTTTGAATGACGCGCCGTTACGTGTGCAATTTCGTGGCCCATTACCGAAGCAAGCTGATCCTGGTTTTCTGTGACTTCGAGAATTCCTGTGTTGACACCGATTTTCCCGCCCGGCATCGCCCAGGCATTAATACTTTTTTCGTCAAACACCGCTAGTTCCCACTCGATGTCACTGTACGGCGGGTCGAGAATCTCAACGACTGCCTGCGCGACACAGGCAACAAAATCGATTTTCGCGCGATTCGTCGACAACGGCGCCGATGCTCGCATCGCATTGAAGGCCTGCGCCGCCTGAGCCTCCATCTCGGCATCCGATTTCCAGATCATTTGCGATCGGCCGGTCGGCGACGTCGAGCACGCAACCACCACGACAGCCGTGAAAATGAAAGGAATCAATAAGTTAAATCGACGCATGGCCATGACACTCCTCGATTGATCGAAGGATTATAGCGCCTCACGACGCCAGAAACCTGTCTCTGCTTCGACCGGTGTGGCCGTCATCAGTTCCAGTTGGCTAACGCGGCAGACGCGACTCGAACCTGCGACGCCAGCCAGCCGCGTCGATTTTTTCCATGGCGTTGTCGATACTCGCCAGCAGGCGCTTTTGCAGCGGCTGTTTGATCTTGTAACTCAGCAAATACAAATCTCGCCCTGCCGCACGATCGCTCAGCACCTCGTCGCTCGTGCGCAACTCATCGGCAAGTCCCAGCTTGAGTGCACGCGTGCCATACCAATGTTCACCCGTCGCAACCTTCTCGAGATCGAGGTCTGGCCGGTACTGCTTGACCATGTCCTTGAACAGAGCGTGCACGTCTTCAAGTTCTTCCTTGAGTTTCGCCCGGTCTTCGTCCGTGTTCTCACCAAACATTGTGACGGTACGCTTGTATTTGCCCGCCGTTATTTCCTCGAAATCAACACCGTGACTGTCGAGCATGCGGTTGAAGTTCGGAATCTGTGCGATCACCCCGATCGATCCGAGAATCGCGAACGGCGCCGCAACTATTTTCGTTGCAACGCAGGCCATTAGATAACCGCCGCTCGCAGCCACCTTGTCGACACAAATGGTCAGCGGCATACCGCGATCGCGGATACGCGCGAGCTGCGACGAAGCCAGGCCATGCTCGTGAACTACGCCACCATGATTTTCAAGACGAACGATGACTTCGTCACCCTCGATTGCCACTTCGAGCAATGCATTGACCTCTTCGCGGAGCGACGCAACTGCGCTGGCCTTCAGGTCGCCTTTGAAATCGATCACGAAACTGCGTGGCCGGGATGACTCTTCTTTGGCAGCTGCCTTGTCTTGTTTTTTCTTTTCTTTCGCCGCCTTTTTGCGTTCATCTTTGCTCAGGATGGCGTCGCGCAGCGATTCCGCCAACGACTCATATTTTTTATTGAGGTTTTCAACCTCAAGACCCTCGTGTGAAGCTTTACGCCCTACTGACGCAGCAACCACGATAACCACTACTATGCCAACGACTATGGTTATCGCCTTGAGAAGAAACAGCCCGTACTCGGCCAGGAACTGTGTCAGGGTCATACGGCAAGGCCAACGTTGTTTTTCTGCAGAACCTGCTCGGCACGATAACTCGACCGCACCATCGGGCCAGCGACGACCTCGATGAAGCCTTTATCCAGCCCTTCAAGACGATACGCATCGAACTCCGCCGGCGTGACGTAACGCTCGACCGGGAGATGATTCGGTGTCGGCCTCAGGTACTGTCCCAGCGTCAGAATGTCCACGTTGGCGTCGCGCAGATCATCCATGGTTCGCATGATCTCGTTATCTCGCTCACCAAGCCCGAGCATCAGGCTGGTCTTGGTCAGTACGTCCGGCCGATAGGCTTTGGCATGCCGAAGTACCGCAATTGTTTGCTCGTAGCCCGCGCGCGGATCGCGCACCGGGTGAGTCAGTCGACGCACAGTCTCTACGTTTTGTGCGAACACCTGCAGACCGGAATCCACGACGAGTTCCACGTGATCCTCGACCCCGTTGAAGTCGGGCGTCAGCGCTTCCACAGCTGTGTTCGGATTGAGCGTCCTGATCGCACGAACGCAATCTGCATAATGCGACGCGCCGCCGTCGGACAGATCGTCCCTGTCGACCGACGTAATAACAACATATTCGAGCCCCATCAGCTGCACGGCACGCGCGCAATTGTCAGGTTCGTCGGCATCCAGCCAACCTTTTGGGTTACCGGTATCGACGGCGCAAAAGCGACAGGCCCGAGTACAAACCGAGCCAAGTACCATGATAGTCGCCGTACCCGCATTCCAGCACTCGCCGATGTTAGGACACATGGACTCTTCGCACACAGTGCTCAGGCGGTGCTCATGGACGATTCGCCGTGTGATCGAGTAACCCGCACCCGACGGCATCTTCGCTCGCAGCCACTTGGGTTTGTCCCCACGCAGCAAAGGCGCGTTACCGCGATGAGCTTTAATGCCGTTCTTGATGGCCGAGAATCCCGCATCTGTTGCGTATTTCTGGCCACTTTGGACGATGGGAATACCGCGGAAAGATTTGTTTGCCATTGACATGCGTGTACTGACGGGCCGTGATTCAGGGGGACGCATTGTCGCACAAATAACGGACAAAAAACTCCCGGCCGAAGCCGGGAAAATCAGGGGGAAAAAGGTAAATAGACGCCAATAAATTCAGTGTAATCTCGACCAGCTGACCAGCCGTACAGAACTCTCCCGCAGGTCAAAATTGCGGGCGAGAATCGCCTCAATGTCACTGCGATCGGAGTCCTGTTTCATCGGGTAATTCAGTTCAATGACCCCGCAGAACTCATTGCCGCCGCGATATTCTGCGTCGGTCAGTAGGAACTGCGTGTAGTACTTAGCGGACATGTGACCAATCTACGCCTGCCGGATTGAGGTATCTGTGAGCCAGAGCACAAATTCCCGGTCGCGCCGAATCGATTGTCGAATTTTCGACACAGGTCACACGCGGAACCAAATTTTGCTTGAAAATGCCTGTTTTTGTGGACCCACTGCACAGATTTGTTGTCGCAGCATATGTAACATCGGTTTTTCTCTGCCATCATATAGGCGGGAACCGGACCAGATACCACAGGAATTAACGACAATGGTCGCCAAAAACAGTATTGCAAAATTGGTCATTTTGAGCGTGATGCTGCTTGCCGCAGGCAGCGGTTCTGCTCAGGATGAACTCCGACGGACTTTCTTCAAAGACGCTGATGCCGCGAAAGCCTCTGCCGATGCCGTCGAGGCGAAGGACTACGCACCGAAAGCCTATGCCAGTGGCATGAAGGAATATCGCACTGCCGAAGACGCTCTGCGACGCGGCCGTAACATCGAGTATGTACGGTCGAACGCCGCCGATGCGACGCGGTACTTCAAGACTGCCACGAAGACCGCGCAGCTGGCGAGGACTGCACTTGCGCAAGTTATGAAGAGCCGCCAGGCCGGCGCCAATGCGCGCGCGCCCGAACTCGCACCGGACATCTGGCTCGAAGCGAACAAGAAATTCATGCGGGCGATCCAGCTAATCGAGCGCGGCGACCTCAAGAACGCACGGAAAAGGGAATTTGAGGCGACCAACCTTTACCGCGAGGCTGAATTGGTCGCTATCAAGGCACAGTATCTGAACAAAACGCGTCAATTGCTTGCCGACGCCGACCGCGCGCGCGTAGGGCGGTATGCGCCTCTAACGCTCGCCAAGGCAAAACGACTGCTCGCCGACGCTGACAGAGAACTCAACGAAAATCGCTACGACACGGATCTGCCACGTAGTCTCGCGATGCGAGCCAACTACGAGGCAAAGCACGCTCTCTACCTGTCTGAAGTCGTGCGTAAGATTCGTGACAAGGACCTAACGCCTGAGCAACTCATATTGAATTGGGAACAGCCGCTTAGGGCCATAGCCGGTGTTGCCGATGCCGTGCCGGATATGTCGGAAGGACCGGACAAACTTGCGCAGGAACTCGTCGAGTACTTCGAGGAGGAGCGCAATGAGTTGCAGCGCCTTAATCAGGAAAAGTCTGAAGACGCCATTCGCCTCGCGGATTTGGAAGAAGAATTGCGCGCACTTGATGAGCGGCTCGGCGGAGCAACTGCTGAGCGTGCTGCGCTGGTACAACGTCTTGAAGCGCAGGCTCGCGTAAGGCAGCAATTCAAGCAAGTCGAAAAAATGTTCACCTCGTATGAGGCACGCGTCTTCCGCGAAGGCGACAGTATCTTTTTGCGCCTTGTCGGCCTGACATTCGACAGCGGTGCATCTCAGATCAAGCCGGAGAATTTTGATCTTCTGGCCAAGGTCGAGAAAGCGATTGACGTATTTCCACGCAGTGAGCTGACCATTGAAGGTCATACTGACGCTCATGGCAGCGACGAGCTCAATCAGAAACTGTCTCAGGAACGCGCCGAGTCGGTGCAACAATACATGATCAACGCCATGCGAATTCCGACCTACCGCCTGATCGCCACCGGCTACGGCGAGACTCGTCCGGTCGCCAGCAATGAGACTGCAGCTGGGCGTGCACGTAACCGCCGCATCGATATCCGCATTAAGCCGAATATTGACATCGGCTAGGCCCGTTCAGGCTCAAACGCCTTCAGGAAAGAACAGATGCATGACCGCGCCACCATTTCACAATGGTATGCGCGGTCTTTTTGTTTACGAGGTAGCCATACTCCGAGTGGACGTTGAGCTCCCCCTCGAGACGGAAGTAGTTCAGTAATTCTTCGTCGGCAAAACTCTGCAGAAGCCCGAGGTCCAGCATGGCGGCGAAGTCGTTTCTCAAGCAGGGGTCAATTGCCGTTAGATCTCCAACCGCAGATAAATTTTTCCAGTGCGTCACGTTGGTCGGGTAACGCTCCATCCCTGCCTCCGAACTACCCTTGATCTGCTTTTGCATCATGCGCTGTCCGAGTGGGCTACCCATGGTCAGAAACAAATCAATTTGTGTCCGCTCGCGGTGATCATGGCTTAGCTCCCAAAGCGTGTCATAGGCAATGATCGAGCCCATGCTGTGAGCAATCAATAAGACAGGTCGATGTGTTTCAGCGGCAGCCTGGAGCGGTATTTTCAGCATGCGGCGCGTATGTTCGGCGATTCCATTTTCGTTGCGCGTATAGCGGCGCAGATCGCGCAAATGTACTTCGGTGCGCTCACTGACCAGATGCGGAATCAGGAATGGCAGGCTGTCGCCAAGTCGATAGATCCAGCGTGTGAGCCGCCGTGTCCACGCACCCGATTCGGCAATATCGAGTGCGCTCGCCTCGCTCTGGACGATAACCGCCTCGATCGCCGCCTGATCGATGCTGATGTCGCGATGCCTGCGATAAAAGTCATAGGTCCACGAGACGATATCGAAACTGCCGGCGCTGGCCTCTATGGCCTCTGCAATCGCCCCGTCAATGCGCCGCACTCCCGCAAGCAGGCAGCGCAGCAAGGCATCGCGGTGTTGCTCCGGTTCGGGTTTTGGCAGCAGACCCGGAACGTAGACAATCAACGGACAATCAGCCCCGGTCACGACTCGCGACGTCCGGGGTCGACGACGAGCAAGCCCGGCAATTCATCGACATGAGCAACTTCAACGTCCGGCGTTTCTGACTCGTCTGGCCATCGCTCACCGTCACGATTAACCCAGACCGTCCTGAGCCCCGCTTCGCGAGCACCGTTCACATCGAATTCCGGATGATCGCCGACGTGCAGAGTCTGCTGGGCGCTCGCCCCTCCAGCAAGGACGGCGGCATCGAATATTCTGCGTGCGGGTTTCGCGGCTCCCGCCGTCACCGCTGTCACAACGTCGTGAAACAGGTGGCGTATTCCGATTTTCTCGAGGTTGGCGTTACCGTTCGTAACTGCAATTAATACAAAGTGCTCGCGCAGCATTTCAAGCGCCGGAATAACGCCGGGAAAAATATCGACATCGTTGCGAACTTCGTCAAATACATCGAATGCGGCATCGATAAAGTCCGTGTCGTAGCCTGCGGCTTTGCCAATCCGCTCCAGCACGACTCGCCTGAGGAAGGTCAGGTCATGCGCCTGGTCCGGCATTTCGTTGATAACCTGCTCGCGTATTTCGCGAATATCTTCGAGCTCATACATACTGGTGATGCGCGGATAATGATCACCGAGCCACTCATACAGGTGCCGCTCGGCACGCTTGATGACCGGGTGTATCTCCCATAGCGTATCGTCAAGGTCGAATGTGATGGTGCGAATATCTTTCACGTATTGCCCACAACGCGGTGATCAACGACCATTGTGGATTCAAACTCGACACGAGTCCAACGCGGAGCAATGCGATGAAATATCTGCACACCATGGTGCGCGTCACCGATCTCGATGCGTCTCTGGACTTCTACTGCAAAAAGCTAGGCTTGCAGGAATTGCGACGCTACGACAGTGAACAAGGGCGCTTTACCCTCGTTTTTCTTGCGGCGCCGGGCGATGAGGATGCGCAAGTCGAACTGACCCACAATTGGGACCCGGAGGAATACGGCGGAGGTCGCAATTTTGGCCACCTTGCGTACCAGGTCGATGATATTTACGAATTGTGTCAGCAGCTCATGGATGCGGGTGTCACTATATGCAGGCCGCCACGCGATGGACACATGGCTTTCGTACGCTCCCCGGACGATATTTCGATAGAACTGCTGCAGAAAGGCGAGGCGCTAGCGCCGCAAGAACCCTGGGTGTCAATGCAGAGCACGGGTCACTGGTAATCAGGTGCCGGACGGCATCAGGGGTGGCAGCGGGTCCTGCGCTGTCACCTTGTCGTCTTCTGCCAGAACGCTGATTGACCGTAGCGCTTTGGCCATTGCCTGGCCGTCCCAGTCGCTATCAGCAGGACCGTAACTAACCGACGATAAATTCCTGAGCTCCTCGGTGAGTGGCGATGATACGCGGCTGGCGAATTCGCTAATACTGCGCGGCGCGTCGTCAGGCCACTGCAATCGACCCCATTCGATTATCGCCGAACGCACAGCTGCCCTGTCTCCGTTTTTTGCGGCTTTGCGCGCCGCGTGCAGAATCTTCGCCTGGATTTTGTAGACAGGCGGAGGCGCCGGCTCCCTGGTTTCGGTTTGCGGGCTGCGTGACGACCACCACCACGCAAAGATCGTGAGTAACCAGATAGCGGCAAGCAGCTGGCTGGCCTGCTTCCAGAAACCGTCTGCCACCAGGCTCGGCAGCGCTTCCTGGGCCTCGTCTTCTGCCGCCGCTGCAACGAGCGGTTCTGCCGTTGGTGGGGAAGCAACAGGTGTATCAAACGCCTCGATATTAATGGTTCGGGACGGCAGCCGCGCCACTCGCCACTCGCCGCCCTCAATATCCCACCACGGTACTTCTATTGGCGGAATCTCCATTGCACCACCGCGAACGCCGATGATTGCATACTGATCCTTGCGAATACCGCGTATTCCCCCGGCTTCGATGCGGCGACTCAGTTCGGGTTTATCGGCATACACGTTGAGGCCGTCGACCACCGGCGGTTGCAACGCCGGTATTTGCGTTTCGAGTTGCCCCAATGCACTAATCGTGATGTGCCGCGTGACGGGTTCGCCAGCACCGATCCTACTCGGATCCCTTGACCACTCTTCACTAAGGGTGACATCCCTTGCGGGCAACCAGGCCGCATCCGGGTAATCCGCAGGTGGCGCCGGAATCGGCAAGACATTGATCGTGTGCGCATCGGACTCGAATACCTTGCGACCCGTAATACGGCCATCGCGCAACACCCGCGCTTCGAAACGGGCCGGCGTAATGCTTATCTGACCGCTTTCCTGCGGGTAAATCGCCACCACGCGCTCAACGACGCTGTATGCCTTGCCATCGAGCACCGCCTCATACGTGCTCTCCTCGCCAGCCGTCTCAACCAGCACTTCGACACCTGTGATCACCCCGTTTCGCAACGCCGGCTGACGCGTCGACACTGCACGATAGACCTTGAGGCGATAGAGAATCTGCGCTTGCACATAGGTTTCAGTCTGATCGACTTCACTCGTGACAAACACATCCGCCTCTCCCGGTGGCGCATTCACCGGTTCGTTGATAACAATGATCAGGGGCTGCGTTTTTTCCGTGCCAATGGAAATAGCCGGAATTTCCTGGCTTCCCGTGGCCTTCGCCATCAACGTAATTGTCCAGGTGCGACTGCGCCTGATCTGGCCGTTGATTATGGAGGTATTGCTGAGTTGGCTGACCTGGCCCCGGTAGAACTTTTCGTCCAGAACTGATAAATCGGGTTGCACGTCAATGCTTGTGTCGACGACAATCTCAAGCATAAATGACTCATTCAGATCGACCGACGAACGGTCAACGTTCGCTGTCACTCCTGCCAATGCCAGCGACGTTGTCAGCAGCATCACGCAAATCGTAAGTAACGCGTCGGGCAAGTATCTGCCAGTAGATTTCACCACGGTTGTACCTCATCATCGGGCCACACATCGTTGCCGTCCTGGTCCTTGCCTGTGCGTTGATATTGGTATCGAAACTTGCGCCGCAGCAGCCCCCCGGGATCATCCGGTACTCGTCGCAGCCATTGTTCCATCGCCTGCTGTTGTTCCTGTTGCTGACGTAACTCGGCGAGTTCCGCCTCAGTCGGCTGCTGCGGCTGCTCGCCTGCCTCAGACTCCTCGGCCGCACGTTGCAATTCCTGCTGCAAGGCCTTCAGATCTTCGGCGTTCTGTTCTTCGTCATCACGGCGCGGCGAATCACTGTCCTGCGCATCGCTCTGCGACTGCGAGTCGCCCTCTGAGCCTCGCTGATCCGGGTCGCTTTCGGCGTCCGACTGCTCACCTTCCCCGCCGGGATTTTCAGTCGACTGCTGATCATCGCCCTGGTTCTGCTGCTGTTGCTCTTGTTGATCCTTCAGGCTTTCAACAAGCTCAAGATTGTATTGCGCGTCGTCGTCATCCGGGTTTATCGCCAAAGCCCGTTTATAGGCATCGATTGCACCATCCAACTCGCCCTGAAATGCCATCGCATTGCCGAGATTATAAAGATTGCGGGAGTCGCCCTGCGCTGAAAACTGGACGGCACTGCCGGCAAAATCCCCGGCGCGATATCGAGCAACGGCCTGCCATTCGGTATCGTCAAATAGTTCGGCCGCCTCCACAGCGTTACCATCCCGCAGTTGTTTTTGCGCCTGCTGATTCCTGTTTAGCCATAAATCGTCCCAGATGGCCGCCTCGGCCGGCTGCGGTAGCGGCACAACAAAGACCAGCACCACCAATATCCAGCCACGACGAAACGCCAGCGCCGCAAGCGGTAATAACAGCAGCAATAACCACGGTCCTTCTTCGCGCCAGCGGTCTGTCGCAAGCGATGCGTTGCTTGCGGCAGCGGCGATGACTTCCCCGGAGAGTAGAACTTCCAGATCGCGGTCGTCAGCGGACAGCACCGCAAAACGGCCACCGCCTGCGCTCGCCAACGCCCGCAACGAATTTTCCTCAAGCCTGGGCACCGCGATCTTGCCGCGATTATCGGTGACGAAACCACCGGACATTCGTGGAATTGGCGCCCCCTCCGGTGTTCCGACGCCGAGTACCGACAACGTATACCCAGCAGCTTTCAATTCGCGTGCCGCGTCTTCGGTCGGCGATGACGAACCGCCGTCGGTAATCAGCAGGACTTCACCAAATCCGACCCCGACCTGCTCGAGCAAACTCTGACCCTTGCGAATGGCAACGGCCGGAGAACTGCCGCGGCTCGGCATGATGTCCGTACTCAAGCTATTGACCAGTGCTGCGATAGTGTCCGTGTCGGTGGTCAGTGGCGTCACCGTGAACGCATTGGCAGAATAAACCAACAATGCAGTCTGGCCGCTCTTGCGGCGCTCCAGAATTTCAAGAATTTTGAGCTTCGCCCTGGCAATGCGGCTCGGCGCAATGTCCTGGGCGTCCATAGACCGCGACAGATCGAGAGCAACAACCAGCGCCTGCTCAGCCCGAAATACGGGCTGTTCCATGCGTTGCCATGCGGGCCCCGCCATCGCCAGGACTGCCACCACGCCGCTCAGACCCAACAACCACCAGCGATAGTCGGTGCCGCGGCCCGGTGTACGCGACAATACGAACGGCATCAACGCCGGGTCGATCACGGCTTGCCAGTTTCCGGATCCAAGTTTGCCACGCGCCAGGAGTGCCGCGAAGATAATGACGACGGGCACGGCGAACAACCAGTCCGGTCGCAGGAAGTGAAATTCAGCCAGCAACTAATCGCTCCTGTGTTGCTCGTTGCATCGCGACGCGCTGCAACAGGCTGACAACACACAACAACATGACCAGCGCCAGGGCGCCACCCAGCGGCCAGAAGTAGTAGGACTTAACAGGTCGAAAACCCGACTCGGGTTCCTCGACGGGTTCAAGTTCATCGACGAGTCGATAAATGTCCTGCAGACTCGCCGTATCGGTAGCACGGAAATAGCGACCCCCTGTCAGCTCTGCAATCCGCGTCAGCGTGTCCTCATCGAGATCCGCCGAAGGATTGATTGGCCGTCGACCGCCGGCCAGCGACGAGATTTGAAGCTTCTCTGCACCGATGCCGATCGTGTAGATGCGCAAACCAACTTGCCGCGCGAGTTCGGCCGCTTTGATCGGCATGACTTCGCCAGCCGTATTGGCTCCATCAGTCAACAACACCAGCACCTGCTCGCCCGCATCCTCCTGCTGGTCGTAAACACGCCGTACCGCGAGCGTGATTGCATCTCCAATCGCCGTCTTCTCGCCCGCGAGACCGATGAACGATTCCATTAGCAAAATATTGACGGTCTTGCGATCTAGCGTCAGCGGAACCTGCAGGTAGGCGTGTTCACCGAAAAGAATAAGGCCGATCCTGTCACCCTCGCGGCGGTCGATGAAGTCACTCGCAACTGCCTTCGTCGCTGTCAGCCGATCCACACGACGGTTACCAATTTCGAAATCCTTCTGATCCATGCTGCCGGACAGATCTACGGCCAGCATAAGATTGCGGCCGGCAACAGGCACATCGAGTTCGTCACCTATTTTCTCTGGCCTGGCGGCGGCAACAACGAGCAGTATCCAGGCCAATAGCGCGATCCAGACTCGCCAGTTCAATAGCTTCTCGGCATCCGAGCGATTGCGCAGCATAGCGAAACTGTCGAGGCTCGGCACCCGCAATCCGGCCTCGGACAATCCTTCTGCTTCTGGCAGCAAGCGCCGCAGGATCAGCGGCAGGGGCAATGCCAGTAGCACCCAGGGCCAGGCCAAAGACCACACTAGGCCAACCCCCGAACTGGCGTGCCAAGGCGCATTTTCACGGCCGACAGCAAGGCGTTGATATCGATGTCACCGACACTTTTTTGGGCGTCGCAATAGGGCAGTGACAACAGGCTGATGCCGCCTTCAGTATGGAAATACGGCACCGGCAGATCACGATCAAGCCACTCCAGCCACGACTCGCCCGTGAGGCCGGCTACCTCATCGCGTGGCGCATAGGCAAGCATGCCACGACGTAACAATTCGGACAGTTGCTTACCGAGGACAACCGCGTTGCGATGCTGCAGATAGTCGGCCTCTATCGCGGCAAATTCGCGTAGCGCATGGCGCATCGGTGCGTAAAACTTTCTTCTCTGCAATGCGCGTCGCAGCAACCACGCTAAACCGATGACCAGAAGCACGATGATGAACCACCAACCCAACGCCAGCGGCCACCAACCCGTCGGGTCCGGCAGATGTAGATCTCGCAAGGGCAGTTGAATCGGGTCCATGCTCAATGCATCCGGCGACCCAACGCGCGCTGCAGTGTCGATACCGGATCATCGTCGGTCGACATCGGCATGAGGTGCACCCCATAACGCTGGCAGAATGCTTCCAATGCCTTCGTTCGCTGTTCGAAATCCTGGCGATAGTCGAGCCGTGCTGCTTCGGCAAAAGTGTCAATTTCGAGTTCACTGTCGGGAGACACGATCCGATAGCGCCCTGGCGGCGGCAACCGCTTTTCCAATGGATCACTGATGCAGACGGCGAGAACCTCATTGTGGCGTGCCACGCTGGACAAATAGGACTGCGCCGCGCGCGAGAACCCTATGAAATCACTGATCACGACCACAAGACTGCCCGGTCGTGTTACGCGCCGCAGCGAGGACATTGCCTGGGCCAGCGGTTCTGTGCCATCCGCGACACCCCGATTCGTCCAGTCCGGGTGTTCAACGAGCTGGTGCACGAAGCGCAACGCGGCACGCCGACCCAGCCGGGGTTTGAGCTCGCGATGTGTCGTATCACCAAATATCAGACCACCCAGACGATCTCCTCGATGGTGCGCCGCCCATGACAATAATGCTGCCGCACGGCTGGCGTTCACTGACTTGAAACAGCCTCTCGTGGCGAAGTGCATGTTGGCGCGCAAGTCGACGCAGATAAGCACAGGACGTTCGCGTTCCTCGCGAAACAGTTTCGTATACGCCGTCGTGCTGCGCGCCGTGACGCGCCAGTCAATGCTGCGCGGATCGTCGCCGGGCTGGTAAGGGCGCGACTCGTCAAATTCCATGCCGCGTCCGCGAAAATGCGAAACATACGCGCCGGACTGCATTGACTTCACACGCAAGACATCGAGCGCGATTGCGCGCGCCGGGCCATTGAGGCGAATTAAGCCAGCCTGACTAACGCTGACAGGCGATGCGTCCTCCGGGATGTGGTCGAGGCGAGCCACTACGGGACGCCGACACCATCCAGGACGCCAGCGATGATGGAAGCCGCATCGACACCATCGGCTTCCGCCTCAAAACTGAGAACCAACCTGTGGCGTAACACATCCGGCGCGACCGCCTGAATGTCTTCCGGGCCGACGAAGTCTCTGCCAGACAACCAGGCATGAGCGCGAGAGGCGCGGTCGATGCCCATGCTGGCGCGCGGGCTGGCGCCGTACAAGACCTGCCCGTCCAGCGCCGGGTCCACGGCACCCGGATTACGTGTCGCAACCACTACGTTGACTATGTACTCCTCGAGTTCGCTTGCCAGATGCAAATTCAGAATGTCCTGGCGTGCCTGCATTATTGACTGCAGCGACAACAATTCGGGCGGCTTGAACATGTCGCGCTCGCCCTGCTTCGCTTCTTCGCGATTGAGAACCATGATGCGACGCTCGTCCTCGACGCTCGGGTAGCCGACCTCGATATGCAGCAAGAATCTGTCCAGCTGGGCTTCCGGCAACGGATAGGTGCCCTCTTGCTCGATCGGGTTCTGCGTCGCCATGACCATGAACAGGTCGTCGAGCGGATAGCTATGTTGGCCAACGGAAATTTGGCGTTCTTCCATAGCTTCCAGCAGGGCGGACTGAACCTTCGCGGGCGCACGATTGATCTCGTCAGCAAGAATCAGGTTATGGAACAACGGACCTTTGCGAAATTCGAACGTGCCCTCCTGCGGGCGGTAGATATCCGTTCCGGTCAGGTCGGCTGGCAACAGGTCGGGCGTAAACTGCAGCCGGTGGAAGTCACCTTCGATACTTTCGGCGAGCACCTTGATCGCTCTCGTCTTCGCGAGGCCTGGAGCGCCCTCAACCAGCAGATGACCGTCGCATAGCAGCGCGATCAACATTCGGTTGATCAGATGCGCCTGGCCGATAATCAGCCCGCTAGCGTGAGTCTCGAGTTTTTGAAATTGTTCTCTAACGCTCATTTGTTGCTCCGAAGGAAAACGCGGCGTGCCATTTTAGAGATGATGCACGGTAAGGCCAACCAGTCGCGGCTCTTTTTTAGTCAAAATATCGCCGATTTGAGTAATATTGACCCCCAATCGGACCGCCCAGAAGGCAAACCATTGCGAAAAACTGAGCAAAAATCGCTTCATACCCGCGAATTATCGCTGCCTGGGTTGTTAATGATGACAGCACCAGGAGCCTGCGCGCTGGTACTTGTTACCTGCCTGGTCCTGGTTGGGGTCTCGGCATGCGAGGCACCAGCAGAAACAACGACAGCGGCCATCACAGATTTGCAGGGAAGTTTTGAGCGCGGCGTACTGGTAGTCGAAGCTGACGACGGCACCCAACTTGAA
>SMVA01217337.1_pt1 | contig 15068 bp, 13 predicted proteins | sample 2456451 | NCBI WGS metagenome assembly SMVA01 (sample SAMN11095933, study PRJNA526329) | marine sediment metagenome | biome: Marine sediment; feature: Surficial sediment; material: Deep marine sediment; isolation source: Hadal surficial sediment | place: Pacific Ocean | collected 2014-05 | depth...
CCAGAGGACGTCGCGAAGCGTCGCCGAGACGGGCGCATCGTGGCTCGCTGCAACTGTGAAGGTCTCGAGGAGTTCACGGTTGCTCGGCGCGCGAAACTTTGCGCCGCCGACGCCCACGCCGATCGCCCCGCGCTGAAGACCGTGATCGATGCGCGTGAGAATTTGTTCGAGTTTGTCTTTGTCGTACACACGCGGATCGGCGTCCGGCGCCGGCTCTGCCTCGCCGATTATTTCGACTCGAAGCTCCTGGAACCCGATCGCCACGCCATAGTGAACGAGCATCTCTCCTTCGTATTGTGCATACCAGTCATCAACATCCGCCGTTCCCTCGCGAAAGTTGACCACGGTGGTGACACCGTCGGCGACGTGAAACCGCGCTAGCCGTGCGTAGGTGTCGAGATCGATGAAGCCCGGCGCGACGACGAGACCTTCAGCATCGAGCACGGTGTCGCCTGAGAGTGCGCCCGAACTGATCGACCGAATGACGCCGTCGCGAATGCCGAGGTTCCGGACCGCGTCCAGCCCTGATTCGGGATCCATCACGCGACCGTTGGCGATTACAAGGTCGTAGTCGTTCGTCGCCGGTGTCATCGGCGCGCCAGTTCCCGCCGCGCAGCCTCCGTGCAACAGAAGAGCCGCCAACAGCACAATCAGGTGGACATGACCGATCAGCTCCCCCGCGCTAGTCAGCGGCTTTCCGAGGGCACTGCTGGCATCGGTGAACATCGCCGTCTCCTTCTCCATACACGTCTCAGGCAGGATCCTACCAAGGATCCGTCCATCGAGAGTCCCCTGGAGTCGACCCCAGTCGTGGAGACAACTTGGAGACGGTCGCGGCGCGGCAATCTGGCGCGGCCAATCGATGAGGGGAAGCTCCCTTCCCGCAAGACAGACGACCTTCCGTTCGAGAATAGCCTTTCCGGGCCGATCATCTCCATTGCATCGAGCCTTCTTCAGCTTCCAGCAAGGGCCGCAAGGTCCCCAGAACCAGCGACGAAGCCTGCTTTGCTCATGCATGGACGCGGGACAGGCTCCCGCGCCCGGCGGTAAACCATTGAGTATAAATGATTTAAGGTGGTGGAGGCGGCCGGAGTCGAACCCTCGTCCTCATGTGCAGTCAGGGAGTAAGGCAGGGTCGAGGGAAACTGCACGGCCACGGCGCCGGGGAACCTATTATCGGGACCGGCCGGTCCCGATCCGCTTGCCGACGCAGCGCGGCCGGCCCCATGATACATAACCTGAAAATGGCACACCCACGAGAGGGATTCATGTCGATATATGCTACTTTGGCGCCGACCTGACCGGCGCGAACCAGGCCACAGACAATGTCAGGGTGGCCGTCCTCTGTCATCCCCATCTTCTCCTCATGGAACTTCATGCCCCGTAAAGCGCTCCTCTGCTGTGAAAACCTGAGCAAATCTTTCGGGTCAACCCCGCTGTTCGAGGGGTTGACCTTCACCCTTCACGACCGGGATCACGTCGGCCTCGTAGGCCCCAACGGCTCGGGGAAGTCGACCTTCCTGAAGATCCTCTGCGGCCTGGAGAAGGCCGACAAGGGAACATGCACTCACCCGAAAAGCCTGCGCATCGGGTATGTCCCCCAGAATCCCGTCTTTCCTCCCGGGAAGTCGGTGGAGGACGTGATCACGGCAGCGCTGGCTCTGGACACACGCCTGGACGACCGCGACCGGCACAGGCAGGCCAGCGTGGCCCTGGGCAAGGCGGGATTCACCGATCCCGGCATCTCCACCGACGTCCTCTCGGGCGGCTGGCGCGCCAGGCTCGCTATCGCCCGTGAGCTCGCCCGCACTCCCGACCTCCTCCTGCTGGACGAGCCGACAAATCACCTCGACATCGAGTCGATTCTCTGGCTCGAGTCCCTCCTGCGCAGCGCGTCCGGTGCCTTTGTGGTGGTCAGCCACGATCGCTATTTTCTCGAAAACGTGGCGCAGCGAATGCTCGAGATCAACCGGCTTCACCATACGGGTCTGTTTCATGTTGATGGCTCCTACGCTGACTTTCTTCAGAAGCGCGACGATGCTCTGAGCAACCAGGCGGCATACCAGGACAGCCTGGCCGGGCTCGTCCGACGAGAGGTGGCCTGGCTCCGTCGTGGCGCCAAGGCGCGCACGTCCAAGTCAAAGGCTCGCATCCAGTCGGCAGAGAGCAGTATGGGAGAACTCGCCGAAGCACGTGAGCGTAGCTCCGGCTCGACCATTGGCATTGAATTTTCATCATCTGGACGCAAGACGAAGCGGCTGTGGTCCGGCGAGGACGTGAAGATCGGATTCCCCGGAAAGACGCTCATCGACCATCTTGACCTGCTGCTCAAGCCGGGCATGCGCTGCGGCGTCATCGGTCCCAACGGCTCGGGCAAGACGTCCCTGCTGCAGACCATCGTGGGAGAGATGGCCCCTGCGGCCGGCACGATTCAGCACGCCGAGGGGCTGCGTGTTGTGTACTTCAAGCAGAACAGGGAAACACCTGACCCTTCCCTCACCCTCAAGCAGGCCCTCGCGCCCAAGGGGGACACCGTGATCTACCGTGATCGGCCACTCCATGTCGCCTCCTGGGCCAAGCGCTTTCTCTTTCGCCCCGAACAGCTAGAGTCCCCGGTCTCCCAGCTCTCGGGAGGCGAGCGCGCCAGAATCTCTCTGGCCAGGATGATGCTGGAACCGGCCGATATCCTCGTTCTCGATGAGCCCACCAATGACCTCGACATCCCCGCCCTGGATGTTCTCGAGGAAGCCCTGCTGGAGTTCCCGGGCGCCCTCGTCCTGGTAAGCCACGACCGCTGGCTTCTCCACCGTGTTTCAACCCAGATCCTGGCCCTCGACGGCCTGGGCGGCGCGCACCACTTCGCCGACTACGAGCAGTGGGAGGCGAACCGACCGTCAGCGCCCCAGACCAGAAAGAGATCCCAGCGCCAGACGCCCAGGATACAGAAATCCTCGAAAACGCGGCGGCTGAGCTACATGGAGCAGCGCGAATGGGACGGGATGGAGGCCGCCGTGCTCGAGGCCGAAGCGCGAGTCACCGCGGCCCGGAAGACCGCCGAGGACCCGGCCATCGCAACGGATGCGGCCAGGCTGCAGGAGCGGTTCGCTGAACTCGAGAAACTCCAATCCCGAGTCGAGCATCTCTACGCCCGCTGGGCTGACCTGGAAGAGAAGCAGACGTAGAGCACCGGAACGGAATAATAATGGAAGCTGCGGAAACGGAGAAACCTGGCCGTTAATTTGACTTGGGTTCAATGGTGGAGGCGGCGGGTGTCGAACCCGCGTCCAGGTACAAAACCCTTGAGGAGCTGGAACTTGCGCGACCCGAAGACTTCGTTGACACCATCGGGAGGGTCGGTTTCTATCATTAAGACCCCCATTCCCAACTGCTGTCCAGACAGGGCGTGTTGGATGCTGATTGGCCGGTCAGGCGAAGCAGGATGGTGGGGCCGCGGTCTGCAAGAGCCTTGCGGCGAAAAAAAGCGGGGGGAAACCCGTTCTGGGTTTCCCCCCGCTGCCCCCCCCTCCTGAAGTGTCGCCGGCTGGGTCAGGCGAACTGATCCCGCTGGCCCCGGAGCTTGGCGAGGGCGTGCATCTCGATCTGGCGGATTCTCTCCCGGGACAGGCTGAATATTTCAGCTATCTGGCGCAGGGTGTACGGTTTGTTGGAGTCGAGACCGAAGCGTAACTCCACGATGCGCCGTTCCACCGGGTTGAGAACCTTGTCCAGCATGTTGCTGATGACTGTGGGTGCCTCACCCTTCTCCATGAGCGCGTGGGGGTCGCCGGCGCTTTCGTCCGCAAGTTGTTCCAGCAGTGACTGGCGGTCGTCCTCGGTATGGTTCTCCAGCGGGATCGGGTCCTTCGCCAGAGTTAAAAGTTCGTTGACCTCCGTTTCGCTCATGTCCATGTGTTCAGCCAGTTCCCTTGAGGTGGGTGTCCGGCCCATGGCTACCAGAGACTCGGCGATCTGGCTCTTGAGAGCTGCGATCTTCTGGCGGCAGTGCCCCGGCAGGCGCACCACGCTGGAGCGATCGATGAATGCCTTGGACAGGCCGCTGCGGATCCACCAGACGGCGAAGGTGGAGAACTTATAGCCCCGCTCCCATTCGAACCTGTCCGCAGCTTTCATCAGTCCCAGGTTTCCTTCCTGGATGAGATCCAGAAACGGCACACCGCGGCCCCTGACCTTCTTGGCCATGTAGACCACTAGGCGGAGGTTAGACACCACCAGGGTCTCCTCGGCCGTGGCCAGTTTCTTCTTCATGATCCTGACGGCGCGAAGAACTGGCCCCAGGCGGATTTCCGTCTGCGGGTCTTCCTCCAGCTTGAACAGACGGGTGCAGATGGTGTCCAGGTGATTCAAGGACCACCGAGGCATGTTGTTCTCGGAATCCTTGTCTTCAGCGTCCTGCAGGACGCTGCCGCGCCACGGCTCCGGCAGATCCAGGAGCATCCGGGTGAGATCCATCCGGGTCCGATGGATCTGCTTTGCCAGGCGAACTTCCTCTTCACGGGTGAGGCGAGGAATGGCGTGCAGCGCACCCAGATAGTTCCCGAGTGAGGTGCATTCCAGGACGTCGTCCGCCTGCAGGTGGTTCCGGCCATCCTTGCCGTCAGCGCTGCTGATGGCATGTTGAGTGTCATCGCGCATTTGAAAGTCCCTCCTATAGCAATCAACTGCAGAGAGTGTAAGGAGGGAAAGACCGCGCAAAAGTGGCCGAAGACGCCTATAATAAGGTAACTCGTGCCAGGGACCCGGCAAGTTGTTAATTCACCGGGGCAAACCGCCTGCCATGGTGCCGGTTTTCAGGTCATGCTGCGGCGGTATTCCCGCGGTGAGGTTCCGGTCCAGCGCCTGAACGCCCGTTGGAATGTGCTGGCTTCCGAGTAGCCCAGCAGGTAGGCAATCTCGCAGGCCGCGATCTCACGGCGGCGGATCAGGCCCATGGCGACTTCCCGGCGCAGATCTCTCAGAACGGTTGCGAAGGTGGTGCCCTCGTCGCTGAGGCGTCTTTGCAGGACCCGCACGCTCATTCCCAGGATACCGGCAGTGTGCTCCAGCGTGGGGAGGCCACCGCTCAGCTCGGTCCGGATGACATGGTGGACCTTGTTGGCAAATGAAGCATCCTGGGTCAGGGAAGCGATCATCTCTTCGGCCAGACGATCCAGGTACCTGCAGAGCTCCTCGTCGGCGCCACCGGCCTTGCGCTTCATGTCGTCACGGCTGAAGACCAGCGCCGTTTCGTCACATCCGAAGGAGAGCGGGCACCCGAAATAATGTGCGTGATGCGAGGTGTCGTCAGGCCTGGGATATGAGAAATGCACCTCCACCGGCATGATCTTGGTGCCGGTGATCTCCCGGGCCACATTGAGCACGGCGGCCAGGCGGATATCCACCGGGTGTCTGAGATCATCGAAGGCGAGTTCACTCTGGAACTCCAGGGTGGCCCGCAGTCCTTCCTCGGAAAGAGTGCAGCGCAGTCCCTGGTTCAGGATGTTGCAATAACGGCCCAACCGGCGCAGAGCGTCACCCAGGGTACGGCTGTAGGCCATGGCGTAGCCCACAACGCCCATCTCTCTCACCGAGATGGAACTGCCCAGGCGGAGGCCCAGGGCCGGATCCGGGTCGTGTTTCATCAGGCTGCGCCAGAAGCGCTCGATGGTGATGGCCGGGATGCGGCCGTCGAGGTCGTCCAGGTCGACCTTGTGCAGTCCCGCCTCGCGGATCACCCGATCTCGATCCACGCCCATCTCGAAGGCATGATCCAGCATGGTCTTGGTAAGGCGGGCCAACCCGGTTAGCATGTGTTCAACGTTACAACACTGGGCGGGGCCCCGGTGGGAAGCGAGCATATCCGCCGGGCACGCTACAAGTGCTCCTCCGTCAAGATATCGATGGCCCGCGCCAAGCTATTGCAGGATGCCGTGGATGGATGGATCTGGGCTTACATCGTCTTCAGGTACTTGGCGACAGCAACGATCTCCTCCTCGCTCAGCTTGCCCGTGAAGCCCTTCATCTTGCCCTTGCCCTTCTTGACCACCTCGATGATGGTCTCCAGGTCGGTCTGGGTCTGCCATTCGGGATCATTAAAGCTTGCGGAGCCGGAGGCCGTCTCTTTCGCCACGCCATGCTTGCCATGACACATGGCACATTTCTTGTCGTAGACCAGCCGCTGTCCGGCGCCGTCATAACTGTCGGCCAGCAGCAACGGCGTGGCGATGATGGTGATCAACGCCAGCGCGGCGCCGGCGCGGAGAAGCTTCTTCGTCATGCGTCGTCCTCCCTTCACGTGGACCAGAATCATAATACTCCATGTGACAGATATTCTGGCTGCCGGGTCACCGTCGTGGAGGCGGCGGGAGTCGAACCCGATCCGTCCCTTTTTGCTAAGTGGTGACGACGCACGACTTTAGCGCCTAAACCGAAGAGGGAGAGAGGGTTCGGCTCTAACTTGTTGTCCTCGTGACTCCTCAGGAGTCCCCGTGAGTCCTCCTGAGTCTTGGAGGAATAGTGGAGGGCGGCGGGAACAGTGTCCCGCCGCCCAAGCAGGCGAGCCTACTCAGAGGACTTAATAGCATGGGCAAGGGGCAGCAGGACGGGGAGGTTTCCTGCCGAAGCCGATCCACGTCTATCTGCAGCCGCGAGTTACCGTGGGTGCCCTCGGAGACCCGGCTGCGGGCGACGGTCAGGGAGACATGCGTGAGCGAGATGGCATGCACCACCACCGAGGGCACCCGGCGCGCCCAGCCGGTGGGGAGCAGAAAACGAGAATCAGGCCTCGTGCCCGGCATGAAATACCTCCTGAAAGAAACTGTGCCGGAGCGGATCAGGAGGTAAGATAAACCATTGTCAAGGCAGGCCCTTCAGCCTGGAGAGAGCGACACGAACTCTCGCTGGACCATTACACCGCAGGGCGCCTTCTTCTTGGACACTACGGGCGACGCCGTAGCGTCAGGACTCCGGCTCGGGCTCCGCCACCGGCGTCCAGGTCGGGTCCGGGTTGTACCGTTCCATCAGGCGGAATTCGTCGAGCGTGCTCGGCCCGAAGTCTTTCTGGTAAACGACCCCAGTGCTGCTCGCGATGAAGGAACTCACGCCGGTTACGGCGTACTCCGCCGGCGCGGCGACGAGGGCGAAGCCGCCGATCATCACACCTCCCAATACGAAGTCCATCTCGCCCATCGGCGCGTCCGGGCCTTGTCCCTTCAAGATCTTGAAGTAGTACCCGTGGAAGACGTCTTGCTGCTCGGTGTACCCCTCGGCAATGATGCGGGCGATCCCCTCACCCACCGGTCCCTCCCACGAGCCGTCCGCGGCTTGCCACGCCAGTCCGTCCTGCTTTCCGGGGGTGCTGACGACTCGCTGCGCGTACTGGTTCACCAGCCCGCCGTTGCGTTTCTGCGAGGCGTACTCGTACTGGGCCTCGACGTACCCGCGGCAGACCTCGATCGCGTCGAGCTCGTTCCGGCCTATGCGGCGGTACAGCACCTCCTCGCGTCCCGCCTTGGAATCGAACCGCCACTTGCCCTTCTCTTCGACGATGGGAATCGGCATCGGCCAGTCTTCTGCCCCCACGATGAGGGTTGCAAACTCCGGTGTCTCGGGATCGCGGACGATTCCGGTCTTCACGCGGGCCTGCGCCGCGAACGCGGCGGCCTGCTTCTCGTCCTGCACGGTATCTTTGGTAACAATCAGGTCCTCGCCATCCGGCCCGAGGATCTCCGTCAAAGCAGGGACGTCGAATCGCTCGGCGGCCGCGATCAGCGCCTCGCTCGCCGCTTCAGGCGTGGGGAACGTCGATTGTTTGGCGACCGGTTGCGCCGCCACTTCCTTGGGCTTGGGCTGCTCGGTACACGAAACCGTCAAAAGCGTGGATAAGCACGCGATCCAAACGCAAATCCTGAACGTCATCGCACTCACCTCCGGCGTCCGCCGCCGCCCCGCGAGCCCATGCTCGAGGCGCCACGCGACCTGCTGGCCTTGGCCCTGCTTCCACTGAACCCGCTGGAACCGCCACCGAAGCCCCCGGCCTTCGACGGGCTGCTCTTCGGAATGTTCTGGTTGCCGATCCGGTCGCCACCGCCGCTTCCACCGCGGTTTGCGGTGGCCGGCCCCGCCGCGCGATTGCTCGTGCTGGGGCTCGCCCCACGGTTCCCGCCGCCGCTGGGCTGCGGCTTCGCGCTGGCGCCGCCGCTTCGATTGCCGCCGGCGGGTTGCTGTTTGGCACTCGCCTGTCTCGTGCTTGGCAACTGTCCCCTCGCCGATCCGCCGTACTTGTTCGCCGTCGCTTGGCTCGAATAGGGGGCCGCCCCGCGATGCTGGGCGTTGTGCTGCCAGTTGTTGTTTCCGCCGCCGCGGTTCCCGGTGTTGATGTTGGCGTTCCTGTTGAAATTGTTGTTCACGTTGATGTTGATGTTGTTGCTGTGTCCCCAGCTGCAGCCGCAACAAGAGCCGCCCCAGATGGAGGCGCCAATCGCCACGCCGATGCTAAACGACACGAACGCGGCGCCAGGCGGATACGGCGGATAGTAGATCGGCGGATACGGGTAGATGGGCGGACCGTAGACGACCACGGGGCTGTAGGACGGAACGTAGATGACCTCAGGGTTCGTCTGTTGCACGATGATGACCGTCTTTTGCTCGATGACCTTCGTCTCGACCGTCTGCTGTGTGTTGGACTCCAGGGCTCCTTTGTCCTTGGCCTTCAGCCGCATCCGCTGGACGGAGTCCATCACGTCGTTTTGCTGCGCGAGGAAGGCGTTCCCGAGATCCGTCGTCCATTGGAGATCGTCCGCGAGCCGATTCACCACCTCGGGAACCGCGGCCATGGACTGGATCGCCGGGTCCCAGGGCTGCTTGGCGACCGCATCGGCCAGTTCCTTGTCCTTCAGGTCGGGGTTCTTCGCCATCCACTGCTGCAGCTGAATTATCTCCAGTGGATAGGTCGCGGCGACGAGAGTCTGAGCCAAGAGCGGGTCGGGGTAGAGCGCGATCGGCGCCACGAGCGCGTCGAGTTGGTCCGGGGGGAGCGTCGCGTCGGCCGGATCCGCCGTGCCGGCCGCCGACGTTTCCTGCGCTAGGACCAAGCCGCCACCGGGAACGAGCAGGACCGCGCAGCCAAGCGCCACGACGCTTCGTATGACCCGATTCCATGCTCGGCGTCGGGAGGTGTTCAATCCCATGATGATGAGCCTCCATTCGCGCCGAGATTGCGCGGAAACATCACCCAAAAACCTCATGGCAAAATGATAGCACTTGCTGGGCTTGCCGACCCCGCTTCCGAGATTCTGGAGGTACCCCCCGCGAGCGTGTCGAGGGACGTACCAACTTCCCCATGTGAGAGACGGCTCTTCGGGGGTCAAAACCGGGTTCCAAGACCTGATTTCGACGGTTCTTGGGAGACAACTCAAATCATTTCTGCACTTGGGTTGGTCCGACCCTACTAATCCACCATCGCTCTACCCGACCGCTTTGTATTCGCCGCCGTAAGTCTGTCGCTCGGGGAGATGGGCCTGCTTCCTGATCAGGTTCTCAGTGATGCTTCGGTGGGGACCGAGTCCCAGGCCAACAGTTGCCATCTCCTCTTTCTCCACGGGGCCATTCTTATTCATGATTTTTCCGCCAGGCTTGCCCTTGCCTTTGAGGTTGTAGTAGGCGTGGATTAGCTCGTGGGCTAGCCCGACCTAGGACGGTCGCGCCCCGTCAGGGCATTGGATCATGTTGGCGTTATATTTAATGGCCGTCACCGAGTGGCCACCGTGGGTAGCAGCATTCTCATCACCTCGAATGGCCACGTTCGTGCCTCGCCAACCGGTTGCACATCCGGGGTCATACGTCATGTCTGCTCGCATAATGCAGACGGTGTAACCGAACTTCTTGTGACCGGCCAGCTGTGTAATACCGGTCAGCAAATTTTTCCCAGCGGGCGTATGGCTGATCTTCCTCAACGCGTCTTTAACTAGCGTCGGAAACATGACACTGTCGGTCTGGCTTTGCATTCTAATGTTAAAATACCCCAAATTTCGGCATTCAGTTTCGGTGGTCTGCTATAGTGGGAACTGAAAACCCAAGTCGTTGATCTGACTTGGGTTCAATGGTGGAGGCGGCGGGAGTCGAACCCGCGTCCCTCCCTTTTCGTTAAGTCGTGACGACGCACGACTTAGCGCCCAAACCGAAGAGGGAGAGAGGGTTCGGCTCTAACTTGTTGTCCTCGTGACTCCTCAGGAGTCCCCCTGAGTCGTGGAGGAATCGTGGAGGGCGGCGGGAACAGTGTCCCGCCGCCCAAGAACGAGAGCCTATGCTGGCAACTTGAAAGCGCGGTTTCAGGGGTGGCAGGCCAGCCACCGACGGCTGGCGACCGTCAACAGGCGACCGCCTTGGTGTTGAGAAAGGTTTCAACGCAGTGTCCCTGGACCGCCAACGGACCGACGCGGATTGTGCGTTTGTTTCGATTCCGTGTAGAATCCGCGAGATTCCAGCAATTCAGGGAACGGAGGTATCTTCGTGTCGCCAAGGAGGAATCTCGTAGCCACTTTGATGGGGCTGACCCTGTCCGCTGCGCCCGCTCTCGCAGACGAACCCGACATCTGCCCGAGCCAGGGAGAGAGCACGGACCAGATGGATCGAGACAAGTACGACTGTTACAACTGGCACTCTTGGAAGGAAGTGAAAATTCTCGCCGCTACCGGCGTGGAGGTCGATCGTACAGACGGCAGGGACGCCTTCCTGTTTCGTGTCGGTGCGGGATCGAAGTCAAGGAGAATATCATGAGTCGTGGCTCGTTTTCGATTTGCCTTTCTACCGTCCTGTTCGTGCTGCTGGGCCTGTCCATGGTCACGGCTCCGGCCAGTGCCCAGGAAAAGCCCAACATCGTTGTCATCTGGGGTGATGACATCGGCATTTGGAACGTCGGCGCCTACACACACGGCATGATGGGCCGTACGCCGAATATTGATAGCATCGCGCAGCAAGGTGCGCTGTTTACTGACCATTATGGCCAGCCCAGTTGCACCGCCGGACGCGCTGCATTCCTAACGGGGCAGATGCCGATTCGAACCGGCATGACCACCATTGGCATCCCTGGCTCGACACTCGGGCTTCAAAAGGAAGACCCGACGCTGGCCGAGGTGCTCAAATCGCAGGGCTATGCCACCGCCCAGTTCGGCAAGAACCACTTGGGTGACCGCAATGAATTCTTGCCGACGGTCCGCGGTTTCGACGAGTTCATGGGCAACCTCTATCACCTCAACGCCGAAGAGGAGCCGGAGCAGCTTGATTATCCAGGTCAGAAGAATCCCGCTTATGCGGAGAAGTATGGCCCTCGCGGCGTCCTGCATACCTGGGCGACCAGTGTGGATGACCCAACGGTGGACCCGAAATTTGGCAGAGTCGGCAAGCAGAGAATCGTAGATACTGGCAGACTGACACGAAAGCGGATGGAGACCATTGACCGCGAGATTCTAGACGAGACGCTGAAATACATGGATAAGGTGGGCAAGGGCGACAAGCCGTTCTTCCTCTGGTTCAACACAACTGCCATCCACATTTGGTCGCACCCAACTCAGAAGTATATCCAGATGGCTGTGGATGAAGGGCGCTCCGAAACAGATGTTGTGAGAGCGAAGATGATCGAGCATGACGAGCATGTCGGTGCGATCTTGAAGAAGCTCGAAGAACTTGGTATCGCGGACAGCACCATCGTCATCTATTCCACCGACAACGGGAACGAGTTGATGATGTGGCCGGATGGCGGTTATGCGCCCTTCCGCGGCGAGAAGGGCACTACCTGGGAAGGTGGCGTGCGCGTGCCTGCTCTGGTTAGGTGGCCCGGACACATCGCGCCAGGAACCACATTGAACGGAATCCAAAGCCATGAAGACCTATTTGTCACCCTGGCTGCTGCAGCGGGATTACCGGACATCAAGGAGAAACTGCTTACTGGATACCAAATCGGCGACATGACCTACCAAGTCCATTTGGATGGTTATAACCAGCTCGACTACTGGATCGGAAAATCCGAGAAGTCCGCCCGCCGGGAATTCTTCTATTACGACGAGACCGACCTGATGGCCATCCGCGTGGATGCCTGGAAGATGCACATCGGTGTCAAACCGGAGGGGAGCTGGTGGAATGAGAAATATTACCCGAGTGTTCCCTACGTCTTTAACCTGTTAATGGACCCGATGGAAAAAATGGACCCAGAGTCGCACGAGTGGGGCTACATCGGACGCAAATTCTTCGCTCAGAAGATGTGGGCGCCGACTGCGGCTTCTCCCTTCCTCGCGGCTCACCTGAAGAGCCTGCAGGAGTATCCACCGCGCCAGGGAGCAGACTCGCTCAGCATGAAGAAGGCGATTGAAGAGGCCATGAAAAAGATGGAAAACCCCGGGAGCAGTAGCAATTGAGGAGTGCCACCGGATGGTCACGGTACAGCCATTGCTGTGGATTACTCCTGTCACTTTTCGTAGGCCATACTGCTCGCCACCTTCTTATGGCGGTTCAGGTCATACACCCACGCTTCGAAGCGCTGCCCGCCGTGTCCATAAGGAGTCGTGCTATGAATAAGCTCTTTCTTAGTTCTCTCGTTCTTTCCGTCACGCTGATCGGGTGCAATCAACCGCAGCACGACTCCAGCAGTCAGCCCGCGGGGACGAATGATCCGGATCAGGCTGAACTCCTGTTCGTGCAAGAGGCGCAGAGCATTGCCTTCAACGGCAACACGTTGACGATGAAGGACGTGAAACCCTCTATCCTGTTCTTCACCGACCGGCCCGAGCGAGTCGCGGGCTACTGGACCCTGGACGAGTTCATGGACGAGGTCAGCACGGGTCCCGACAGCTTCGCCGCCGACCCGCCCAACGCCACTTTGGTCAGCCTCGTCGGCAACACTTTCGTCGACGTCGTCCTGGAACTAGCCGAGAGGCCAAGACATGAAGACGGCGCATTCATCTACCCGAACGTCCGCATCATCGAAGGGGAACCGCCGGCCGTCGGAGGTGCATCGGCGCTGTTCATCGACGTGATCGGTCGTCCGATGTCCCCCGGCTCCGTCGCGGGCGTTCACCGTCGCCACCGCCGCCGCGCAGTGCGGCGCCACACCCCGTGACCGTCAAGTTCAAGCCGGATAAACTAATCCACTAGATCGAAAGAAGCGTGGCGAAGATGGCAGCAAAGGGAAAAGACCCGAGCTACGCAAGGAAGGTGAGTCGGTCATGTTGGGCGATTCAACCCGAACCCGGAAAGGCTTGAAGCGAACCACGACTTCACTTGAGGAGACAGCCCTATGAGACCCCGCGTTATCACAGCATTCCTTGCCGGTGCAGTTCTCACCTTAGGAACCATGATTCTCATGGGAGCGGGGGGCACGGTGAATTCGCCCACGGGTACGGCACCCGACCGTTACGCCTACTACCCCGGCACCGAAGAACTGGCCAAGGACGAGATCCGGCTGATCGCCTGCGGTACGGGACTGCCTTCGGCGCGGCGTGATCAGGCCGCTACTTGCTTCCTCGCCGAGGTCGGCAACGGCGATAAGTTCCTCTTCGATGTCGGTACAGGCTCGATGGCCAATGTTGCGGCCCTGATGATCCCCTACGACTTTCTCGACAAGATATTCCTGACCCATCTGCATACCGATCACTGGGGTGACCTGGCGACGATCTGGGCCGGCGGCTGGACGGCAGGAAGAACGAAGCCGCTGAGGGTATGGGGGCCCAAGGGCTCAACGCCCGACATGGGCACCGCCTACGCCGTCGAGAACTTCCTCAAGGCCTACAACTGGGATGCGAAAACGAGGGACTTCGTGCTCAGCCCCGAGCCAGGCAAGATCAGCGTGACCGAGTTCGACTACAAAGCCGTGAATGCCGTCGTCTATCAGGAGAATGGCGTGACCATTCGATCCATCCCTGCCATCCATGCGGGCGACGGTCCGGTGAGCTTTATCCTCGAGTACGCAGGGCTTAAGGTTGTGATCGGCGGGGACACGTTTCCCAACAGGTGGTACATCGAGCACGCCGCCAACGCCGATCTCGCGATTCACGAGACCTTCCTGACCCCGGCGGACCTCGTGCTGCTCTACGGCCAGTCGCCCGAGGCGGCGATCGGCGTGGGCACGCAGATTCACACCTCACCGCAGGCCTTCGGCAAGGTCATGAGCACGATCAAGCCACGCCATGCAGTGGGCTATCACTTCTTCAATGAGCAGGCCACGCATGACAACATTCTCCGGGGCGTGCTGCAGACCTATACGGGTCCGCTGTCGTTGGCGGTCGACAACATGGTCTGGAATATCACCAAGGAGAAGATCACCGAACGGATGGTCGTGTCCCCGAATCAGGCGTGGGCGGTCAGCGGACCCAACAAGCCGCTGAAGCCACCGGCCAGGGGCAGCGTACCCGATCCGATCTCCGACTTCATCAAGGCCGGCCGCTGGCAACCCGCCGAACAAGCGCAGGCCTCGATGGTCGAGGAATTCAAGAAGGAGAATGGCCTCCAATAGAGCGGCGACCATGACCCGGATTGCGGATCTCGAGTTCCGCTACCCGCAGGGTGTAGTGGTCCACCGATTCTTAATGCGCCCCACAATCAACTAAGTCCAGCGGTTTCCTGGCATTATCTCCCCGCTATCCGGAATGGTTCCCTAAATTTCCGGGAGGAATTTTGTGCCCAGACGACCTCACTCATCACTACCTCTTCCCAGGGCCTGGCCTCGTCATGTCCGTTCGGCGGCTGTCCACGCCATAGCCCTGGCCCGACTGGCCCTGACCACAGCCCGAGGACAGGCCAATCCCTCCGATCCTGGCTCTGGACGGATTTCCCGCCTCACTGAGGAGATCCTTCTTCTCAAAGAGGAAATGCTCATCAAGGATGCCCGGATGAAAGGCATCTCGGCTCAGCGCCGACCGCACTACCTGCCCACCGAGCGGCTGGCCATCCTGGAGCTGCGGGCTGCCCGCGGGTGGTCTCAGACATCTTTCCTCCCTTCTGGGGTCCGTGGACACCTCAGGGAGAAGCTGGATTACCACACCTTTTTCTTGTCTAAAAGCGGCCATCATCTTGGTAAGGGG
>SMVA01237225.1_pt1 | contig 15065 bp, 12 predicted proteins | sample 2456451 | NCBI WGS metagenome assembly SMVA01 (sample SAMN11095933, study PRJNA526329) | marine sediment metagenome | biome: Marine sediment; feature: Surficial sediment; material: Deep marine sediment; isolation source: Hadal surficial sediment | place: Pacific Ocean | collected 2014-05 | depth...
CACCTATCCGCACCCTTCGCTCGAACCGATCCTGAAGCGCACCCTCGGCATCCCGCTCTTTCAGGAACAGCTGCTGCGCATCGCCATGACGGCGGCGGGCTTTTCCGCTGGAGAAGCCGAGGAGCTGCGCCGCGCCATGGGCTTCAAGCGCTCGGTCGAGCGCATGCAGCGGCTCGAAAGCCGGCTGCGCACGGGCATGAACGAGCGCGGCATCGTCGGTGAGAACCAGCAGGCCATCATCCGCGGCATCCATTCGTTCGCCCTCTACGGCTTTCCGGAATCCCACGCGGCGTCGTTCGCCCTGATCGCCTATGCCTCGGCCTATCTCAAGCGGCACCACCCGGCGGCGTTCCTGGTCGGGTTGCTGAACGCCCAGCCCATGGGCTTCTATCACCCATCGACGCTGGTGAAGGATGCGCAGCGGCACGGGATCGAGGTGCGCGCCATCGATGTGGGGCGCTCGGACTGGCGCTGCACGCTGGAGCCCGAGGAGGGGTGGTCCGCTGGCAGCGAGGCCGCTGGCAGCGGGCCCGCTGGCAGCGGGGCGAGGAGAGATGGGAGGGCATTCGCGGTGCGGTTGGGGCTTCGGTATGTGGCGGGGGTGCGCAAAGAAACCGGGCATGTCATCGAGACCGAGCGTCGGCGGGGGCAGTTTCGGAGTGTGGCGGATCTTGCGGGGCGGGTGGCACTGCGGCGCGGGGAGCTCGAGACGTTGGCGGAGCTGGGGGCGCTGGCCTCCATCGACCCGGCGGCCAGCACGCGCCGCTCGGCGCTCTGGCAGGTCGCGGCGTTGGAGCGAGATCCGGATTCTCTGTTTGCCGGACACGAGCCGCCCGAGAGTCCTTCACCCCTTCCCGAGCTCACGCCCTTCGAAGAGACGTTGGCCGACTACCGCAGCAGCGGCATCACCCCCGGCCCCCATCTGATGGCCCACCTGCGCGGCGCGCTGCGCGAACGTAATGTGCTGACCGCAGCCGAACTGCGCGATGTTCCCGATGGTCAGCGGGTGCGAACGGCCGGCTTCGTGATCGTTCGCCAACGGCCGGGCTCGGCCAAGGGCTTCTGCTTCCTCACCCTCGAGGACGAGACCGGAACCTCGAACGCGATCCTCACCCCGCGCCAGTTCAAACGCTTCCGGGTTCCGCTGCATACGTCGTCGGTGGTCGAGATCGAAGGGCCGCTCCAGAACGTGGACGGCGTGATCCACGTGCGGGTGGCGAACCTAGAGCCGTTGGTAACTCACCAGGGCCTGCCCGACTCGCACGACTACCGCTGAGCGGGCGAGGACGTGGGTGAACTTTCACCCCTGTCCTGGGGGATCCGACTGCTGGGCTCGAAGGGGTGAATGTTGCCCCACGGCCCCGTCTACCCTAGTTGGTCGCGGAGGTTTCTCCGCTGTCCGAATCGCGGAGGGACTTGACGAGCTGGACCAGGGAGACGAAGAAGCCGCTGCAGAAGATCGCGCCCAGGAAGCCGAAGGCCACCAAGGCAAAGCTGTTGTCGTTCTCGATCGCGGTGAGGATGAGATTCAGGAACAGCATCGAGAGCGCCACGTACATGCAGGTGGTGGCCATCCACTCGAGCGGGGCGCGACGCCGCGTGGCCTCTCTGAACGAGATCACCAGCCACAGGACGACCAGCAGACCGATCGCACTGAAGCCAATGATGCCAATCGGACCCAAATCGCCTCTCCTCTGCGGATCGAACCAGCTCCGAATTCGTTCCTCACGATCCGCGAGAACGGTTCGGAAGAGCCTCGCCTAGTTGGATGCGTTTCGCACGTGGATCAGCACGCGCGTCGCGAGCTGGTCCGGTGTGAAGCCGAAGTGGGCTGCGAGATCCGTGAAGGGCGCCGACTTTCCGAAGCAGTCGATTCCGTAGATGAGACCGTCCATTCCGGCCAGCACCTGCAGGCTCTGCCCGCGCCCGGCCTCGACCACAACGACCGGCACGCCGGCCGGAAAGAGGCTGCGGCGATAGTCCGCAGCCTGCTCCAGCAGCAGCGACACGCAAGGCACCGAGACGACGCGTGCCGGTAGGCCCTCCGCCCGGAGCTTCTGGGCGGCGTCACAGGCCAGCCGGACCTCCGACCCCGTTGCGGCAAGCACCACCTTGGGGGCCTCCTCGGAATCCTGGACCGTGTACGCCCCCTTCCAGACATCTTCGAGTTCGAAGGGTGCCGTGCGCTCCAGGGCCTGGAGCGTCTGGCGCGACAGCGCCAGCAGTCCGGGTCCGCCCGTGTGCCGGGCGATCCAGGCCCAGGACAGGGCCGTCTCGATACCGTCGGCGGGACGGAAGACCGTCAGATTCGGAATCGCGCGCAGCGAGTCGAGGTGTTCGACCGGCTGGTGGGTCGGCCCGTCTTCTCCCAGAAAGATCGAATCGTGGGTGAAGACGAAGACCGTGTCGATCCCCATCAGGGCCGCCAGTCGGATCGACGGCCGCATGTAGTCGCTGAAGATCAGGAATGTTCCGCAGTAGGGCCGGAAGGTTCCGTCGAGCGCGATGCCGTTGGCCACCGCACCCATGGCGTGTTCGCGCACGCCGAAGTGGATGTTGACGCCCGCGAAGGGGTCTTCCCCGTCGGCCGCGCCGGGTCCGACGATGCCCTTTCCCTTGAGGATCGGGGGGGCCGCCGAGCCCGCCAGATCGGCGGAGCCGCCCACCAGATAGGGGGCCACTTCGAGCAGGCGCTCGAGCACCACGCTGCCGTGCTTGCGCGTCGGGTTGTCGACGCCGTCGAGGTCGGCCGCCAGGATCGCACTGAGATTGGCCGGCAAGCGCTTCTCGCGCGCAGCGTCCCAGGCGTCGGCCTTGTCGCCGTTGGCGCTGCGCCAGGCGTCGAGCGCCGTGTTCGCCTCGGCCGCCGCAGCCTTCTTGGCTGCAATGCGTTCTGAGAGATACGCGCGCACGTCTTCCGGAATCAGGAATTCCGGCTCCAGCGGCCAGCCCAGCGCTTGCTTGGTGAGCTTCACCTCGTCGGCGCCCAGCTTCTCACCGTGGGCCTTCGACTTGCCGCCACGGTTCGGGCTGCCGTACCCGATGGTCGTGCGCGAAATGATGAGCGACGGCCTCCCGGTTTCGCTCTTCGCCGCCTCGAGGGCGTTGCGAACCGCCTGCCAGTCGTCGCCGTCGGCGCGCACCACGTGCCAACCGTACGCTTCGAAGCGCTTCTCCACGTCTTCGCTGAACGAGAGGCGGGTAGGTCCGTCGATCGTGACCTGGTTGTCGTCATACACGTAGATCAGGTTGCCCAGGCCCAGGTGTCCGGCCAGCGATGCGGCCTCGGACGAGATGCCTTCCATCAGGTCGCCGTCGCCACAGATGCAGTAGACAAAGTGGCCCCCGGGTCCAGCACCGCCGCCATAACGGGCCCGCGTCATGCGCGCCGCCAGCGCCATGCCCACGCCGTTGGCGAAGCCCTGTCCCAGCGGACCGGTCGTGACTTCGACGCCGGGCGTGTCACCGTATTCTGGGTGGCCCGGCGTCTTGGAGCCGAGCTTGCGGAAGTGGGTCAGGTCGTCGAGGGAAAGGTCGTAGCCGTAGAGGTGGAGCAGCGAGTACAGCAGCATCGAGGCGTGACCGTTCGACAGCACGAAGCGATCGCGAAGCGGCCACTGCGGGTCGCTCGGATCAAAGCGCAGGTGCTGGTCCCAGATCTCGAAGGCGACACGCGCCAGGCCCATGGGAGCACCGGGGTGGCCGCAACCCGCCCGTTCGACGGCGTCCACCGCCAAGAAGCGAATGGTGTTCTCGATGCGCTCGCGTAACGCCGCGCTCAGATCGGTCATCACGACTCCGATGGAGGATCGGGGAGGCAGACTGGGGTGGGTGTCTGCGAACGATACAGCCTGGGGCGCCTGACGGGAAGCGCCGGAGCGGCGCCTTGGGGGCTTTCAAACTTCGTTCGTCTCATCGCGAAAACTCCTGATCGAGAACTCTTTGAAATCCGCAAGAAACGCTTCAAACGATCGAAATTGCAGCGAAACGCGATGCCTCTAGAGATCGCGTCGCTGCAGGAACACGAAGTAGCCGGCTTCGCCGTTCACGACGTCTTCCTGCCATACGGCCTCGAGCTCGTACTGCTTCAGGATCGCGGCTTCGACCTCGGGAGAGAAACCCAGTCGCGCGTCCGACGACGCCGTCAGGGCTCGCGAGAGCATGATCCAGGTCGGCTTGCGCGCAAACAGCCGCGCCCAGTCCTTCTTGTCGTGGCCGGCCCAGCCGCTGCCGAGTGGCCGTCCGCCGGGCCCGGCGTGCGCGATTTCCGGATCGACGATGCCGTGCACGCCGTAGACCGTGATCCCCGACCTCCATCCGATCGCACCGATCGCGTCCGTCGCGAGACTCGGCGGGTTCGGGGTCTCCCGACGCGCGAAGAAGTCACCGATCAGGGAGAGCCTGGCGACGTGCCAGCGTTCAGTCTGCACACCTCGCCAGTTTCCGTGCATGCGGCTAGGCGCGGGCAGCCACTCGGCTTCGAGCGGTGTCGAATGGAAGCCCGTGCCGAGCAACGCGATCCCCAACACGGCTGCGAGGGCGGCGCGATGCGACACTGCTCCCGTCGCAGAATCGATGGAGAGCTGAGCGACGAAGGGCCGAGCCAGGCTCAGATAGAGAAAAGGCAGTACCGGAACGAAGAACCGATACATGGCCATGTAGTCGCCGCCCAGCCAGAGGATGGCGAGGCCGTAGGCCATGAAGACGGCACCGGCCGCCACGATCGGCAGTTGCGCGTGCCCGCTCACTTCTGCTTGGCGCACGCGCCTGCTCACTTCTGCTCGGCGCGCGCCGACTCCGCGCTGCCAGAAGCGCAACAGCAAGAGTGCCGGAAGCCACGGAACGATGTAGTGCAGGCCAAACTGCAGCGCGTAGCTCGCGCCGCGCTGGTATTGTTCGGTCCCGCCGCCCGTCTTCGCATAGAACGTGTTGGGCAGTGGATATCCGAAGTAGCTCCAGCGCCAGGCGAAGTAGACGGCGAAGAGCGAGAGCGTTGCCATGACAGCGGGCGCCAGCAGACGAAGGGTCGCTGCGGGGGACCGTCCGGCACCGGCACTCGCAAGCAGAAGGACGAAAACGACGAGCCCGTAGACGAGAAGCCCCTCTGGACGCGTCAGCATTGCCAGCAGCAGCGCGCCGAAGCCGAGCGTGAGATCGCGCTGTCGCTGCTCGCGGAACCCGAGCAGGACATGGAACAAGCCCACGACCAACAAGGCGCCGAAGGCGTTGGTCTCGAGTCCGGCGCCGGCCCAGGCGGCGAAGGGCCCCGACACGGCGAGGAACGCGCACGGCAACAGCGCCCCGACAGGACTCCAGCCGAGCAGCACGACACCAAAGCGCCAGGTGGTGACGAGGGTCGCAAGGCTCGCTGCAACACCGGCCAGCTGGGCGCCGCGCAGCGGGTCGATTCCCAGGCTCTGGAACCCAGCAGACAGCACCAGCCACAGGAAGTTCGTGTACCCCTCGACCGGAGCTTCGCCCGGATTCCAGACAATGCCGAAACCGTCCACCCAGTTGCGCGCGAAACGGAAGGTGATGAAGGCGTCTTCGGCCACACCCGCCAGATACCCGGCGTGCAGCAAGAACACCGCCACAATGGCGGCCCCCAGGGCGGCGGTGCGTGACGTCATCGCAGACAGTGTCGCACGCCTGCTGCGTTCGGAAACCAGGGCCCGCCAGCAGACATTGTCTGGAAGTGCACGCGACGACGAAAACCGGGACCGGAGAGATCTTCCTCCCTCTATGTCCATTACACCGCGGTTCAACGATCTGTGAAACGGCCGGCGGCAGAGGCGCGCATCCCGAAACACGGATCCGTCTATGCGGCCCGGGTCGCCACGTAGAGAAGGACGCTGTTCCACGCGCCGATCGACTCAGCGGTGTAGTCAAGCTCGCACTCCCGAAACAACCTTCCCATATCGCGAAGGACATCTCCGGATCGCTCCACAAACGCCGCAACTTGGGTCCCCAGCCAGTTTTGATCCGGCGGGAAGCTGAAATCGATCAGGATGAGCTTTCCGTCGTTCCGCAGAACTCGTTTCATCTCGGTGAGAGCCTTTCGACCGTTCGGGTAGCCGGTGAACGCCATGGTATTCACCAGCGAGTTGAATGACGCGTCGGGGTAGGGTAGATCCTCTACGTTGCCCTGGATGAGTTCTGCCTGCCTCCGCGCGCCCAGCAGATTTTTCTGTGCGATCCTCACCATTGTGCGGTTGTCATCCACTCCAAAGGTTTCGAAGTTACCCGCGTACTGTGACAACAAGTACCCCGTACCGAACGAGACCTCGAGCACCCTCGGACCCTCGATGTGGGGGAGCGCGCGCCGAAGCCAGGTTTTCCAAACAGGGAGAAACCGGACAGCCAGATCATACGGCCGCGCCAAGGCTGTGTAGGAGCGGTCCCATTCCTGAGTGAATCGCGCTGAGTTCGACGGCTCAGCCGAGCTGCGCAGTTCGCTCATCACGTGCCTTCCGGGGTCAACGGTACCTGCCGAATCATTCGCCGCCTAACAAGAGTTGCAGCCTACAATAAACGGTTGTCCGCTGCTGAGTTTGGTAGACTCATGGCCCCGAACCGTTGTGCCGCTGGGCGGCTTGGCTGGCGGTCTGCGCGATCGGATGCAGCGGAACGCCAGTTCGTGAGGCGGCAACGGTAGGCCTTCAGCAGTCTGCATTGGGGCGTTGTGTCCCCCTAGGAGTCCTAGAGTGAAAGCTGCAAAGCTGATCGCGATCTCGTTCCTGGTCTACGTAGGGATCGTCGTCACGTTTGAGTCGTCGATTGGCTATTTCCAGCCCGCGGGAGAAACTACGCTCGTTATTACCACCACAGCTGAGGACGGAACCCCTCACGACAGAGTCTTGTCTCGCCTCGAGAGCGATGGCCAGCTCTATGTGGCTGCCAACCACTGGCCGAGAGCCTGGTACAACCGGGCGTTGAAAAACCCGAAAGTGCAAGTCACTTTGGAGGGTGAGAAGGAAGACTATCTCGCAGTACCTGTCAGCGAGGAAGAGCACGATCGCGTCAACAGCGAGAACAGCCATGGTGTGATGTTCCGAATTCTGACCGGGTTTCCGCCAAGGTATTTCGTCCGGCTGGATCCCCGCTAGGCGCTGCTCCAGTTCGGCTTCTCAGCGGCAGCATCCTGGCTGCCTGAATGGTCATCCCAGCGGGTCGATGCCGCTGGCAAGCCCAAGAAACCGGTACCAGCCGTTGGGTTAGGGATCGTGCTCGACTTGAAACACAACGAGATCCTGCTCAGCCACGATCGTCGGGTTGTCATTGTGGACACTGGCTAGACGCCGAAGTCTGTGATGCGGCGAGGCGAAGAGCCAACGATGCCATTGGGGCCAGACGACGACGTGTGTGACACCTTGCGCTTCCAGCCACTGCAACGGATTCGGCTGGGCCAGCATTTGGTGACTGTTGAGGCCCATGAGATCGATTACCTTCCGGCCTCGCGCATAGAACCCCTGCGCCCCCGCATCGGAGACGCCCAAGACAGCATCCGCGGCCAGGTTTGAATCGATCCAATGCGCGAGAGCAACCTGCGTGTCCTGGATCTCGGCGCAGTTGGCTCTGTATGCCGTCCAGAGTACGAGCCGGTGCCCTTGCCATGAAGGCACTACCAAAGCGCCCAACGCTAGCGCGACGCCAAGACTGAGCTTTGTGGCCAGTGCGGTGGACGACCTGCGTTCGAACCAACCCCTCAGGAGGTCTACCAGGAAGGTTGCGCCCAGTGCTATCCACGTCAGCAGCCAAGGCAGAACCAGCAGCACGTAGCGCGCGAAGTAGATGCACTCAGCCGACCCGGCGGCCATGGGTCCTCGGTCGCGGCCCAAGGGTAGCCGAAAGACGTACGCGGCTAGAATGGTAAACACCGGCATCACCAGCAGCCAAAGCTGACGTTCATCGCGTTGGTACAGCCGGCGCAGGCCCAGCAAAGAGATCAGCCCCACGATTGCCGTCGCGATTGGAAACTGTGCGAACAGGAGCGCCTTCAACGCTACGAACTGAGCCAGAATATCCAGGTCACCGTGGGTCTTGAGCCAGAAGGCATTGGGTAGAGCTCGCCCCGTGACGACCACGCCGTAGAGCATCCAGGCGCCACCGGCTGCGAGCGGAGGGCCGACCAGACTCAGCCACCAGCGAACGCTGGGGCGCCGCCGTGCCGTTCCCGACGGAGCGAAACTACCCAGCACCAGGATCGGTAAGAGCACACCCATCTCGGGTCGCAGCAGCCCAGCGGCGGCGAGTGCAATGCCCGCGGGAAAGGCTCGACCGCACAGCAAGAAATAGGTTGCTGCGAAGCCGGCCGCTCCGGCGGCAACCGGCTCCATGCCGGACACCGCCAGCACGCTGATCCACGGGTCCAAGGCGACCAGCAAAGCTGCGAGTAGGGCGCTGACTCGGCAACCGATCTGTGCCGTGACCCGGTGGACGAAGAACACCAAGAAAAGCAACGCGAGCATTCCCACCAGCTTGGCCGCCAACGTGGGTGCCACACCCAGGGCCAGAGGGATTGCGATCAGCAACGACCAAAGTGGTGCGGTGGAGCCGTTCTCCCATGTGCCGGCCATATAGCCGAAGGTCTGGCTCTCGACGAGCGAGCGTGCGTAGTCCAGATGGATCCAGGTGTCGTCGAGCGGATAGCCAGTGGTCGTAGCGCCCAATGCTGCAGTGGCAGCGACGCCGGCTGCCACACACACAAAGACCAGCACCCGTGACAACACGCCAGGGCCCGCACCTCGCCCACTCTGCGAGCTTTCGAAGCGCAGATCGGCCTCCATTCCTTCATGGTCTGCGATTTGAATCGAACCGTCTAGATCCTTTTGCCGCGCTCAGGCCCGCCACGCGCGGGTAACGGGCATCGCTCCGCCACCTTCGCCTGCGCTTCCATGCCGCTTCGTCTGTTCGGATCTGCAGCGAGCGGCGATCACCGCAGTTCGACGGTCTGCACGGTGAAGCTACCGCGCTCGAGGGAAGTCGTTTGCGCACGGTACCCACCTTCCAGATCGAGCCGCAGCGGATGCACTCCGACGTACGCGATTCGTTCGACGCCGCTCGCGGCGAGACGACTGAGGAGCGGTACCGGATCATCCCCGACCGTGTAGATCGCCCACCCCTCCTCGACGAGGGCGGCGATGACCTCGGATTCCCACCAACGCTGAGTAACCACGACATTCGACTCGATTGCGCGCACTCGTGCCGTGGCGAGGGAGCTGGCGTTCGCAATCTCGGTTGGCTTCTCAAGGGACGAAAAGAGCAGGGCGCCGCTGAGTGTCGCGAGGAGAAGGGTTGGAGCGAGAGCGAGCAGTCGCGGGCCTGAACTGCGCGAACTGCGAAGCGCTTCCTCGACGGGAAGCATCGCGAGCACAATCAGCGGCGGGATCGCGGGCATCAGCATCCGCGTGCCAAGTTGCAGGCCGCCCGCGGTCCCGCTTCGATCGAAGACGAGGACTTGCAAGACGTAGAGCACGGCGAAGAGCCAAACAGCACGCGCCTTGGTGCGCCACGGGCCAGTGATGAAGCCGAGTCCGACGAGTGGAGTCAGGACGAGTAGGCCACCCACCGTTCGCCCGCTCGAGAGTGAAACGCCGAGAATCGCGAGCCAAGCGAGCCCGGCCGCGCTGGCCAGGAGCAGGCAACCGCGGAGAACACTCGGTCGCAGACGGCCGATGATGAGTCCGGCGAGTGGAATCGCAGCTGCGGCGAGCAGCCAGCGCCCCGCGTGCGCGCCTTCGATTTTGCCGGTCAGCAGGATGCTGGCACTGGCGAGCGACGCGACGCGGTCGCGGAGGGTATGCGACAGTACGTCCCAGCTACCGACGGTCAGCAGGTTGACGCCCCAGTAGACAGCGAGGATAGGCAGGCAGCCGGCCAGAAAAAGTGCGCAGTGACGCGCCCGTACCGGCAGCGAAGTGGCTGGAGAGGCCGCGACGATCAGGCCAATGGCGGCGACCGCGCAGTAGCCCTCCGCCCGCAGCGAGCCTGCGAGGCCAACGAATACTCCTGCAAGGACCGCGTCGCGACGGCGACCGTGTCCGATTCGGACTGTGAAGCCGAGGGCGACGATCGTGAACCCGGTGGCAAGCGTGTGACCCGCATACTGTGAGGCATAGAACAGAATTGGTGTCAGCAAGACGCATGCGGAAGCCGCAAGGGCCGCGAGCCAGTCACGGACGCCAAGTTCGCGGAGCGTCCAGAAGGTCGCGAAGAGTGTGAGCAACCCGCCGAGGAGGGGCAGCAGGATCGCACCGTGGACTCCGAACGCGGCGATGCCGGGTGCGCTCACAGCGGCCAAGAGCCACGAGTAGGGGCCGACCCAACCCCTGCCGCCCTCGATCCTCACGAGATGTTCGCGGTACGGACGAAAGCGTCCGGTCGGATCGAGTTCGGTGTCGTACGGGATGGCCCGCGAGGTGAAGCCGGAGGAGAGTAGTGCGCTCGCTTCGGCATACTTGACACCCGAGTCGCCGGAAAAAAAACCATGACTCGCAAACGCGAGCACCCAGATCGAAAGCAGAAGTGCGGCACCGATGAGCATCAGCTTCGCGCGAAGACCGGAAGCACTGCTCGGGAGCGGATCATGCGCGCGATCGGCTGCCTCGCCAGGCCGGGCGTCCATGGCGTGAGTGGGTAGCACAACGGCTCTGCGGCTCGTACGCCATTGCGTATGACTGCCAGAGTCGCCACAGCGATGTCACTGCGAAACTTGAAACTCTTCGTCCGCCCACCGGAGTCGGTCTACGGAAGATGGGAAATTCAAGCGGGTTTTCGCAGCGTCCGATCACTAGCAACCCCGTCAAGCGGCAGGGATCCCGCGGTAGCGGGGACCATGCGCTGCAGCCGACCAGCAACAGCTCGGTTCAATTGACCTTGGAGCTTGTCTGTCGGCATACTGTGTTCATTGGCAGTGCGGATCCGGTCAGCGCTGTTGCTGGCTGCTGGACGCCGATCCGTTGGGCGGCGTGGTGAAGCCAGTGGGAAACTCTGTACGGGCGGTGCTGTTCGACCTTGGTAATACGCTAGTCGCGTACTATCGCGCTAGCGATTTCGCGCCTGTCCTTCGAGAATCCATCGACGGCATCTGCGACTTCCTCGCGGAGCGGAATTCGGTCGTCGCCGACCGCGATCGCACGTTCCAACATGCCCTCGAATTGAACACCGAGGATCCTGACCATCGCGTTCGTCCTCTCGCGGGCCGACTGATCGAGATATTTTCCGAACACGAACTCGTAGACAGCGACCTGAGCGCGATGTGCGACATCTTCCTCCGGCCCATCTTTCGCCTTGGTACGCTGGACGTGCACGCGCTCCCGACGCTTGCAGCAATACGCCGGAAGGGACTCCAGACGGCAATCGTTTCCAACACACCATGGGGAAGCCCAGCCGAAAGATGGGCAGAAGAGCTTCGTCGGTACGGCCTCGCCGAGGCCGTCGATTTCACCGTCTTCTGTGTCGACGTGGGCTGGCGGAAACCTGCACCGCAGATTTTCCAACACGCGTTGTCGCTTCTCGATGTCGATGCTCGAGATTCGGTATTCGTTGGAGATGATCCGCGGCAAGACGTTGCAGGTGCAGAGCAAAGCGGACTTCGCGCGATCCTGCTCGATCCGCGGAGAACGAGAGCTGACACTCCTGGCCCGTCGATCCGAAGCCTCGAAGAGCTGCTGGCCCTCCTCGACTCGATGGCAGCGAAGTAGAGCACGCCGCTCAACAGCGCGCTGTTGCTGACAGCCACGGGCGCGGTCGAATCGAATCGTGGTAGCCCCAGCGCAGTTGGGCTCAGCGGAAGCCCAGTCCGTGGGCGGCGCGGAAACTATCTCCGAGACCAATCCGGTCGAGTGATCTGGTAGACGTGCACAGAGCGTCCACAACTGGAATCGACCGTTCTTCGCTCGAAGCGCATTCCCAGCTTTTTCATGATCCGACCCGACGCCAGGTTTCCGACCTGGTGGATGCTCACGATGCGCGCCAGCTTCAGCTCGCTGAACCCGAACCTCAGCGCGGCACTTGCTCCCTCCGTTGCAAGACCTTGGCCCCACGCGTCTCGGGCAAGTCGCCAACCGATCTCGACGGCGGGCAGGAGCTCGGGAAGAAACTCTGGTACCGAGAGTCCGATGAACCCGAGCAGTCGACGAGAGACTCGCAGCTCGGTCGCAAAGAGCCCGAAGCCGTGCTCATCCCAATCTCGTTCGAAGCTGGCGATCGCCTCGGCGCACGCCTCTGGACTGAGGATGGCCCCGCGGCCGATCCAGCGCATGACTTCCGGGTCCGCACAGATCGCCGCGTACGCCCCGAGATCATCATCCTGCCAGCGGCGGAGCACGAGTCGCTCTGTCAAGAGCGTTTGTCGCTTCCGAGCCACCGCGAACAAGGTTACAGAGAACACGCCGCCGAACAAGGCGCTGTGGCTGACCATCAAACGCACCGGCCAAACGGGGCTTGCAAACGGGGCTTGGCAGCCTACCCGGGTTGATTTTCGCGTAGACCCATCTGGACGAGCTCATCGAGCTTCGAGAGAAAGCGGGAGCGGTCCCTTTCAGAAATCGGGCGTGGTCCGCCAGACATGACGCCCGTCTCTCGCAAGTGTGCCTTCAGATCCCGCGTGGCAAGCAGATTGCCAATCGAGTCCTCGGTAAAGATCCGCCCACTCGTACCGAGTACTCGAGCACCCGCTTCCAGACAGCGCGCCACCAGCGGAATGTCCGCCGTCACAACAACGTCCCCCGGACGCACGTTCTCCACGATCCAGTCATCTGCCACATCGGGCCCCTGATCGACCACGACCATCTCCACACCGAAACCGTCGGGCACGCTGAGGCGAGCGTTGGCCACGAGTGCCACCCGTACCCCGTAGCGCGTTGCGACTACGTAGACTTCGTCCTTCACGGGACAGCCATCGGCGTCCACGAGGATCTCGATCATTTCCGGCCCCTGCCCGTCGGTGAGGGGCACGATAACCCACGCCGCCCGGGCGCCGCAGCCGTCCGGGTCGCTGCGCGCTCCAATCGACCTTGGTAGTGTTAAGTGCGAACCAAGGCGAGGTACAAGGCGGCAAGCCTCCGGCACTTCGTTCCCCTGATCGTGCCGCCAACGCCCCCGACACAGGAGACCCTCCGATGACGACCGAGTCCACTGCCACTTCAACGGGCGCCGGCGCGCTCCCTCCGCGATGGGTACTCAAGGCAGTGACGCGCCTGCACGTGCTGCTACATCGCCTGACCGGCGGCCGCCTGCTCAACAGCTTTGGAGGCGACGACGTTTGCTTCGTCACCATGAAGGGCGCCAAGAGCGGCCGCAGCTTGACGATTCCGCTGATGTACGTCCCCCACCAGGACGGCGTTTTGCTGGTCGCCTCGCTGGGCGGCGCCCCGAAGAATCCCGTCTGGTACCACAACCTCGTGAAGCATCCAGACATCGTGGTGAATCACCGCGGCCGCCACATGCAGCTCCGCGCTCGCCTCGCCAGGCCCGACGAGAAGCCCAACCTCTGGCCGATCTGCGACCAGCACTATGCCCCCTACGCCGACTACCGCAAGCGCACGACCCGCGACATTCCCGTCTTCGTCTGCGAGGTGGCGCCCTGAGACTGCGGAGTTCGAAGCGCCAGTAGCGCCGGAAGCCCTTGCGGTGCCAGCCCTGGTGTCGACGCGGCACAGCAGATCCGCTAATCAATGGGCCGCATTCCTCGCTGCCCCCCAACACGAATGTTTGCGGATCGACTGCGGACGAATACCGGGCGAGCTCCCGATTGGGATTCGCTCGCATTGAGGCCGTGACGAGTCCGAAGCCTCAGATGCGGAGAAAGCCCGGTGAAGACTGAAGTTCCGAATGTCGATCTCCAAGCGCTCGCCGCCGATGTGGCGACTCTGCGCAAGCGTTTGCTTCGGGACCAGGGACCCGAAGACTATGCGCATCTGAAGAAGGTAGAGCGTTGGGGGCGCGCGTGCACCGCTTTGGGCTACGCCACCGCATGGATTGTTCCCAATCCGTTGTCAATGCTGCTGTTGAGCTTGGGCAACTTCACGCGCTGGTCGGGAGTCACACACCCGATTTCGCATCGCGCCTACGACCGCATCAAAGGCGTGCCGTCACGCCACACCAGCGAGGGCTTCGCCAAGGGCCGACGGCGTCTGATCGATTGGCCAGATTGGATTGTCCCCGAGGCGTGGCACCACGAGCACGACGTGCTCCACCACTACCAGCTCGGGGAAGCGGGCGATCCGGACCAGGTCGAGCGGAACCTCGAGTGGCTGCGTCGAGCGAAGCTGCCGTTGCCCCTGAAGTACGCAATCGTCGGCGGATTCGCGGCGATTTGGAAGCCCGCCTACTACGCACCGAATACCCTCAAAGAGCTTCGGAAAAAGACGATGCGCGACAGCGGCCAGAATTCGGAGCCTGAATCGCTGCTCGAGTGGCGCCAGTGGGTGCCGCTCACGCCGCAGGGCAAAGAGCTCTGGGCCAAGTCGTACGTACCCTACGTGACCCTGATGTTCGCCATCCTGCCTGCGCTTTTCGCGCCGCTGGGCTGGCTGGCCGTTTTCAATGTCTGGCTCAATAGTGTCGGGGCGGAGCTGCTGACGAACCTTCACTCGTTCTTGGTGATCATTCCCAGCCACACGGGCGACGATCTGCCGCGCTTCGACCAGCCGGTTCGGGGCAGGGGCGACTTCTATCTGAGGCAGATCACCGGCTCGGTGAACTACCGCTCCAGCGGGGTCGTCACGGACTTCTTGCAGGGCTGGCTCAACTTCCAGATCGAACACCACCTGTTTCCGGACCTGCCGCTCTCTCAGTACAGGAAAGTGGCCCCGCAGGTCCGGCAGCTTTGTCACAAACACGGGATCCCGTACCGCGAGGAGTCCGTGTTCGGCCGGCTGAAGAAGTCCCTCGACGTGATGGTGGGCAAGACAACGATGCTGCGGAACCCTGCCTGGGCCGAAGCTCCGCGCCCGGCTCCCGCCAGCCTCACCTTGGCCAATTCAGATGCCAGGCCAGCAGCCATGCCCAACCCGGTCTAGCAGCCCGTCGAAATCAGCAGTGGATGTGGGTGAAGTTGTCCC
>SMVA01127160.1_pt1 | contig 15058 bp, 11 predicted proteins | sample 2456451 | NCBI WGS metagenome assembly SMVA01 (sample SAMN11095933, study PRJNA526329) | marine sediment metagenome | biome: Marine sediment; feature: Surficial sediment; material: Deep marine sediment; isolation source: Hadal surficial sediment | place: Pacific Ocean | collected 2014-05 | depth...
ACTGCTGTCTGTGTGGGGGTGAGCGTTCTCGTCGCTCGGCTCTCCGTGGGTTGCCCACCGGGTGTGGCCGATTCCAACAGTTCCTTTAAGGCGCGCAGGAAGGCGTGCCTCCATCTCTCTTACCTTGCCTTTCGCCTTGAAAACGGCAAGGCCACCTGCTCGGTGAACGGCAATGCCGGCCGAGTCGTAGCCGCGATATTCCAGCCGGCGTAACCCTTCAACGAGAATCGGCATGGCGTTCTGCCTGCCAACGTAAGCAACAATTCCACACATTCGTATATACCCCTCAATTCGATACGCATCAGCCGTAAATCAGGCGACGGATCTGCCGGGTACTGAGGGCCGGTGCAGCAAAGCATCGACCCGTCAGTTCCCCTTGAATCAGCGCATAAATCGCCGCGTTTTTGTGGCCGATCTGTTTGAACTCGAGATGGCGGCGTTTGACGAAGGATTCGGTCGTTTCAGCGAAGAAGGCGACCACTTCCGCAACGACCCGCTTCGACTCGGCAGACGTCAGCGATGAATTGACGCTGAGATAGTCCACTAGTTCATCCAGATCCGCATTCATGAAGAAATATTCCAGAATCCTTGAATAGAATCTAGAATTATGCCCGATATCGGGCAATATTATTTGTAAAGAAAAGTAAAAATCAGATCGTTAGCTTTTCTACCGCGCAGACTACCAGCCCCTTTGTGGGCGCCTCAAAGGGGCATCTGGCTCAATACCAGAACGAAATGAAAGCACGAGTCACAATCGAATGGAAGCCGTAAAGCGGTTCGCTGCCAGCAGTCGAGCCCGTCACGGTGACATCTCGAAAGTCGTCGTAGTCAAAACGGATGTAGTCGACAAACAAGCTCGCTTCGCCTTTCTTGAAGAACGGCATCCATCCCGGCTTGAACTCGTAACTGAGCCCCACACCGGCACTATGGGACACGAAAGTACCCAGTTCCTTGTCACGGGCGAGGAAGTTCTGAGCGGATTGACGGTCAAAGAGGTCATTGTAAAAGTCGGCCGCCGTCTGTGAGTAGTATCGATATTTCAGGTCGAGCGTGAAGCCCAAAGGTAACGGATGCACATAAGCAAGCTCGACATTCCATGCGTCAACACCCCAGGTATCTGTGTAATAACGGTATTCGCCTTTCACCGACGCACGATATGGCAGGTAGTACAGAGCCCGAATGGCCGTGGCACTCGAGGTTTTGGTGCGCGGGTATATTTCCGACTCGTATTCGTAACCTCGCGGTGAATTCGCATCGAGATAACGCACTTGCCGATAAGGGTTGTTGAGAAAACCCTCGTCGGTCACCCCTTCGTAATTCAGATTTACAATCATGTTCCTGGTGATGACCTGCGAAAGGTCAACCCGGTAGCTCTGACGATCGGTGTCTTCCTCGAAGTTAAGATCGCCGTTGCGATAAACGGTATCCCAACCCCGGGCGTAACTGATGCCGAGCGTTGTGAGATCTCCGAAAAAATCCTGGCTGATGCCAAACCGTACCGAGTCAGCCGAATAATCGTCTTCCTCGCTGGTGGTGTAGGAGAGGCCCATGAAGGTTTTACCGTGTAAATAATCTATACCTATGCTCGCCTCATCACGCTGTTCTTCGTATTTGCTGGCGGTGGCCATTACGTCCACCGAAGCACTCGTAATCATGTCCACGTAATAATTACCCCAGACCGATACGGTGTTCTTGAATCCTTTACGAACGAGCACCGAAGGACCGACAACCTGCAGACCACCCCCATCGTAGCCGTGATACATCACGTCGGCTCGGTCCTCAGGGAGAATGGCTGCCTGGGTTATCGATCCGATCAGCAGCAGCGCACCGGTAAGTAATCGTGCAAGGCCCCGCTCAGTTGCAACCACAACCGCCTCCAGACCCGCCCTCAGCCCCGCGCGCACCTTCCCGAGCCTGATAAACGTGGTGTAAATAGGCGCTGGCCACCGGCGAGCGATTGAAGCTCATGATGGGATCCGCCAGGTTGCTTCGTTCATACGGGCTCACCCAGGGCTTGATCTTCAGCGACGAACAGCCAAAAGATCCCAGGATGGAGACGCACAACAGGATAGCGAAAACAGACTTTGATGCCGGGAATTTCATGATCGTCTCCTAGAAAAAGAACGTGAGTCCACCGGAAAACTCGATGTTGTGTTTGGTTTCCAGAGTGCCGAGCAGATCTGTTTCGAAAATGTGATCGCGAACGTCGATATGAAACGCGAGCCAGTCGGTCGCGATCAGGCGATAACCCACACCGGCGTTGATGGTGAAGCGGTCATCTCCACCGAAGTTGGTACTGCCAACACCCGCAACAACATACAGGCCGCCTTTGAAAGTCAAACCACGTCCAAGGAAAGACTCACCCGGAAAGATGTTGTAACCAACGGATACGTTGTAATAAGTCAACTCCCGTTCATCGTCGGTCAGAATCTGTGCGCCGCCGCTCAAACGCTCGAAACTGGTCTGGCCCAACGTCGTTTTGCCATACTGTCCTTCGACGAAGAAGTCTTCCGTCACGTGGTAGGCGATTCTGGCGCCCACGACCGGGTTGCTGCCGAAATCTTCAACGCTCATCAATCCGCCAAACACACCAATCTCGAAGTTTTCCTGGTCGAGCTTGTTTACCTCGACTTTACGCCTCGCGGGCTCTCGCACGACAAGGGGTTCGAGTTCGAGTTCGTCCGGGTCAGTCGAGCCCGATGCGGCAAACACACCGGGTGTTCCCAACACGAGCAACATGGTTAAAAAAATATGCTGAAGCCTGCTTTCCATTGGTTGATCTCTTGGTTGTCGTCCCGACTCGTAAGCACCGTATGGCGCTTGTATTCCATTCGCAGAATGAACCTATCGCTTAGATATATGTTCGCTCCGACTCCCGCATGTACAATCTCGTCCCTGCGATCTTGTGCCTGAACGATGGTGGTATGCGGTTTGGTTTCGATGATACCGGTGCCAATGGTAAAATAAGGTGACACACGCCACTTGGGAAACGGATACATGACGATGTTTGCCGATCCCATCAGACCATCGGAGAAATTACCGAGAATTTGCGTGGCTTCGAGCTGCAACGTAATGTACTGATTGAGCGCGTAACCCAGATACCCAGTAATGGATGCCGCTCCGCCGAAGTCTCCACCGTTAAGACCCACTTCCCATCGGCGCCTGGCAAAATCGCCCTGCGCAATCTGGCCAAACTCGATTTCATTGCCTTCGAGGTCCAGCGTGTGGCGCATCTGATCGACGTGCACCCAGCCTTCTTTGTAGCGTTGGCCGCGAGTTAACCGGACCTTGAACCAATGGTTGCGTTGCTTGAGGAGTTTGATGTGATCGCCCTGACCCGCGACGTAAAAAACCGGGTAACCCCGACCGGGGCCGGTATGCATCTCGATGTAGGGATCGGACACCACTACCTCAGGCTGATATTTCTGAAAGATATCCAACAGACGTGCTTGAGCGGGCATAGCAAGCAACAAGCAGACAATGCTCAGTGCCAGCCACTTTCCCATGTATCCAGGTTTACCGTTCATCCTTTTCCGGCTCCTCCGCTCAAGGCGGTACGTCGAATGGGTTGTTGTAATACTGACCACCAATGTCGATCCACTCAGAGACGAGTTTCAACTCAGCCGCCGATAATCGACCTGCGTGGGTTCCCCCGTCGAACAACGAGAAGAATCGTGGGGATAGGTTGGCTCCGGCTACGGACAGTGAAGGCGTAACAGACACGGGTACCATTATCGGAATGGGATCGCCGTTTGCATCGAGTACCGGGTCGCCGTTTGCATCGAGTAGAAACAGCGGATCGCCGTTTGCATCGGTGTCCTGGACCAGTTCATCGATCAACGCGCCGTTGTCGAGAATCTGAGTATTGTCGTTGAACAATAACTCGCGATAACTTTTGTAGTGAGCCGGTTCGTCGGAGGACGGTCCGTCAGCCAGATCTGTCTGCGCCGCCGGAATCATGGCGGCACCCATGTCGTCGACAACGTTGTGGCAGGTGTTACACGTATCGTCACCTAACAGCGTAGTCCCGTCGGTGTCGAACATCCGGCGATCAACCCCCCATAGGGGATGTATGTGGGTCTCATAGTTGATCACGATGCGACAGCTGGCATTCCAGTTCGTTACGCAACCCGGATCTAGAGGCGCGGGTGTCATGAGATCGGAATAGCTGTAGTCGAAGCTCAAATCCTTCGCGCGCACGTTGGGATCGGTCCACACATCTATGTACTCGATGTCCACGTTAGGATCTGGCACACCGTTGATACGAGTATAAACCTCGGCCATCGTCTCGCCGGCATTGGCGAATAGCGCGGGCTCGGTATTCGGGAACGGCGCGCCGTCCGAGGGTGCGCCCGGGTTCGCGGAAGGTGCTTCGGCGTCCAACCGGCCGTGGGGCACTTCACTGGCCGCTGAATGACAGCCGTTGCATTCGACCTCTTCGCCGGGGCGAACCTGCAACCAGTTGTTATGCCTGCCCGTGACCCTGCGACCATTCACGTCGAGAATCTGGATCCAGAACGCCACGTTGGCCGGAACCTTCATCTTGACCGAACCGTCAGGCTCAATCGGCGCGTACCCGATCACCTCGCGCATGAGTTGCGCCTGGGAGCGACCGAACGCGGTCCCATCCAGATCGACAATATCGTCATCCGGCATCGAGACGGCTTTGACCACGCGTACGAAGCGCAGCGGACGGTCACTATCCGTGGTGAGTCCGGGGTCCCGCAAGGTCACGATGGGCGCAACTTCCACACCATCGAAGTCGTATACGCTCGCGATGTGAAGGACACCCACGGCCTGTGAGACCAGATCGACATCGAGATCGATTCCAGCGGTTTTATCCAGGATCACCGGCGGGTTGATTCGTGTTTCCATCACCACCACTTCTGAATGAACCTCACCCTCCGTGGCTGTGACGATGGGTTGCTGGGTGTCCTCATCGGGATCGAACATCCAGATCCCATAAAGCGGGTCGGCTTCGACGAAATTCGGATCCAGCAGATATTCGTCGGTACACGGGGCGATAAACGGATTTGCCGGGTCGGTGATTGCATCGACCAGGCGACATTGGCTCCAGGAAAGAATCAGCCGGTTGGTGCCGTCAAACAACGGTACAACGCTGGCATAACGGCCCTGTAATGCCGGGGTGTCGTCATCCAGATTGAGGTCCCCGGGGATGAGAAACTCCTGAGCGTCCGCGACGAGCCCCATATTGGCGAAAGTGGGTCGATCGTGTTCTACATAGCCATCGGTATCGATCGCAACCGGTATGGCGCCCATGCGGGTCTGACTGCCTCGCGGGCGCATCATCACCAGCAACCGTCCATCCGGCAGCTCCTGGGCTTTGGTAAAATCAATGATCTCGCCATTGGGTCCGGTATCGTGGCTGTGCACGCCATATAAAAGCTGCAGGTCCGTACCGTCGGGGTTCGATCGGTAGAGGCTGATGCGGTCGCGTCCGGAAACATTGTCCCAGCGGCTGTATACGATTCGACCGTCGCTCAACACCATGGGATCGAGATCGGAGCTCTGGTTGAACGTGATCTGGTGGATATCGCTGCCATCTTCATTCATGACGTGCAGGGTCAGCGCCTCTTCAACACGATCTTCGTCGAACGCGGAAAACTGCGGTTTGCCTTCGTCGAGCAATACCGCTTTGGACCGGCGCTGGCGTGTGGAGGAAAACAGGATTCGGCCATCGGGAAGAAAACGCGGGGCGACGTCCTGGCCGATCTCCGCAGTGATATCGGAACCGATCACCCTGGAGAGCAGACTCGTGTTTCGATCGTATATCCAGATGTTCCATTTGGGCTGCTCGTCGTCGGCGAGATCTGGATCTTCGGGCGCGCGCATGGCAAAAACGAGTTTCTGACCATCGTAGGACACGCTCAGATCCTTGACGTCATACAGTGGCGGATCGCCTGCCAGGTCATCGGGAAATACGCCATCGGTAAGGGATTTTTCAGCAGCGCTCGGGGAAGCGCGATCGCGCAGGAAAAGTTCAGCGCCCGGGCGAAACTGCACTGCCCTGCGAACTTCAGAGGTAAGCAGATTGCCATCGATATCAAACAGTACCGGTCGCACGACGTACGCGATCGGAAAGTCGAGCGTCACCGGATCAGGATCCTGGCCACCACCGAGCGCTCCGCTGGAACCGGTTTCACTTGAGCCACCGCAGCCGACAACGCCCAGGCTCAAAGCGACGACAAACGCCACGGTAATCGCGAACCTCTGAGTGATATAGCGTTGGCAGGTCACGAAAGCTTTCGCCTCTACGTCGACAAGACAGGTAGCGGTTATTCTTCCATAAGCCCAATCGCTCAAACGTGACTCGGATCACAGCCGAGGATTGGGGAGAGTTCAAGCGTGGAACGCGCATGAGACGCACCGGGCTGGCAGCTACCGTTCATCGGGAAAATCACCCCGAACCCGCGGTTGTGACGAGTATCACAGCTTGGCAATTCACTTTATCGGACCCTAAAGAAGCGACTTTCCCACCAACGGACCGGTGGCTGAATCGGTGCGTTCAAACAATTCTCGACGTAACTCTTTGGACGTGTTGAGGAGCTTGTTGATGAAATCCGAGGTGCGCGGCTCCCTCCGAACCTGGCGGTTCGGGGTGTTCTTTCTTCTGGCGTTATCCATGCCACTTTCCACTTGGGCTGATGCCAGAGACCAGGCGAAGCGAATTCACGATCGAATCGCCGGCGTTCCTCCGACTGAAACAACCCTTCAGACCATGGCAAGCGCAATCATCAGCAACGACGCGATCGGGGCAGCCTTGATGGCTACCGATTCTTCCAGCTTCTACAACGTGACGCTCAAGAACCTGGCCGCACCCTGGACCAATCGCGACGCCAACGTATTCGTTCCGTTGGATGACTATCAGGCGACGATAATAGGTTTGGTACGCGACGATGGTGATTTTCGTGAGATCTTGAGTGGTGACATCCTCTATATAGGTTCGGGTCCAGCCATTCCCGCCTATTCGAATAACAGCAACGCCCACTACCAAGCGTTGGAAAATACCGGCACTGATCTCAAAGCCAACCTGCAAGCCACCACCCAGTCATCTTTGACGGGCCTACCAAGTAGCGCCACGGCGGGCGTCATGACGACTCGAGCCGCCGCAAAAGCGTTCTTCATCGACGGCACTAACCGAGCCATGTTCCGTTTTACGCTCCGCAATCATCTTTGCAACGACATGGAACAGGTACTGGATACGACTCGTGCCCCAGATCGAGTTCGTCAGGACGTGTCGCGCAGCCCGGGAGGCGACAGCCGGATATTCCTGAACAATTGTATTGGCTGCCATTCCGGTATGGACCCGATGGCTCAGTCATTTGCCTATTACGACTATATCTACGATGACGTAAACGACCCCACAGGGGAGAACGGGGCCATCAGCTACAACACGACCGGCACGATCGACCCGGTCACCGGCAATCGAGTGGTATCGAAGTATTTCAACAACAACAATAATTTCGAGCATGGGTTCATCACCACAAACGACGCCTGGGAAAACTATTGGCGTGCAGGTCAGAACTCGCTGCTGGGGTGGGACGCCAGTCTGCCTGGCAGCGGCAACGGCGCTAAAGAAATGGGGCAGGAACTGGCCAACTCCGATGCATTTTCCCAGTGCCAGGTAAAGAAGGTGTTTACCAACGTCTGCCTGCGACCCCCTCAAGACAGCCTGGATCGATCGCAGATCGACTCGATGGTCGCTTCATTCGAATCGAGCGGCTACAACTTGAAACAGGTCTTCGCCGAATCAGCCGTTTACTGCATGGGTGATTAGAGGGAATCATGAAATCAACAGGTCATTCCCAGCTAATTCCTCTTGCTTTCGTTACCGCTCTGGTTGTACTCCAGGGATGTGGCACGGGGAGTGGTGCGCCGACTTCGGCCAATCCAGTAACGACAACACCCGACGTCAGCAACTACACAGGCCCCGTACCGGCCACGGCCGACGTGCAAACCTTCAAGCTAACCGTATGGGACAACCTGGTTCCCAACAACCGTTGTGGAACTTGTCACAACACCGATCAGACACCACGATTTGTGCGCTCGGACGACGTCAACCTTGCCTACGATGCGGCGAACACCTTCGTAGATCTAACCGACCCACCTATGTCGATCATGGTCACCATCGTACGAGGGGGACACCACTGCTGGCTGACGAGCAATGACGCCTGTGGTGACATCATCGAGCAGTACATTGAAAGCTGGGCGGGCGCAACTTTCGGCGGCGTGGGTAAAACCGTGCAACTTGTTGCGCCGCCGCTACAACCACCTGGTTCGAGCAAGAACTTTTCAGCAGACAGCACACTTTTTGCAACGACCGTGTATCCCCTTCTCACGGAATATTGCGCTGAATGCCACAGCGAAACTGCCACAGTCGCTCAATCCCCATACTTTGCAGGGGGCGATGTCGACGCAGCCTATCAAGCAGCACAACTAAAAATTAATCTCGATACACCGGCCAATTCTCGTTTTGTCATTCGACTGAGTTCGCAGTTCCACAACTGTTGGACCGACTGCCAGGCGAATGCCGCCGAAATGTTGATGGAGATCACCAATCTTGCCAACAGCATCACACCGACCCAGGTCGATCCGAGCCTGGTGACCAGCATGGCGCTGTCCCTGACCGATGGCATCATCTCCTCCGCCGGTGGGCGCCATGAAACCAACCTGATAGCGCTTTACGAGTTCAAAACCGGTTCGGGTAATACCGCTTTCGACACGAGCGGTGTGGAACCCTCAATAAACCTCACCCTGTCAGGCACCTACAACTGGGTCGGCGGTTGGGGGGTGCAGTTCATCGATGGCAAGGCGCAGGGGTCAACCACGGCAAGTGCTAAGCTTCACGATCTCATCACCTCAACCGGCGAATATTCCATCGAAGCCTGGGTGGCGCCCGCCAATGTCACCCAGGATGGACCGGCGCGTATCGTGACTTACTCCGGCGGGTCCATGTCACGTAACTTCATGCTGGGCCAGACCCTGTACAACTACGACAGCTTCAACCGCAGCGATCAGTCGGATCAAAATGGAGAACCGCAGTTGTCCACTTCAGATGCGGACGAAGATCTGCAGGCGACGTTGCAACATGTCGTGCTGACCTTTGATCCGGTAAATGGCAGACGCCTTTATGTCAATGGTGTGTTCACGGACGACCTCGATACCGTTCCCGCAGGCTTGCTGAACGAGTGGGACGACACCTATGCCCTGACGCTCGCCAGTGAGGTTGACAACAGCAACCGCTGGGAAGGCACGGTACGCTTACTTGCCATACACAACCGAGTACTTAGCGGCGAACAGATCACTCAGAACTTCGATGTGGGTGTTGGTGAGAAATACTTCCTGCTGTTCAACGTCACCGACCATGTTGGCATACAAGACGCGTATGTCGTTTTTGAAGTGAGCCAGTTCGATTCATACTCGTACCTGTTCGATGAACCATTCTTCGTCGTACTCGACAACCCCGGCGTCACACTTGGCAACATTCCGATCAGCGGGATACGAATCGGCGCCAATGGCCGGGAAGTTCTTGTTGGCCAGGCGTTCCAGAACGTTTTCGTAACCATCAACGATGTCGATTACGCCGCCGCTGGACGCCAGTCCATATCCAGGCTCGGCACGGTCATCCCGCTGGAAAAAGGTCCGGCACTCGATGAGTTCTTCCTAACCTTCGAGGTTCTCGGAACCTCGATGAACGTCGTGGTGGAAGCTTCGCCTACACCTCCTCCCCCGCCAGTCGACGTGCCGCGAGACCCCAACATTGGCATACGGAACTTCGCGGAAATCAATTACACGATGTCGATGATGACCGGAATTCCAGTCAGCAACCCAGACATCCAGGACACCTACAACCGCGTTCACCAGGCGATGCCCGTACAAACCAAGCTGATCGGTTTCATCTCATCACAGCAGATGGGTATCACCCAGCTTGCAATCGAATACTGCAACACGCTGGTGGACGACAATACCAGGCGTACCGCCTACTGGCCGAACTTCAACTGGAACGAAGGGTTGAATACCGCCTTCGATGTGAGAGCCGAAGTACTCGATCCGCTGGTAACCAACATGGTCGGCATCAACATCAACACGCAACCAAACATCATCGCACTGCAAGGTGAAGTAAACGCACTCATCACCCGATTGATGAACTGTGGTGGTAGCTGTGAAAGCGATCGTGTCGAGCGAATCATGAAAGGGGCATGCGCCTCCGTGCTGGGAAGCGCGGCCATGCTGGTGCAATGAGAACCGGTAAGTAAGGCGAGGATTGGTCATGCCGAAATCGAAACAGCGAAAATACGACGATCCCCTTCGACACGCGGATCACCCACGACCCCGTACCCGCCGTGAATTTCTGGCTCAGGGTTTCATCATGGGTGGCGCAACCCTGGTGGGAACATCCTCACTGACGCTGTCAGGCCGCAGCCATGCAACCCTGTCCAGCGATCTGATACCGCTTATTACCCAGTGCGGTATTGCGACGCAAGGTGCTGGCAAGATTCCTTTTATCGCCTTCGACCTGGCGGGCGGCTCCAATCAGGCAGGATCCAACGTACTCGTCGGCCAGCAGGGAGGACAACTGGATTTCCTATCGACAGCGGGGTACGAGCGCCAGGGGCTGCCCGGTGACATGATTCCGCCCATCGTCAATCCCCAGACGACGACAAACGACTTCATCGATCAGCAATTGGGGCTTGCGTTTCATTCCGACAGCGCCTTTTTGCGCGGCATGATGGCGCGCATATCGCCCTCGACGGCCGCAAACGTCAATGGCGCCGTGATTCCCGCACGCTCCGACAACGACACCAGCAACAACCCGCACAATCCCATGTACGGTCTTGCCCGTGCCGGGTCCGACGGATCACTCCTTACCCTCATCGGTTCCGAGAATTCGGATTCCGGTGGCAACTCCATGTCACCGGCCATGATGATCAACCTGGCGATTCGGCCGACCAAGGTGGACCGACCGAGCGACGTAACTGGCCTCGTCGACGTGGGCGATCTGGTCAGCGTGTTCAGCCAGGCGGATGCCGTCGCGGTGATGGAGTCGATTTATCGAATCAGCGACCAGAAGATGACCGACGTCGATAACGGACAAAGCATCACGGCCGACGATGTGCTCAAAGACCTGGTTCGTTGTGGATACCTGAAGAGCGCCGACCTCGCGGATCGTTTTGGCGATCCCACCACGCTGGATCCCGCTGGCGACCCCTTGATCGTCGGTCCCGGCGGTATCTTCAGCAGCGCCGAGTTCAATGCCGGAGACAATACCGCGAGAGAATTTCAGAAAACCGCTTCCGTAATGAAAATGGTGATCAACGGTTTTGCAGGTGCCGGAACCATCGAGATGGGTGGCTACGACTACCACGGCGGTGCTAGAGCCGAAGGCGAGGTGAAAGACTTCCGTGCCGGACAGTGCATGGGAGCCTGCCTCGAATACGCGGCTATCAGTGGCACACCGCTGATGTTGTACGTGATGTCCGATGGCTCGCTGTCTTCGAACGGGGTTATCGACAACAGTGTCGATGGGCGTGGCAAGGGTGAGTGGACCAGCGACAACAGTTCGACAGCCGCACCTTTCTTTCTCGTATACAACCCGGCACGGCAGGCAACCCTTATCGGCGCAACGCCCGAACTGCGTGCCGTCCATCAGCAGATCGGTTACATGCGCATGGATGGATCAGTGGAAACGGCAAGCACTCCGGCGGCCAACAACGTCAACCTGCTGGCTGAGACCATCATCCTCAACTACATGGCATTACACGGCGAGCAGGCAAACTTCGGCACGCTGTTTCCCAGTCATGGGCTGGGTAACTCTACCCTGCAGGACAGTCTCACGGCCTTTGAGCCAATCGTGGCCGGTACGATCACCAACCCGGTGTAGATTTTCGATAGGTGCCGTGCATAATCGTTGACGTTTCGCAGACGAAACGTCAACGATTATGCACGGCACCAAGATCGGTTTCACCTCACTCCTCGCCTGCCCGCGCTGTGATAAGCCGCTTGCAGACTTGTCCTGTATCGCGTGCCAGGTCGATTTCCCGGTGCGCGACGGTGTGCCCTGGTTGTTCGCCGAACCGGATGCGGCCATGACCGAGTGGCACAATCGCTGGCAACTCGCGCTCGCGAATCTCAACCAGGACAAGAAGCGTGTCAGGGCTGCGATCGGGAAGAATTCCGATCCGCAAACATTAGTTCGTCTCGAACTGCTGCAACGCGGTTATGTTGAACAGAAAAAATGCCTCACCAGATTACTCGAACCGCTCGGACTGCATGCACAAGCCGATCTGGAAACCCACCTCGCGCTGAAAACACGACCCCCCACACAGCAGGGGCTATTCACCTACGTCGCCAACCTGCATCGGGACTGGTGTTGGGGTGAGGAGGAAAATCAATTCGGATTTGCCGCGATAAAGGCAGCCCTGCAAGGAATCGAGCCTGACAAGATCCTCGTTCTCGGCGCCGGCGCCGCGCGACTCGCTTACGATCTTCATCAATCGCTGGAAAGCGCAATTACCGTCGCACTCGATTTCAATCCGCTGCTCGTTTATGCCGCCACAAACATCATCAATGGCAATCCGGTCACCCTGTGGGAGTTTCCACTGGCGCCGAAACGATCCGAAGACGTTGCAATACAACGCATTCTGTCAGCACCGGACCCGGTGCGTGAAGGCTTCCACTATGTACTTGGCGATGCGCTCCGCGCGCCCTTCAAACCGGGGCAGTTTGATGCGGTAATCACACCATGGTTCATCGACGTCGTGGAGGAAGCTCCGGCGAAGATGATTCCGCGAATCAATCTCTTGCTGGGCCACGGTGGGGTCTGGATCAACTACGGATCGCTGGCTTTCGATCAAGCAAACCCGGCCAACCGTCTCAGCCTGCCCGAATTCATCTCCCTGAGTACCCATTGTGGGTTCACGGACATCGAAGCGGTTGAGGCAACCGTTCCCTATATGAACTGCCCTGACAGTCGCCATGGCCGCCTGGAAGATGTGGTAACCATCAGAGCGGTCAAACAAACCGACGCGTCACAACCGGAGCGGCATCAAGCCCTACCGGACTGGATCGTCAACGGCAAACGGCCGGTGCCGCTCACGCAATCGTTTCAGTCCCAGGCGACAATCACTCGTATTCACGCATACATCATGTCACTGATCGATGGAAAGCGAACGCTCGAAGACATGGCTGGTATGCTGGAACAACAAAAACTGATGCAGAAAGCTGCAGCAACATCCGCAATACGCGGCTTTCTCATCACCATGTTTGAAGAACAAGGAAGCGGACGCGGCTACTAATACTCACCAGCGCCCGTTCACGAAAGTCCCAGACAAGCCGGGACGCAACCGCCGGGTAAACCTACTAACCCGCCACCGGTTGCATTATTGGCTCGCGACCTTCGAGGTGCTGGACGCCGAAGGTAGTAACTTCCCAGGCATCTTCGCAACGCAATAATGCTTGCGCGAGCTTATTATTCAATGCATGACCAGACATGTAGCCGTGAAAACGGCCGAGGACCGGACGTCCTAAAAGATACAAATCGCCAATGACATCCAACAGCTTGTGCTTGACGAACTCGTCTTCGTAACGCAGACCCTCTTCGTTGAGAATTGAATAGTCATCAATCCCCACGGCGTTTTCGAGGCTGGAACCCATACACTTGTTGATCGACTGTGCCTGCTCCAGCTCTTTAGCCAAACCGAACGATCGCGCGCGGCTGACTTCTTCGACGTAGGAAACTTTGCTGAAGTCCAATGTAGCCCGCTTCGGATAGCGATTGTAAACAGGATGGTCGGCGACGAAAGTGTAATCCGCTTTGAAGCCATCGTATGGCTTCAGCGATGCGACCGCGTCACCCTGAACCACCCGGATTTCACGTTTGATGCGAATGAACTCTTTGGCCGCATTCTGCTCGACAATGCCAACGGAGTTGATCAGGTAGATGAACGGCGCGGCGCTGCCATCCATGATCGGCACTTCTTCGCTGTTAAGTTCCACAACCACGTTGTCAATACCGACCCCCCAGAGTGCCGACAGCAAATGTTCGACGGTTGCCACCTGCACCCCATTTTCCGCGATGCTCGTGCTCAAGGTGGTGTCGGAAACGTTCTGAGCGCGAGCTCGAACCGTGGCCGAATTAACGTCTGTGCGGACGAAAAGGATCCCGGTATTCTCCCCGGCAGGGCGTAATGCCATACGGACCTTTTTCCCAGAATGTACGCCAATCCCTATGGCGTGTACCGATCGCTTGATAGTTCTTTGTCGCAGCATCTGGGGTTGTTTCGTTTTAATTCAGTAGGTTGGCGGACAACTATACAGGTGTTTTTAACAAAGATGAAGGAAAAATGGAGGCAAATATGGAAAATTATGGATTTGCAAGACTGGTTCACACTCGTGGATATATAGCCGAATAATCAAACAGTTACGCGATCATCCGACTGTCTGACAAGATTTTAGCTCATCGTTGCATTCAAGCAAGCCATTCCGAACCAAAACCATCGTAAGCGCGGCCCAGCGCAGAATCAGCCAGATAAGTTGCGCGAACTCAATCAGGGTCCGCGTTAATATCAACTCACCTGGGAGGCGAGGACGACCGAAATCATGGCAATCGAAACCCTGGCCGACATCGTGCGGTTTCACGCGGTTGAGCGACCCGATCAAACGGCGATGATCTACACGGCCGACAACCGCCGTTGGACCTTCACCGAACTCGATCAGGAGTCGAATCGAATCGCACAGGCGCTGCGTGCGGCCGGTGTGGATGCCCAGGATCGCATTGCCTACCTGGATAAGAACTCTCCGGAATATTTCACCTACCTTTATGGGGGCGCAAAGCTGAACGCCGTGTCTGTTGCCGTAAACTGGCGGTTAGCACCGCGAGAGATGGAGTACATCCTCAACGACAGCGAAGCGAAGATTCTGCTGATAGGCGAAGAGTTTCTCGAGTGTCTGGCGCGGATGAACCTCACTCATGTCAAAACAATCGTCGTGTTGGGAGATCCGCTCGAAACCGGCTTCCCGACCTATGATCAATGGCTTG